>Ga0335081_10008587_pt1 | contig 16389 bp, 13 predicted proteins | sample Lox_Sample_35_FD_206713 | JGI IMG/M metagenome (GOLD analysis project Ga0335081, IMG submission 206713) | Soil microbial communities from Loxahatchee National Wildlife Refuge, Florida, United States - Lox_Sample_3.5 | ecosystem: Environmental > Terrestrial > Soil > Wetlands | place: USA... | reverse complement strand
AATCTGGTTGCTGAGGCATCGGCTGCAGCCGATTTCGCTACCGCAGCCAGACTTTTGCATCGCGGGTTTGAATCAGCGAAGAGGGCGAACACAGCGACCATCAAATGCAGTTCGAAGAGCACAGGAGGTGGCGGCAAGGGCGATTTCATCAAATGCACGATCAAAGGGAATTTTAATGCTGACTTCTCATGCTCGCCATCGAGTATAGATCCGCCTGCGGCCGAAGTCGCACCAGGTCTTGATTTAGTCACGATCTTCGGAGCCAATTTTACCGCCAGTAGCGGCAGCGCGGTGGAACTTGGAATTGGCGTGTCGCTCTCCAATGTTACTGGCCCCGGCTCTTATCCAGCGTTGCCAAGCTCAAGTATCGATCAGGTTTATACAACCGGCACGAACATCTTCTACTTCTTCACTTCCGGGACAATTACATTTACCACCTTTGATCTGGCCAACCATCAACTGGCAGGCACTTTCAGTTTCACTGCTACAGAGGATGGCGGGTCCGGAACCGTCACCGTGACGAATGGCTCCTTCAGTATTTCCAACTTCGTTCCGTAACTATGCAGGAGAACCATCTATGAAAACTAGATACCTCGCAGTTATTGCAGTGACCATCGCGGCCTTCTTTCCCACTGCTGCACACAGCTTGAGCATCACGCAGCAAGCATACCTCAAGGCGTCCAACACCGACGCAGGGGACAGCTTTAGCGCTATAGCCATTTCAGGCGACACCATTGTGGTGGGGGCGCCTGGTGAAGCCAGTTGTGCCACCGGGGTGAACGGCGACCAGAGCGATAACGACTGTTCCTATGCTGGCGCCGCGTATGTCTTTGTTCGTGACGGGACAAACTGGACCCAGCAAGCCTATCTTAAACCCTCTAACGGCAGCGGATTCTTTGAAACGGTGGCGATTTCCGGCGACACGATAGTGGTCGGGGCCCTTGAGGACTCCAGTGGAGCCACCGGAGTGAACGGCGACCAAAACGACTACAGCGCTCCGTATTCTGGCGCGGCGTATGTGTTTGTGCGCAACGGGACGAACTGGACGCAACAAGCCTATCTCAAAGCCTCCAATACCGGCGCCGGAGACTATTTCGGCTACAGCGTGGCTATCTCCGGTGACACGGTGGTGATCGGGGCTGATAATGAGTCCAGCAGTGCGACCGGGGTGAATGGCAACCAGAGTGACGACAGTGCCCCGTACGCCGGCGCGGCGTATGTATTTGTGCGCAATGGGACAAATTGGACGCAGCAAGCTTATCTCAAAGCCTCCAATACGGATTCGAATGATTACTTTGGTTCTTATGCTTCGATGGACGGCGACACGATTGTGGTGGGGGCGTATGGCGAGTCCAGCAACGCCACCGGAGTGAATGGCAATCAAAGCGACAACACTGCTACCAACGCCGGCGCAGCCTACGTGTTCGTGCGCAATGGGACAAATTGGACGCAACAAGCCTACCTTAAAGCCTCCAATACCGATGCCGGTGACCAGTTCGGTATCTCAGCGAACATATCCGCCGACTCGATAGTGGTCGGGGCGCCTTTTGAGGCCAGCAAAGCCAGAGGGGTGAATGGCAACCAAAGTGATAACAGCGCTCCCTGGGCCGGGGCAAGCTACGTGTTCGTGCGCGTCGGGACAACCTGGACCCAGCAGGCCTATCTCAAAGCTTCCAATACCGATACCGGTGACCTGTTTGGGTCGGCGGGCATATCGGGCGACATCATAGTCGCCGGCGCGCCTTTCGAGTCGAGCAGCGCGACCGGGGTGAACGGGAATCAGAACAACAACAGCGCCGAAGAGGCTGGCGCGGCGTACGTGTTTGTGCGCAACGGGACAAATTGGACGCAACAAGCCTATCTCAAAGCCTCCAATACCGATGCCGGTGACCGCTTCGCTGGTGGGTACCTATCCGGCAATACCATAGTTTGCACGGCATCTCGCGAAGCCAGCAGCGCGACCGGGGTGAACGGTGATCAGAGCGATAACAGCGCTCCGGACGCTGGCGCCGTCTATGTCTTCATAGTCTCAGGAGCTGGCGGCACGAATGGGACTTCTTTGATCGACTGTTCACTGTCACCCCAACTGGCCACTAATATCGTCGGTACCGCCCACACCGTCACGGCTACCGTCACGTCCAATGGGGTCGCGCAGAGCGGTGCACTGGTCGATTTCAACATCACGTCGGGACCCAATGTTGGTCAGAGCGGAACCGTGACGACAAGCGCCTCCGGTCAAGGAAGCTTTACTTACAACGGAAGCGACACGCCGGGCATCGACACGATCCGCGCCACCTGTCTCGGTGCCACCGGCACGGCCACCAAGGTTTGGATCAGCACCAATGCGGTGCACGACCTCGCCGTCGTCAAGCTGATTGCACCGACGAAGATTAAGCTCACTGCCAGGAAGGCCAGCAAGGTCGGCAAGTTCAAGGTCATCATCCAGAACCGTGGGGATGGTGCGGAGATCATCCCGGATTTCGCGACCTTGGCCAACCTCGTGACGTTGAACGTGCAATCGCTCGGCGCTTGCCCGATCACACCAACGCTGGTCTCGCCAAAAGCTGGGTTCCCGCGCAAGCTCGGGCGCAAAAAGAAACTCACCGTCGTGTTCTCGGCAACATTTGATTGCGCCAATGATCCCCTGGCCACAACCAAGAGTGCCGCGCACAACGATTACGAAGCTACGGCCTCCGTGGACCTCGCCGCGCTCGGCGAAGCTGACATCCAGAACGCCAACGATAACTGTCCGCGTCCGCCCAACCCGGCCATCGGCGACAAAGGTTGTGGTAGTAAAGACCCGTCAACCAAGGAACTCGGTGCCGCGGTGTTCACCGATGTGGTTGTGAAATGAGAAAGCCGCAAATCACCGACCGACTCATCAATCAAAAGGAGACATACATCATGAAAAAAAGTCAAATTGTCATCGCTCTCTCCGTCGCGCTCGCCGGGCTGCTGGCGCTGCGCATTTTGCCGGCGGAGGCCGTGCCGTTCACTGATTATTTTGACTCATTGATCACGGATCTTCAGAGCCGCGAGATCACGCTCAGCGGCAGCACCGACAACGTGCAGCGGAAACAACTGAAAATCGTCAAGAAGGTGATCCGCATGCTGGAAAACAAGAAGTCCAAGTCGGTTGGCACCGACATCCAGAGTCTTGGCACAGTATCCAAGCTGTTGGTCCGGGTGTTCCCGGATGAGTTCGGCCCCAGCGGCGGTCCGTTGAACACGGAACTGGAAAGCGCGCTGGAGGGTTTGATTGGCGAGGTGCAGGCGGACATTGATGCGACTCAAACTTTGCTCAATGGTTTAGGGGGTGTCCCTTGTGCCGTCAAAGCGCAAACCACATTGGATACCGCCTCGAATCTGGTTGCTGAGGCATCGGCTGCAGCCGATTTCGCTACCGCAGCCAGACTTTTGCATCGCGGGTTTGAATCAGCGAAGAGGGCGAACACAGCGACCATCAAATGCAGCTCGAAGAGCTCAGGTGGCGGCAAGGGCGATTTCATGAAAGCGACTCTCAGCGGGGACGTGAACCTTAGCTTCTCGACGGCGAAATTAGCGCCCCCGTTGGCCCAAGCGTCAACAGGCCTCGATTTGCTCGCGATTAATGGAAGCGACGTTACGGGTGTCGGAACCGGGGTGGGAATTTCTGTCGGAGTACTTTACTCCAGTGTGACCGGCCCGGGGACTTATCCAGTGGTTCCTGGCTCAAATGTCTATCGACTTGGCGCGAATGCCGCCGATTACCTCGCCACTTCGGGCACAATCACTTTTACAACCTATGATTTGGCGAACCAGAAGCTGGCGGGCACCTTTAGCTTCACTGCGACCCAAAGTGGTGGCTCGGGAACCGTCACCGTCTCCAACGGCTCCTTTAGCACTTCCAAAATCATTCAAAACTGATTCAGGAGAACCAACTGAAAGGCAGATCCGTTTACTCGTGAAGTAAGACGGTCTTTCGACAGCGGCGGCGATGTCTCAATCAGTTGGCTTGAACAATCGGAACGCTCCGGCGAGTCACGATTGTCCCTATCGGCGGCTTCCTTGACAAGGACCGGCAATCTTGTTACGTAGATTGTGAAATGTGGCACAAGATGTTTCCGTTTGACGGGCTTTGCCCGTTCTCGTTCGGGTCGCGATCAGTAGCATTGAAAGCATGAAAGTCACATATTTGGATCAATACTTGTTTGTTGTGGTTTTCTTGGGCGTCGCCGTGTTGTTCCCGCTCGCACCGCTGTTGATCGCGCGCCTGCTCGCGCCCCGTCGGCCGACGCAGACCAAAAACGACACGTACGAATGCGGCCTGACGTCAAAAGGCGACGCTTGGGTGCAATTTCGTGTTGGTTATTATATTTACGCTTTGGTTTACGTGATTTTTGCGGTCGAGACCGTTTTCCTGTATCCGTGGGCGGTGGCGTTTGCCGGGCTGAGCTTCGGCGCGTTTATCGCGATGATGGTTTTTGTATTGTTGCTGGTCGAGGGACTTGTGTACGCGTGGGCGAAGGGAGCGCTGGATTGGAAGTAGCCGCACGCTTTACGCCGGCGCAACGATGTCAAACGCACCCGTAAAGGGTGCGGCTACAGAATTTTGGTATGGCAATTATTGACGAAGGTTTAAAAAGCGAATTGCAGAAGCACGGGATTTTCGTGCTTCCGATCGAGCAGCTTTACAATTGGGGACGCAAATCGTCGATTTGGCCTTTGCAGTTTGGGTTGGCATGTTGCGCCATCGAGATGATTGCCAGCGCTGCGTCCCGGTACGATTTGGCGCGTTTCGGTGCCGAGGTGTTTCGCGCCACGCCGCGTCAGGCCGACCTGATGATTGTGGCGGGGACGGTCACCAAAAAGATGGCGCCGCAAGTTGTGCGGCTTTACAACCAGATGCCCGAACCGAAGTACTGCATCGCCATGGGCGCCTGCGCGATTTCGGGTGGACCGTTCAAAGACGGTTACAACGTACTGAAGGGAATCGACCGTTACATTCCCGTGGACGTTCATATTCCGGGCTGCCCGCCGCGCCCCGAGGCGCTGATTCATGCCATCATGACGCTCCAGCGCAAGATTGCGAATCAGGATTTGGAGAAGGGACGGCGGCCGCGCTGGTACGACGAAGCGGCCGCGTCGGAGTACACGATTCCGGAATATGGCGAACACGATCTGCAGCCGCCAGCCAATCCCGAAGTCTGGCAAACGCCGCGCAATTACCGCGATGTAACGTTGGAGGAAGTGAAACCGGCATGATCGACATCCACTTTGTCATTCTGAGCAAAGCGAAGAATCTCAGTTGTTCCGGCAGTACGACAGAGACCCTTCGACAAGCTCAGGGTGACAGATTTTGAATATGGAGAGCATAGAGAAAATAAAGGAAGTTGTCTCCCAAGCCGTTACGGGCGCGCAGATCGAAATTGTCAACTCGACACCTGCTGCCCAGCAACCGGCATTGCTGGTGGACCGCGACCATTTCTATGCGGTGGCGAAATTTCTCAGAGACGACCCGCGGTTTCAGATGGATTTCTGTTCGTGCGTGACCGGCGTCGACTATCTCCCGAAAGACGACAAGCCCGGTTGTATCGAGGTCGTGTATCATTTGTATTCCGTCGCGCTGAAACAAGGCCCCATCGTATTGAAAGCGCGGGCGCCGCGCGAAATCGATCAGTGTCACGTTCCGTCGCTCACGCCGTTGTGGCGCGGATGTGAATTTCAGGAACGTGAAGCCTATGATTTGTACGGCGTGAAATTCGACGGGCATTCTGATCTGCGACGGATTCTCATGTGGGAAGAATTCACGGACCATCCGATGCGGAAGGATTACGTGCCGCCGACCGACTACGAATGGGAACCGACCCCGCACGATGACACCCTGCAACGTGCCGCGCAAACTCAGGGAGTCGTGCCGCCGACCGCGTTGGCAGAGTTGGAGAAGGCGAAGAAGAAATGATCCAGGAACAACATCTTCACGGGTTCGGCGAAGGTCTCCCGACCTCGCCGAAATGTGCTGCAGACCTACGGTCGCAAAATATGCGCGGTCAGGAGACCTGCGCATAACGGGATTAGCATGATTCAGCCACTGACAGAAGAAAAGCATTACACGCTGACGCCGGGACCAGAAGGTCTGATCGAGACGCAGACGCTCGAGGTGTCCATCGGACCGCAGCATCCAAGCACGCACGGGGTGTTTCGCATGGACTGCGTGCTGGACGGTGAAACGGTGGTCGCGCTCAAGCCAGTGATGGGTTATCTGCACCGAAACCACGAGCAACTCGCCGAGCGGATGGCGTGGTTGGGGTCGATGCCCTACACCGACCGACTCGATTATTTCAATTCCATGACCAACAATTGGGCGTATGCGCTGGCCGTTGAGAAGTTGGCCGGCATCAAAGTGCCGGAGCGCGCCGAATACATCCGCGTCATTGTTGGCGAATTGTCGCGGCTGCAGAACCACGCCTCGGTGATCGGCTTCATGCTGCAGGACCTGGGCGCGTGGGGCACGCCTTTGCTGTATGCCTTCCGTGAACGCGAGAAGATCCTCGACCTTTTTGAGGCGGTCAGCGGTTCGCGAATGATGTGCAACTATTTCCGGTTCGGCGGCGTCCGCGTGGATTTCGACGAACAGATGTTGAACATGGCGCGCGACATCACGGCGAAGTTCCCGCGATTCCTGGACGAATTCGAGAAACTGCTGACTACGAACGAAGTGCTGCTCGCCCGTTGCCAGAGAGTCGGCATTCTCCCGAAAGAACTGGCCATCAATGCCAGCATCAGCGGTCCGATGGCGCGCGCCAGCGGCGTCGATTACGACATTCGCAAGGTAGACAAGTATGGCGTGTACGGACGCGTTGATTTTCGTGTCCCCCTGGGCGACGTCGGCGACGTGTACGACCGGTATTACATACGGGTGCTGGAGATGCGTCAGAGCATCAAGATTCTGGAGCAGGCGCTACGGGACATTCCGCAAGGACCGCACGTCGCCCCGGAAGTGAAGCTCCGCAATTTCAAGATTCCGCCGGGCGACGGCTACGGACGAGTCGAAGCACCCAAGGGCGAACTCGGTTTCTATCTGGTGTCGGACGAAGGCGGGAAGACGCCCTACCGGTATCACGTGCGCCCGCCGAGCTTCATCAACCTGACGATTCTTGAAGACATGTGTCTCGGACACAAGGTGGCAGACGTGGTGATCATTCTGGGCAGCGTGGATATCGTGCTGGGAGAGGTAGACAGATGATGCGCCGATTTTATGTAGCCGCAGGCTTCAGCCTGCGAGTTGATTCGGGAGAGCGCACCCGTAAAGGGTGCGGCTACGGGAGGCTTCGGTAAATGGGCTTTCTCGGAAAAGGGTTGTTGGAAGGCATGGCGGTCACGGCCCGCAATTTCGTCGGCAGTTATTTCGACAAAGAACGGCTCGTGACGGTGCAGTACCCGGAAGAACGCGTTCAGGTTCCCGAGAACTCGCGCACGTTTCCATTCCTCGTGTACGACGACGACAAGGATCGGGTCGGTACGATGCGTTGCGTGGCCTGCAAGATTTGCGAAGTCGAATGTCCGCCCAAGTGCATTTACATCGTCATGGATCGCGACGAGAAGGGGAAACCCCAGCAGCGCCCGAAGGTGTTCGATCTCGACATCAGCGTCTGCATGCAATGCCAGATTTGCGTCGAGGTTTGTCCGTTCGACGCGATCAAGATGGACAACGATTACGAGAAGGCGCAGTACGGCCGGTTCACCGAATTGGTCGAGCGTCTGCCGGACTTGTTGAAGTCGAACGGGTATTACCACAAGATCAAGCCGACCGAAGCGACGGCGGTCGATGCCCGGCTCAAAGAAGCGGCGGAGAAGAAGGCGAAGAAAGCGGCACCCGCCGCGAAACCGGCTCCTGCCGCCGGGACGGCGGCCGCTACAAAGACTCCCGCGACCGCTAAAACCGCTCCCGCAGCCACTGCAAAGGCCAAGATTGAGATCCCGCCAGACGCACCGTTCACACCGGAACAACGGGAATGGCTCGGCAAATTCCTCTCCACGGTTTCAGTCGGCGCAGCACCTGCACCGGCGTCGAGCAAAGCTCCAGCGGCGGCAGCGTTGGCAACCGACGTTGCGGCGACAGCCGTGCCGACGGCAGATGCACCGTGGCACGATCCCGCTTTGGGCATCCAGCAGCGGTTGGATTTGGCAAAGAGCAAGCCGCTGGCGGACAAATTGATGGCGGCAATGGCGCAGACCGATTGCCATGCTTGCGGGTATGATTGCCGCGGCTATGCGGATGCGATTGCCAGCGGTGCCGAAGAGGATTTATCACTGTGCCTGCCGGGTGAGGCAGAGACACAACAGATGCTTGAGAAGCTGACGAAAGAGGCAGGCAAGGCTTAAAGCCGATACAAAACTGTAGTCGCAGGCTTTAGCCTGCGTGGGAAGGGCGCACCCGTAAGCCGAGTCCGACGAGATGCCGCCGTCGTGTGCGGCAACGGCGCGGGCTACAGGGAAACAGGGTTTTTGTGCGCTCTTAAGCAAGTTCGGTGAAAATTCCGCGCTTCACAGAAGCGCTGTGACGCCATATAAAGGGAGGCTGTACCAGGTCAGTTCAACACATGGAAATTGTGTACCAATGGGCAGGGAGAATGTTTGCCAACGCGCCGGACTCGGTGTTGTTGACTCTGGCGATTGCCATTCCCATTCTTTTTGTACTGACCGTGTTCTCCCTCATCTTTGCCTACACGACCCTCGTGGAACGCAAGGCACTGGGGCGCGTGCAAAATCGCCTCGGACCAAACCGCGTGGGACGCTGGGGGATTTTGCAGCCGATTGCCGACGGCCTGAAATTACTGATCAAGGAAGACATTGTCCCGCGGAACGCCGATAAACTGATCCATTTCCTCGCGCCGGTACTGGCGGTGATTCCAGCCTTGCTGCTGTTCTCGGTGGTGCCGGTGGGAGCCGGACTGGTCCCGGTAAATCTGAACATCGGGATTCTGTTTGCCTTCGCCGTGAGTACGGCGAGCGTGCTGGCGTTGTTCATGGGCGGCTGGGCTTCCCGGAATAAATTCTCGTTGTTGGGCGCGATGCGTGCGGTGGCCCAGGTCGTTTCCTACGAAGTGCCCATGGTGCTGGCGGCGGTGGCAATCGTAATGGCCGTCGGTTCGCTCTCGACGCTGAAGATTGCTCAAGCGCAAAGCGGCGGGTTGCTCAACGTTACGAACTGGTTTGTGTTCCAGCCGTGGGGATTTGTCGGCTTTGTCCTTTTTACCATCGGCGCCATGGCGGAATCGGCGCGCACCCCGTTTGATATTCCTGAAGCCGAATCGGAAATCATCGCGGGGTATCACACCGAATACAGCGGATTCAAGTTTGCGTTGTTCCAAATGGGCGAATATCTGGCGTCCATCGCCATGGCGGGAATTTCGGTGACGATGTTCCTCGGCGGTTACAACGGACCCGGCAGCGGGTCGGGTGTATTCGGCACATTGATTTCGATGTTCTGGTTTTTTGCCAAGCTGGCGTGCATGATCGCCTTGAACATTTGGATCCGCGGCACCTGGCCGCGGGTGCGGGTCGACCAGTTGCTGGCGTTCGCGTGGAAAGTTTTGCTCCCGATGTCGTTGATCAATATCGTCGTGGCGGGCTTCACACACTACATCAACCATTCCCTTGTGGCCTGGGTTGTGTCGGCGGTTATTCTCATCCCCGCATTCCTCCTCCTCTCCAGGTTCAGCGCCACGGAAGTGATTGAGAAACGTCAGTACCGGTACTCGACGAGCTAGCATGGAAATCACCTTCTGGATTCTGGCAGCCATCACGGTGGTGGGAGCGATCCTGGCGATCACGCTGCGTAACCTTGTCCACTGCGTGCTTTCCCTGATTCTGTTCTTCCTCGGCATTGCCGGGCATTACCTGCTGTTGGGAGCGGATTTTCTGGGGGCGGTGCAAATCCTCATTTACATCGGAGCGGTGGCGGTGCTGATTCTGTTCGCGATCATGCTGACCCGGCACGTGACCGGCACCGAAGGCCCGCGCGAAGTTCTCGGCGGGAAATGGTGGACCGGCATGGGAACTTCGATCATCGTCGCGGGCCTGTTATGGGCGGTGATTCGCAGGGATCAAATCGCGGCGATGTTGCCGGCGGGGGCAGCGAAAACCTCCATTGCCGAAATTGGGCGGGTGCTGGTCGGCGATTGGGTGGTGCCGTTTGAGGCGATGGCGGTCCTCCTGACCGCTGCGTTGATCGGTGCGGTGGTCATCGCGCTCGAGGAGGTCATGCGGCGTCGATGAACGTCCCCCTGAGCAATTACCTGATGTTGTCGGCCTTCCTGTTTGCAATCGGGTTGTGCGGAGCGTTGTCGCGCAAGAATGCCATCATCGTCCTCATGGGTATCGAGATCATGTTCAATGCCGGCATCCTGAACCTGATCGCATTCTGGCACTACAAATTGTTCGTCGCACCGACGGCGCAGATGTTCGCCATCTTTGCCATCTCGATTGCGGCGGCCGAATCGGCCGTCGGTTTGGCTCTCGTGATTGCCGTGTATCGGCATTACAAATCGGTGGACATGGATGAGATGAAGAGTCTGCAAGGCTGACGAAGTTGAAAGGTTGAAAAGCTAAAAAGTTGAAGGGTTTAGAAGGTTAAAAAAGCTAAATGAGCGAATTGGTGAGACAACAGTGGTTGATACCGCTTTTCCCGCTGGCGGCGGCAGCGATCCAGTCCCTGCTGAAACGGCCCGCCCGGAAGTTGTCGGCCACCATCTGCATTGGCGCGATGGGTATTTCGTGCGTGCTCACGCTGCGCGCTCTTTTCGCTACGTTTGGTTTTGGACGAGGCGGGGAACATTACGAAGTCGAGCGCGTGATTTGGAATTTCACCTGGTTCAGTTTCGGCAACACCAGCCTGAGTCTCGGCTTCATCCTCGATCCACTGACGGCTGGGATGGCGGCGATGGTCGCATTCGTCAGCTTCTGGATTTTTGTGAATGCGACCGGCTACATGTCGTCGGACGAGAATTTCACGCGGTTCTTCTGTTTCCTCTCGCTCTTTGGGGCGTCGATGCTGGGCTTGGTCGTATCCAACAATCTATTGCTGCTGTTTATGTGTTGGGAATTGGTCGGTTTGTGCAGCTATCTGCTGATTGGCTTCTGGTATTTCAAACCATCGGCCGCCGCGGCGATGAAGAAAGCGTTCATTACCACGCGAGTTGGCGATATCGGCTTTTTCCTCGGCATCTTGCTGCTGTACTGGCAGAGCGGCACATTGAGTCTCTACACGCCCGAAGGCACCGGCGCCCTGCAACAAGCCGGCAAACTCGCCACTTTGACCGGTTGGTGGGGCTTGTCGATGGCCGGCACGATTGCTTTTTTGCTCTTCATCGGCGCCATGGGCAAGAGCGCCCAATTCCCCCTGCACGTGTGGCTGCCCGATGCGATGGAAGGTCCGACGCCGGTTAGCGCGCTGATCCATGCCGCGACAATGGTGGCAGCGGGCGTGTTCATGGTGGGGCGGATGTATCCGCTGTTCACGGCGCAATCCCACGACTGGGTCATGACTTTTGTGATGTGGATCGGCTGTTTCACCGCGGTGTTTTCCGCAACGATTGCGGTGGCGCAATTCGATATCAAACGTGTGCTGGCGTATTCCACGTGTTCGCAACTCGGCTACATGGTCATGGGTTTGGGAGCCGGCAGCCTTGTGGCCGGACAATTTCATCTGTTGACGCATGCCTTTTTCAAGGCGCTGCTGTTCCTCGGTTCGGGCTGCGTGATCATCGGAACGCACCACGAACAGGACATGCGCAAAATGGGCGGCTTGCGGAAGTACATGCCGATCACGTTTTGGTGTTATTTGATCGGCACGCTGGCGCTGTGCGGCATCCCACCGTTCGCTGGATTTTTCTCGAAAGACGAGATTCTGCTCGCTACGTATTATCGCAGTCCCTGGGCGTGGGGCTTGGGCACATTCGCGGCGTTCCTGACCGCGTTCTACATGACGCGCCAGATTTTCCTGGTGTTCTTCGGTCCATGGCGTGGCGGACGCCCGGAGGCGCACCCGCACAGCCAACTGGCTGAAGCCCACGGGGAACTCGATGTGCCGCACGGCGAAGCCCATGGCGGCGAGGTTCATCTTCATGCTCACGCGCCGCACGAGATCCCTTGGAACATGTGGTTGCCACTGGTCGTGTTGAGTGCATTCGCGCTGTTCATGGGCTGGCTGGGAACGCCGTGGCTGGGCGGGAACCTGTTTCATCATTACCTCGCGCCGGAGGAAGCCGTTCCACAGCACAGTGACTTCGTGCTGTGGCTCTCGATCGGCGTCGGTCTGTTCGGGATTGTTTTGGGTTGGCTTGTCTATGGACGCAAACCGCTCCAGAACGCCCTGGATGACGATCCTCTGGCATTGACCACCCCCGTCATGTTCACCGTTCTGAATCGCAAGTGGTATATCGATGAGTTGTATGAGGTGACCATCATTCATTTCACCACCGCGGGCGCGACCTTTTTCCGTTTGGTGGACAAACTGCTGGTGGATGGCTGCCTGCACGCCATCGCCTGGATCGCGTGGGGCCTGTCGCAGTTGTTCCGCTGGGGGGGCGATGAATTGGTGATCAACGGCGGCTTTGACGCGAGTTGTGAAAGTGTGCGGCTGGGCGGCAAAGTGCTGGCAAAACTGCAAAGCGGTCGAGTGCAGGATTATTTCCGCGTGCTCAGCCTGGGCTTCGCGATTCTGTTGCTGATCTATTTCTTCGCATGAGCCAGTCATCACTTCCCATGTTGTCGTTGATTACCTTCACGCCGCTGCTCGGCGCGGTGGCGGTGCTTTGTCTGCCGAAGACGTACGAACGCAGTATCAAGGTCGTCTCGCTGCTGGCCAGTGTCTCCTCGCTGTTGCTGGCGCTGTGCGTGTGGAGCCGGTTCGATCCCAGCGCCGGGCTGATGTTTGAAGAGCGAATTCCGTGGATCACCGCGCTGAACGTCGATTACCGGCTCGGCGTTGACGGGCTGAGCGTGGCGATGGTCCTGTTGACGGCGATCATCATGCCCTTGGCGCTCCTGGCACACTGGAAACACGACCGCAATGTGAAGTTATTTTTCTTGCTGTTCCTGCTGCTCCAAACAGGAATGTTCGGCGTGTTCACCGCCTTGAACTTCTTCCACTGGTTCATCTTCTGGGAACTCGGTTTGATCCCGATGTATTTCCTGATCAAAATCTGGGGCGCTGAAGACCGCACCTATGCCGCGTTCAAATTCTTCCTCTACACGCTGGCTGGTAGTGTGACGATGCTCCTGGCGTTTGCGTTTATCTATCTGGCGACGAATTCCTTCGATTTCATTGATCTGCGACAGAAAGCGGCCTCTGGCGAACTGACTGCGGCCATTGGCCGGTTGGCAACGAGTCTCCACATGAATCCAACGGTGTTCGGCTCGCTCCTGTTCTGGGGCGCGTTCCTCGGTTTCGCGATCAAAGTGCCGATCTGGCCATTCCACACCTGGCTCCCCGACGCGCACACCCAGGCGCCGACCGGCGGATCAATGGTGCTGGCGGCGATCCTCTTGAAGATGGGCGTCTATGGTTTCTTGCGAATCATCCTGCCGATTTTTCCCGATCAAGTGCAGGCGCACGTGAACATCCTTCTGCTTCTGGCGCTGGCCAGCATTATCTTTGGAGCGTTCGCCGCGCTGGCCCAGACGGATTTCAAACGGCTCGTGGCTTACTCGTCGGTCAATCACATGGGTTATGCGATGCTCGGCATTTTTGCGACCGTGGCCGCGGCTCCGAATGTCGCCGACGTGGTGAACGAAAAAGCCGCGGCGCTCAACGGCGCGATTCTGCAGATGTTCAACCACGGCATCAGCTCGGCGGCCTTGTTCTTTCTGGTCGGGGTCATCTATGAACGCACCCATACCCGCAAGCTGGAGGATTACGGCGGCCTGCGCATCATCCTGCCCGTCTATACCGGGATACTCGGTATCTCCATGTTTTCGTCGCTCGGACTGCCCGGCCTGAACGGGTTCGTCGGTGAATTCCTGATCTTCAAAGGATCGTTTCCCATTGTCACGCTCGTGACCGCGCTGGCCACCATCGGGCTCGTCGTCACCGCCCTGTTCCTGCTCAACATGATCCAGAAAGTATGTTTCGGTCCGCTCAACGAGCGCTGGTCCGGCTTGCGCGACATGACCGGTCGGGAGATTTTCATCGGTGCCGTCCTGATGTTGTTCATGTTCTGGATCGGCATTTATCCCGCGCCGTTCCTCAACGCCTCCAACACGGCGGCGCTTCATCTGGTGCATCTCTTCCAGAAGGTTCCCGAAACCATGATGGCCCTGGGACATTGACAAAATGATCAGAGTGGACTGGACAATTTATACGACGTTTCTCGGCGTCGGCTTGATCCTGCTGCTGCCGGGCAACGCCAAAAATCTGATTCGCTGGGTGGCTCTGCTGATTGGCATCATCGGATTGGCCATCGGGCTGGGCGGCTATTTCGAATACAACGCCTGTTTCGCCTGCCTGATTCAGGACCACGGCAGCGGGTTTGTGCATCTCATCAACGTTCCCTGGATCCCGTCCCTCGGCGTTCATTATCATCTGGCCGTCGACGGCATCAATTACCCGCTCGTCGTCCTGAACGGCTTTGTCTGCGTGACCGGCATTCTCTTCAGTTGGAACATCGAAGAGCGCGTGAAGGAGTTCTTCGCGTTTTTCCTCACGCTGATCGCCGGCGTCTACGGCGTGTTCATGGCGATGGATCTGTTTCTGTTGTTCGTGTTTTACGAACTGGCGATCATCCCGAAGTACTTTATCATCGCGATCTGGGGTTCGACCCGGAAAGAATACGGCGCGATGAAGTTGGTGCTGTATTCCTTCGTCGGCAGCGCGTTGGTGTTTATTGGTATTCTGGCGATGTTCTTCAGCACGGGTATTCACACCTTCGATATTCTGGAACTGGCGAAAAATCCGCTGGCGCACGACGTACAGATTTGGGTATTCCCGTTGATTTTCGTCGGCTTCGGCGTCCTGGCTGGCATGTGGCCGTTTCACACGTGGGCACCGACCGGTCACGTGGCCGCGCCGACGGCCGCGTCGATGCTGCTGGCGGGCGTGGTGATGAAGCTCGGCGCCTACGGTTGTTTCCGCGCGGCGATGTTCCTGATGCCGGCCGGATTGGCGTACTGGAAATGCGTGATTGCCTGGCTGGCGGTGATCGGCATCGTCTATGGCGCGGCGGTTGCCCTGGTGCAGAAGGATTTCAAGTTTATCATCGGTTACTCGAGCGTGAGCCACATGGGATTCGTGTTGCTCGGGCTCGTGACGCTCAACGTCATTGGCATGTCCGGGGCCGTCTTGCAGATGTTCTCGCATGGCATCGTTGCCAGCCTGCTGTTCGCCGTCGTCGGCCGCATGGTGTACGACCGGACGCACACCCGGCAACTGGATGAACTCGGCGGACTGGCCAAATCGATTCCGTTCGCCTGCGTGACGTTTGTGATTGCCGGTGCCGCGTCGATGGGCATGCCCGGGTTCAGCGGATTTGTCGCGGAAATTCAGGTGTTGATCGGCGCGTTTCGGATGAATCCATGGCTGGCCTTGACCGCAGCGATCGGCATCCCGATCACCGTGGCGTACATCATCAATGCCTTGAACAAGGTGTTTCTGGAGCGCGACCAACCGGCGCACGGTCACGCCACAGCCGCGTCAACGCCGCCTCACGAACCGCTGCCGCCGATCACGCTGCCGGAGAAGGTCGCGGCGGTGATCCTGATGGCGCTGCTGATCATCATCGGCATTTATCCGTCGATCATGCTCAACATGATCAGGGCGAACGTGGAATTATTCCTGCGGGGAGTGTCATGACGCCGATTCCTTATCTCGAGGTATTCAAGGCGCTCGGTGCGGAGGCCGTTCTCGTTGTCACGGCGTTCGCCGCGTTGACCATCGATCTCGCGTCCCTGCGCCGTGCCGAGATGTCGGCGCGGAGGCGCACGCTGGGAACGGTCTCCGCAATCGGCCTGCTCGCTTCGGTGATTCCCTTGTGGGCGCAACTCGGACAGCCACATCACGTGTTCCTGGGCGGGACACTGGCTGTGGACGATCTGATTCTTTTCTTCAAACTGGTGATCGTGGTGCTTTCGGTGGTGACGGTGCTGATCTCGATGAACTACGATGTGGGCCGGCACGTCGGCGAATATTTCGCGGTCCTGTTATTCGGCGCGATTGGGATGATGTTGCTGATCAGCGCCGAAGAATTGATCACCATTTTCGTCGCGCTCGAACTGACGAGCATTTCCCTGTACATCCTGACGGCGTTCCACAAAGGTGAATTGCGTTCGCAGGAAGCGGCGGTGAAATACTTCATGTTTGGCGCGATTTCGTCGGCGTTTCTCCTTTTTGGCCTGAGTTACGTGTTCGGT
>Ga0335081_10008586_pt1 | contig 16391 bp, 20 predicted proteins | sample Lox_Sample_35_FD_206713 | JGI IMG/M metagenome (GOLD analysis project Ga0335081, IMG submission 206713) | Soil microbial communities from Loxahatchee National Wildlife Refuge, Florida, United States - Lox_Sample_3.5 | ecosystem: Environmental > Terrestrial > Soil > Wetlands | place: USA... | reverse complement strand
TGCCGATCCGCAGAATTGGACGGCGGACGATCTTCGTCCCTTCATCGAGCATGTGATCGGCTGCTTTGGCTGGGACCGCCTCTTCTTCGGGAGCGACTGGCCGGTCTGCACCTTGTCGGCAACTTATACGCAGTGGGTGGAAGCTTTGCAGTCCATCACCGCCGGCGCGGGCCAAGCCAATCAACGAAAGCTCTTTCACGACAATGCTATTCGGGTGTACCGCCTTGGATAATTCTGCGCGCGCAGAATCTACAGGTTGAATTCCTTTTGAATCGCCTCCGTGTCCTGGCCCACCTGAGGCGCAAGCGCTTCGCTGGTCAGAGTGTTTCCATCCAGACGAACCGGCAGGCGAGTAGTCAGAACTTCGATCCCGCGGCCATCGCGCAGCGTTTGCACCATGGCGAGTTGCCGAAAAGCCTCGCTCGCGGAGAGCGTCGGCCAATCCAGCACTTCCGCGCACCAGATGTCGGCAGCATTCAGAATTTCCAGCCAATTTTCCGTAGTCCGCTGCTTCAAGCGATCTGCAATCAACCGCTTGATCTCATCCCGGCGGCGAAAGCCTTCTGCGGAATCGGAAATCTCCTGCAGCGCCGGTAACTCCAGCAATTTGCCTAAAGTTGGCAGGTGCGTCATGGCCAGAGCCAGATATCCGTTCGCGGTGTCATATACCCCATAAGGCGCGGCCAGGTAGGCATGGGCATTGCGAAAAGCGCTTCGCCGCGGCGGCCTGCGCCCGTCATTCATGTGGGTGGTCAGCACTTCAAACTGGAAATCGAGGAGCGCTTCAATCAAGCTTGTCTCTACCAGCCCGCCTTTTCCGGTGACGCCCCGACGCACCAGGCAAGCCAGAATTCCCTCGCACAGATTGTGCCCCGCCAGCATGTCAGCGACAGCCAAAGCCATCGGCGTGGGCGGATCGCCCTCATTCCCGCTCAGCCACATAACTCCGGAGCGGGCCTGCGCCAGCAGATCCTGCCCGGGACGGTCCTTCCAGGCTTCCGCATTTCCGTACCCGCTGACCACTCCGTACACGATTCTTAAATTGATCTTCGCCGCGTTCTCGTAGCCCAATCCGAGCCGCTCCATCACGCCGGGGCGAAAATTTTGCACCATCACATCTGCTTGCCCGATGAGCCGGCGAAGCTTCTCCAGGTCGCTCTGGCTCTTAAGATCGGCTGCGTAGCTCTGCTTGTTTCGGTTGATGGCGTGGAACAGCGTGTTCTCGCCGTGAACATCGGTATCGCTGAGATAGAGGGAACGGCCAAGGTCGCCTGCGCCGGGCCGCTCAATCTTGATGACGCGGGCGCCAAAGTCGGCCAGGCGCAGTGTAGCCAGCGAACCCGAGAGAAACTGGCTGAAGTCCAGCACCAGAATGCCCTCAAGCGGCCTCACGGTAGGTGGACGGGATGGCTCGGAAGTGGCCAGTGCAAGCTCCTTTTCTTTTTTTTTGTATTCTACAGGTAAAAATGCATTTTGATTAGCAAAATACTGTGTTAGCCTAATCCTGGCCCCGATTTTCATGCGGAATCATCCCTCCATCCGAAGGCCCCCAGCCATCCCATCGCGCAAGGCCCGTTACACCGCGCCCGCTCTCGAAAAGGGTTTGGACATTCTGGAATTGCTGGCCTCCGGTTCAGAGGCTCTGGCCCACAGCGAGATCGCCCGGCGATTGGGGCGCACTATCAGCGAAGTGTTTCGTATGCTCGTGTGCCTGGAAGAGCGGGGATATATCTGCCAGGTCGGTCCCGATGAGCGCTACCAACTGACGCTCAAACTATTCGAAGTGGCCCACCTGCATCATCCCCTGCAACGGCTGATCGCACAGGCGCGGCCTCTGCTGCACCAGGTCGCCGCGCAAACAGAGCAGTCCTGCCATCTTGCCATGTTGAACAATGCGGAAGTGGTCGTGGTGGCGCACGCGGAGGCGCCAGGCACGTTGAACTTCTCGGTGCGTCTGGGCGCAAACATTGATCTTTTGCACACTGCCTCCGGCCACGTCATTCTGGCATTTCAAAATGACGCGCTGCGCTCGCGCGCATTCGAAGCATGGCAGCACCGCACCGGCAAAAAACTGCCCCAAAACATCTTCCGCCATCTCGAGAGAATTCGCCGCCGCGGCTACGAGGAATTGTCCAGTTATCTGGTTCGGGGAGTTTTGAACATCAGTTACCCAGTGTTGAACCAGCATGGTGAAGCGGTCGCCGCGATCACCGTTCCCTTTCTTGCTCATTTTGGGGATCACATCGGCCCGCGGCAGGTCCGGGGCGCGTTATATCGCGCGGCCGGGACTCTGTCCTCCGCCATTGGAGGCAGGCGGCTCGAACTGCCCGCCGGCGATTAGAAGAACCATGACGAAGACACAATATTTTGACGATTACGTCGTCGGCGAGCAGCGGGTCACTTCCGGAAGGACCATCACGGAAGCCGATGTGGTGATTCATGCCGGCCACACGGGAGATTATTTCCCTCACCACATGGATGCAGAGTTCGCCCGGAAAAGTCCCTTTGGGCAGCGCATCGCGCACGGCACCATGACTTTTGCCATCGGCATCGGCCTCACGGCAAGCCAAATCAATCCGGCTGCATTTACCTATGGCTACGAGAGAGTGCGTTTCCCTAAGCCCGTGTTTATTGGAGACACGCTCCACACTCGCGTGACCGTCAGGGAAAAATTGGAAGATCCGAAACGTAAACAACTGGGGCGGGTCATCGAGGCCTGTGAAGTGCTGAACCAGCGTGACGAAGTCGTGCTGTATTGCGAACACATTTTGCTGGTCGAGAAAAATCCCTCGGCCTGAGAGTTGTCGCGGCAGAACAAGAAAACTGAATGGGAATTACGCTCAAAGGAATTACCTGGGACCATCCTCGCGGCTATGCGCCGCTTGTCGCCGGAGTTCCGGAATATCAGGCACTGCATTCCGAAATCACCATTCAGTGGGACCGCCGAACTCTGCGCGAGTTTGGGGAAGCTCCCATCGAGCAATATGTGGACCGTTATGACCTGCTCATCATAGACCACCCTTTTGTCGGCTTCGCCGCAGCTCACGGCGTGCTGGTCAACCTGGCGTCTTCCCTCAGCGAAGACGAGAAACTTCGCTTCGCCGCCGATTCTGCCGGTCCCTCATGGGACTCCTATTGGTATCGCGGCGGTCTGTGGGCCTTGCCGATTGATGCCGCCACGCAAGTTGCTTCTTATCGCCCCGATCTTCTTCTCAGTCTGTCATCATCGGTTCCAGACACATTCGACCGCGTTCTGGAACTGGGAAACGCAGCCCGTAAGGCAGGCACGTTCATCATCGTCCCCGCGTGTCCGATTGACGCGATCAGTCTTTTTTTCACGCTGACCGCAAACCTAGGTCATCCCATCCCGGAGGCGCGTGAATATTTTGTAGAGGAAGACGTCGCCCAGGAAGTGCTCGACCGCCTCCACTCCCTCATCGCAGTGGCGCACCCCAACTCGACAAACTGGAACCCCATCCAGGTTTACGACTTTATGGTGTCGAGCTCGGATGCAGTCTATTGTCCTTATGCCTTCGGATACTCCAACTACTCGCGTCCGGGTATTACGCCTCGGTTAGAGTTCACAAATGCTCCTGCCGCCGGTCGTCAAGGATGTGCGGGCACTATGTTGGGAGGCACCGGCGTGGCAGTGAGCAAACTCAGCCGGCATCGGCAGGAGGCGATCGCCTATGCCAAATGGCTGGTCAGCCCCGAACATCAGACCGGGACGTATTTTCTCGCCGGCGGCCAGCCGGCCAGCCTGGCCGCGTGGAATGATGCTGCGGTGAACACCGCATCTGGCGCCTTTTTCGCCGGAACCCTGCCAACCTTGCAGAGCGCTTATGTACGGCCTCGGTTCGATGGGTTCGTGCGCTTCTTTGAAGCGGCCGGGGCCGAGATCAGTCGCTGCCTGCAGGGAAAAGTGAGCGATGCCGCGCTGATCCGCTGGCTCCATGAGCATTATTCTGCGCAGCGCGCGCTCGCTGCGCGAATCGCGTGACAGGAGGCTTCTGTGAAGAACCCCAATCCAGACCCAGCCAAACATAAAGACATTGCCATCTGGAACGCCGAGGATTGGATGTATGAGGACTTCGAGATCGGTAAGCGTGCCCGCTCCATCCGCCGGACGATCTCTGAAGGCGAAAGTATGCTCTTCAACGCCATCGTGCTCGACATGCATCCCTACGTGGCCGACGACGTTTTCGCCAAAGAGGAAGGCATCTTCGGCAAGCGGTTGGTGGCGGGCGCTATGGTATTCAGCCTGGGCCTGGGCCTGATGGCCCACAACAACATCCACACCTTCAGTTACGGATATGACAAGCTTCGCTTCATCAAACCTGTATTTGTGGGAGATACGATTTACACCGTCCGCACCCAACTGGAGAAGTGGCCCAAGTATCCGGAGCTCGGCATGGTGCGCGTTTCCTACGAAATCTTTAAGGCTCCTGGTGAACTTGTTCTCTATTGCGAGCACCTGCAGACGGTAAAATATCGGGACCCCGCCAAATTTGCAGGCCAGGCCGGCGGGAAATCGGAAGCCTGATGACGCACACTCCATCGCTAGCCGAGAGGTTGCGCAACTGCTATACCGGAGCTGTTTATGATGTGCTCAGGGCCAAGGGGTATCCGAGCCAGGTCCTGCCTCAGAACATCCGGCCGCTGAACATCAGCCACAAGTTGGCCGGGCCCGTCTTCACCATTCAGGGCAAGCGCGACGACTCGCTTGATGCGCACCAGAGCCTGCTCAAATGGTGTGATCTGCTGTCCAAAGCGCCGTCCAGGGCGGTGCTGGTCTGCCAGCCGAATGATCAAACACTCTCTCACATGGGCGAACTGTCTTCGGAGACGCTGGCTTACAAGAAAGTGCTCGGCTACATCGTGGATGGCGGCTGCCGGGATTCCGGCTTCATCGAAAAACTGGGGTTTCCGGTATTCTGCAGGTACTTCACTCCGGTTGACATTGTGGGCCGCTGGGCAGCCACTGAGTTTGGCGGGCCGATTTGTATCGGTGAGGTTACCATTGCCACGGGAGATTACGTGCTGGCGGACCGCGACGGCATTGTCGTAATCCCTGCGGCCATGGCTGCTGATGTTGTGGAGCAAACCGAGGAAGTTTTGCGCACGGAGAATCTGGTGCGCAAGGCAATTTTGCAGGGCGTTGATCCTGTCCAGGCTTACTTGCAATACGGAAAATTCTAATGCAGGCGGAAGGAAAATCACGGAAGCTGTTGCGCATTCATCGCAATGACAATGTCCTGATCGTTGTCTCTCCGATTCTGGCCGGCGACAACGATGTCATTGACGGTCAGCGGGTTTCGTTCACCCAGACCATACCCATCGGTCACAAAGTGGCGGCCCGTGCGATCCAGGCGGGAGAGAAAATTTACAAGTGCGGCGTGCCCATCGGATCAGCCACCGAAGCCATTCCCGCCGGCGGCCATATTCACTTACACAACCTGAAGAGTGACTACATCGCGACTTACACGCTGGATAAGGAACACGTCTTCGTCAAGTAGCTTGCTCACTCGTGAGCCATATGCCGTGGCCGTCCACGGCACATAGCTGGCACGAGCGTGACTTACTACTGTTCGATGACGTCCCTTGAGTGCAGGACGAACTGGACATTCCGCTGCCGGTTCAGGCTCGCGGTTTCGTACAAGTCCATGCTTTCGAGCGGAAACATTTTCTCATCTCCCGCGGCCGAGACCCAGTGCACGTCGCCGCCCTGCACCCAATACTCCCGGGCGAGATATGCCTCGCCGCCGGCCAGAGCCAACACGGTCAGGGCGGGCTCAGACCCGGCCTGCTGAGCAGGCGCCGGCGGCTGGGCCACAACTTCCAGTGGCCGCACCGTGGGACGATAATCGGTGCGCTCAACCGTTATCGGCGATTCTTCGAGCGACGCTGATGCCGGCCGGAAGACCCAGGCAGAAGATTCTTGATACGCGCTCGGGTTCACCCACGGCGGCATAGGCACATTGTTGTGCGCCATGGGAAACGGAACTTCGATGTCCTCCATCAGGCGCAGCGAAAGGCGGGTCTCGCCTTTGAGCGCCGGATAAGGCCCGCGCGCTGGCAGAGTTACGATCTTGATCGGCCACAAAATCGGGATCGTCCATTCCACCGCGTCCCGCACCGGGTGCCCTTTGCCGTGAATCTTTCCTTCCGCATCCACTTTCATGTGCGGGGTGGTCACGACTTTGGCCGAAAGCGACAGAACCTGCGCGCCCGGCATGATGATGCGATCGAATTCCAGTTGCATCCAGCCCTTGCCGACGAAGTGACCGGGACTTTTCGCGTCTTCAAGATGCCCGCCTAGCTCGGCGCCGCGAGGAAAAATGGACTGCCCGAAACTTCCCAGCGGGCCGAGATGGCAGAGCACCGGGTCGCCGATCTGCGCGGTTTTCGGTGAAAAATTGGGTTCGCTGACGGTGCATTGCAAGAGAGTTCCGGCTGGAATGATTTCTCGGGTGGTGGCCCGGCTCAAGACAGGAACTAAGGCGAAAACAAATACGAGGAAAGTGCGGAACCAGATCTTGCAGGACATACGACCTCCTTACCCGACAAATTAAGGAGCACGGCCCCGGATTCGGTTTCGGCACTATAGCACGGAATGCAAGGCGAATTGCACCGAAGTTGGAGATAAACCGATCGCGCTTGTCATTATCGAGAACGGGCCAAAACGTTGAGAACGGGCCAAAACTTATCACTTGCATTTTACAAGTAATAGCGTTAGCGTTTCCCAATGCCGGGAAAGGCCAAGCCGCGCTCGGGATGCCCGGTGAGCATCTCCCTCGAGCGCTTCGGCGATCGCTGGTCGCTGCTCATCATTCGCGACCTGATGGTGCGGGCGCTGCGCACCTTCAAGGACTTTCAGGAGTCGGGCGAAGGCATCGCCACCAACATTCTGACCGACCGGCTGCGGCGGCTCCAGCGCGCCGGCATTATCTTCGCCGAGACGGAGCAGAGCGACCGCCGGAGAATCAATTACCGGCTGACCGAAAAAGGGATTGATCTGGCGCCCGTGCTGCTGGAGTTGTTGATCTGGGGAGCGCGGCATGAGCCAACCGGAGCGCCCTGCGCGGTGATCGAGCACATGGCGCGCGATCGCACAGCCGTGCTCGCCGAGGCCCGGCGACGTTGGCAGGAACGCGACCCGAATCCGCTGCTGCCCAGCTTTGACACCCGGCAAAATCGCTCCCAGGATCAAACGCCGGGCAGCAGCAAGGCGCCACAAAAGCGGGCGTCGGGAAATCGTGGAGCGAATTAACAACCTGAACATCGAAATGTGATAACCGTATAGAGGAGAAATCAAATGGCTACGATCCCCATAAACACCCGCCAGCAAGAACATGAAGTTGTTTCCCCGGCCGAATGGCTCGTGCGCCGAAAAGAATTTCTCCGCAAGGAGAAAGAATTCACCCGACTGCGAGATGAGTTGAGCCGCCAGCGCCGCGAACTGCCCTGGGAAAAGGTCGAAAAGGAATACGTCTTCGATGCGCCGGAGGGCAAGGTTAAGCTCGCGGACCTGTTCGATGGCCGGCGCCAGCTCATCGTGTACCACTTCATGCTCGGGCCGGGCTGGGAAGCAGGTTGCCCGAGTTGCTCCTTTCTCTCCGACCATATTGATGGCGCTCTGGTGCATCTTGCCAATCGCGATGTCACCCTGATGGTGATTTCGAGAGCGCCAATCAACGAAATCCAGAAGTTTAAAGCGCGCATGGGCTGGCGCTTCCACTGGGTCTCATCATTTGCCAACGATTTCAATCGCGACTATCACGTGTCCTTTACCAAGGAAGAAGTGGAGAACGGCAAGGCACCTTATAACTATGATCTGATGAAAGTATCAGGCGAAGAATATCCCGGGGTAAGCGCGTTCTATAAGAACGCGAGCGGCGAGATTTTCCATACTTACTCCGCCTATGCCCGCGGGCTCGATATGCTCGTCGGCACCTACAACTATCTCGACATCGCTCCCAAGGGCCGCGATGAGGATAGTCTGCCCTCCACCATGGCTTGGGTACGTCATCACGACAAATACAGGCAGGGATATTTCGTCAATTCAAAATCAGCTCACGCACAGGATTCAGGCAAAGGCGCTTGCTGTGCGGAGGGCGAGCACTCTTCGTAAGAAGTGGTGCACCGGCGAAGTCGGTCGCGTGGATTTGTCGCGCGCTGTGGCGGCCAATGCAGTCTCTATTTTTGAATAAAGGAGCTCACATGGAATTCAACACCTATCTCTATTTCAACGGCGATTGTGAAGCGGCATTCAGGTTCTACGAGAAAACGTTGGGCGGAACAATTGAAGCCCTGATCCTGCACGAGGGCACGCCGGCAGCAGAGCAGGTCCCTCCCGAGTGGCGCAAGAAAGTTCTACATGCGCGCATGACGGTGGGCGGCCAGGCGCTGATGGCTTCGGACACACCGCCCGGACGCTATTCCAAGCCGCAGGGTTTTTCGGTGAGCATCAATGTGCAGGATCCGGCGGAGGCCGAGCGCGTATTCAAAGCTTTCGCCGAGGGTGGCAACGTCACCATGCCGCTCGCGCAAACCTTCTGGGCCAAGCGGTTCGGCATGGTGGTGGACCGTTTCTCGATACCGTGGATGGTGAACTGCGAGCAGGCCGCAGCCGAAGCCGCTTGATCGCGTGGCAAAACTTCGTCTCGGGTCCGTGGGAATTTCAAATCAACTCTTTGGAGGATTTGTGAAGAGAATTTCTCTGCTGTGTTGCGCGGTTTTGTGTCTGGTAAGCGTCGCCGTCGGCCAGGCGCTCAGTCCTGCTGATCGCGACAAAGGCGTCGCCTATCTCGACCAGACCCGCGATGGTGTAGTCGCGGCGGTGAAGGGTCTGTCCGACGCTCAAATGAAGTTCAAAGCGGCGCCGGATCGCTGGTCTGTGGCCGAGACGCTAGAACATATCGCTCTGGCCGAGGACTTTATCTTCCAGAACATTACGGACAAAGTCATGAAGGCGCCGGCAGGCGCGCCCGGACGCGACACGGCCAAGATTGACGCGATGGTGCTGGCCATGATTCCTGACCGCAGCCATAAGGCGCAGGCTCCGCCGCCTCTGGTCCCTACGGGACGATGGAGTACGGCGGACACTCTGGATCATTTTCTGAAGAGCCGCGCCCGTACCATCGAGTTCATGCAGTCCACGTCCGACTTGCGCCAGCATGTGGTGGATAGTCCGATTAGCCAACCGCTCGATGCCTATGAGTGGCTGCTCTTCATCGGAGCGCACAGCGAGCGCCACACCAAACAGATTCTGGAAGTGAAGATGGATCCGAATTTTCCCAGGGAATAGTCTTACGGTTTTCGTTGTCAGCGCGTGGCTAAAGCTCTCGTGGGGCGGACGAGAAGTCCGCCGGCAAGAGCTCGCTTGCCTAAGTCAGATCCATGGGAGCGAATGCCCACGCGTATCACCCCGGATGAAATTGGCGGCGCGGGAAATGGTGATGAGAAGGCTGGTAGTTTCGAACCACATTACTCTTGACGGCTTCTTCGAAGGGACTAACCGGGAAATAGACTGGTTTATCCGCGACCAGGAGACCGTGGAATATTCGCAGGATCTCTTGCGTTCGGTGGACATCATTCTTTTCGGCCGCGTGACTTATGAGTTGATGGCGGGTTATTGGCCCTCCGCCGCGCCGGATGAGGTCGCCCAGAAGATGAATAGCCTGCCCAAAGTCGTTTTCTCGCGCACGCTCGGCAACGTGCACTGGAACAATTGCACGCTGGTCAGGGAGGACGTTGCCGAAGAAATCGCCAGGCTGAAACAACAGCCCGGCAAGGATATGGTGATTCTGGGCAGCGGCGTGCTCACATCGTTTCTCGTGCCGCTCGGTTTGATAGACGAATATCGCTTGCTTCTGAATCCGGTTCTGCTGGGAAGCGGAAACCCACTGTTCCACGGGATCAAGGAGAGGGTTCGTCTGAAACTGCGCGAAACTAGAACGCTCAGTTCGGGATTGGTTGTGCTGTATTACGAAAAGAGTTGACGCCTCAGGGTGGAAGTATGTGGAAGTATTAAGTCACTTAGATCGGCAAACGAAACCCACACCAAGGAGACAAAGTTATGGAAACAAAACCTACGCACGAGCAAGCACAATTGCACTTACAGGTATATGAGATGCGGCGCGAGGCCCGGTTACGCCAGGCGCGCGACTGGTTCTTCAAGAATTACTTCGTGCAGAGCATGGAAGATTCGGCGCGAGTCGCCGCTCCGGGAACCGAATCCGGCGCCCTGGCCATGATGGTGCTCAGCTACTGGGAGCAGGCCTGCGCCCTGCTCAACTACGGACTTCTGCACGAAGACCTCTTCTTTGAAACGAGCGGCGAGTTTTTCGCGGTTTGGGAGCGCGTGAAGCTGGTGATCCCGCAAGCTCGAGAGCTTTTCAAGAACCCGCATTATCACGCGCATCTGGAAAAAGCCGCGCAGCGGTTTGAGGCATGGGCCGAAGGCCGCTCGCCGGGTCACATTGCGGCCATGCGCCAGCTCATGAAACAAATGGGCCCGCAACCGGCCAAAGCAGCGGCGTGAGCGTGATCCGCGGAGTCCCATGCTTCGCGATGGCGGGGCGTGGAATTCCTTGCGGCGCGATGCTTCTCAGAAACCGGAGTTTACCGGCTGAACATTTCAAAGACGAATGCGGTTTTTTGGGAGGAGTTACTTCATGAGTCAAGTTCGTATTCTCGTTGGTACCCGCAAGGGCGCGTTCATTCTTACCGCGGATGGCAAGCGCGATAAGTGGGAGGTCAGCGGACCGCATTTTGCCGGATGGGAGATGTATCATGTGAAGGGTTCGCCCGCCGACCCGAATCGCATTTACGCATCGCAGACCAGCGGCTGGTTCGGGCAGATCATTCAGCGCTCCGACGATGGCGGCAAAACCTGGCACCAGCCCGGAACGCCGCCCGGAGCGCCGGCCGCGCCCGGCCCTCCGAAGACTGCGAGCAACAAATTCGCCTACGACTCGGCGGCCAAACCCTTGACCACGCACCAGTGGTACGACGGCACGCAGCACCCCTGGGAGTTCAAACGGGTCTGGCATTTTGAACCTTCGCTGAGCGATCCGGATACGGTTTATGCCGGCGTAGAGGACGCAGCCCTGTTCCGCTCGACCGATGGTGGAGAAAACTGGCAGGAGCTTTCCGGCCTGCGCGGCCACGGCACCGGCCCCAGGTGGCAGCCGGGCGCGGGCGGAATGTGCCTGCACACGATCATTCTGGACCCGAGCAATCCGAAGCGGATGTACATCGCCATCTCGGCGGCGGGCGCGTTCCGCACCGACGACGGCGGCGAGACCTGGAAGCCGATTAACCAGGGACTTTATTCGCAATATATTCCCAACCCCAGGGCCGAGGTCGGACATTGTGTGCACCACATTGCCATGCACGCCAGGCGGCCGGACGTGCTTTTCATGCAGAAGCATTGGGACGTCATGCGCTCCGATGATGCCGGCGATCAGTGGAAGGAAGTCAGCGGCAATCTGCCGACTGATTTTGGCTTTGTGATTGACGTCCACGCGCACGAGCCTGATACGGTGTACGTGGTTCCCATCAAGAGCGATAGCGAGCATTTTCCGCCCGAAGGCAAGCTGCGCGTGTTTCGCAGCCGCAGCGGTGGCAACGAGTGGGAGCCGCTGACCAAAGGCCTGCCCCAAAAAGACTGCTACGTCAACGTGCTGCGTGACGCTATGGCCGTGGACTCGCTGGATAAGTGCGGCATCTATTTCGGCACGACCGGCGGGCAAGTGTACGCCTCAGCCGATGCGGGCGATAGCTGGAATGCCATTGTGCATGATCTGCCGGCGGTGCTGAGTGTGGAGGTGCAAACACTCAAGTAGCAATTTGACACTATGTTCCACGTGGAACATAGTGTGATGTCATAATTGTGATGACGATTCAGTGATGGCATGTAAGTAGAAGAATCCAGGTGGTTAGTTCCGATGAAGGGCGGGCGGCTCGCTGGCGTCAATGCCCGGAAGCGGATTTTGCGTGTGAAATGGTACGGTTCTGGAGCGCGAGAGGAAGAAACAGGTCGCGACCACGGGAGGGGCACGACTGCAGTGGTTGCGGCCCGCGGGCGCGTGAGTCAATATCGGGGGACGTGGCACGGCTGAAACCGTGCCCTAACAGGAAACTTCCGACGGTTGCCGAACGGTCCGAACCGCTTCCCGATTACGTTGTGTTCGCAGTTATGTTGTCTTGGTAGTCTGATAGCACTCCTTTATTGAGTTGTGGCTATCCGGAGCACAACATAAGTGAAGGTGCTAGAAGTGGCTGCGATCAAGGGGACATGACGAGTATGCATTCGTTCCTCGGTCGCATTCTGGCAGTGGTTTGGTCCGGTATCCTGGGCTTTGCGATCATCGTGTTCGGCGCAGGCACCTGGGCAGCGCTGGTCACCAGCAATCTGACGACTAGCCCCGCAGTCCCGTGGGCAGTCCCAACGATGGCGCTCATTCTATGGGCGATGTGGCGGTACCTGGGCGGCAAGTGGTGGCCGCGCAGTACATCGGAAACGCGGCACCGCTATATGCGCGCCGGGCCGGTGTCACGGGAGGCGTTTGTCTGGGCTTTGCTGGCAGGCATGCCGTCGATCGTCGCTTTAGCCGGGTTCTGGATCGTGATCCTCCATCTCGTGAAGATGCCTGGGAATGCCCTTCCAGACTTCTCCAAGTATCCGCCGTTGACCGTGGGGCTAATGATCGTTATGGGCTCGTTGGCCGCCCCTTTTACTGAGGAGCCGGCCTTCCGGGGCTACTGCCAGGTGATTCTGGAGCGCGAGTTTCGTGGTCCGATCGCAGTCGTGATCTCATCGGTACTGTTTGCGCTGGCGCACGGTCCGACGCAGGGCTTCCTGTGGCCCAAACTTCTCTTCTACTTTATTGTAGGCATCGTGTTCGGCGCGACGGCCTACCTTACCAAATCGATCCTGCCCGCTATCCCGGTTCACGTCATCGGTCTACTGGTCTTCTTCACCTTGGTGTGGCCGCACGACGCAACCCGAGGGCTGATCTGGGAAGGTGGAGCTGATGCATGGTTCTGGGTCCACTCCGCCCAAGCACTCATCTTCACTGCACTGGCGGTTGGAGCCTTCTTCCGGCTGGCGAAGGTCAGCGAGCGCAGTGCATCCCATGGGGATAATCGCGTTGCCGCCGATTCAGCTTCCGAGCCGGTCCGGTGAAAGCGGTTGGTGGCCCCGGTTTTCAATCGATCGTTCGTTGAGGCAACATAAGTAAAGGTGTCACGTTGCCGTGTGCCGTCTAGCATCGGTCGCGGGCATGGAGGCCCGCACAAATGCTAGACGCGTTTCTTGAACATCCCTTTTTCCTGAATCGTCATTCACTAGATACGTGCGGCGTTCATTCCGGCACAAGCGGCGGCCAGGCACGCGCTTCGGCCCGACGGGGAGATAACTGGAACGCGGAGGACGCCGACGATGAAGCCGTCCCCTTCCATCTGGATGAGCCGAAGTAGACATCTTCTGCCAACTGAACCGGCTGGTTGAATGTTGACCGCCTATGGCGATCGTTAGGATTGATCCTCTAGAACTGCCCCGGCCGTGGGCGGACGGATACGTTTTTGAACGTCAGCATACCCTGAGTGCCGAATTCTTAGGGCACGATTCATTCGGCCATGCCCAATTCGATACGATGTACAGCGAACTGGGCAACTCATATTTCGGCTAAAGAAGCGGAATGACAAAAATACGCTCGATTCAATCGCTGATGCAGCGGTAGAATTTCTAAAGGGATGGGGGATTGCCTTCGATCTGATCGTACCGATGCCGCCATCTCGCAAGCGTGTGGCGTACCAGCCGGTACCGGAGATCGCTGCGGCTATCGGAACGCGGCTGTCGAAGCCTAGTAGCGCAATCCCCATATCAATAATGATCCGCGTCGTCCTCCCATTCCACCTCCGCACTCTGGCGCATGCCGACGCCGAAGTGAAGCTGGAAATCGAAGGCCCGGTCACGCAGCGCTCGGTGCTGGACGCGCTCGAGGCCCACTATCCCATGTTGCGCGGCGCGATTCGCGATCACGAGACGCAACAGCGCCGGCCATTTCTACGCTTTTTTGCTTGCGAGGAAGATTTGTCGCACGAGCCGCAGGATGCGCCGCTGCCGGAGGCAGTCGTATCCGGAAAGGAACCTTTTATTGTGATCGGAGCCATCGCCGGCGGATCGCAGTAACTGCACCACGGGTGCAGAATCCTTCGCTGCGCCCAGGATGGCCAGAGCGAAGAGGCCGCATTCCGCGGACAGGAATGTCCGCGCCACACAATTCGAAAGCAACGGGCGAGGGCGCCCGCGCTACACGTCCCACCAGTCTCAAAGAGAAACACGCCGACGCAGAGGCCTTTTACGGATTCCGCGTTTCGCAGCGTCCTGCTTTGTTTTCGCAAGGCCAAGTCATAGAATAATGGCCCATGAATGCAGCCATTGCGAGTATGACGCCGGACCCGATCATGGTGCGCCTGGAAGACCAGATCAGCTGGTACGACGCGAAAAGCCACTCGAACATGCTTTGGTTCAAACGAACCAAAATGACGGAGATCGTGGCGGCGGCCATCATTCCGTTGCTGGCGGCGTCGCGGCTTCCGCACACGATCTTCGCTACCGGAATACTCGGCGTGTTAGTTACAGTATTTGAAGGTATGCTGCAGCTGAATCAGTATCATGAGAACTGGATCCGGTATCGTTCAACCTGTGAGTCGCTGAAACACGAAAAATATATTTTCCTGGCCAACGCCGGGCCTTATGCGGACGCGGAGAAGGCCCGCGCTCTGCTGGCCGAGCGGGTTGAATCGCTGGTTTCGCAGGAGCACGCGAAGTGGGCGTCTGTCCAACAACAGGAGCCGCAGGGTAAAACAGCCTGAAGCTTCGCTCACCTGAGCATCGTCACATTACTTAAGGAAGACATTGGCCGGCATTTTCGTCAGTTATCGGCGCAATGACTCGCAGGGCGAAGCGGGCCGCCTGTTCGACGATCTGGCCAACCACTTTGGCGAGCACACGGTGTTCATGGACGTGGCCGCCATTGAGGCGGGGCGCGACTTCCGCAAGGCGATTGAAGAAGGCGTCACCAAGTGTGGCGTGCTTCTGGTGGTAATGGGCCCGGAATGGCTGACGGCGAAAAATGAACAGGGCGCGCGCCGTCTGGATGATCCTGCCGACTTCGTTCGCATCGAAACTGCCGCTGCTCTGAGGCGTGATATTCCCGTCATTCCAGTTCTAGTGCGTGGCGGAACCATGCCCGCCGCCGATAAGTTACCGGATGATCTCAAAGAGCTTGCGTACCGCAACGGTGTGGAGTTGACCCATGCCCGATGGAGATCAGATGTGCAGTTGCTTGTCGCGGCGCTGCAGCGCCTGCTGGGAGGGGAAATCAACGTTGGAGGGAGCGAAGTATCCGACGCTGCGCGAGTAACTCCAGTTCAAAGGGTCAGTGATTCGGCCAAGTTTCAAGCTGGGCAAATAGAACCGGTTCTTTTGCAGCGCGTCAGCCGCGAGCTAGCGGTTTATATCGGGCAGATTGCTGAGGTAGTGGTAAGGCGTGCGGCGCAGCAGTGTACTTCGGCCGAGAATCTGTATCTTAAGGTCGCAAAGGAGATAGATAGCCTGGAAGATCGAGAGAGATTTCTTCAGAGACGACTGGTACCTTCACCGGCTGGGACGTCGGCTTCAGTCGCCGATGCCGCAAAGACGATTCCCGCCACAAAAGGCGCCGCTGAGTCGAGTGCTTCGCCGGAAAAGCCAATACCGGTCGAGGCATCTCATGAGCCGACCGCGAGCGGAGCAGCAAGCCGGCGGAAGTACCTACTTCTCGCAGCGGGTGGAGGTGTTCTCTTAATTGTGCTCGTCGTTGGCGGAGCACGTTTGATGCTCTCGAGAGTAATCCGCTCGCCTGAAAGGCAGCAGGCCACGCCAACAGCCCCTTTTGCGGCACAACCGACGGCACCAATCACCGCGCCTTCGTCGCGAAAACGACAGCAGAGTGAAACTGCTCCGCCGTCGCCTTCACCTGCTGCTGGTTCCGCTGAGCCACAAGCTCCCGGGAACATCCGTCTGCCAACCGATGTATCGCTCGGACTAGTAAGCACAAAGGTAGAACCAACTTATCCGATCATCGCGCAGCAGGCGAACGTCCAAGGCGAAGTAGTTCTCGATGCCAATATTTCAAAAGAGGGCACGGTCGAGTCGCTTCGAGTTATCAGCGGGCATCCCTTGCTGGCGCCCGCGGCGATGGACTCAGTGAAGCAATGGCAATTCAAACCATACATGGTCAATGGCAAGCGGGTCGGGTTCAGCACCGAGATCACCGTGAAGTTCACGATTACCGCCAAATAACTTGCTTGTCGGGAATTATCCGAGCATTTTGAAT
>Ga0335081_10008585_pt1 | contig 16391 bp, 11 predicted proteins | sample Lox_Sample_35_FD_206713 | JGI IMG/M metagenome (GOLD analysis project Ga0335081, IMG submission 206713) | Soil microbial communities from Loxahatchee National Wildlife Refuge, Florida, United States - Lox_Sample_3.5 | ecosystem: Environmental > Terrestrial > Soil > Wetlands | place: USA... | reverse complement strand
CGGAACATGCCGGTGCAGGTCTGGGCGACGTGGTTCCCGCAGGAGGGGAGGCCACAGACTTTCATCCAGGCGTTTGCGGCGGAGACGCTGGATCTTAGCGCGCGTGGAGAGAACCCCTTTCACTTCAAGATTGGCAACAATCGGATTGGGGAAGACTGCTGCCGGGGAGACTTGGACGTTGATGGGCACAGAATCTCGTGGGAACTCCGCTATCGTTCTTCGTTTCGTGTGACTCTAAGCAATAAGGGCTGGATTGGTTTCTCGCGCACTCCGCACTCCGACGCCGTGTTTTCCGGCTGCATCACGCTCGATGGTCACAGTTTTGAAGGTGACCTTTTGGGATTTGGAGTTCAAGGTCACAATTGCGGCTATCGGCATCGCGGCTTCTGGACCTGGGCGCATGCCTGCTTTGCGCGCGATCATGCGTCCGCGAGCACGCTCGAAGCATTGGTCTACGATATGCCATTCGGTCTTGCGTTCCGCAAAGCCGTGCTTTGGCACGATGGGACTGAGTATGTGTTTCGCAATCTGCAGGAGGAAGCGGGAAGGACCTTTTGCTGGAAGTTTCGCTGTTCACACGCAGATGGACTCGAGTTGCAGGCCGCTTTCGATGGCGCCGGACCCGGTCTCCATCGTTTGCCTTACATGAAAACCGACTGCTCCGGCACTTTCGAAGTTACCAACAACAGCCTTGCGACCGCGGTGGTATGTTTGAAACGTGGCGGAAGAGAGCTTGAACGATTGGAAACGTCAATCGGTGCGGTTCTGGAAACGACGAAAGTCAAAACCGTTTAACCACCGGGTACACGGAGGAACACGGCGGCTTCTACTCCTGTGCGCCCCTGGTTAGGAGGTCTGATCCTTCTACAGTCGCGACTGTGTCATCGCCAGACGCTCAGCCACGATCGAATAGGCGGTCGGATTGAATGCCATTCCGATGTGCGTACCCAAGACCTCAAAATCATTTTTCGGGTTCATCGTCATACAGTAGCGCCAGTCGACAATTCCGTCGTGGCGGGTGTAGATCGCGGTTTGAATCATGGATTTCGGGACGTTCCGCCGCAGGTAATCCACAAAATTGCAGGTGCACCGCCCGGTGTAGCACTGAGGCAGTACTCGCTCGCCATGCTCCTGCAAGATGTGCCAGCGCACCGCGTCTGCAACGTGGACAATCGCCCGGTTGGTGACGGTGCCGCGAATCGGCGCGGCCAGGGTAATGACAGAGGCAACGTCCTTGGGGCGCTGGCCCGCGACCGAGCGTGCGATCACCCCTCCGAGACTGTGTCCGATGAGGTGGACCTTGCGGCCAGTTTCCCGCAAAGCGGTGTCGACTGTTTCGTTGAGATGACGTTGGATGAGGAGGTTGGGACAATCGGCATTGATACCGATTCCCGAATAGTAAGGACGATAGCCGATCCGGCCCAGCCAGCCGTGCAGTTCCATCAAGTAAAGATCGGTGCCGAGAAACCCCGGAATGATGACCACGGCGGAGTCGTCTCCGTGCGGCACGCCCATACCGTAGTAGACGGGAGTGGCGTGCAGCAACAAGACCTCCGCCGCAAACAAGGCTTCCGTCCAAGGCAGGATATTTCCGCCGGGAGGGGCGTGCGGAGACTGTTTCCGAGTCTTGAAGTCCGACGTGCGTCGTCGCGTTGCCGATTTTTTCGTGGTCTTGTCCAACATCTGTGTAGATATGCGCGTTTTCGCCGCGTCTAAGTCCAGAGCTTCGCCCTGCCGGATTATACTGCTTGAGGTTTTGGCTGCTCTAGAGTGCATTTGCTTTCCGTTCCCGGACTTCCCGCCGGTTCGAATTCTGTCGTAATTGCGACTTTCGCCGCGCGTTGTGCTTTCCCTTCTTGAGGCCTGCCTCCAGTTCCGCAACGCGGTTGCGAAGCGCCTCAATCTCGGATGAGGCATGGTCTCGCGGCGAAGAGGGCGACGCCCCAAGAAACTTCTTCATCACTTCCAAAGGTGACAGGATTGCGGTCTGCACCTCGCCCAAGCGGTTCTGCACTGCATCCTGGACTCTTTGATAGGTGTCAAATGCGGATTTCAAATACCACATGATGAACTCTTGCCCCGCTTCGTCGGAGGCGATGATGAGCTGGCGCAGCAGCTCCAGAGGCAGACCGGTGGGCTTGTTCTTGGCGTCTTCGGTGATGACCTGGGTGAGGGTGACGCGGGTCAAGTCGCGGCCGGTTTTGGCATCGACGATCTGGACGTCCTTGCCCTGGCGAATGAAGGCGGCAATATCGTCGAGGTTGATGTAGCGGCTGGCGGCGGTATCGTACAGCCGGCGATTACCGTATTTTCGGATGACTACGGTCGAAGTCTTCACGGCCTTCCGCCTATGTTGCTCTGCACAAAGCCAAAATATATGTTGACATGAATTCGGCTATTTTCATATAGTTAATTCGATGCTGCAATGCAGCAATTTGGAGGCCTTATATGCCCGTAGCCGGAAAATCAGAATCTTCTCGTACCCACCCCAGAGGGTCAACGGTGGTTTCGCTGTTGACCGGCTGGGCCCAGCAGGGAGTGCAGAGCTTCTTTGCCACGCAGCGCATTCTGCTCGATCTCGCCATGCGTCAAAATGCGGCCATCATGCACACCGTGCGGCAACAGTTAACGGATCCGCATCATTCTCCGGCGTCTCTTCTGAGCGAAGCCGCCGGCGAAGGTATCACGCACTTTATCGAAGGTCAGAAGGTACTGCTCGATCTGGGCAAGAAACAAAACGAAATCCTGATGAGCGGTGTCAAAGAGCGGATTGGTGATTGGCCGGCGGCGCACGCGATGACGGAACTATTGCGACGCAGCGTGGACACCTTCATCCACATGCAGGAAGAGTTCCTGAAGATCACCGACAAACAAGCCCACACCTGGGTGGAAGCCGCCAAGGGCGGAAAACAATACCGGGGTGACGAGCTGATGGAATTGGCTCGGGAGGGCATGGAGAACTTTATCAAAGCGCAAAAGCAGTTCATGGACATCGTCGCCGAGGAGACGGCGAAGGCGACCGGATCGAAGCCCATGAATGGCGCCCGGAAGATCAAAAAGACAGAATTGGCGGACCTGGCGCGCCAGGCCACCGAGTCGTTCATCGAGGCACAAAAGAGGTTCGTCGACCTGGCCGGCAAGCAGATGAACGCAAACGTAAAGACCGCAGGCAAGGCCTTGGAGACAATGAAGCCATTTCCTTTCCTGCCCCTGGGTGAACTGACGCGCGAAGGCGTCAAAAGCTATGTCGACGCGCAGAAGGCCCTGATGGATGCCATGGTGCGGCCGATGGCCGAGCATAAACAGCCCGCCAAACCTGCGCGCCATGCAAAGAAAGCAGTCCGCGCCGCTAAAGCGATGGGCGCCACTGCCTGAGCAAAACACGTCAAGCGCTGCTTCAGCTCTGCAAGAACTCGGCAAGAGGCATGTAGGGTCGAGGTAAACGCCTCGCCTGAAGCTTCTACCGATCCTGGCCGCAGGGCTGAAGCGCGCTTGTCCCGTCCCGACCCCGTCTACGAAAGGAGCAGGCAGCAGGTTTCGCAAGCCTCTGTAAACTAACGTACTTTCCCGGCCATCCTGGCCAATTGGCGCTTATCGGCACACCCCTGGGTGATTCTTGTCACGCAAGAAGGTGACAGAGTCTACTGACTGCCCGCCCGATGCGTGGTGGAATGATCTCGCCATCTCCTAGAACTGCAATTAAGGCAATGATATGAACTTGAGAAGGTGGTCTCAGTCCGAGATGAAATACGGGCAGAAGGTGTTGAGTCGCGGACTGGAGGGAGCTCGTTCGGGCCGGGAAGCATTCCTCAATGGACAATCTTTCGCACCATATTTTCGAGAATCGACACGCAGAGCCTTGATGCCAGCCGTCATTGGCACCTGCATTGGCGTCGCGGGCAGTTATCCGGTTAACGGACATCGTTCCCCAAGCCGAGCATTGAGGCTCGGCTTGCTGGGCGGTGTCATCGGTTTTTGCGCCGGTTTTGTTTGGCAAAATCGGCGGCTCAGCGCGAGTGTGATGTGCGGTGCGTTCCGCAGCATCGGCCGGGTGCGCGACGAGCGTTGGCTCGAGACGCACCCAATCGACTACGCGTGACCCCGTCGCATGCAGCAGTGAACGGTTTTGTTCTGCGGTCGTGAAGTTGGAAGAAAATTCAGGAATGCGCTTCTCGCGGATGACGAGCCCTTGAGTTATTTTTCAGGGGACTGCGATGATCGCGAGTGAAGCAGCACAGGAACTAATCCGAACCCCGTCTGTCACGGACGGCCTGAGCGCCGAGCGAATTGCCTACCTGGAAAACCTGCTCCGCCGGGCAAAAACAGCGGCTGCCATTTTCACCCAATTCACTCAAGACGAGGTGGATCGCATCGTCAAGGCGATGGTGCTGGCTGGACTGGAGAAATCTCCTTACCTGGCGCAATTAGCGGTGGAGGAAACGCGGCTCGGCGTGATGGAAGACAAGGTCATCAAGAACATGGTGGCCACCGAGTTCGCCTATCACTACATAAAGGACAAGCGCACGGTTGGAGTCATTCGCGAGATCCCAGAACGCAATCTGATTGAGATCGCAGAGCCCATCGGAGTGATTTTCTCTCTCACCCCAATCACGAACCCGACCTCCACCGTCCTCTTTAAGTGCATCATGGCGATCAAGACGCGGAATGCGGTGATTTTCAGTCCGCATCCGAAAGCTTGGCGCTGCTCTGCGGAAGCAAGCAAGATCATGTACGACGCAGCCGTGAAGCATGGCGCGCCGGACGGCGTGTTCGCCTGCCTGGAATCGCATACCCTCGAAGACAATGCATACCTGATGAGACACAGAGATGTTGCCCTGATTGATGCGACCGGCGGACCGGGAGCAGTCAAGGCGGCCTACAGCTCTGGCAAGCCGGCGCTGGGGGTTGGACCGGGCAATACGCCCGTCTATCTGGAAAAGAGCGCCAACCTGAATACGGCGGTGGTCGACATCATTCTCTCGAAGACTTTCGATAACGGAACGATTTGCGCGTCGGAGCAGACGGTAGTGATCGACGACGAAATCTACGACTCCACGCTCGGGAAATTTGCGGAACTGGGCGCGCACATCTGTAACGAGCAGGAGACCAAGCTTCTGGCGCGCACCGTCATCGATCCGCAGACCGGCTTTATGCAGCCCATGGCCATCGGGCAAAAGGCCAGCGATATCGCCCGCTTTATCGGCCTCGCGGTGAAGCCCGGCACCAAGCTCCTGATTGCGCCGATTCAAGGTGTGGGCCGAGAACATCCGCTCTCCGTCGAAAAGTTATTCCCCGTACTTGCGGTGTACAGAGCGAAGTCAGTGGACGAAGCGCTGCGGGTCTGCCTGGACGTAAGTCACGCCGGGGGCATCGGGCACACGGCGGTGATCTTTTCGCGCAACGACGAGATCATCCGCAAGTTCGGGGAACTGATCAACGCCGGCCGGATCATCGTGAATTCCCCGGGGTCGATCGGAGCACTGGGCGCGGTCTACAACGATCTGGTTCCCACGTTCGCGTTCGGATGCGGCACCGGGGGCGGGAACAGCACCACCGACAACGTGAACATCTACCACTACCTGAATATCAAACGGCTGGCTCGAAGGACACAAAACCATATGTGGTTCCGAGTTCCCAATCAGATCTACTTCAACATGAACGCGGTCGAGAACCTGCGGCAGTTCGCGTCGCGCTGCTCCGTCGTGGTCACGAATGCGGTTTTGGAGAAGAACGGCCACGTGGATCTGGTTCGGCGCTCGATTCCGCCGGAGACCCACGTGCACGTTCTGGTCATCCCCGATGCAGAGCCGGAGGCCAAGGCGATTCTGCAAGGGGTGGAGACGCTGAATTTTTACAAGGCAGATCAGATCATCGCACTGGGCGGCGGGTCGGTGATCGACGCGGCCAAAATCATGAAGCTCAAGTACGAATCGCCGCAAGCCGATCTGGAGGAGCTGGCCGCTCCTTTTCTGGATTTGCGCAAGCGCGTGGTGCAGTATCCAACCGAGAAAGTTACGCACGCGCGGCTGATTGCGATTCCGACCACCAGCGGAACTGGCAGCGAGGTCACTCCGTTCGCCGTCCTGACCGACAAAAAACGCGGCTGCAAAATAACTCTGGCAGATTACTCGCTGAGCCCAGATGTGGCGATAGTCGATCCGCAGTTTGTCATGTCAATGCCGAAAAATCTTACCGCCGATACCGGCATTGATTGCCTGACTCACGCGCTGGAAAGCGGGGTTTCCAATTACGCCTCACCGTATACGGATTGCAGCGCCATGCAGGCGATTCGGATGGTGTTCAAGTATCTGCCCATCGCTTACGAGCAGCCGGACGACGAAGAGGCGCATTGCATGATGCACAACGCGGCGTGTATCGCGGCGATGGCTTTTTCCAATGCCTCGGTGGGCGTGAACCACGCTCTGGCACATGCCCTGGGCGCGCGTTTTGGAGTGGCGCACGGCCGCGCCAACGCGCTCCTGCTGCCGCATGTCATTGCCTACAATGCCGCCGTTCCAGCCAAGTTCATGCCATCGCCATACCAGCAGGGATACGTGGCTCACAAGAAATACGCGACCGTGGCCGATCTGCTTGGGTTGGGAGGAACTACGGTCGAGGAAAAAGTCGCGAACCTGATCGCCGCGACGGAGAAGTTACTCGATCGGCTGGGGCTTCCGCGCTCGATCGAGGAACTTGGAATCTCCAAGCAGGAATTCGAGCGCGCAGTACCCGACATGGTTAAGACAGCATTTGGCGACCCGTCGTGGCGCTCCAATCCACGTATGCCATTGGTGACCGAGTTGGCGGAGCTGTTTTGGAAAGCCTATTACGGGCGTGGCGTAACAAAAATGGCCGTCAGTAAACAAACCGCGTAGCGGATGGTGCCGCATGGAAGCAATAGCTGTACGCCGAAAAATCGAGGAAAGCGACGTGGCTGCGGCTATTCGAGACGTCGCGGCACACCTGGATTCGGCAGACCGTGAACTTGTTCTGGACTTCTCGTCCGTGGGGCGGATCGACCCTGACGCAGTTTGTGCGCTGGACGATTTGGCCCGACGGTCGAACGACAAGTCCATCAAAGTCACGTTGCATGGCGTCAACCTCGATGTTTACAAGGCGCTCAAGTTGGTGAATCTGACTTCACGATTTTCGTTTGTGAATTAGAGGAGTGAAGAGGACATTAGAATGCACAACCATCGTCAACCCGATCGCCTTTCCTGGGGTGACACAGTCTTCCTGCATCTGGAACGAGAAGGGATGCCGCTCAACGTGGCGAGTGTGTGCATCTTCGAGGGCCAGATTTCCTTGAAAGAGTGCATTCGCTTTATCGAAGCAAAGCTTCCGTTGGTCCCGCGCTATCTCAAGCGCGTGGTTTCAGCTCCGCTCGGACTTGGCCTGCCCAGCTGGGAATACGACCCAACATTCGACATCCGAAACCATATACGCGAAGTCACATTGAAGCGCGGCAGGGATGCCGAACTGAAATCAGTTTCCGGGAAACTTTTCAGCAAGGTAATGGACCGGCGACATCCCCTGTGGGACTTGACGCTGGTGCGTGGAATGAAGAATTGTACTGGCCTCATCTTCCGCCTGCATCACTGCCTGGTCGATGGCATTGCCGGTGTGGGCCTGATGAATGTGCTGCTGGATGCGAGCCCCGCTCCGCAGCCTCCGCCGAAGAAGAGATACAAACTGCAGATTCCCCGGCCGCGTGATCCCTTGGCGTCGTTAACCGGCGGGGTCGTCGATTCCTACTCCGAGTTGGCGAAGCGCGTGTTGTCGGGCTTGGCTGACCTGCTGAGCATGGCGGAGCGAGCGGCGGCCAACGGTGGGCAATTACTTCCAACCGATGAACTCCCCAATCTGCTGCCGGAGATCACCGCCTTCACGGAGCGGTTGCGATTCAACGTCCCATATCGAGGGCCGCAGAAATTTGCCTGGGCAGAAATTCCGCTGACGGATGTCAAGACGATCCGGCACACGTTTGGAACCAGCGTCAATGACGTGATCCTGGCACTGGTTACCGCAACCATTCGCCGCTACGTGGAATTGCATGGCGATCCCGTCAAGGGAAAGCTCTTTCGCATGATGGTACCGGTGAACCTGCGCGACAAAGAGAGCCCCGGCGATCTGGGAAACCGAATATCGCTGGTGCCGGTGACGATCCCGCTGGACATCCGCAAGCCAGAAAAACTTCTGATGGCGGTCCATCGCAGAACGGAGTTTCTCAAACATTCGCATGCCGCCGAGTTGGTGAGCCTGGCAGGCGGATTGATTGGCATGTTCCCCACGCCGTTGCAGGCGCTTGCTGGACCTTTCGTAAGCCAACTTCCGGTTACCCCTTTCAACCTGGTGTGCACCAATGTCCCCGGGCCGCAGTATCCCCTGTACGTGCAGGGCCACAGGATGTTGCGTTGGTATCCGTATGTTCCCGTCGGCGGCGAGATGGCGGCGAACTGCGCCATCCTGAGTTACGACGGCACCATGTACTTCGGCTTCAGTGGGGATGTGCACGCCACGCCTGATTTGCAGCGTCTGGAAACACTATTGAGGTTGAGTTTTCGCGAGTTGCAGGCGGCGGCAGGGATTCGGCCGCCGGGCAAGAAAAAACAGAGAGCACGTAGAAAGCCCAAACCCGCAACTAAACCCGCGCTCACGATGGCAGCGGCGGCTGCCGCCTCTGCAGCTGAGCGCATGACTCCCAGTCCCGCCAAGTCCGAGGCAGAATCGGGGCCCATAGGAGAAGAACAGAAAGTCCGCTTGACTGCGTAGTAATTCGAGCGCTGATAGCCAAGTAGCTCTAATTCGTGACCAGGAGACGCCACTGTGGCAGCCTTCCCCCAATCAGAACTAACCCCTCTTTTAAATTCAGGGCGCGATCTGTTTCTGATCATTCACATCCTGGGCGTGGCTTGTTTCGCATACATCATCACCAAGCGGCTCGCGCCACTGCTTCACGCGCAACGAGATTTCCGCTTTGACCGCCCATTGTCTCGGCTGAGGATGGTATTGAAGTTCTGGTTGGGACAGTGGAAGCACCCGCGGTATCGGGGTGCTGGAACACTTCACATCCTTATTTTTGCAGGGTTCCTTTTGCTGGCCTTGCGTGCTTTCACGGTGCTGATTGTCGGTGTGTCCCCCGGCTTCGTGATGCCGTTTCTCTCCGGTAAGGCGGGCGAAATATACAACCTAGTGACCGACTATGCCACCACGGTCGTTTTTATCTGCATGGTGGTAGCGATCGCCCGCAGGTTGGTGTTCAAGCCGGCACGCTACGAGGTGCCCGAACGATATGGCAAGGCCCACACTGCCGATGCTGTCTTCTTATTGGGGTTGATAGCGGTTTTGATGCTGGCCGACAGTTTGTTTGCGGCCGGGAAGGTCGCCGCTCAGGCGCAACAAGGCGCGCCGTTGGAAGCTTTGGCGGTGCTATCGCTGCCCTGGGTGCTGCGGATCGGCCTGGCATCAGCTTCTATGTCCGCGATCGCAGCCGTCGGCTACGGCGCGTATTTTCTGCATGAGGTGACCTTCTACTTCCTGCTCTGCTATCGGCCCTTCGGAATCCAGTTTCACGTCGAGACCTCCTTATTCAGCATTTATTTCGGGAAGCTCGATCGTGGGACCATTAAACCGGTCCGGTGGGGTGTTCCCGATGAACAACTGGATCAGGTGAAGTCGTTCGGGGTGAAGACCTTTGAGGACTTCACCTGGAAGCACATCCTGGACTTCTACTCTTGCGCTGACTGCGGGCGCTGCTCGGACAATTGTCCGTCCAATTCGGCAGGCAGGCCGCTTTCGCCGCGGTTCCTCACGCTGAAGGCGAGAGATTATGCCTTCCAGCACTTTCCGGTGTTCGGCGGCTCAAATAACAGCCAGGCCCTGATCGGCAGTATTTACTCGGAAGACGAAATCTGGTCGTGTACCACCTGCGGCGCGTGCGAAGAAGAATGCCCCCTGCTAATCGAATACATCGACAAGATCGTCGACTTGCGGCGTGGCATGATCGACGACGGCAATGTGCCGCAGTCGCTGCAGAAGCCGCTCAAGGCGCTGGAAAGCCGGGGCAACCCGTACGGGAAGATGGAGAAGAAGAGGGCGGACTGGGCCCGCGCCAGCGAGTTCCAGCAAGAGTGCGCGGTGAAGACGGTCGGCAAGAACGACGGTGCTGACACTCTATACTTCGTCGACAGCATTTCGTCGTACGACGAGCGCATGCAATCCATTGCGCGTGCCACAGCGAAAATCCTCGACGACGTTGGCGAGAACTTCGGAATTCTCGGGAGTGCGGAAAAAGACAGTGGACATGAAGCTCGGCGTTTCGGCGAAGAAACGCTGTTCATGGCCTTACGCGATCATAACGCCGAGACAATCAGGGCTGCGGGTGTGCAGAAGATCGTCACCGCCGATCCGCACGCCTATAACGCGCTCAAGCACGACTACAAAGATCTTCCTCCCGTCGAGCATATCAGCCAGGTCATTGCGCGCGGAGTGCAGTCGGGAAAAATCGAGTTCGCACCGCTGGCTGATTCCGACAAGCTGTACACCTACCACGATCCCTGTTACCTCGGACGGCACAACCAAATCTACGCCGCTCCGCGTGAAGTGCTCGACGCGATTCCCGGTTTGAAGCGCGTCGAGATGAAACGCTCGCGCGATCGCTCATTCTGCTGTGGCGGTGGTGGGCTGATGTTGTTCTATGAGCCGAGGGAAGAGGAGCGGATCGGAGTTCAGAGAGTGCGCATGGCGGCCGCAGCCGGCGCGGACGTGATCGTCACAGCTTGCCCGTTCTGCATGACGAACATCGAGGATGCGATCAAGGTTGCGGGCTATGAAGGAAAGATGTCGGTCATTGACCTTGTTGAACTGGCCGACCAGCAGATGGTGCGGGAGAGCCCGGTGGTAGAGACGGAAATCCCTGCAGTCCAAAAGGAGTGCGCGGTAGCGAGGTGAACATGGAAATTCTGGTTTGCGTGAAGCGAGTACCCGACACATCGGAAAACGAAATCGTGCTGAACCGAGCTGGGAACGACATCGAGCGCGACGACCTGGTTTACTCCATCAACGAACCCGACAACTACGCGGTGGAAGAGGCGTTACAGATTGTCGGGCGAATCGGCGGTCAGGTCACCGTGGTTACGATCGGCGATGAAGACGACGAGGAGATTTTGCGGCGGGAGATGGCCATGGGAGCAAACCACGGAATCATGATTTCCGATGAGGTCTTCCAGGGATCGGATGGACGGGGCATCGCCACGATTCTCAAGGCATTCGTCGAGAAGGGTCATTATGACCTGATCTTGACCGGGGTGCAGGCCGAGGCAGGAGGCGCGCAAGTCGGCGGCATGCTGGCCGCCATGCTCGACTACCCATTCGCCGCGGTGGTCAATTCGATCGAGGTCCTGGACGGCGGCAAGCTGAAGATCAGCCGAGAAATCGAGGGCGGCAACAAGGAATTCAGCGAGATCGATCTGCCCTGCGTACTGTCAATTCAGACCGGGATCAATGAACCGCGCTATGTAGGCATGCGCGGCATTCGGGCGGTCGCCTCGGTTCCGATCGCAACTTACGACGCCTCTACGTTGGGCATTGACGGCGGTGCGGTGGGAGAGGCTGGCGCGAAAGTGAAGCACGTCGACTACTTCGTTCCGGAGTCGACTGGCGGCGCCGAAATCCTCAGCGGCGATCGCGACGCCAACATTGAAAAGCTGCTCGAGTTGCTGACGGAAAAGGGAGGGTTGAGATAATGCCTGCGATTTTTGCGTACATCGTGCATCGAGATGGAGTGGCCGACGATTCCGCGACGGAACTGGCGGCTGCCGCAAAAAGGATCGATCCGGCCGCGTCGCCAATCGCCCTTGTCGCCGGTAATGGGCCGGAACTTGACGCTGCTTGCGAATCGGCCCGTGGCCAATATAGTGAGATATGGAAGATCGCCAATGAGAGCCTCGCCTATCCCAATGCCGAGCTGATTCGAAAAGCCCTTACGAAAGTGTTGCCGATTGGCAGCGTCCTGCTAGTTGCCCATGATCAGTTCGGAATTGATCTAGGGCCGGGGCTTTCGATCAAGCTGAATGCGGCGTTTGTCTCCGATGTTGTAGGAATCGAAAAGGTCGAACCTTCTTCTCTCACCCTCGTCCGCCAGGAGTTCGGTGGACAAGTGAGCGCCCACGTAAGATGCGACATCTCGTCCGGCGTGGTGATCACGGTCCGTCCGGGCGCATTCAAACCGATCGACCGGCCTTCTCTTTCCGGTAAGGTGGTCGACAGATCCACCGAAGTTGGCACGCTCACCGCGGGCCGCCGCTATCTCGAGACTGTGATGGCCGAAGCCGGCGACGTGGATATCACTAAGCACGCCATCCTGGTTTCGATCGGACGCGGAATTCAGGAAGAAGATAACGTTGGCATCGCGCACGAACTTGCGGACGCCTTGGGCGCGGCGGTTTCGTGCTCACGGCCGGTGGTCGATGCCAAATGGTTAGAGCAATCGCGGCAGGTGGGCTCCTCCGGCAAGACGGTGAAGCCCAAGGTCTATCTGGCATGCGGGATCAGCGGCGCAGCCCAGCATCTGGCCGGCATTCGCGGCAATCCCTTCATCGTTGCGATTAACAAAAATCCCAGAGCCCCGATTTTCCAGGTGGCGAATGTCGGCATCATCGACGACATCCTGGAGTTCCTGCCCGAACTGACCACCAAAGTTCGTGAAATGCATAGCGTTGCGGCAAAGTGAGGTTGCGAACCATGATCACCAATAAAACCCTGAAGCTAAGTCTTAAGTCGCTGCGCGAGTTTGCCAAGAAAAAGCTGACAGACCAGGAACTCATCGATCTGGATGCGCGCGATGAATGCCCCATCGAGATCGTTCGAGAGCTGTGCAACCCGGACAAGATCGGCATTCAACTCCTCTTTATTCCCGAAGAATTCGGCGGGATGGGCGGCAATACGTTCGATGTGTACTGCATCTGTGAAGAGATGGCGCGCATTGATCTGGGTATCGCTACGTCGGTGCTGGCCACGTTCTTAGGAAGCGATCCAATTACCGTGGGCGCCACGCCGGAACAGAAGAAGCTATGGCTTTCGCGGATCGCGGATGAAGGAATTCTGTTCGCTTATGGGGCCACCGAACCGGAAGCAGGCAGTGATCTTGGCGCGCTCCGCACTGTCGCCGAGCGCGTCATCGAGAACGACAAAATTATTGGATACAAGATCAGCGGCAACAAGCAATGGATCAGCAATGGCGGCGTCGCCGATGCGTATTCGATCCTGGCCAACACGCAGGCGGGCCCGAGTTGGTTTGTCGTTGAAAAAGGGGCGAAGGGTTTCACCCACGATGAACCTGAAGACAAGCACGGCATCCGTCTCAGCAACACGGCGGCGCTTGCACTCGATAACGTCTATGTCAATGCCGATCGGTTGCTCGGCGGCGTCGAAGGCCAGGGACTACTCCAGGCGCAAGCCGTCTTCGGATACACGCGGCTCATGGTGGCTGCCTTTGGGCTGGGGGCGGGATGGGCCGCGCTTGATCGCGCCATCCCTTATTCCACAAAGCGAATTCAGGCGGGAGCCCCGCTATCTGAAAAGCAGGGATACACGCACAAGCTGATCGTGCCCAATGTGGCGCGGTTGGAAGCCGCCCGGGCTTACATCGAAGAAACTGCGGAACGCATCGACGCCGGCGAGGGCAGCCTGAATACCGAGGGAGCGATTGCGAAGTACATGGCGACAGAAGCCGGCAACTTTGCTGCCGACGCCAGCATTCAGGCGCTGGGCGGCTATGGCTACACCCACGAATACATGGTGGAGAAGATCAAGCGCGATGTGCGCATCACCACCATATATGAAGGCACCTCCGAAATTATGGAGATGACCATCAGCCGCGATCGCTGGCAGCTTCACTTGAAAACCCGCGGGCAGCACTACCACGATCAGGCAAAGAAGTTCGAAGAGCTGCACGCCCGCCATCCCAACGTGGGTGCAGGTTCTGCGGCGGTGGCGCTGCATGCGTTGGCCGAAGTCATGGAGAAAGCGCGGCTGGCGCGCCTGACCCGCTATCAGCACATCCTGTTCCGCCTGGGCGAGTTGATTGCTTTTGCGGAGTGCGCCGGCAGTCTGGCTCGCCGCGCGTCACTTATGGCAGAAAACAAGCTGAACGAAAAAGCAAATCGGCGCTTCGATGCGACCACGCTGGCGGCTATCAGCCGGGTCTTCGCGCGCGAGGCGGCGCTTAAAGTCACGCAAGACGGCTTGCGTTGGATTGTCGGCGGTGGAGGCATAAGCGATGCCGATCTGGACACATTCGCAAGGAGGTTCGCATCGGCCGCTCACCGCGCACAGGCAGGTTTGATTTCAGATATGGATTTCGTGGCAGACACGCTGTATGGCCGCGCTCAGCGCGCATCCGCAGCGTGAACTAGAACGATCGCATTCATACAAGCAGAACCTGCTTCTCCACTTTGGAGAAGCCAAAACACGTTGTAGCCAAAGAGAGCCTTATTTTGAGGGGCCAGGAGTGCAGTCATGGAAAACACGTCATATCGTGCAATCGCAATCGTAGGAGTCGGCGCCGTTCTCCCCGATGCGCCGAATGTCCCGGCGTTCTGGGAAAACATCAAGGGCGGGCGCTACAGCATCAGCGATGTGGATCGTGAGCGTTGGGATCCCGAACTCTATTACGATCCCGATCCGGCCGCTCCCGACAAGACCTATTCCAAGATCGGCGGTTGGGTTCGCGAGTTCAACTGGGATCCGATCAAGTGGCACCTGCCGGTTCCGCCGCGCGTGGTCGACGCTATGGATGGCGCACAAAAATGGGCGATCGCCTGCACGCGCGAAGCTCTCGAGGACTACGGCTACCCGAAACGGCCTCTCGATCCAGATCGAACCGCGGTCATTCTCGGCAATGCCATGGCGGGCGAGAAGCATTACCTGACGGCATTGCGAATTTATTTTCCGGAGTACGCGCGCGAATTGTCGGAGACCGCAAGTTTCGCCACATTGCCGGAGGCGGTCCGCAACGAGATCACCCGCGAATTGCACGATCGCATCGGCAAGCACCTGCCGGAGATCACGGAAGACAGCATGCCCGGCGAACTGGCCAATTGTATTGCCGGGCGCATCGCCAATCTCTTCAATTTTCACGGGCCCAATTACATCTGCGATGCGGCGTGCGCATCCGCCATGGCGGCGATCAGCTCGTCGATTGAAGGTTTGATTGAGAAAGATTTCGATGCCGTGATCACTGGCGGCATCGATCGCAACATGGGAGCCTCAACCTTCGTCAAGTTTTGCAAGATTGGCGCGCTGTCTGCGACCGGCACTCGTCCCTACGCGGAAGGGGCTGACGGTTTTGTGATGGGGGAAGGCGCGGCGATTTTTCTGCTGAAGCGCCTGGCCGATGCCGAACGCGATGGCGACAAGATCTACGCCGTGTTGCGTGGCATGGGCGCCTCCAGCGATGGAAGAGGAAAGGGAATTACTGCGCCCAATCCAATCGGACAAAAGCTGGCGGTTGAACGCGGCTGGCAAAATGCGGGGCTCTCACCCGCTACTGCTACCTACTTTGAAGGGCACGGCACGTCGACGCGTGTTGGCGACGTGGTCGAAGTGCAGAGCCTGGCGGAGGTTTTGAGCAGCTACCATCTGCCGGCACACTCGGTCGGCTTGGGATCCGTGAAGTCGAATTTCGGCCATCTCAAAGGAGCGGCCGGAGCAGCCGGACTGCTCAAAACCGCGCTGGCTCTGCACAACAAGGTGCTGCCACCCAGCGTGCATTGCGAGCGTCCCAATCCGGGTATCGACTTCGCGCACTCCCCGATTTACGTCAATACAGCGCTGAAACCGTGGGACGTTCCGCCCGACAGCGTGCGCCGCGCCGGTCTCAGCGCATTCGGTTTCGGCGGGACCAACTTTCACGCAGTGCTCGAAGAGTATATTCCGCACCGACTGAACGGGAACGGCAAACGACCCATCGCAATCACGGAAGTCCCTAGCCAGATCAGTCACGAGATTAATGTCGCGACGGATTCCTCGGGCTCTACTGCATCTCTTTTCAAAGCGCCGTTACGCGGCGCGCTGGTTATTGGCGCGTCATCGAATACCGAGTTGGCTGAGCGGCTCCGCACAGTGGAAAAAAGCGCCAAGGCAGGCAATGCGCCCGCTTTCACCGCTCCGGCGGAAACGGACCTGCGTGCTCGCGAACGGCTGGCAATCGATTACGCCAATGCGAATGAACTCGTCGAGAAAGCTTCTACTGCGCTGAAGGCGCTTAGCGCAAATCAACCCGCAATGTGGAAAGCTCTGCGAGCGCAGGGCATTTTTCGTGGAACGGGGCCTGCTTCCAAGGTGGCATTTCTGTACCCCGGTCAGGGATCGCAGTACGTCAACATGCTTAA
>Ga0335081_10008584_pt1 | contig 16392 bp, 13 predicted proteins | sample Lox_Sample_35_FD_206713 | JGI IMG/M metagenome (GOLD analysis project Ga0335081, IMG submission 206713) | Soil microbial communities from Loxahatchee National Wildlife Refuge, Florida, United States - Lox_Sample_3.5 | ecosystem: Environmental > Terrestrial > Soil > Wetlands | place: USA... | reverse complement strand
TACCCATTGCCGAAGAACTCAGCTCAGACTACGTTACAATGGTCTGGGTCGTCATTGCCTACATTTTAGCAAATACGGCTCTAGTCCTAAGCTTGGGTCGTCTCGCGGACATGTATGGGAGAAAGAGAATGTACAATTTCGGTTTTGTCGTCTTCATAATAGGTTCAGCGCTGTGTGGTTTTTCTACGAGCGGTCCCACGCTTGTCGGATTTAGGGCGTTGCAAGGTGTAGGTGCAGCGATGCTTGCAGCTAACTCGTTCGCCATTCTATCCGAAGCGTTTCCGAAACATGAGAGAGGCAGAGCGTTCGGGGCGACCTCGATCGTCTGGGGTTCCGGCACGATTCTAGGAATAATCCTTGGCGGCGTAATCATCACTTACACAAGTTGGCGTCTCATTTTCCTAATCAATGTCCCAATCGGAATCTTTGGAACTCTCTGGGCGTACAGAACGCTGCAAACAGCTGGGAATAGTGTAAGAAAACGATCCTTCGATTTCCCTGCCACGTTGTCATTCACGCTTGGTTTGATCAGTCTCCTACTTGGAGTCACTTGGGGGCTCATATACTCGTGGACGAGCCTAACTACTCTTTTCTCGACCGCTGTTTCACCATTCTTTTTCATGTTCTTCGCCTATTGGGAAGCGAGGTGCAGCAAAGATCCAGTTGTGGATTTCACGTTCTTCAGAAACCGAGTTTTCACGCTCTCGATCATCACGGCAATGATTCAGTCGCTCGCACTCTTCAGTGTCAATTTCCTTCTTCTTTTCTATTTGGAAGGCATAGCTGGACTTGACGTCCTTACCGCGTCGTATCTCATAATCGATGGCACTAACGTCATCTATCGTCGGCCCGTTCGCGGGAAGGTTGTCCGATCGTGTTGGGGCGAGAGTCGTGGCCTCGATTGGTTTGCTGGTTCAGATGATTGTTCTTTTGATGTTGGGTAGGTTGACGGCATCTACGACCCTGCTGCAGGTCGCCGTAATCGAAGCCTTGTACGGTGTTGGAAGCGGCCTCTTCTGGCCCGCGAACACCAGCGCAATCATGGCCGCCTCCCCTCCCGAAAGCTACGGAGTGGCCTCGGGCATCATGAACACATTCCGAAACAGCGGGATGGTAATGAGTTTCGCGCTAGCACTGACCGCGCTGAGTGGCGCGATCCCTACCGAAACAATCTACCAGCTCTTTATCGGAACCTTTTCAGGAACACTGGCCCCAGACTATGCAACGGCCTACCTTGGTGGCCAGAGCCTCGCATTCGAACTATCCGCAGGCCTGATCGTTGTGGCCGCAGCCTTCTCGCTCGCAAGAGGCAAGGAGAACCGCCACCTATCCGATACGACTGCTCATAATTGACCGACCATCAGGCACTCTGTGCAGTCACACATTCAAAAACAAAGGAAGTGGCTCCCAGACCATGCGCGTTTACGAGTTCATCAAACCAGCGAGTTGAACTCAAGATATTGGTAGGACGTGTACTCTGAACGTGCAGGATCTTACTATGCTTCCATCGAGGCTGGTCATGGTTAGTGGGATGTAGTAGATGTCGGATGGTGCGTTCGGATCGATGAGGACTCTTACGGTGTAGGTTGTAGAATCTCCCGGTCCTAAATAGACGTTGCCAGGTGAGAAGACAATTGAGACCCTGTACGGGGTATCGTCGGAGGATGGGCAACCTGTTGAGGAGAAAGATCCGATTGAGATGACTCGGAGGTCTACTGTGGCGTCGCCGCCTCGCGGAATTGTGAGACCATTCGAGAGCACATATAGATCGAGGTCAGAGTTGGCAGGTGTTACGTTTAGGTTGAAATTGCAAGTGTAAATCTGCCCATTCGCGGCACGTCCTTCCAATGTGAAGGTGTATTCGCCAATGGAAACCGAAGAGTGTACGTAGAATGTGACGGTGGCTACGGTTGTGCCTTGGTTTACGTAGACGGCGTAGGGTTGGAAGTTCACTTCTATCCCGTCGACAGGTGTCGTAACTGAGAGGTAGACCGTGGCAGCAAAATCGCCAACATTAATCGTACCCTCACCATAACCCCCCTGCTCAAGGGACGCTGCGTTCGGAAAAACTGAAACGCGAAAGCCCGAGGATCACCCCGCAGGAGTAGCTGCATACACCTGCGGGGCTAGTATGATTAGGATAATCCTCATAATCAGAATCGAAGAAACTACAAAGCCATTCTTGCGGGCTTTGTATATGCCATGGGTGTTGATTTGATCGAAAAAGCGCGAATCCATATCTCTCTATCCAAGAAGGGACTGACCTTGGCCACGTTAATCGTGTGTATGTATCAACGAGGCGAGCAAAGGGAACGTGATTTGGAAGCAGACGTTGACGGCGCCTGAACCGATTCCTTATGCCATGAAAAGTGTTTTCTGCTATGATTGATGGAGTGAGGACGGTTGGGGGTGTTATCCTGTGAGAACAAATCGGATGATAGTCTCCAGTCTTCTAGGCCTCGTAGTAATTTCGATCCTTCTCTGCCCCACAGTCTCTTCGGCCCAGTACACGCCGACAACTAGCATAACGCGCCTTAGCTTCCCAAGTCAAGTGACCAACGGCAGCGCAAGAGTATCATTTCTTGTTAGTTACGTGATGGGAGGGTATTCGCGGTTGGACGTATACATTTGGGATCTTGACGCTCAGAGAATCCAAGCAGGAATTGCTTCGCCCTCACCCGACACATGCCCTGTCAACTCAAACTCCAACTGTCTGCTCTACATGGCCCCCTATTCCGTTGGAGTCGAATCCATGATCTTCCAGTTGAATCTGAGCTCCGGAACGCATCACTTTGAGGCGAGAGCGAGTATCACTGACAGCAACAATGCACCCATCGGCTCAACCAGTTCACAGCATCAATTTTCAATCATAGCATCAAGCAACACTACTACCACGCAGAGTCTCTCAATTACCACTCAAATCGCTGCAAGTCAATCTTACCAAGCGGTGCCTCAAGAGACTCAACAACAAACGACCCAATCATCCGAAACACTGCCAGCCAACTCCAGCCCATTGAGCTTACCCCCTAGCCTTCTCTGGGTTGCGTTAGCGTTGTCGATCGTCAGTGTTATTGCAAGCCTTGTTGTCCTACTGCGTCCGCCCAGACGCTTCGAAAAGGTCGTGTTTGAGGAGGACGGTTCGCTTCAAAAGGTCGATCGTGAATTCACGTCGAGCAAGTCAGCGATGTTCTGTCGGTACTGCGGAGTACGTATTCCTCGTGACAGCAAGTTCTGCCAAGAGTGCGGAGCCAAACTCGCATAAGAACCAGCCCTCCGAGTAGTTGCTGTATTAACCGATTTTGTGGATTGAAACATCACAAGGCCCCTACGAGAAGAACGAGGACAAAAATCGTGAGAGGGTAGTTCACCTACTATTCACGCAGCAAGTGACAAACCGGCTTCTTAGGTCTTACAGCCTACAAGCGAAGTCGTAACGACTCTCCCTGCAGGGTTTCAGTTTGTGCCCAGGGGTGCAACAAAACTTGAATCATTGTTGACGAAATTTCGAGTCGAGAAAGGTGAGTTAGCCTGCGACGAAAAACATGCTGCGAAGGTGTGAATGAGTCGATTCGCTTGCCTGCACTAAACTTTCTTTGATTCAGGTGATTTGTACGTGGTCGACTTGGTAGTAGCGTTTGGCGAGCATACGTGTTTTGTCTATTGTTCGTCCGTTCTTGCCGATGGCTAGGGCTTTGTCTTTGGGTTCTACTTCTACGACTACGATCTTCTTGTCTGGTCGGTCGGTTATACGAACTTCTTTCACCTTGGCTGGGGCGAGGCAGTTCTTGATTAGGCCTTCGACGTTGTCGGAGAACTCGACGACTTCGATTGGTTTGCCGGTCATTTTTCGGAGCATGTTGATGTTTTTGCCGCCCTTGCCTATGGCTAGGCCCATTTCGCCTTGCTTGGCGACGTAGATTATGCGGTCGCCTTCGGCGTCGATTACGCAGTCGCTGGCCATGGCGCCGGTTATGTTTTCGAATAGGGCTATGTACCGCATCTCGTCTCCGCCGAGCTTAATCCGTGAAGTCGACATTGCCTTAGCGCTCAGCTAACTTCAGAATCCCCGAGTCGCCCGCTTCCTTAATCGTCAATGCGGCGACAACGTAGGGTTTCAAACAGGCGGAACCCAAGTCAACACTACTTCCTGGGTATTCAAAGATGGGGACGCTAGACTGTTTCGCGTACTGAACAATCTCAGTTCGGGCTTGCGGTGGGCAGTTTGAGGCTAAGATGAGCAACTTGCTCTTCGCGAACCTGGCTGCGTCTAATGCTTCCTTAACGCCCAACTCCACCTTCCCGGATTTGACGGCTATACCGATTTGTTTGTTGACGTCGACCTTTGACGCTTGCATTACTACTTCTTGCTCCTCTCCGGCATCGACATGTACACTTCGATGAGGCCGGTGCCCATGGGTACTTGCTGCCCTACTATAACGTTCTCGGCCACACCCCTCAACGTGTCACGAGTGCCCTTAATGGCTGCGTCAACGATTGTGGGGATCGTAATCTCAAAAGCCGCCTTAGCTAGGGTACTGGCTTTCTCACCGCTAACCCCATGCCTACCAACCTGGAGAACCTCTCCCGAGGCGGTCATGGCGTCGGCAACGAGCATTACATGTCGGACATCGACGTCTAGGCCCTGTTCTTCGAGGACGGCTGTGGCCTCCTTAATGATTACGTTCCTTGCGGCCTCGATTCCTAGCACTTCTGAGACTTCGTGCATGTTGTTCGACGTGGTTCTGGCAGAATCAACGCCTTCGGTTTCAAGGGTCTGTTCTAGATTCGAGCCTTCGGTTCGGATGACCCACTCGCTCTTGTCACCCGTCTTCTCTTCCATTACGAGCGCGCGTTTGACTTGTGGGATGCCTTTCACGTGCATGAGCGGTAAGCGTAAGACTAGGCGGTTGAATTGTGGGATCTCCATCTCCTGCGGCGTAATATGCACCGTATTCCGTTCAACCTCAACCTTGCAGCCACCTGGCGTTACTGCGGCCTTAATGTCTTTCAATGTGACTTCTCGTTCGCGCATGGCTTCGTTGTTGAGTGTCACGACGATTCGCATCTTGGTAATGTCGGATTCGATGCTGGACGCGATGTCGCCGAGGGTTGTGTGAGTAATGTTCGTGGCAACTTCCTGAGCTTTGTCGCGGCTGGTGCGGCGCTTTTTGTCTAAGTAGACGACCATCATTGGTGTCGATGGAATCTTCCTGGCGTCAACTATCTCGATTAGGCGAGGTAGGCCGAGGGTGACGTTCTGTTCTCGGACTCCAGCGAAGTGGAACGTGCGCAGTGTCATCTGCGTACCAGGTTCACCAATCGATTGAGCAGAAATGATTCCTGCAGCTTCGCCTGGCTCAATCATGGCTCGTTGGTAGTTCCTGACGGCTTGCTTGACAGCTTCGTCAACTCCGGCTTTGGTGAGTTTGCCGGCGATTAGACTGGACTTGAGTTGATCTGAAAGGCTTGGGGTCAGCTCCTTGCGCACATCTGAGACTTTCCTCTCAATGTAACTCTTAGTGGCTTTTGCTCCCTTGCCTGCGGTGAGTTCGACGCGTTCGACGAGGCGCGCTGTGTTCACGGCTTTGCCATGATCGCTTTTGGCGGTGTCAACGCCGTCTTCACCATACCTGAATTGTATGATGTCGCCTCTTGAGTCACGAACTGTTCCGTCGTATTCGACGCGAATGTGTTCCAGGGCGTTGATGAGGCGTCGCTGCATGTAGCCGCTCTGTTGTGTGCGGACGGCTGTGTCCACGAGTCCCTCACGGCCCCCCATTGAGTGGAAGAAAAACTCCACGGGTGTCAAGCCTTCCTGGTAGGAAGCGTATACGAAACCACGCGCCTCAGCACCTGCGTCGCCTCGTTCGAAGAATGATAGCGCTCTGTCCCTGTAGCCGCGTCGGATTCTTTGGCCTCGGATTGATTGTTGGCCGACGGTTGCGACCATTTGTGCTATGTTGAGCATGGAGCCGCGTGCGCCGGTCTTAGTCATAATTACGCCTGAATTGTCAACTTCAGTCTTCAGATACTGTTCCGCCAGCTCGCCCGCTTGGTCTCGGGCTTTGGATAGTTCGTCCATGATGCGGAGTTCCAGTGATTCCTGCAACGAGCGACCGGGGAGACGCTCCAAAGTGCCCTTCTTGTATTGCATGATAAGGTCCTGAACGCGTTCCTCAGCTCTCTTGACAGATTTGTTGATCTTGTCCCGCACACCGGGAGAGATGTCAAGTTCGTCGATACCGTAGCTGAAGCCGCGGAGCGTGATGAAACGGTCGAGGAGTTTAATCAGGCCGTTTAGGAACAATCGGCCTGGCTCAGAGCCGTTGTCTTTCACGATGCGGTGGAAGAGGCTTTCGGATCTTTCTGCGCCGATTGTATTCTTGTCGATGACGCCCTCCTCAAGCTTTCCATCCTTAATGACGACGCTGCTGCCGTCGGCTTCGGTGACCATGCTGGATCGCGCGACGAAGTTGAACCCGGCGGGCAGGAAGAGACTGAAGATTTGCTTACCACTCCACAATTCGTCCGGCCGCTTAATCTCCGGAACCGGCAATTCGCCCTTGTAGCCAGCGGCGGTGAGGAGTTTGCCGATCTCGTCTTTGGTTAAGTAGGTCGACTTTCGGGTGAGTAGGTATGCGGCTGTGAGTAGGTCGGTCTTGGCGCCTATGATTGGTCCGCCGTAGCGTGGGGAGAGGATCTGGTCCTGCACCTGCATAAGCAGCTTGGCTTCGGTTCTCGCTTCTTCGCCTTGTGGGACGTGTAGGTTCATTTCGTCTCCGTCAAAGTCGGCGTTGTAGGGTGGGCAGACGCATGGGTTGAGGCGGAACGTCTTGTACGGCAACACTTTCACGGTGTGCGCCATTATGGACATGCGGTGTAGCGAGGGTTGGCGGTTGAATAGGACAATGTCGCCGTCACGAATGTGCCGTTCCACAATGAAGCCCGCTTGCAATGCCTCAGCGAGGCTTTCACGTTCCGTGACGAACTCTAAGCGTACCCTTCGACCGTCGGGGCGGACGATGTAGAGTGCGCCTGGGTATTGGTCTGGACCGTTTCGGATTAGGGTTCTAAGCTCTTCCAGATTCCAAGGCGTGACTCGCTCGGGAATTGTGAGGCGTTGGGCGACGTCCATTGGGACGCCGACCTCGTTGATGTCAATGTTCGGGTCCGGGGAGATTACGGTTCGAGCTGAGAAGTCCACGCGCTTTCCTGAGAGGTTGCCTCTGAATCGTCCCTCCTTACCCTTCAATCGTTGGCTCAGGGTCTTCAATGCGCGACCTGACCGGTGGCGAGCTGGGGGTAAGCCTGAAACTTCGTTATCGAAGTACGTGGTCACGTGATATTGCAGAAGCTCATGCAATTCCTGAATGATATTAACCGGAACGCCTGACTCCAAAGCTTCCTTGAGCTTCTGGTTGATGCGGATGATGTCGACCAGTTTGTGGGTTAGGTCATCTTCTGATCGAATGCCGGATTCGAGCGTAATGGACGGGCGAACTGTGACCGCCGGGACGGGTAAGACTTGTAGGATCATCCACTCTGGGCGCGCGGCTGTGGGCTCCATACCCAAGAGGCGCAAGTCGTCTTCGGGAATTCGTTCGAGGCGTTCACGGATCTGGCTCGGGTTTAGTCGAGCGGCGCCACCGTCGACGTTCTCGTGGAAAGTTGTGGGTTTCCCGTGTTCGATTGGATATTGTCTTGCGCCGCAGTGTGGGCATTCCTGGCTCTTCTTCGCATCTTTCATCACGGCCTCGTAGAATGAAGCTGGGATCTCGTTCAGCTGATGCTGCTCTTTCAGCATCAACTCATTGTAGGCTTTGATCTTCTCGGCGTTGAGGAGAATACGTCCACAGTTTCGACATGTGACTTGGAGGAGTTTGTGGATCAGCTTAGCGAAGGCTACGTGCACTACTGGCTCCGCCAATTCAATGTGCCCAAAGTGTCCTGGGCAGGCTGAGGCGGTGTTGCCGCAGGTCTTGCATTTCTGGCGTGGCTCAAGTGTCCCGAGGCGTCCGTCCATGAGGCCTGAGACGATTGGGACACCGTCTTCGTCGTACGTGTCGGCTGTTTGGATTTCAACCGCGGAGAGTTTGCGGATCTCGCTTGGGGCGAGGAGTGTGAAGTGTATGCTCCCGATGATTTTAGTCGCTTCATCAGCCAATGACATGCTCATGCACGCTCCGAAACCTCTAACCGCGGCGCTACGCCAAGCGCCATCAATTCCTGCAAAAGCAACTTGAAGGCGTAAGAGAGTTGGACGCCGGAGATTACGGCTTTGTCGCCATCAATTCTACAAATGTACTTGTTCTGCTTCACGTCGTGGTAGGCTAGGAGGCCGCAGGTCTCACAAACCATCACCGTGTACTTATCCGACTCCTCAAGCAGTCTATCCCTAAGCAAAGCTGAGGCTCCGTGACCGATTAGGCAGTCTCTTTCCATTTCGCCGAATCGCAAGCCTCCACCTCGGGCGCGTCCTTCGGTGGGTTGGCGTGTTAGCATTTGCACTTGGCCGCGAGCGCGTGCGTGCATCTTGTCCGAGACCATGTGGTGCAGTTTCTGGTAGTAGACGACACCCATGAAAATATCCGCAACCAACTTGCGGCCATCAACACCGTTGTACATGACGTCTCGGCCGCTGTGCTGGAATCCTAACTCGAGCAACGCCGCTCGAAGTGTTTCTGGGCTCTCGTTGTTGAAGGCGGTGCCGTCGGCTGGTTCCCCTCTCAGCGAGGCAACCTTGCCTGCTACGGCTTCGACGAATTGTCCGATTGTCATACGGCTGGGGATGGCGTGAGGGTTGATGATTACGTCTGGAACAATTCCTTGTTCCGTGAAGGGCATGTTCTCCTGCGGAATCAGCGTCCCAATCACTCCCTTCTGGCCGTGTCGTGAAGCGAATTTGTCGCCGAGTTCCGGTATGCGTGTGTCGCGTACGCGGACTTTGACTAAGCGGTTACCTTCGATTGATTCGCTCAGGAAGACTGCGTCAATGATACCTTCTTCCGAAGGTCGCATACCGACAGATGAATCACGTTTGGTTGGGCCTTTGACTTCGAACTCTCTGTATTCTTCTAAGAAGCGTGGTGGGCTTGTTCGTCCGATGAGAACCATGTTGCCCGTTACTTCGGATTCGACCGAGATGATCCCGTCCTCTTCCAACAACCTGTAATACCTATCGCCTCGGTACCCTCGAATTCCAGCCTCGGGTAGCTCGAATTTGTCTCGTAGTCCTCCGAGGTATTGTCGGCATTCGCCTTCGTAGACTCGGTAGAAGGTTGATCGGAAGAGGCCTCGGTCAACTGAAGACTTGTTGATGATAATTGCGTCTTCCATATTGTAGCCTTGGTAGCAGAGCACCGCGACTACGCAGTTCTGGCCGGCGGGTCGGCTGTCGTACTTGATGATGTCCATGGGTTTCGTTCGGACGACTGGGACTTGTGGGTAGTGGAGGATGTGGGCTCGTGAGTCAACGCGGTTGGCGTAGTTGACGCAGAAAACGCCTAGGGCTTGCTTGGCCATGGCGGATTCGTATGCGTTGCGTGGTGATTGGTTGTGTTCGGGGTAGGGGATTAGGGATGCTGCGATGCCGAGGATCGTGTAAGGAGCGATCTCGACGTGCGTAGTCTTCTCGTTGATGCGGCTTGGGGTTGGTGCGATTAGGGTGTTCTCCTCCTCTTCCGCATCAATGTACTCAATAATTCCACGCTCAACCAAATCCTCCCAACGCATTTCTCCGCGTTGCACCGCCTCGACGTGTTCGCGTGTGAGTTTGGGTTTCGCGTCTTCGATAATGATCAATGGCCGTCGAACACGGCCTTGGTCGCAGTTAACGTACAACTCCTGCCTTGCGCCTTCGTACTGTGGTGGAACGTAGGCAATGTTGACTTCAGAGCTGATCTCGCCGACTCTGCGCATGCGGATGAGTTCCTGCGCCATCTTGTCTGCTTCGCGAACGTAGCCAGCGATCAGTCCGTCAACGAAAACCTTCGCACCTGACTGTCGGAGTTTGATGTCTGCTTCCTCAACTCCAATAACACCCATTCTGCGGAGTTTAGAAACGAATTCTCGTGAGTCTACGCCAATTGAGATTACTGCGCTGAGGGCTAGGTTCTTGACGAGTCCGCAGTTTGATCCTTCAGGGGTTTCGCTTGGGCATAGTCGTCCCCAGTGAGTGGAGTGGAGGTCTCGGGCTTCGAGGTTGGGTTGGCTTCTGCTGAGTGGGGATTGGAGTCGTCGTAGGTGGCTTAGGGTGGAGGAGAAGTTAGTTCGATCAAGTAGTTGTGTCACCCCAACACGGCCGCGGACCCAGTTGCCGGTCGCAATGGCGTGCTGGATGCGTTCAGTGATAATTCCTGGGCGGATGGCGTTGCTGATCGATAATTCAGCGTGTCTTCGAATCGTGATTCGCTCAAGTTGGTACTTGAGGTCGCGGATGAGGTTACGGAAGGATATTCGGAAGAGCTCTGCGAGCAATGAGCCTGCGAGCTTCAGGCGTTTGTTCGCGTAATGGTCCTTATCGTCGGGCTCACGCATGCCCAACTTGATCTCGATAACACGACAACCCACCTCAGCCAGGCAAGCGGCCTTCTCCTTCCGTTCCTCAGGGTTGCGACCTATGTGTGGTAGGAAGTTGCGGTCCACTGACGCCTCGGCCTTCTTCAGTCGATAATCCTCAACCTGACCGGGAGCCAAACGGTTACCGATATAGAGCAGCGCGTCTCGCTGTGTTACGACGCCGATTGATTTTTCGAATGTTAAGGCGAGTAGGTTTTGCAGTGCCTCGTCGGGTGAGATCATTTCAGCGATCTTGGAGTCTTCCTCGTACCCTAGCGCTTTCATCATCACAACGAGTGGGACGTCTGAGGGGACACCGGGCATTGTGATGTAGATTGCACCGTCAGTCTTCAGCGTAACCTCAGTGCGAGCTCTGAAACCTACGGTTGTGGAGAAAATCTTCGCTTTGTAAGTTGGATGAACACCAGTCTGCTCCTTATCAACGAGGATACGATTCGCCGCCAAGTCTTCTAAGGCAACAACAACCCTCTCTGCACCATTGACTATGAAGTAGCCTCCGGGATCCATCGGGTCTTCGCCGATGCTGATCAATTCTTCGGCACTCATGCGAGAGAGTGGACAGATCTTGCTCCGAAGCATAACCGGGAAATCGCCAATGTACACGATCTCCGTCTGACCCTCTCGCTCTCCGATGATTGGGGTCATCTCCACGTGCAGCGGAGCGGCGTAGGTTAGGTTGCGGAGTCTGGCTTCGGTTGGAAATATCTGACGCTCTGAACCGTCTACTTCGGTAACTCGGGGCGTTCCAATCTCAATCTTGCCGAGTTTGATCTTCAGTGGATAGTCTTCGATCTCGATGGGTATCTCGCCAGTCTCATCGACTATGGCTTGTAAGCCCATCTCGATGAATTCGTTGTAGGAGTCAATGTGTTGCCTAACAAGGCCTTTCTCTTCTAGGAAGTGCTTCATCAATTCCCAGATTTGTGGGCTGACCATTGAGGACGTTATTGCCATAATAATCCCAACTTAACCATCAACAACGTAACGGTAAACGACAACTTCGCCGGCGGTTGCGCTCTTCCGGGTTATTCTCAGAATATCTCCCATCTTCGCTCCGAGCGTTTCAGCGGTCGGATCGCTCGTTCGAATGTATGGGAGCTGGTGCGGTCGGATGTGAAATTCGCGCATTAGCTCCTCCGCCTCTTTCTTAGAGAGGAGTTCATGCTTCGGCACAAATTGGTGTGCAAATATATTGTATGATCTTTCTTTCTCTTCTTCTCTCTTCAATCTAGGGGTTCTCTCCACGGAGAAAAGGTTCATTCGGACCTCGGACGCGGGCCTTCCCGAAACTTTCCTAACCAACGAACGGAACAGCCGCTAATAAAGGTTCACGGAACCAAAAGGCTCCGCTAATGGCCTCGGAACGCTCAATTGAAGCCTCCAAACGCTTGGAAGCATCCACGATACCCTTACTTCATGCGGCCTAATAAGCACATTTGAACGGACCCGCATCCATCACCCACACCCCACCGATCTGTCTGTAACAGGACTCCTTAGTGACTCACGGGTTAGCCGTGAAGACTCCAGCTCGCACTAATGAGTTTCATATGAGGCATTGAAAATTCTCATTTCTTGACGGCTATGACATAGAATCGGTGATCGGTCATTCTCAAACTTCCATCTCTCTGAATCGTTTCAGCTACAATTTGATCGAAGGGTCTCGGAGTATTCATCGAGATCGTTACGCGCCGGTGTCTACGCGTGGATCTTCTCTTACGACTCTGGCTACGATCTGGGTACTCGTTCTTTCAATGTCACTCATGTTGCTCATCTTCTCGAGTTTCTTCATGTAGTCATCTCGATCTGAGGCCCGAATTAGGATGACGAAATCGTAATCACCGAGCACATAGTAAACCGCCCAAACCCCCGGCACTCGTGAAAGCTTTGAGCCAATGTGTTTGTGGTACCGAGGCCCATACTTCGCCCTAACTAGCACCACCGCCAAGTAATCGTAGCCGAGCTTCGACGTATCCAACTTAGCGTAGTAACCCTGAATCAAGTTCTCTCGTTCGAGTCGTCTAATCCTGTAGTGAATGGTCGACTTGGGAATACGTAATTTGGCTGCGACCTTCTGTAAAGGAATCCTCGAGTCCTCCTGAAGCATCCGCAACAACGCCCGATCCGTCTTATCCAGCTGTACGACCGGATTCACCATCGTCCTCACAGCATCGTCGGGTAAGGGGATCGATCAATGGCACTTGAAGGATTTTGCCATTTTGACGAAGAGGTCGTCAAAGTCTTCAGGTGCGTTGCGAGTGAGTAGTGCGTAGACGACGTAGTAACGTTTGGACTCTGGGCAGAAGAGATGGACGGATAACGTGATGCGACCACCTGGAACCGTTCTTCTCCCGAATAGACCTCCTGCCGCCACTTCCTCAAACTTCGCCTTATTGTAAGCTGCTTCGTGCCCGTTGACCGTGAACGAATCTCCGGCAAGCTTCTCACTCTTCTTCACGCTGCGACTCTTGGACATGGATTTGATACTGTAATCTGCAAACGCCTTCGCGGAAGCATGCTTCTTCAAGACAAGCGCAAGTTGCCCCCAGGAGAGGAAGACCTTCTCCTTGTCCGGAAAATGCAACACCACATCTCCCTTCTCCCGCCTAGTCTTCGGGTTAAACTCAAAACGACAAACTGGAGGATACTCCATCGACATCCCATAGACGGCGAACTCCTCCATTTCGTCTGTGACAATAGGAGTGGGTGTCTCGGTGGGAGTTTCGATGGGGCTTTCCTTCTCAGTCTCTGACAAAGCCAAGTTTCACGACTCGAAAAGCAAGAATAGTGAACGAACATTAACATTTCGTTCGAATCCACGTTCTAACGGTCTCCAAGCTTGTTGGTGAGATCTCTTCTCGGGAACACCAAGACCAGTGTTAGTATTTCGGACTGTCCGAACTTTTGAGTTTCTGTTTGAACAGCGGACAATCAGCGTTCAGAGTCGGATTTCGTGGCCAATAACAAGGGCAAGCGATTATTACGATGCGATTTACTAAACCGACGCAGGTGTTTAGAAGTTTTGTCAAGTTCGCTTGAACTTGAAACTCAGCGATTTGAGAAAAGAACCCAAGTCGCTAGAACTTTTTCAGAAGGGAAAGAAGACAACCCCCTATGGTGTACATAGCAACTATCGTCTAACAGACCCTTACCCACTTTATGGACGAAAGGGTGTGGGTTCGAAGGTTTGGGATGTGGATGAGAACGAGTATTTGGATTTCAACATGGGTTTCGGGGCACTCGTGGTTGGCCATGCTCACCCTCTCATCGTTCAAGCAATCTCTGAGCAAATCTCTGGCGGCACGATTCTCGGACTTGAATTTGAAAAATCAGTGGAACTGAGCAAGGTCATCCAAGAAAGATTTAACGTCGATATGGTTCGCTTCTCTTCCACGGGTATGGAAGCGACAACCAACGCCGTAAGATTCGCACGCGCCCACACCGGACGGAACAAGATCATGAAGTTTGAGGGCTGCTACCACGGCGGAAACGACCACATCCTAGTCAGCGTTAAACCCAAACCGGGACGAGAAGGAAGCCCACAACACCCGATACCGGTTCCGGCTTCGCTAGGAACGCCTAGAGACACTTTGAAGAATACTCTAGTAGCCCCATTCAACGACCTCGAAGCGGTCCGAGAAATTGCTGAAGCGAATGCGGATGATTTTGCAGGCATAATCCTCGAACCCATTCCCATGAACATGGGAGTCATATTGCCTCAGAAAGGATTCCTGGAAGGCTTGAGAGAGATCTGTGACCAATACAACTCAGTCCTAATCTTCGACGAAGTCAAAACCTGCGGCAAATACTACGGTGGCGCCTCAGAAAGATTCCACGTTACTCCGGACCTGAAATGTATGGGTAAAGCGATCGGTGGAGGATTCGCACTGTCAGCAGTCGCAGGAAAGAAGGAGATCATGGAAGAGATTGTTCCAGGTGTCGTATCGCATGCTGGAACATTCAACTCGAACCCGCTCGTAATTACCGCGGGCCTGGTAACACTTACACGAATCCTATCAAGAACGGCCATGACTGGTCTGGCGAAACTTGGTCAGACTTTGGCTGCTGGATACAATGACATCGTTAAGGACGAGGGGCTACCAGCAATCGTGTCCAGTGACAGTCTGAGCGGTGCTCTCGCTTTCGCCCCCAGCCCAATCATGAACTGGCGTGATTTCCAGAAATCAGACATTGGACGCTGGTCATTGTACTATTTAATGATGCTAAACCGAGGAATAATTCCCGCCGGAACAGGCCCGGACGAGCAGTGGACACTCTCAGTTCAACACACACAAGAGGATGTTGAGAAGCATCTGGAGACGTTCAAGGAAATCGCTCCTGCTCTCCGCGAATTCCAACCTCAAATGGCAATTGTCGAAGCAATATAGGCAAAGACTGGGCGTTCATACTCATGCCCAAACTAATCCTGAGTGTTGCGTCTGAGAGTGCGGCACAATGAGAGGATTCACTTTCGGTCCTGCTCCTTGAAGTATGGTATCACTTTCTGGCCGAACAATCGTATCTCATCAAGGATCTTGGCGTGTGGTAGACCGTGCTGGTGTATCCGTAGAACTAAGTGGTTGATCTTGAATTCTCTTTGCCATCGTTCGATTTTTTCAATGCAACTATCTGGGGGGCCGAGGATCATTCTGGGTTTGACGGTGTCAGTTACTATCTCCTCGAGCTTCAACTTCATGTAGTCTCGATCTCGTTCCGTAGTTTCCCCGCTCAAGTCGGGTGGGTAGTGGGACCATTCTTGGTAGACTCGATAGGTGTGCATTAGATGGGGTTTTACTTCGTCCCACGAGGTTGCCTCGTCACTCGTACTGATGTATGCCTCGTCCATGAGAACTGGGCTCGTCCCCTCAGAATATTCTTGATTGTACTTCTTGAGTTCGTCGACGTATGGAGTTAGCATTTTTCGCATTTCCGGAAATCCTAACGTGTCAGCAAACCATTTGTCAATTCCATCGCCCGTCGCCACAAGTCTTGCAGCTCGCCTCACGCCCCGTTCCCCGGCCCAACCTGCTATCCAGATTGGAGGGCGAGGTTTCTGCACTGGGCGAGGAACCAGCGTCTCCTTCCTTACCTCTATCCCCGGCCAGTGTTTTGATGTGATGTTAACGTTCGATTCGGTCCATAGGCGGCGAATAATCTTGACGCCCTCCTCGGTCCTTCGTCCTCTCAACTCAAGTGGAGTGGCGAATGCATTGAACTCTGGTGGACGATAGCCTTGGCCTACGCCAAGTATCAGTCTCCCCTTGGAGAGCACGTCTATCATAGCTCCCTCTTCCGCCATTCGAACCGGATTGTATAGAGGCAACAGGGCAACCGAAGTTCCTATCTTGATCCGCGAAGTTTTGAGCGCTGCAGCTAATGCCACTATAAGCGGTGAGGGCCACCACACTTGACTGAAATGATGTTCCGATGCCATGACTTCCTCAAACCCTTGCTTCTCGGCAAGGCAGACCTCCTCAACGAAATTGTTCACAAGTAGCTCGCTAGAAGCACTCGTCTCCTTTTCGTGTGATGATACTAAGGAAGACTCAATGTACCATAAACCTAGCTTCAATCTACTTCACAGGGAATCGGAGTCTCCCCACCATTAACTAATCCTACGCGGTCATCACGCTCAAGAACGGTTGTTTTCGACGCTGACCGTTTTTTGTTAGTCGTCTGGTCAATCATGTCATTATGGTCTACGTTTGAGTGGGTATTCCGCCTATTCTGGCGGAATCTCCCGGAAGATGTCCATTAAGTTGATACCTTGTCCTTTGCGGTAGTAATACGCTACAACGAAGATTAGCAAGGGCACGA
>Ga0335081_10008582_pt1 | contig 16393 bp, 13 predicted proteins | sample Lox_Sample_35_FD_206713 | JGI IMG/M metagenome (GOLD analysis project Ga0335081, IMG submission 206713) | Soil microbial communities from Loxahatchee National Wildlife Refuge, Florida, United States - Lox_Sample_3.5 | ecosystem: Environmental > Terrestrial > Soil > Wetlands | place: USA... | reverse complement strand
CTTTCCCCGAATACCGCCCCTGTCGATCGTACCACCAGTCGAAAATGCGAGGGTGAATGCCTGCGCCAAGCGGTTCGGAGGCGATCGCAAATCTTTCACATCCGTTCCAATATTCACAACGTAGGTGGTATTCTTCCGTAATGTTCCACGGAATGTAACCCCTACGTGTTTCCCACTCCAATCAAATTCGAGGTCGGGAATAAATGGCGATATAAAAATCGACTCTTCGAAGGAACGATGATCGACATACTTGTCAAATTCGAATTCGAGGACGTGATCGCTATAAAAGAGGGTGTACGGCGGCGGGTAGGTTGAAATAATTTCGGGAGGAGAAGTGTCGATAGGCCCTCCTTCCGGGGGAACCTGATTTGCACAGGATAGTGCGAGCAGCGCGGGAACAATACCAACGAAGAGGATCAACAGCCGCTGAAACTTGTCCACGTTCAGTCCTAGCCGCCTTGGTTACGATACTTTCGCATTTCTCTTCTCACTCTCTTGTAAGCCCTCACAGCTTTTTCGTGTTCAGCGTAAGTCTTTGAAAAGTGGTGGCCACCCACGCCGGTCGCAACGAAATACAAATACTTGCTTTTGTCCGGATACAGGACACTCAAGATCGATTTTCGACCCGGATTATTGACAGGCCCCGGGGGCAACCCATAGTTGAGATATGTGTTATAGGGCGAATCGATGCGCAAGTCGGCAAATCGAAGCCTCCTGGGACCATTTGGAAGCAGGTACTCGATGGTCGGATCAGCCTCCAACTTCATATTCATCCTCAGCCGATTCAGGTACACGCCCGCGATCAATGGCAGCTCAGCATCAACATCCGATTCACCTTCAACGATGGAAGCAAGCGTGAGTACTTGATTCAGCGTCAACGACGACACACGGACACGCTCCTTCAGGCTATCGACGAGAAAAGTCTTGAAACCATCCACCATACGCTCCACGATCTCCATTTCATCGGTCTGCCAGTAGAAATTGTATGTGTCGGGCATCAGGTACCCTTCCAGCGAAGTTGCGTGGAATCCCTTGCTCGCAATGTATGCCGAATCCCTGCACACGGCTAGTATCTTTTCGGCATCAACTCCCAGGTCCCTGGCGAATCTTTTCGCTATCATGTCCATCCGCCAACCTTCAGGGATCGTCACGGAAATGATGATGCGCGAACGGCCTTCGTTGATATCCTTGAGAATAGTAGAATTCGAAAGTCCAGAATGGAAAAGATACTTACCCACTTTGATTGATTTCGTATAGCCGAGAACTCTGCCGGCCAACTGAAAAGCAAGTTTGCTCCTGATCACGCCGTCACGTTCAAGCGTGTCGGCCACCGCCTTAAAGGAAGCGCCGCGAGGAATGGCGACTACCTTCCCCGCTGGTTCTGGCACGCTGATGGGCATCCAGAATACATAATAGATTGCAAAGAACACGACGAGGGAAAGGCCTGCCAGTGGAAGAACAATGAGACGCACCTTTCGCGTCATCAATTTTCTAAGATCGGGCAGTTGAGCTTGTTTCCAGGGGATTTTCATGTCACGATGCTTGCTCGAGGGAAAGACCTGGTTCTGCTGTCAGCTCAAGGTTGGATCTGTTACCGTTGATCATCCGATAATATCCAACCATAGCTATCATGGCTCCATTGTCGGTACAATACTCGAACTTTGGTATGTACAGCTTCATCCCATTGCGGTTTGCTGCTTCCGACGCTCTGCGGCGAAGGGAGCTGTTGGCGGATACGCCCCCCGCTATGGCGATATTTGTGATAGAGTATTTTTGAGCTGCCAAAATCAGTTTTCCCACCAAAACTTCCACAACAGATGCCTGGAAACTCGCGCAAACATCCGCAACAAATGTCCTGTCTTGAACTGCTTTTCGTTTGTCAAAGTTTGAGCGCTTGAGATAGTACAGTACGGATGTCTTGAGGCCCGAAAAGCTGAAATCGAAGGAGCGCTCATCCAGAAGCGGACGAGGGAATTCGATGGCATGAGGATTGCCTGAAGCAGCGAACTTATCGATGAGTGGGCCTCCCGGATAGCCAATTTCAAGCATTTTTGCAACCTTGTCGAAAGCCTCACCGGCCGCATCATCGATTGTCTCTCCCAGAATCACATAATCGAACGGATTCTTCACCAGCACGAGCTGGGTGTGACCGCCAGAAGCAGTGAGATTGACAAAAGGAAAACTCGGTTTCGGTTCCTCGATGAGGTTCGAGAAGATATGTCCCTCCATGTGGTTGACTCCGACGAACGGAATACCAAGTCCCAACGCCATCGCCTTCCCAAAACTCAGTCCTACGAGAATCGAACCTATCAGACCGGGACCGTAGACAGCGGAAACTGCGCTCAGCCCTTCTTTTTTTACCTGTGCCTCCTCAAGCGCTTCGTTCACACTTGGAACTATCAACTTAAGATGTGCCCGGGAGGCGAGCTCCGGCACAACACCGCCGTATTTCGAATGGACAAGCTGCACGGTCGTAACATTTGAAAGAAGCTTTCCGTCACGCACGACGGCCGCAGAAGTCTCGTCACACGATGTTTCAATGCCTAGAACTACCATGAATCGGTCTCAACACATTCACAGAAACTTTTCAGACTATCTCTCTCGAATTGATACCGCGATTTCCACAAAACCTTGAAACCAGCGGTGAATATGATAAACAAAAAATGACCACGGCGCAAATTAGCTCGATTTCGTTGAGGGTGCGACTCATTCCTCTTCGAGAGAAGAACCCGTGCTTGCCTATCTTGTTTTTGTTGGGTATATTGAACCTGTTCGAAATGTTTAACGCACGATGTGGAGTAGTTAGATGGCACGAGTCTGTGAAATTTGTGGTAAGAAGCCGATGGCAGGAAACAACGTCAGCCACGCACACAACAGGGCACCGAGACGATTTATGCCGAACCTGCAAAAGGTGCGGGCAATCGTCGATGGCAGCGTCCAACGAATTACTGTCTGCACCAACTGCATAAAATCCGGGAGAGTGAGGAAGGCTGCCTGAACAGCTCCGGTGTTAGGTGACACTTGTTAAAGAATCCCGTCCTTCGGCGGGATTTTTTGTTATCCTCGCGACCAGATGTCCGTGGAAAAATCTATTGTCACCGCATCGAGGGATTCTGCGTAATTGGCAGGATTCTGTGTGAAATCCTTCGGTTAAAAAAGTTTCATTCTGTTTCGAGCGACTTGTTGATACCGGAAATTTTTGTAGATTGTAGCATTGGGTTCGCTTCTCACGACGCATCAGGACTGCTCCATGAGGTATTTCATCACACCCCCCAACCAACTGACCGTCCTGCGGATCCTGCTCACTCCGGTCTTCGTGGTATTGCTTTTTTCGGAAGATCCGATTTCGCGACAGCTTTCGATCTTCGTATTTCTTCTTGCACTTCTATCGGATTGGTACGACGGTTGGGTTGCGCGACGGTGGGGGTACATCACGCGTTGGGGCACATTTCTTGATCCCTTGGCGGATAAGATTGTCACTTCTGCCGCCTTCATTTCGTTCATCTATCTTGACCTCGTACCGGCGTGGACCGTCTGGATCATCGTTTTCCGCGATATTGTTATTACCCTCCTGCGGTCATATTCGGAGTACAAGGGCAAACCGTTTGATACTTCAAGGCTTGCGAAGACAAAGACGTTTCTCCAGTTCACCGTTTTGTTTTACATTCTACTCCTCTCTGTCGGCCGCAACGTCGGTCGCCTGCTGCCCTACAGGAATACTATCGAGTCCTTGCTCCATCCAGCTCTCGTGTATTTCCTTATGGTCTGCATAGCGGTGATTACCGTCTGGACCGGCGTTCTGTACCTGGTTGAGAATTGGAAGACGTTGCGTGAACTCTATGCCCTCACCGACCGAATCACCCAATCCCAATAGCGGGCTTGCAGCAGTCCCGGTTGAACCGCCGTTCCTCGTCAAGGCCTTTGCCTCCGGACTTGGCTCCGGCTATTCACCTGTGGCCTCGGGAACCGTGGGAAGCCTTGTAGGTTTGGCGATTTATTTCATACCAGGGTTTGAACAGCCGTACTATATTATGACGGCTTCCGTCGTCGTTTTTCTTGCCGGCATCAAAGCTGGTGGGATTATGGAGCTTCGGTACGGCCACGACCCTTCCGAGGTGACGATCGACGAGGTGCTAGGCATGTGGTTCTCGTTATTCCTCCTCCCAAAAAGCATAGCCGTGGCGACTGCGGGTTTCTTCATTTTTCGAGTGCTTGATATCCTCAAACCGTTTCCCGCGAAGAAATTCGACGAGGCGAAAGGCGGATTTGGCATCATGATGGATGACGTCATTGTTGCATTCTACACCAATCTTATCCTCCAAGCTGTCTTCTCAATCCCATTCTTCAAACAGTTTGTCTGAGGGGATTCTTTTCACGAGCGCATCGCTCTCCGATGTGTCCAAGAAATAGACGATGAACGGATCTCACACACACGCACCCATGCGGGCTGAACTCGTCTCAATCGGGGACGAGCTTCTGATAGGCCAGGTTATCAATTCGAATGCAGCGTACATCGCCGGCCAGCTCAACGCGGTGGGAATTTCCGTTGCCAGAATGACAACGGTAGGCGACAGCGAGCCCGAAATCCTCCGTTCGTTCGAATCGGCACTCAAGGAACACGATGTCGTCACCGTTACGGGAGGATTGGGTCCGACTCACGACGACATCACGCGTAATGCAGTCTGCAAGTTCTTCAGGACGGAATTGATCATGAACGATGAGGCCCTGCAGAATATCAGACAGCGACTCGCGCGCCGCAATATCGCGCTCATCAAGCGAAATGAAGAGCAGGCTCTTGTCCCCCGCGGGTGCACGGTTATCCAAAACCACTACGGTTCGGCGCCAGGCTATCTCTTCCAGCAAGAAGGAAAATACTTCATCGTCATGCCCGGCGTTCCATCCGAAATGAAAGGCATGGTCGATGAATTCATAGTACCCTATTTCTCGGAGAGACGGACAGGAACGAGCATCATCCACCGAACGCTGAAGACGACCGGAATCGCTGAATCAATGTTAGCCGAACAGATTGGAGAAGTCCACACCTTGTTCCCCGAGAACTCAGGCACGACTCTCGCCTATCTTCCCGGGCCTACCGGCGTTCGTCTCAGAATCACGGTACACGCCCCTTCCCGAACCGATGCAGAACAACGTGTACGCGATGTCGAAATGAAAATTCGGTCGAGAGCCGACCGCTATATCTACGGCTCGGACTCCGAGGAGCTGGAAGACGTGCTGGGGAGAATTTTGTCCGAACGCAAACTCACCGTGAGTGTGGCAGAATCGTGCACGGGCGGATTGATTGCCGATCGCCTTACGAATGTTTCCGGAAGCTCGAATTATTTCGAACGGGGAATCATTACTTACTCCAATGAATCAAAAATCACGGAGCTGGAGGTACCGCGCTCGTTCATCGACAGACACGGTGCTGTGAGCAGAGAAGTCGCCGAGGCAATGGCGCTTGGTATTCGCACGAAATCGACGACCGACATCGGGCTTTCGACGACCGGCATCGCAGGACCAACCGGTGGAACGGCAGAGAAACCCGTCGGCCTCGTCTGGATCGGCTATTCGGACCGAACGGAGACAATTGCTTGTCGTTTCAATTTTGTCGGCGATCGCCGTTCCATCAAAGAGCGAGCATCCCAGGCAGCCCTGGATTTGGTTCGTCGAAAACTCCTCAAAATTGAATCGTAATATCGCTGCCACCAGAGGATGCCTTCCGTCCGCTCGTTTATTGCACTTCCATCTGCGCCAGAGCTGAAACAGGCCCTGCAAGCACTTCAGGCCGAACTGATCGAAGAACGAGCCGACGTGAAGTGGGACACGTCGGATAAGTTTCACATTACGCTTAAGTTCCTCGGCAACCTCGACCTCGAGAAGCTGCCAGCACTGAGTGAATCACTTACAGCAATCACGTCCCAAACATCGCCGTTTCAATTGGTGTATGATTCCCTCGGCGCGTTTCCCGATCTAATTCATCCAAGAGTGCTTTGGGTCGGTGCCCGTGGGAACGATGTGTTGACGTCGCTTCAGCGCAACATTGAAGTTACATGTTCACGATTCGGTTTTCCGATTGAGACCAGAGGCTTTCATCCCCACATCACGCTTGGCAGAGTCAAGGGCTCAAGAAACCTAGCTCGCTTGACTGCCAAAGTAAAATCCATTACTTTTGTGCCAAGCGAGACGGCCTGTTTCGAAGTTCTTCTGATGAAAAGTGATTTACAACCGACAGGGTCCGTCTACACCACCTTGAAATCGTTCCCCCTCAAAGCATAACCGGAGTTTTTCCATGACAGACAATAATAAGGAATCGAGACTTCAAGCGCTCAAGATTGCGATCGACCAAATTGAAAAGCAACACGGCAAAGGGTCCATCATGAAACTCAGCGAAGGGCCGATTGCCAAGATTGACTCGATCTCAACAGGTTCCATTTCGCTGGATGCTGCGCTCGGCATTGGCGGCATTCCGCGCGGTCGGGTGATCGAGATTTTTGGGCCGGAATCTTCCGGAAAGACGACAATCTGTCTTCACGTTATCGCGGAAGCGCAGAAGCGAGGAGGCGTTGCTGCGTTCATTGATGCAGAACATGCGCTGGATATCGGTTACGCAAAAAAACTTGGTGTCGACGTCAACAACCTCCTCCTGTCACAGCCGGAATTCGGCGAACAGGCGCTAGAGATCGTGGAGACGCTCGTAAGAAGCGGAGCACTCGATATCATTGTTATCGATTCGGTCGCGGCGCTCACTCCACGGGCCGAAATTGAAGGCGAGATGGGAGACCCTTCCATGGGGGTTCAAGCGCGCCTGATGTCCCAGGCGTTGAGAAAACTGACTTCCGCCATCAGCAAATCGAAGACGTCGGTGATGTTCACCAACCAGCTGCGCCAGAAAATCGGTGTTATGTTTGGCAATCCTGAAACGACGACGGGCGGCAATGCGCTGAAATTCTACGCTTCCGTACGGCTTGATGTCAGAAGAATTGAAGCGCTCAAGGATGGACAAAGCGTCATCGGAAACAGGACGCGTGTGAAAGTCGTGAAAAACAAAGTCGCCCCACCGTTCAAGGAAGCGCAGTTCGATATCTTGTACAACGAGGGAATCTCACGCATGGGGGACCTGGTTGATTCTGCAGTTGAAGCCAACATCATCGCAAAAAGCGGCTCTTGGTTTTCATATAAGGACGAGCGAGTAGGCCAGGGAAGAGATGCCGTCAAACAGTTCCTGCAGAACAATCAGTCTGTTGCGCAAGAAATAGACACCGCCCTCAGAAAGAAATTTGGTCTGATACTCGAGGAAACTCCTCCAGCACCAGCAGCAAAGCACGACCAAGCGCCTGCCCCCAAGAAGGCCGTCAAAGCGTAATGCAGGTTTCCCGTGGTCATCACACGCATCGCCAAACGCAAGAACAAGCAGCGCACGTTCGCAGTTTCTGTGGATGGAGCTTTTGCATTTGATGTCAGCGACAGCGTCCTGCTCAAGTATGGACTGAAGGTTGATGACAACATTGACGAGAGGAAGATTGCGGAGATCAAAGAGTCGGACCGCCGAAAGGAAGCTCAGTTGATCGCAGTGAATTTCATTTCATACCGCGCACGCAGTTCCCGTGAAGTGATAGACCGGCTGATACACAAAGGGTTTTCGAGAGACCTGGCGGAATCTGTGGTCCATCACTTCGAATCCGTCAGTCTCATCAACAACCTCGAGTTTGCTCGCATGTTCGTTCGTGACAAACTCCAGCGCAAACCAACCGGGAGAGCACTTCTCCAAAAACTCTTGGTAGCCAAAGGAATTCCATCCTCCACGATTGACCAGGTCCTACGGGAGAATATCACGGAAGAAGACCAGAAACTTGCCGCAAAAGAGCTCGCCTCGCGCCGCTTGCGACTCACGAAACGCAGCATGGCGAGACTCGATCCAATGAAGCAGCGACAACGCCTGACAGGATATTTGCTACGACACGGTTTCTCAAACGAAATTGTGCAAAAGACCATTCAGTCTCTTTTTCGCCCATGACCCCGAGAACATCGAACCGACCGTTTCTGAAGGTTGCAGGACTGCTCACCATTATCATCGCCTGTGTTTGGATCGCTTCGTTTTTCACCGGCCTCGTCATGACATTGATTGTGTCAGGACTCACCGCGTTTGTGATGCGGCCTCTCGTCAAGGCACTGGAGTTCCGGCTTGGTCTTCGAAGGAGCCTGTCCATCGCGATCGTTTTTCTCGTCACCGGCGGTGCCACTGTCCTCGTCCTCATGCAGGTGATCCCACTTTTTGTCAACACTGTTCGCTCGATGTATGACGCGTTCCGGACATTCAATTTCGACGACAAGCTCAACGAAGTTGCCGTCGGACTGACCGCCCACATCCCCATTCTCAAACCCGAAGACTTGGTGAAAAAAGCGCACGGGGTGCTGGACAACGGACTCCAGATGTTCGGCGATAGTCTTGGGAGAGTCGCAGGATTTGCGGTGAACCTCGCCATTGTCCCTTTTATCACCTACTTCATACTCGCACAAGGGGACTTAGCGATGAAGAAGCTCATCGAGCGAGTTCCGAACAAGTATTTCGAGATGACGTTGAATGTCCTCCACAAGATCGGTCACGACCTTGTGGGATACCTCAAGGGTTGGATCCTCGATTCGATGATTATCGGGCTTCTATCGATCGTCGGTTTGACAATCATTGGAGTCCAGTATTCTGTGCTGATCGGCACCTTGGCGGGAGTTGCGAATTTGATTCCGTACCTGGGGCCCGTTGTCGGTGCGACCCTTGCGATCCTCGTATCGTTGACCCAGCTGGGCAATTTCAGTATGCTTGGCGATATCATTATCATGACGCTTATTATCCGCGTCATCGATGACACTGTCGTTCAACCGATCTGCTTTGCCAAATCGATCGATATGCATCCTCTCATGGTAATCGTTGTTCTGATCATCGGAGAGGAACTTCTTGGTATCGCGGGTCTCGTGATCGCGATCCCGCTGGCGACGATCCTCAAAGTCTCGGCGATCGAAACATACTGGGGACTTAAGCATTACAGCATCACGGCGTAAACAACCGCGGGTTCCATAGTTCGATCGGTTCTCCAAAAGTTGTTGCGTCTCCTATCCTCGTGTGGACTCAAGAACAGAGTTGAGCGCCTTAATCTTTCCTGGCTGTCGTACATCAACGGGCAATTGCTCGTAGATCTCTTGATGGCTATTCAGGAGTTCAAGGAATCTCACATTCCGAATGTGGTTCACAACCCGGGAACAATCCATTTTGCGAAGATGACAGCCCGGGAGTGAACACACGGTCGGGATCTCATAAGCAACCAAACATTTCACGAGGTGTCCCATGTCTCGCGTCGTTATCGATATTGAAACCCTTGGCTACCCGTTGGAATCCTTTGATGAGGTTCAACAAGAGTACCTCATGAGGTTTTCCGACACAGAAGAGAAGAAAATCGAAACGATTCAAAAGCTCAGTTTGTACCCCACAACATCTCGGATTATTACCATCGGGATGCTCAATCCTGATACCGGGCACGGGAAAGTCCTGTTCCAATCCGAAAACAAGATCGACGAACCGTCAGAAGACAAGGCCGTCCAATATATCTCAGGGACTGAAGTTGAGCTGCTTGAATGGTTCTGGCGGGACCTTGTGCATTACGATCAGTTCATTACCTTTAACGGGAGAGGGTTCGATTGCCCTTTCTTGATGCTGCGATCCGCTATGTTGGGCATTCACCCAACACGCAATCTGATGCCCTACCGGTACGACGCTACGATCCATTGCGACCTCCTTGAGCAGCTGACTTTCTACGGCGCGCTCCGGAAATTCAATCTGGATTTCTATTGTAAATCCTTCGGGATCGAAAGCCCCAAATCTCACGGAATAACCGGTCTCGATCTCGGAGCCCTTTTTGTAGGAAAGCGCTTCAAGGAAATTGCAGAATACAATTTAGGAGATCTAAAGGCGACTGCGGAGTTGTTCCTGAAGTGGGATAGTCATCTGAACGTATAGCGGCACAAGCGTTCCTCCCCTACCTTGCCAAATAGGTCTGAAAAGGCGAGAAAGCACCTTAGTAAAGTGCTGATGCCACACTGTCGGCACCCCCACTTAGTGAAATAAAAAAGAAGCCGAGTTACCACGTTCATTCGACGCACCGTGTCTTGCTGCGGTTTTTGCACGCTGTTGGGGGGAACAGCGTCCGCAGGGAAGACAGCTGGACCATCCCGTTTACCCTTGGGGGATAAACAGTATTATGGACCCAGAATTCTGCGTCCTTTTTCGCTTTAGGGGAGTTGGCGGAACGTGCAATCTCGGCTTCAAAGCATTCATTAGCCGAAAGAATTTATGTAATTCGACGAACGATTGCAAGTGCAGAAATCAAATGAACCGTGACCATTGGGATCCACCGCATCCTCACATCTCGAATCCGGACATCAAGGTTTCTTATAAATGACAATGCTTCAGATTCTGCTAGACCTCATTTGACAATACAATTGCTAGAGCAACTCGAGCATCACTGGAATAACCAGGGTCAGGAGCCAAATAATGCACTGAAAAGGCAAATTCTCGGGTCGATCGGAAAGACCACTGGGTGAGGGGATCGGACGTTTGTACGGTGCAATGAGTTGAATAGTCAAGTGGAAGGCGGGCCCCCACTCCCCCCCCAAGCAGGGGTCCTTTTCAGAGGTTGGAAACTTGTTACTTGCCAGACTTTCTGATAGCGTACCCAAAGATGATCGAAAACCGATTCCCCTCGGGATTCGTAGCATACACAAAATTGAGAGGAATGCTCACCCCCCCATAATTGAAGCTCTTTCCGATCGTCATAACCAGTGCCGACTTGACACCTTCGTCCGTCACAAGTGCATTGGGACCCAATCCAAATTCGATTCCTTCTGGCAACCTCACACCCATTGCAAGTGTGCCGCTCGGAATGAGTTTTCCATATTCGACACCGGCAATCAACGGCACAAACTGGATCACAAATGAGGGTCCGCCGCCATCCGGGATTACTTGGTACTCGAAATGCCACCCAAATTGGCTGAGCGTTCGACCTATTTGGTTCTTGGCAAGAGTTTCCGACAGCTTCCCTGAGCCCGCCACGTAGGTGACACCAAGGCGCGGGCCACCCATGTTCCGCTCTCCAAAGAGGACCTCGTCGACTGGGCCGTTTGTCTGCGATTTGAGCGATACGCTGCACACAGCAACGAGCGCAAAGCCGACGATGATCGATGCAAATCCGTGTTGTTTCATGACATCCTCCTTCGTTGTAATGATGAATGACTCCGTGAACTGTTACACTTTCTTGTACACAGTTCGATGAGAGGAGTTGTCACAGATGTGTCATAGCGATGTAAAAGAATTGGCGGGAAGATAAGACGAATTAGAAGAGATGACCAAAATTCAAATAGAAACCAGTCGTTTCGTGGCCAAATCCGAGATCCATTCTGACAACGTAGGTGTCCATGAAGAATCGTAGTCCAACCACTGGGTTGGAAGTCCATCGAACCAAATCAACATCGGATAGTTGATGCCAGACTTTTCCGGCATCGTACCCAAGCACACCGCCAAACCGCCAGAAGATCGGGAACCGGATTTCCGCATTCGCAACGGCCGAGTTCTTGTCAAGGTACCGATCTTGTGGTGAGCCGCGGACTGTCTGGTTTCCACCAATCGGAAGGAGGACCTGCACAGGCAAGTCGTCGCCAGCGAGTCCCTGAACACCGAGTCGCAGCGCAAGCACTGTCTTCGGATAGAAGAGGGTCGAGTAGTACTGGACCCAACCTGCGAGCCGCGACATTGAGACATTTGTGAGAGCCGACGTTGGAGCGTATTCAGCCTCCCCCTGGAGCACAAGCCCTCTCGAAGGGTTGATGTAACTATTGCGACTGTCGTACCTGTATGTGACAAAGATCGAATGGTATCGAGCGATTCCGGAACTTAGCGGGGATTCAGTTGATTTGAGTCGACTGGTATCTGAATAATTGAAGTCCCTCACATATTTAAATCTCGCACCAAGTTGTCCAACCGCCTTTGTTGAGAATCCTTTGCTGACTACAAGACTCAGTTCAAGCGGTTCACGGGTATAGTATTCACGGTCTCCAAACATCGTCGCATTCCCAATTCCGAAGAAACTGTTCTTGAGATACTTATCGTAGTCGATCGTGACGTCCATCGCAAGCGAATAGATTTTCCCTTGCCGGACCTCAAAATCTGGAACAGAGAACACAAATCGATACCACCGCTCACCTTTGGTGCTATTGAAGAGAACAAGGTCAAACGATTCATTGAGGTTTAGAGGGTTCAAATAAAATACCTTCGCGCCATATCCGAATCCGACATCGGTGTCGTAGGATAATATCGGAAGAGGTTCGAGCTCCGATCCCTGGACCACCCGCACAGTGTCCGATGCAGCCACAGTCTGTGACGGCGGCGCAGCCACACGGACTTGCGCGGAAAGCCCAAAATGATCGGAGACATAGACACCTTCTTTTGCCGAATCAAACACAAACCTTGCTTTGGAAGGAGCTGTAACGGCAAGGGCTGAATCAACGAGTATATAGTCGATAGTGCGCGGGTACCCGTCGTGCCACGCGCTTAGGAGCTCCAACGGGGAAAGCCTGTCTCGGGAAGCATCCACACTATCCCGTGAATGAGCGATGTTCGTATTTCTCTCCGGATCCCACGAATTGTGCACGTTGCCATCGGGCTGAGAGCTGATATCAACAAGGCACGTTTTCTGGAGGAATCGCTTCATAAGAACCGATCCCGATGCGACATTGAAATCGCCGGCCACGATCTTTGGTGTTCCTTGCGTCCGATCCGCTATGTAGGCGGCCAGAAGATCAAGTTGCTGCCCAATGGTTTTTCCAGCTGTGCGATACTCAGACATGTATTGCGCGTGCCGCTCTTGCGTCACTCCCTCCTTTTTGAGAATCTCTGCGAACATTGCCGTGCTCGAAGAATCGACCGGAACGACAGCCATCGTGTGTACGTTGATCAGGTATACTGGAATGCCCCGGTATACAATCTTTGCAACCAGAGCGATGTTCTCCTCGCTGGAATGGAACGAGAACGTGTTCCCGAAGACTCCCGGCTGTCTCCCCAAATCCCAAACATCTTGAAACTCGATCTTCAATCCCTTGCGAGCAAGCAACACCAGTCCTTCATTGAGGTTCCAAGGAACGCCGAAAGGACCAAATTTCAGTCCGCTGTTCACACGTTGCCAAACTGCATCGTACCCAAGGGAATCCGCAAGTCTCGAAGCGACACTGTGAACTGGATTTGCCTCTTGGAGCGCGATGATGTCGGGGCGTTCTGATTCCATCCCCTGCAGCATCAGCTGGAAGCGGAGTTCCCGATGCTCTGGAGTCTCGTACTCTCCCATTGAAAGAGTGCCGTGATAGTCGAGACCGGACCAAAGGTTCAACGTCACGATTTTGAGCGGCTGACTCCGAGAACAGAACGCAAGGAAGCAAACTAGTGAAATTGCGCGGATAACGTTCGACATGTTCACACAGACAAGATACGCTGAGTATCTACAACGACACGTGCCCTCTCATGTGATTACCATAGATTAATCTACAACAATTTGGGAATCAAGCACCTCTCGATCTTCCTCAAACGACTGAATTTCTCATTCCTGAAAACACACCAGTTTCTATCTTAGCAGTACCATCTTCCTCGTTTCAACGTAATCTCCAGCCCGAAGACAATACAAATACACCCCGCTTGGTAGATTGCCTGCATCGAAATTGTACCGATGAGTGCCTGGAGGCAGGTTCTTCGCCACCATCGTTGCCACTTGTTGCCCCAGGAGATTGAAGACCCTCAATGTGACAAATGAACTCTTCGGCACATCAAACGAAACAGATGTCGAGGGGTTGAAGGGATTAGGATAGTTCTGTTTGAGCTGAAACCTATCGGGTACAGCGAGATTAACAGCCTGTTGCTGTACGGCATTTGATCCACCTTTTTCTGCAAGCTCAGCCTCATAAATGGCTTCCATGGTATCTGCATTAGTTTCGAGCTCGGCCTGCCCGTTCCCCAGCACAATTCCATATGCCACCGTGGATGAATCGTTCGGCGACAATGTAAGAGGTTGTGCAGTCAACAGGAAACGATAGTCATTGATGGAGGTCGGAACAAAAATATTCCCCTGAGCCATGTACCGGTAATGATCCCCTGGGGTCACGGGATCTTCGCCGGCCGCGTATGCCAGAACAGTGCACGGTGTTTTACTTGCCCCCAGCAGTCTGAGGCCAAAGAGGCCACTGGGATCACCGTTCATATTATAGATATACAGCATATGTCTCTCATTATCGTAGTCAACCAGGTTATCAAATGGAGTCGTTTCGACTGCTACATCGGGATCCAGCCACTGCGCGATGTACAGGCCATTCAGCGTTCCGTTGTCTCCCCGGTTGAAAATGGTATACTTGAAAATGATAAAATCGTCACGTGTGCTATCGGACCACTGATAGCTACGTTGATGCACTGTCAGTCCAATCGGGCCTGTAAGAACGCTCAAGTCATCGTAGGTCAAATCGCCGTCTTGGTCGGAAATGCCCCTCGCAAGCTTACACGTCGACCCATAAGTTTGTTTCCAGGAGAATCCCCCACTTGGGTAATCGTGTACTACCATTGCAGTGTCCCCGCGGACTCTACACGTTGCCCATAGACCACCATCGAAGAGATAATCATAGCCGTTTGTTTTTGGCCAATATGCCGAACTGCCCGGGGCTCCAAAATCACCCAGCTCTGAATCGGTGCCGATTGACAATATGACATTTCCCGCATTGTGGATTCCGTATACTTCAAAGGACGTTACGGTTATGTTGACGCTGTTTGCAACTCCGTCAGTTATGGATACAGCAATTGTAACCTTATCTCCCATCTTGAACGGACCTACACTTGCTCCATATATTTTGTCTCCAGGAGCCATGTCGCCGTGCATTCCATCATCATACATTTGGCTTACACTGTGAATACCGTCTGCGTTCAGGTTTAACTGGACATTTTCTATCCCGCTTTCATCATCGACATATGCATGAACGACCACAAGACTGTCGACTAAGGGCTCAGTGTTATTGTAACCATTCAATGCGGGGGGAGGATTGTTGTCCACACTCGTCCCAATGAGTCCGTACCACAAATGTCGTTGTCCATAATATGCAGCCCATCGATACGAGGAGAACGTTACGAACGGTTGACTATCCTTCAAACAAGTGCTGAACCAACCGTCATACCCGGCATAGTTAGTAAAATAGGAGATTGCGCTCCACGTGCTTCCGCCATCAGTGCTTTTCTTGTAGGCGATTTCGGATTGAGTGAGCGAACCCGCACAGGGCCTGTAATGCTGATAGATAAGCCAGAGCGATCCGTCTGACTGACGAAGGAGGCGGGGTCGGGCATTGGTTGTTGCAGAAGCTTCTATGGCCACAGGCGAGGACCACGTGTTACCGCCATCCGAGCTTGTTTGAGAATAGAGACCATAATATCCGGTCGCGTTGGTCTCAGAAACTGATAGGATCGTCGAGCTGTCCCTTGAAGCAAATACAACATAGTACTCGTCATATGCACTCGCCGAAAAAGTCTTTTCGGTGCTCCAGGAATTCCCATCGTCAGTGCTTGAGCGATAGTACGTATCATATGCCGAGGGGGGAAAGTATCTCGAGTAGCTGAGCCAGATCCTTCCGTCGAGAGTCTGCGACAACGAGGTATATTCCTCGTCATAGTTCGTTGTAATGGTTCGTGGCGTAGACCATGACATTCCATCGTCATCAGAGGTAGATTCAGTAAGGCCCGTAGAGTAGTCCTGCCACACAATGAGAAGTCTCCCACTTGAAGTCCTCACGCCGGAAACATAATTGATGGTCGAAGACGAACGACAGACAAGCACAGGCGAACTCCACGTTGTTCCATTATCGGTGCTCCTCACGGAAAAGAGACTGTCTTTAAACCCTGAATTAACGTAGACAACTAACAAGTCTCCATTGCCAAGTGTGAACGGGCACGCCTCGTAGTACGAGGTGCCGTACGTGAAAGGTTCTTGAAAGGGGAAGGAAGAAATCTCCGTTCTATCGCCGGATCTGCTTATCTTAGCCGAACCGCCTTGCTTGAAGATCTTCGAACCCGACTGCACGTTCCTACTTTGTGAACGGGCGAAAATCGCCGCCTTCTTTGCAGACATTGTGTTGATTGGTTCGCCACCTCCTGCGCTATGGATCTGTTGGCCGTGAAGCGGATACAGAATGACCAAGAAAATGCAAAAGAGAAAAGGAATGAGTTTCATGGTAGCCTCCTTCATGGCTAGTTGTCTGTTCCGATTTCTTCAGGAAGTTTTTGTTTGGGTGGTGACTGCGGTAGTCGTTCTATATGCGTCACGCCAAACGTCTT
>Ga0335081_10008581_pt1 | contig 16393 bp, 16 predicted proteins | sample Lox_Sample_35_FD_206713 | JGI IMG/M metagenome (GOLD analysis project Ga0335081, IMG submission 206713) | Soil microbial communities from Loxahatchee National Wildlife Refuge, Florida, United States - Lox_Sample_3.5 | ecosystem: Environmental > Terrestrial > Soil > Wetlands | place: USA... | reverse complement strand
GGATGCGAGCAGCGACCCGTAGGACGCGCCCATCAGCAGAATTTTATACGCCGGCATGGCCGATACTCCTGACATGTAGGTGCTTGAATTGGCAGGCGAGTTCCGTCCGCTCGCGGGGGCCGCATGCTAGGCGCGTGAAGGAGGCGATGCAATCGGCTCCGGTCCGGCCCGAAGAGGATGGGTGAAGCAGCAACGCACAACAAAAGGCCGGCCGGGGCGCACAAGGCCCCGCCGGCCATTTGCAAACCGGAGCGCGACAGCGCCGCTGCCGCGCCGCGTCCGCCTATTCGCCTTCGGTCTTGCCGCCGAAGATGCCGCCGAAGCTCGGCAGGATCGAGCCGGATCCGGCCGGCGCCGGGACTTCCGGCGCAGGCGCCGGCTTGGGTGCCGGCTTGGGCGCCGCCGCCTTCTTCGGCGCGGCCTTCTTCACCGCCGCCATCTTCTTCTTACCGGCCTTCGCCTTCGCCGCCTTCTTCTTCCGCGCCGGCGCTGCCTTCTTCGCCTTCGCTTTCTTCGCTTTAGCTTTCTTGCGCTTCTTCGCCATAACGACCTCCCGATCGTTCGTTTGATCTGCCCAATTCCTCACCGCGGCTTGCAATCAACCGCGGCTGCCCCTGCCGGCCGCCGCCTCGCCGGCTCAAAGCTGCGACCTCTGCCTCAGCGGCTCCGGCACCGGACCGCCGCTCGCCCAGTCGATCAGCTCGACGGTATGGACGACCGGAATGTCGGTGCCGGCAGCGATCTGCATGATGCAACCGATATTGCCGGCTGCGATCACGTCCGGCTCGAGCCGTTCGATGTTGGCGACCTTGCGGGCCCGCAACCTGTCAGCCAAGGCCGGCTGAAGAATGTTGTAGGTGCCTGCCGAGCCACAACACAAATGGCCTTCGGCTATATCTTCGACGATGAATCCAAACTTGCAAAGCAAATCTTTCGGCTCGTGCGTCACGCGCTGTCCATGCTGCAGCGAACAGGCGGCATGGTAGGCGACAGTGAGCACGGCCGGCGCGGGCGCCCGCGGCAGGTCGAGCGCGGCCAGATATTCGGTGATGTCCTTGGTCAGCGCGGATATGCGCCTCGCCTTCTCGGCATAGGCTTCGTCGCTGCGCAGCATGAAGCCGTAGTCCTTCACCGTGGTGCCGCAGCCGGAGACGGTGACCAGGATAGCGTCGAGCCCCTCGCCGTCGATCTCCCGCGTCCAGGCGTCGATGTTGTTGCGCGCCTGGGCCAGCGCCTGCTCCTCGCGGCCCATGTGGTGGACGAGGGAACCGCAGCAGCCCTCGCCCGGGGCGATGACCACCTCGACGCCGTTGCGGTTGAGCAGGCGGATGGCCGCCTCGTTGGTGGAGGGCGCCAGCACCGGGTTGATGCAGCCGGCCAATAGCGCGACCCGGCCGCGCCGCTCGCCCGCCGCCGGATAGACCGTGCCGGCGCGGTCGGCCGGCGGGCTGAGCTTGCCGCGCGGGGCGAGCCGCAGCATGGCGGCCAACCGCGAGAGGCCGACCACCCTGAGCACCGGGGCGAGCGGACGGGCAAGCTTGCCGGCCACCACGGCCATGCGAAACAGGGTGGCGTCGGTGAGCACCCGCGCCAGCAGCGCGCGCAGGGCGCGGTCGGCCGGCGGGCGCCGGTAGGTCAGCTCGATATGCTCGCGGGCATGGTCGACCAGGTGCATGTAGTGCACCCCGGAGGGACAGGTGGTCATGCAGGCGAGGCAGGACAGGCAGCGGTCGATATGCTTGACCACGTCGCGGCTGGCGCGGCGGTCGTTCTCCAGCATGTCCTTGATCAGGTAGATGCGCCCGCGCGGGCTATCGAGCTCGTCGCCGAGCAGCACGTAGGTCGGACAGGTGGCGGTGCAGAAGCCGCAATGCACGCAGGCGCGCAGGATCTTTTCCGATTCCTTGACCTGCGGGTCCAAGAGCTGGGTGAGGGTGAAGGAGGTCTGCATTTCGGGGCGGATCGAAGCGCGGTTTGCGCGGCAAGGTCAATGCTCGCGGACGGTCAGCCGAGCCGGGCGTGCGCGGCGAGCGTCTCGGGCGTGAGGTTGTAGAGCTCGTCGCAGATCTCGGCGGGCAGATGGCCGGGGCCGCGGCAGCGTTGCGCGGCGACCGCTCCAGCCGCACCGAACACGGCAAGCGCGGCAATTGCCGCTTCCCGCGGCGGCCGCACCGCGGCAAAGGCGGCGGTGACCGCGCTTAAGGAACAGCCGAGCGCGGTCGACAGCGGCATCAGCGCGTGGCCGCTATAGACGGCCAATTCGCTGGTTCCATCGCAGATGTAATCGGCTTCGCCGGTGACGGCGACCACGGCGCCGGTGCGGGTGGCGAGGGAAGCCGCCGCCACGATCGCCTCGCCGGCGCCGGTCAGCGAGTCGACGCCTTTGCCGGCGCCCGCCTCGCCGGCGAGGCTCATGATCTCGCTGGCATTGCCGCGGATGATGCTCGGGCGCAGCGCGGCGAGCGAAGCCGAGGTTTCGGTGCGGTAGCGCGTCGCCCCGCAACCGACCGGATCGAGCACCCAGGGCTTGCCCAGCGCTCGCGCGCGCGCCGCCGCCTTGCGCATGGCGGCGACCCAAGGCGGCGACAGTGTGCCGATGTTGATCACCAGCGCATCGGAGATGGCGACGAAGTCCTCCACCTCCTCGGCCGCGTGCACCATAGCGGGCGAGGCGCCGAGTGCGAGCAGCACGTTGGCCGACACGCTCATCGCCACGTAGTTGGTGATGTTGTGCACCAGCGGCCGGCGCGCGCGCAGGTCGACCAGCGCGGACCAGACGTCGGCGAGGGTGAAGGTGTCAGGCATGGCGACTCCCTTTCCAGGGTTACACCCCCGCCCAGAGGCGGCCCGGATTGAGCACGCCCTTCGGATCAAAGCTTTCCTTCACGCGCCTCGCCAACGCGGCGACGCCGGCGGGTTCCGGCTCGAACACCTCGGTGGCCGCGCGCAACGCGGCCGGCGCACGCACCAAAGTGGCGTGGCCGCCGCTTGCGCCGACCGCCTCGCGGATGGCGGCGGCGCCGGGCTCGTCGGCAAACGGCATGGCGAGCCAGATCAGCCCGCCCGCCCAGTCATAGAACATCGCCGCCGCCGGCGTGATCGCCGCGGCGATCTCGTGGCCGCGCGCCGGCGGCACCGAGATGCGCCAGAGCGGACGCTCGCGCGCGCCCTCCGCCGCGAAGGGCCGCACCTCGCGCACGCTGCACCAGAGCGCGCGTGAATTTCCCTCGTCGAGCACCTCGACCGGGCCGAAGCCCCTCATCAGCCGCGCCAGCGCCTCCTTGCGGTGGGCGACGGACGGCGCATGGCCCTCGATGCGCAGCACGGTGGCGGCTTCCGGCTTGGGCAAGCCGGCGAAATAGGAGGCGACGTGGTCGGGCAGATGCGCTGCGCCGGAAACGTCGCAGGACGAGCCCATAGCGGCGGCCATGGCGGCGCAGGCGCGCTCGTCGTCGAGGCCTTCGACCAGCACGGTCGCCTCGGTCTCCGGTGCCGGCAGCACTTTGATGGTGACGTCGGTCATGACGCCGAGCGTGCCCCAGGAGCCGGCGAACAATTTGCACAGATCGTAGCCGGTCACGTTCTTCACCACGCGCCCGCCGGACTTGATCGTCTCCGCCCTGCCGGTGACGGCGCTGACGCCGAGGAAATGATCGCGCGCGGCCCCCGCCTTGATGCGGCGCGGACCGGAGAGGTTGGCGGCGATGACGCCGCCGAGTGTGCCCTGCCCCGCCTCGCGGCCGAGCAGCGGGCCGTAGTCCATCGGCTCGAAGCCGAGCTGCTGCGTGTTCTGCGCGAGCAGGGCCTGAATCTCGGCGAGCGGAGTGCCGGCCTTGGCCGAGAGCACCAGCTCGGCCGGCTCGTACAGTGTGACGCCGGTCAAGCCGGACAGATCGAGCGTGAGGTCGGTCTGGCTCGGCCGGCCGAGCGCGCGCTTACTGCCCTGGCCGACCACCTCGAGCGCCTTGCCGTCGGAAACGGCCCAGCGCACGGCGTCTTCGACATCCTTGGCATCACGCGGTTTGAGGACGTCGGTCATCGCTCACTCCGCCGCGGCGGCGCGCTGGCCGAGAAACGCCGGCATGATGTCGCGCGCGAACCAGCGCAGCTGATCGATACCGCCGGCGAGCGTGAGCAGCACGTGCCCGACGCCGGCGTTCTGCAGGTCCTCCAGCATCGCCGCGATCTCGTCCGGCGTGCCGTAGAGCGCGTTCTCTTCAGTGGCGCCGGCCTTGTCGGCATAGGCGAGCACGTGCGAGCCGGCGACCGGCGCGGTCTTGCCGGTCGGCGCGCGGGAAACGTCGACCGTGCGCTTGGTATAGGCGGCCTGGCGCACCAATGCCTCCTGCTTGTCGGCCTCGTCCCTGGCGACGTAGAGCTGGCGCGCGCAGGTGACCTGCATCGGGTCGAATTTCAATCCAGCCGCCTCGCGCGCCTGCCGGTAGATCGCGATGCGCTCGCCGAGCGTGGCCGGCGACGCGTATTGGTCGAGGATCAAATTGAAGCCGCGCGAAGCGGCGCGCGCGATCGAATGCGGGTTGCCGGCGGCGACCCAGAACGGCGGATGCGGCTTCTGCGCCGGCGGCGGCTCGACCACGATGTCCTCGAAATGCCAGAAGCGGCCCTGGTGCGAAAAACGCTGGCGGCTGGTCCATGACCGCGTCATCACCGCGATCGCCTCCTCGAAGCGCGCCTCCGCCTCCTCCGGCGCGATCTGGAAGCCGTTGAACTCGCTGTGCCGGTAGCCCTTGCCGATGCCGAAATCGAAGCGGCCGTTCGAGATCAAATCGAGCGTCGCCGCCTGCTCGGCGAGCAGGACTGGATTGTGCCAGGGCAGCACCAGCACCGCGGTGCCGAGCCGCAAGGTCGTCGTGCGCACGGCGAGCGCGGTCAGCAGCATCGGCGTGGCGGAGACCTGGTTCCAGCCGGTGAAGTGATGCTCGACGGCGAAACTCGAATGGAAGCCGAGCGCCTCGGCCTCGATGTTGAACTCGAGATAATCGCGGAAGCCTTGCCCGGTTTCCGGAGCGAAGCCCGGCGCGTCGGCTTTGGGCGAGCAGAACAGACCAAAACGCATCAAACCGCACCCTGATTTCAGTGGCAGCTATCGCAGCATTCCTCGCCGGCCCAGGCCTCGCGTCCTTCCTTGACGAGAAACCAGACGATCCCGAGCGAGGTCACGGAATCAATCCACCACGCTCCGATGAAGTATTGGGCTGTCAAACCCAGGACAACCATCACCGATAGCCAGCCGCAGGTGATCGATTCGACCGCGTCGGCCCGCAGCGCCCGGCTGCCGATCTGCTCGGCAAGAGCAATCTTGCGCTTGGCCAGAAAATACATGGTTGGAATGGCGACCAACGCAACCACCAGGCCCGGCATCGAAAACTCTTCGGCCCGCTGCGTCCACAAACTCCAGGCCGCGCTCGCCACCACGTAAGCCGCGAGCGCGAACAGCAACGCGCCGCCGATTTTGCTGGCGCGCTGTTCAGCCTGTTCCGAAAACGTTTGCCCATGCCGCAGCTCAGTGGTCAGCCGCCAAATCAAGACGCCGGCCGAAAAGAGCTCGATCACGCTATCGAAGCCGAAGGCGAGCAACGTGATGCTGTGGGCCACGTAGCCGCTCCAGATTGCCACGGCCGCCTCGACCAGCATCCACGCGATCGTGAGCCATTCCAGCCAGAAAGCTTGTCTGACAAGATCGCCGCGGCTTTCAGTGCCGCTCGCTAACGGTGCCGACATTCAGAACCTCGGAATATCCGGGAACGGCAGCTTGCCGCCGGAGATGTGCATGCGGCCAAGCTCGGCGCAGCGGTGCAGTTGCGGGAAGACCTTGCCGGGATTGAGCAGGCCCTTCGGATCGAAGGCGCATTTGACCCGTTGCTGCTGGTTCAGATCGATCTCCGTGAACATCGTCGGCATCAGGTCGCGCTTCTCGACGCCGACGCCGTGCTCGCCGGTCAATACGCCACCGACCTCGACGCAGAGCTTGAGGATGTCGGCGCCGAACTGTTCCGTCTTGTCGAGCTCGCCGGGCTTGTTTTCATCATAAAGAATGAGTGGGTGCAGGTTTCCGTCGCCGGCATGAAAGACATTCGCGACGCGCAGACCATAATGCTCGGACATCGTCTTCATCGCCGCCAGCACCGCCGCCAGCTTGCTGCGCGGGATAGTGCCGTCGGTGCAGAAGTAATCGGCGATGCGACCCACCGCCGGGAACGCCGCCTTGCGACCGGCCCAGAACAAGAGCCGCTCCTGCTCCGAGGTCGAGGTCTTGCAGGAGACCGCACGGCAGCCCCTGGCGATCGCCTCCACCCGCTCGATCAGGTGATCGACTTCGGCGGCCGGGCCGTCGACCTCGACGATGAGCAAAGCCTCGACGTCGAGCGGGTAGCCGCAATGGGCGAATTCTTCCGCTGCATGGATCGCCAGCCGATCCATCATCTCCATGCCGGCGGGGATGATGCCCGAGCCGATGATGCGCGACACGCATTCGCCGGCGTCCTCGGACGACGGAAAGCCGACCAGCACGGCGCGGGCGGTTTCCGGCTTCTTCAGGATGCGTACCGTGATCTCGGTGACCACGCCGAGCAGGCCCTCCGAGCCGGTGATCAGGCCGACGAGATCGTAGCCCGCGGCATCCAGATGCTTGCCGCCCAGGCGGATCACCTCGCCGTCCATCAGCACCATCTCGCAGCCGAGCACGTTGTTGACGGTCATGCCGTACTTCAAACAGTGCACGCCGCCGGAATTCTCCGCGATATTGCCGCCGATGGTGCAGGCGATCTGCGAGGACGGATCGGGCGCGTAATAGAAGCCCTGGTCGGCGACCGCGGCCGACACCGCCAGATTGGTGACGCCGGGTTCCACCACGGCGACGCGGTTGTCGTAGTCGATCTCGCGAACCTTGTTGAACTTGGCCATGCCGAGCAGCACGCCGTCGGCAAGCGGCAGCGCCCCGCCCGAGAGCGAGGTGCCCGCCCCGCGCGGCACCACCTTGATGCCTTCGTCGTGGCAGTAACGCAGCACCTCGGAGACCTGCTTGGTGGTCTCCGGCAACACCACCACCATCGGCAGCTGGCGGTAGGCGGTCAGCCCGTCAGTCTCGAACGGCCGCATCTCGCGCTCGCCGGCGATCACGCCCTCGCCGGGCACGATCTGCCGCAGCGCGGCGACAATCCGTTGGCGCCGCGCCAAGACCGCACCATCCGGCTCCGGCATGCGTAGCGACATCTGTCACGTCTCCCGGCTAACGTCCGCCGAGGGGGGAGGTTACCAGCCATTTGACGCGCAACACATAGGGCTGGCACAACCCTGCGGAACCGGGGCCGCAACCCGCGGGAGGCAAGCCCCGGCGGCGGGCGACGACGAAACGGACGAGGAGCAGAATCCATGAACAGAACGTTGATGCTGGCCGTGCTGGCCGCGGCGACCCTCAGCGTGGCGCACGAAGCCCGCGCGGCCGGCGATGCGGCGGCCGGCGAAGCCGTGTTCAAGAAGAATTGCATGATCTGCCATCGCATCGGCGAAGGCGCCAAGAATCTGGTCGGTCCCGAGCTCAACGGTCTCGATGGTCGCCATTCCGGCAGCGTCGCCGGCTACAGCTATTCGCCCGCCAACAAGAATTCCGGCGTCGTCTGGAACGAGCAGACCTTCAAGCAATACATCAAGGATCCGAAGGCGATGATCCAGGGCACCAAGATGATCTTCCCGGGCCTCAAGGAGCAGAAGGACATCGACGACATCTGGGCCTACGTCAGCCAGTTCGGGCCGGACGGAAAGAAGAAGTAATACGAGCGAGGCGGCAATTCACTCAACCGCACCGCTTTTGACCTCGGTCAAGGGCGCCGCGGGCACGAGACGACATAAGATTACCGAGCAAGGCCATCCGGCCGGGGCAGGAGATTTACCGTCATGATCAAGGATATCGTCGTCAACCTCAGTCTGGGCGAGCAGGACCCGGCCAGCAATTTCGCCATCTCGGTGGCCGAGGCTTTCGAGGCGCACCTGCTCGGCGTCGCCTTCGCCTATGAGCCGGTGATCCCCGGTTCAGTCATGGGCGGCATCCCGCCGGAATTCATCGAGGGCCAACGCAACGAGTCGGAGAACAAGGCCAAGGCGGCCATCGCGCGTTTCGAGAGCGCGGCCAAGCGGGCCGGCATCTCCTTCGAGACCCGCAGCCTGTGGGCCAGCATTTCCGGCGCCGCCGATCAGCTCGGCCGGCTCGCTCGCCGCTTCGACCTCGCCGTCGTCGGGCAACCCGAGCGCGAGAAGGCAATGCCCGACGAGATCGTCGACGAGGGCGTGCTGTTCGAATCCGGCCGGCCAGTGATCTTCGTGCCCTTCATCCAGAAAGCCGGCCTCAAGGCCGACCGCGTGATGATCTGCTGGGACGGCAGCCGCGCCGCCACCCGCGCCATCGCCGACAGCATGCCGTTCCTGCACAAGGCCAAGTCGATCGAGGTGGTCATTGTCGGCAGCCGCGAGGCCCCGCGCGACCAGATGCCCGGCGTCGATCTCGGCCAGCACCTGGCGCGGCATGGGCTCAAGGTCGACGTCAAGCGCATCACCTCGCCGGACATCGACGTGCCGGCGACCATCCTCTCCTACGCCGCCGACTCCTCAGCCGATATGATCGTGATGGGCGGCTACGGGCATTCGCGGCTGCGCGAGTTCGTGCTCGGCGGCGTCACCCGCGGACTGCTCGAATCGATGACTGTGCCGGTGCTGATGTCGCATTGACGTTCGTCCCCGCGAAGGCGGGGACCCAGACGCCGCAGCCCATCGCGAGTCGGCCGGGACGACAGCGCATGCTCGAACGTCACGTCGTTTCACGGGGCGGCGAGAACATCCTCATCCGGCGGCTCAAGCCGGATGACGTGACGCTTTATCCCGACTACCTGGCCGACGTGACCGGCGACGATCTGCGCCTGCGCTTTTTCGCGCCCATGCGCGAGGTCAGCTACACGCTGCTCGACAAGCTGATCCATTACGACCCCGAGCACGCGATGGCCTTCGTCGCCATTGACGTGGCGAGCGGCAAGCTGCTCGGCGTGGTGCGGCTGCACGACGACCCCGACGGCGAGAACGCCGAATTCGCCATCCTGGTGCGCTCGAAGCTGAAGGGTCACGGGCTGGGCTGGCTGCTGATGAAGCACATCATCGCCTACGCCAAGGGAAAGAGATTGAAGGCGGTGCGCGGCCAGGTGCTAGCGGAGAACACCTCGATGCTGCAGATGTGTGAGGAGCTTGGCTTCCACGTCCACGACGACCCGAACGAGCGCGGCATCAAGCAGGTCGAGCTGCCGCTCGACGAAGTCCCGGCGGAAGCAGTGCACTGACCTTCTTTCTTCACCCTCCCCTGAAGGGGGAGGGTGACAGCATCACGGCAGCCTCACCTGCGCGACTAGGCCGCGGGCGCGGGCGTCGACCACACCGAGCGCGCGCAGGCAGAGCAGCGTGACGTCCTGCACCGCGGCGCGCGCGGCGCCCGGCTCCTCACCCGGCGACGGCGCGAGCGGCCCCATCAACCCTTCCGTCAGCGCGCCGATGATCGCCGGCGCCGCCGCACGCGCATCCTGATCGGGCAGATGGCCGCCGGCGATCGCCGCGCGGATGCGCGCTTCGAGTTCGGCGGCCAGCGACTGGCGGAAATCGAGGCGGCTTGCGTCGGCCGCAACGTCGATCGGCTCGGCGAGCACCGCCCAAGCGAGACGGCGCCGCTGCAAGCTGCGGGCGGCGAAGGTGGCGATGCCGGCCGCGAGCGCCGATAGCGGGCCCGGGGCGGCATCGGCAGCCGCCGCCATCGCCTCGAGTTCCTCGGCAGCGACGCTGGCCACCAGCTCGGCGACCAGCTCGCTCTTGGACGGAAAGTAACGGTAAACCGTGCCGGCGGCGATGTGCGCGCGCTCGGCTACGCCTGCGATCTGCACCGCCGCCATGCCGTGCTCGGCGGCAATCGCGGTGGCGGCGGCGAGGATCGTGCGCTCGCGCTCGGCTAGCCGGCGGACCACGGCCTCGGTACGGCGATAGGGCATGGATGGAGTGAACGATGATTCAGGCAAATGGCGCAAGAGCAGCACATGGCCGAGAGGTATCGATCACCCACCAACGCGCTTGCCCAACATCGGCTTGCGCTACCGCGCCCCTTCAGGACCGCGGCGGATGAAGAACATGCTGACGGCGATCGCGGTGGACAGCACAACCGCAAGAAGGGAGAGCCACCACCCGAATTGATAAACGCGGGTGCGCGTCTTCAAAACGGCAATCAAGGATTCGAGTTCGTTCCCCAATTGCAGAATACCGTTTTCGACCTTGGCGTTGTCCAGAAAATCGTAGCTAACGCGCGTCACCAGCAAGCAGGACGCAGCGGCGACCAGCGCGAGGACAATGATGCAAATCACGCCGGGTCTAAGCCACCGATTTGTCGGGACGACGCCACCCTTTTCGACCGCGAAAGCTGAGGCAGCGACAAGAAGGCCGTCGAAAGCCATCAAGGCGTCGGCCTTTCGATCCAAGACGGTCAATGATTCGTAGAGGTATTGAAGATTGTGCCGAAGCACGTCATTGCCGTGCGCGTTCAGTTGGTTGAGCACATCGACAGACAAGCCCATGGTTGCCCCCCAAAAAGAGCAGCTGCGCTTGAAACAATTTTAAAGTGCAATCCTATCAGACATGGTGGAAAAGCCAATTTCCTCGAAGCAAAGCCGCTTTACCCTTTTTCAGCACCGAAGGCCGCCGTCGCTTCCGCCAGGTCAGCCCTTGCCCAGCGCCTTCTCGCGGATGGCGGTGAGCGTGGTGGCCGGCGTGATCGCCTCCGGATCGATCTTGAGATGGATAATCGACGGTTTGCCGGTCGCCACCGCCTGCGCGAAGGCGGCGGGGAAGTCGGCGGTCTTTTCCACCAGCGCGCCATAGCCGCCGAAGGCGAGCGCGTAGCCGACGAAATCCGGATTGCGCAGCTTGGTGGCGATGACGCGGCCGGGATATTCGCGCTCCTGGTGCATGCGGATGGTGCCGTACTGGCCGTTGTCGGCGATGATGACGATGAGCGGCAGCCCGTATTGCACGGCGGTGGCGAAGTCCTGCCCGGTCATCAGGAAGTCGCCGTCGCCGGCGACGCACACTACCGGACGGTCGGGATAGAGCGTCTTCATGCCGAGCGCGGCGGGAAAGCCATAGCCCATCGAGCCGGAGGTCGGCCCGACCAGGCCGCCGAACTTGCGCACGCGGTAGAAGCGGTGCACCCAGCCGGAGAAATTGCCGGCGCCGATGCAGATGATGGCGTCGGCGGGCAGATTGCCGCGCAGCCACACCATCGCCCCTCCTAGATTGACCGCGCCCGGCTGCGGCGTCGCCGTCTCGGTCCAGGCGAGAAAGTTGGCATGCGCGGTGTCGCTCTCGCCCTTCCAGGCGATCTCGTTCGGCGGCTGCAGGCCTTCCAGCGCCGAGCAGAAGGCGGTCGGCGAGGCGTTGATGGCGAGCGCGGGATGATAGACGCGGCCGAGCTCTTCCGCGCCAGGATGCACGTGCACCAGTCTGGTCTGCGGCTCGGGGATGTCGAATAGCGTGTAGCTCTGCGACGGCATTTCGGAGAGGCGGCCGCCGACCAGCAGCACCAGATCGGCCGCCTCGACGCGCGCGAGCAGCTTCGGATTGGGGCCGATGCCGAGATCGCCGGCGTAACAGGGATGCAGCGCGTCGAACAGATGGCCGCGGCGGAAGGTGGTGGCGACCGGCAGTGCGAAGCGCTCGGCAAAGCGCATCATCGCGGCGCAGGCCGCCTCCGACCAGCGGCTGCCGCCGATCAGCGCGACCGGGCGCTTGGCCGCCCACAGCATCTTCTGCAGCCGGCTCATGTCGGTTAAGCCCGGCCAGGTCTCCACCGGCTCGAACGCCTTGGCGTCCGGCACGGCCACACGCTCGGTGAGCATGTCCTCCGGCAGCGCGATCACCACCGGGCCGGGACGGCCGGCGCAGGCGGTATGGAAGGCGCGGCTAACGATCTCGGGGATGCGCGCAGGATCGTCGATCTCGGTCGCCCATTTGCAGAACGAGCCAAACATCGCGCGGTAGTCGATCTCCTGGAAGGCATCTCGCTCGCGCATCTCGCGGCCGACTTGGCCGACGAAGACGATCAGCGGCGTGGAATCCTGCTGCGCGATGTGGACGCCGGCCGAGGCGTTGGTCGCGCCCGGCCCGCGGGTGACGAAGCAGATGCCGGGCCGGCCGGTCGCTTTGCCGATAGCCTCGGCGGCCATGCAGGCGGCGCTCTCGTGCCGGCAGACGGTGAGCTTGATGGCGCGGTCGTACAGCGCATCGAGTGCGGCAAGATAGCTTTCGCCCGGCACGCAGAACACGTGCTGGACGCCGTGCAGCGCGAGCTGGTCGATGAGGATTTCGCCGCCGGTGCGCGTGCCGTCATTCGATCGCATGGGATTCTTCCAAGAAGTGTGTCCGTCCTGCGCCACTTATAGATGACCTTGCGCGGTGGCGCTTACCGCATCTTATAATACCAATAAATCAGGCAGGGTACGCCATCGTCGGGAACCGCTTCGCCATGAGCGAGGAAAGCGCCGAGCGCTATCGGGCGATGTTCGATCTGAGCGGCAAGCGCGCGCTTGTGCTTGGCGCGGCCTCCGGCATCGGCAAGGCGAGCGCGGAGGCCCTGGCTGCGCTCGGCGCATCCGTGATCTGCGCCGATCTCGACCGCGCGGGCGCCGAGGCCACGGCGCGGGAGATCGGCGGCACCGCGCACGGCTGCGACGCCGGCAAAGCCGAAGACATTGAGGCGTTGGCGCGGACCACGGCCGCCGCCGGCAGGCTGGACGTCGCGGTGACGACCCCCGCGGTCCACGTTCGCAAGCCCTTTCTCGACTATACCGACGCCGAATACGATCGCATCGCCGATCTCAACCTGCGCGGCGTATTCCTGTTCCTGCGCGCGTTCGGTCGCGTCATGCGGGCGCAAGGCTCCGGCAGCCTCATCGCCACCTCGTCGATGCGAGCGATGACGCTGGAACCGGGGCTCGCCATCTACGCCGCCACCAAGGCCGGCATCATCCAGCTCGTGCGCGGTCTGGCGTCCGAGCTCGGCCCGCACGGTGTGCGCGTGAACGCGGTGGTGCCCTCGATCGTGGACACCGCCCTGGTCAAGCCGCTCAAGGCGAGGCCGGAGATTTTCGCCAAGCTGGCCGCCCACACGGTGTTCAACCGCTGGAGCACGCCGAGCGAGGTCGCCGGCGCGGTTGCCTTTCTCGCCTCCGACGCGGCGAGCTACGTCACCGGCAGCGCGCTCATGGTGGACGGCGGCTGGACGGCGATCGACGGCCCGCCGTCCGGACTGACGGACACAGTTCGCGACTAACGCGGCGCCACCGGCAGGGTTTACTTGATGATCCGCGGCATCGGCGGCTTGGGCGCGAAGGCGACCGGCGTCATCAGGCAATTGCGCTGCTCGAGGAGGTGGCCGGTTTTCGCGTTTTCAGCCAGGTAAACTTTCCAGTCGGGATCCTGCGCCATGGCGCCGCGCTTGGCCTCGCGATCGGCAGCGCTCTCGTAGACCCAGACATGCGTAAAGGTGTTGATCACCCCGCTTTCCGCCGCCGCGAAGCACAACGGCTCGCCCATATAGCGCAGCTGCACCGGATAGCCGTATTTGGCGTAAAGCTCGAGCTGTGCCGGCAGGCGGGCGGGTAATGTTCGATAGGTGCGGACGTCTAAGAGCACTGCGCTCCTCCCTTGGATTGACCGCCTTGCCGGCGGCGAGCGCACACTCTCCCCGTCCCCGCTGGGCACGGTCAAGCCGCCTCAATAGGCCTCCATCGCGCCGGCGCCGGCCTTGTCCTCGACCGGATGCTGCGAGCGCTGCTCGGCCGGCTTGCGGTAATGGGCGAGATTGCTGGCGGAATTGACCAGCGCGAGATGCGAGAAGGCCTGCGGGAAATTGCCGACGAGGCGGCGCGAACGCGGCTCGTATTCTTCGCTGAGCAGCCCGACATCGTTGCGCAGCGACAAGAGATGCTCGAACAGCCGCACCGCGTCGTCCTGGCGGCCGAGCATCAGATAGGCGTCGACCAGCCAGAACGAGCAGGCGAGGAACACGCCCTCCCCCGCCGGCAGCCCGTCGTCCGACTTGCCCGTGTCGTAGCGCAGCACCAGCCCGTCGACCAAAAGTTCGCGCTCGACCGCCTCGATGGTGGCGCGGATGCGCGGATCGTCGGGCGGCAGGAAGCCGACCGCCGGCAAGAGCAGCAGGCTGGCGTCGAGCTCCTTCGAGCCGTAAGTGCGCACGAAGCTGACCAACTCGTTATCGAAGCCGCGCTCGCAGACGTCGTTGTGGATCTGGTCGCGCACGCTGCGCCAATGATCGACCGGCCCCGGCAGGTTGAACCCCTCCGCGCTCTTGATGGCGCGGTCGAAGGCGACCCAGGCCATCACCTTGGAAAAGGTGAAGTGCTCGCGGCCGCTGCGCACTTCCCAGATGCCGTTGTCGCGCTCCGGCCAGATTTTCTCCAGATGCTCGAGCAGCGCCTGCTCGAGATCCCAACCCTCGTGATACTGGGACAGCCCGCCCTTGCGCGCCTGATGCAACGCGTCCATCACCTCGCCGAAAATGTCGAGCTGGCGCTGGTTGTGCGCGGCATTGCCGATGCGCACCGGCGCGGAGCTCTCGTAGCCCGGCAGCCACGGCACCTGCCATTCGGTCAGCCGGCGCTCGCCGGCCAGCCCGTACATGATCTGGATTTGCGAGGGCGAGCCGGCGGCGGCGCGCAGCAGCCAGTCGCGCCAACCGCGCGCCTCCTCGTAATAGCCCGCATTCATCAGCGCGAGCAGCGTGAGCGTCGCATCACGCAGCCAGCAGAAGCGATAGTCCCAGTTGCGCTCCCCGCCAATCGCCTCGGGCAAGGAAGTGGTCGGCGCGGCGCAAAGCCCGGCGGTCGGCGCATAGGTCAGCGCCTTCAAGGTGATGAGCGAGCGGCAGACGGCTTCGTTCCACGGGCCGGAAATCTGATTTTTGGCCGCCCATTCGGTCCAGAATTTTTCGGTCGCCTTGAGGCTTTCCTCGGCATCGACCCGCGGCGGCGGCGGCGCGTGCGATGGCACGTAGGAGAAGACGAAGGGCACGCGCTCGCCCGCGGCCACGTCGAACTCGGCGATCGTGGTGAGATCCTTGCCGCGAATGCCGACCGGCGTGCGCAACAGGACCATGTCCGGGCCGGCGATGGCGCGCCGCGTGCCGTCGGGCAGGCGCGTGACCCAGGGGACGTTGGCGCCGTAGCCGAAGCGCAGCACCAATTCGCTCTGGAAGGCCACGCGCCCGCGCTCGCCGACGACGATGCGCACCAGGTGGGAATTGTCGCCCTTACGCGGCGGCATGAAATCGATCAAGGTGGCGGCGCCCTCCGGCGTCTCGAAGCGCGTCTCCAGGATCAAGGTGTTGGGCCGGTAGCGGCGCGTCACGCGCGGTTTGGCGTGTTTCGGCGCGATGCGCGCGCGCCCGTGCTTGGGCTCGCCGAGCAGCGCGGCGAAGCAGGCGTCCGAATCGAAACGCGGCAGGCACAGCCAGTCGATCGAGCCGTCGCGGCCGACCAGCGCCGCCGTGGCGAGATCGCCGATCAGGGCGTAATCCTCGATGCGCAGGGCCATGGGCAACTAATCACCCGTTCGTCCCCGCGAATGCGGGGACCCAGGAGCCCGAATCGAACCGCGAAATTTTGCCGCCCTGGATTCCCGCTTGCGCGGGAACGAACGGAGTGTGTGGATCATGCGGTAAAATCCAAGACGACCTTGACGTCGTTTTCCTGCGCCTGAAAGGCCGCGCGCCAATCCTCGAGCGGCACGCGGCGCGTGATCAGCCGCGCGAGCCAGTTTTTGTCAGCCTTGGCCAGCGCCTCGGCGGCGGCGGCGTAATGGCGGCGGTTGGCGTTGACCGAGCCGAAGACGAGATCGTTCTCCAGCACCATGGTGCGGTTGAGATCGCCGACGTCGAATTTCACCTTGTCGCCGCCGGAGGAAACGCCGGCGAGACAGACGATGCCGAGCGGCGCGGTGCGCTTCATGGCATCGAGCACGACCGAGCCCGCGCCAGTGCATTCGATCACGACGTCGGGCGCGAGCTTGCCCAGATCGCCGACGTAATACGTGGCGCCGAGATCGCGCGCCAGCGCCGGCTTCGGCCCGCTGTCGTTGCGGTCGAGGATATGCAGCTCGAGCCCGCGCTGCTTGGCCAGCAGCGCGGCGAGCAGGCCGACCGGGCCGGCGCCGGTGATCAGGGCGACGCGCGGCTGCCAGGCTTGGCTGCGCGCGCCGATGCGCTCGACGTGATCCCAGGCTTTGGCCACCCCGCTCGCCGGCTCGAGCAGCACGCCAAGCATGCCGAGCGCAGGATCGA
>Ga0335081_10008579_pt1 | contig 16396 bp, 16 predicted proteins | sample Lox_Sample_35_FD_206713 | JGI IMG/M metagenome (GOLD analysis project Ga0335081, IMG submission 206713) | Soil microbial communities from Loxahatchee National Wildlife Refuge, Florida, United States - Lox_Sample_3.5 | ecosystem: Environmental > Terrestrial > Soil > Wetlands | place: USA... | reverse complement strand
TCCGGTTGTCGCAGGCGAGCGCGCGAGTGTTCGGCGATCGCGTCGCGCGCACCGCAGCGGTCGTTTCCGGCCGGCGCACCTGCGAGATCGCCAACGGCTGGCACGGCGATGGACCTCTGCCCGGCGCGCCGCTGGTGGTGCTCACACACCGCCCGCCGAAGCGCATTGAGTATACGAATTATACTTTTGCGACCGGCATTCTCGACGCGGTGGCGCAGGCGCGCGCCCGCGTGCGGCGGCGCGGCGGCATGGTGATGGTGATGGGCAGCCAGGCCATCCAGGCGGCGCTCCGGGCGGGGCTGCTCGACGAGATCGAGATCGACCTGGTGCCGATCCTGCTCGGCGACGGCGTGCCGCTGCTCACGAAGCCGCTGCCGCAGCCGCTGAAGCTCGCCAGCGTCGTCGAGGCGCCCGGCGTCACGCATCTGCGGTATTCCGTGCCCCGCATGGTTACCCTTGGCTGATGCGGCACGACGAAGGCTACGACAGCCCGGACGTGGAAGACCGCCGCGGCGAACCCTCCCGCGGAGGCGGCGGAGGCGGCGGCCTCGGCCTGCTCTTCCAGCTCGTCTCGTGGTTTGGCTGGAAAGGCGGGCTGATCGCATTTGCCCTCGTCGCCGGCGCGAGCTATTTCCTCGGCGGCGGCGGCCATGGCGTCACCGGCAGCGCCCCGCAGCACGCGGGCCACGACGCGGCGCGCGCGTTCGTCGGCCAGGTGCTCGACGACGTGCAGGCCACGTGGGCCGCGCGGATCTCCGGCTATCGCAAGGCGCACGTGGTGCTCTACTCGGATGCCACCGCCACCGGCTGCGGCACGGGCGAGGCCGCGGTGGGACCCTTCTATTGCCCGCGCGACGAGCGCGTTTACCTGGACGTCACCTTCTTCGATGAGCTGAAGCGCCGCCTCGGCGCGCCCGGCGATTTCGCCCAGGCGTACGTCATCGCGCACGAATTGGGGCACCACGTGCAGAAGCTCACCGGCGTTTCGGAGCAGGTGGAGCGCGCGCCGCGCGCGGCGTTGAACGGCGAGCACGGCCTGTCGGTGAAGCTCGAACTGCAAGCCGACTGTTACGCGGGCGTGTGGGCGGCGTCGGCGGAGAAGCGCGGGCTGCTCGACCCCGGCGACCTCGACGAGGCGATCAACGCAGCGGCGGCGGTGGGCGACGACCGGCTGCAGCGGCAGGCCACCGGCACGGTGCAGCCGGAGAAGTGGACGCACGGCTCGTCCGCGGAGCGCAAGCGGTGGTTCCGCACCGGCCATGACAGCGGCGACGCGGCGGCGTGCAACACGTTCCGCTGAGCTTACGACACCAGCCCGCGCAAGATGTCCACGCGGTCCACCGCTCCCACCAGCTTGCCGTTCGCGTCCACCACCGCCACCAGCTTGTGCGGCGCCTTCATCATCGACGCGATCGCGTCGCGCAGCGATTGATCCTCGCGCGCCGTCGCGCACGCGGTCATCAAGTCCGCCGCGCGCGTGGCGCGCGAGTGCTGCTCGGCCGGCGACTTCTCGGTGAACGGCAGGCGCCGCATCAGCGAGCGCAGCGCGCCCCGCCGCAGGCCGGGCGTCACCCGGTCGAGCAGCTCCTCGTCGCCGACGATGCCGAGGAGCTTGCCCGACGCATCGACCACCAGCGCACGCTGCACCGGCGTCGACACGATGGCCTCCAGCACTTCGCCGAGCGGCGCATCCGGGCGCACCTGCGGCACGTCGGTGCGCATCACGGTCGAGAGCCGCACGTCGCCGCGCAAGCCCGACGGCCGCTGCTCGGACGCGCCGCCCGCCCCGCCCTGCGCCACCGTGCGCAGCAGGTCGAGCCGCGAGATCATGCCCACCAGCTTTCCGGCCGCGTCCACCACCGGCAGCCGCTTGAGCCGCCGCTGCGCCATCAGCGCGCCCACCTCGGGAACCGGCGCGTCCGCGCGCACCGTCACCGGCGAAGGCGTCATCACCTCGCGCGCCTTCTTGCCGCCCACCTCCGCCACCGCCGACGCGCGCTCGGCCGGCGGCAGCGCGGCCAGCAGCTCGACGCGCGCCAGCAGCCCGCCGCGCCCCGTGAGATCCTGGTTGGTGATGATGCCCACAGGCCGGCCGTCCTCGACCACCGGCACCGCGCGGTACAGCTTGCCGTCGAGCACCTTCACCACGTCGAGCAGCGGCGCGTCGGGTGAGATCGACGACACCTCGCGCGACATCACGTCGGCGGCCGTGACCGTCGAGGGCAGGTCGCGCACGCCTTCCGGCCGGTAGAGCGCGATCTCGACGTCCTCGACGGTGATCAGCCCGTGCGCCACCAGCTCGCGCAGCCGCGGCATCAGGCGCTCGACGCGCTCGTGCGAATCGACGCACTCGACGACCACCGGCAGGTGCGGCGCGAGCTCGGGCAGCGCGTCGTCCTCGATGCGCCCCGACGACCCGAACCCCGCGATCCCGCGCAGCACGATGGCGCCGGCCGCGCGCTCGCGCTGCAGGAACTCGAGGAGCGCGAGCGGCGCCAGCTTCCGCCCGATGACGTCGCTCTCCTTGACGTACACCCGCACCCGCTTCGCTTTGCCGGCGAGGTCCATTTCGCGAGTCTAGCGCCGCCCGCTATTTCGCGGGTGCGGTCGCTGCCAGCGGTGTCGTCTCTGCGGCCGGCGGGGGCGCCTGCAGCGCGGGCACCTTCATCTTCCGCAGCACGAAGAACGAGAGCACCGCCGCGGCCATATCGAAGACGATCGCGATGGTGAACACTCCCGCCCAGCCGACCTTCGGCAACGTCACTTTCGCGTGCTGCGCGAACGGCGTCCATGCCTGCGGCACCACCGTCAGGAAGATGCCGTACGCCACGATGGTGAGGCCCACGTAGAAGAGCGTGTCGTGCAGCCTGCGGCTGATGTGCAGCTTCAGCAGCGTCGGCCCGACGAAGTGGGCGAACACCGCCAGCGCGCCGCCGAGCAGCAGCAGGCTGTCGGCGCGGATGTCGAACGCCTTTCCCGCCGCCAGTGCGCTGCCGATCGGAACCAGCACCGACGCGGTGCCCTTGGCGGTGTAGAGGAAGCCGTAGTTGGCGGTGGCGTGCTTGCGGCCGAAGAAGTCGCCGCAGAGCGCAGGGAAGAGCGAGAAGATCTCGCCCCAGCCGAAGAAGGTGAAGGCGCTGAAGATCACGAACGCGAGCGGATGAGCGGCGAGCCGGATGAGCATGAAGATGGCGATCGCCTCGAGGCCGAAGGCGATGGACATGGTGCGCTCGCGGCCGATGTGATCGGACACCCAGCCCCAGAACGGCCTGCACACGCCGTTGATCACGCGGTCGGCGGAGAGCGCGAACTCCAGCGCCGGCAAGGTGATGAACAGGAACGAGACGGGGATCTTGTCGACCTTGAAGTCGGCGGCCATCGGCGCGAGCTGCGCGGTGGCCATCAGGCCGCCGGTCGCGACCATCACCATCATCACGTACATCAGCCAGAACTGCGGCGTGGTGGCCATCTGCATCGAGCTGAAGTCGGCGGCGCTCTGCCGCTGCTTCACCAGCTCGGTCCGGGCCGAGCCCTTCCACGCGTGCGGCAGCCAGCCCTCCGGCGGCGAGGCGAGGAAGAACGAGCAGAAGACCACCGTCGCGCCCTGGATGATGCCCCAGCGGGTGAACGCGGTCTGGTAGCCGGCTCTCTCGATCAGGTTCGCGATCGGGACCACGGTCAGCGCGGCGCCTGCCCCGAAGCCGGCGGCGGTGAGGCCGGCCGCGAGCCCGCGGTGATCGGGGAACCACTTCAGCGCGCTGCCGACGCAGGTGCCGTACACCACGCCGGCGCCGATGCCGGCCAGCGCATACCAGAGGTACAGCTGGGTGAGGGTGGCCGCCTGCGCCGACCCGAGCCAGCCCGCTGCCGCGCAGAGCCCGCCGATGAGCACCAGAAGGCGAGGCCCGAATCGATCGACCAGGTAGCCCTCGAACGGCACCAGCCAGGTCTCGAGCAGGACGAAGACGGTGAAGGTGACCTGGATCGCCGCCCGATCGGCGTTGAGCTGTTTCTGCAGCGGCAGCACGAACAGCGTCCATCCGTACTGGAAGTTCGCCACCGCCACCATGCTGAGAATGCTGAAGAAGAGGATTGTCCAGCGGTTCTTCAACATGGCGCTCCTCCTATGCAGGCGGCTTGTCGCTCTCGAGCGCAGCCTTGAACGGAATCACGCCGGGGATGAGCCACTTCGTCCACATCTCGTCGATCTTCGACTGGAAGTAGTCGAAGTCGTCTTCGGTGAAGTGCGCGAACCGGCCCTGCCGGATGAGGTAGTCCTTCACCGGCCGCCGCTTGAGGCGCCCGTCCATGATGTCGCGCGTCTTCCCCAGCAGGCGCAGCGTGCCGTGCTCGACTTCGTACAACGGCCACACGCCGGTGGTCACCGCGAGCTCGCCCAGCTCGTGCGAGATCATCGGGTCGTAGTCCCAGCCCTTCGGGCACGGATCGAGCGAGTGGACGAACGTGGGCCCTCCGATGCTCAACGCCTTCCGGATGCTGTTCATCGCCAGCACGGGATACGACATATCCACGGTCGCAACGTACTTACAATCCGGGTGGCCCGCAGCCATCATGCCCGCCATGTTCTTCTTCCAGCGGTGGTGCATGATGCGCTTCTTCGACCCGGGCGGGCTGAAGGTGGTGTGCGCGCCGTACGGCGTCGAGCCGCTCAGCTGGATGTCGGTGTTGGCGTACGACTCGTTGTCGTACATGAGGATGAGGCAGTTGTAGTCGGGGTGCGTGAGCGTGGCGCTGATGGCCGAGATGCCCATGTCCGCCCCGCCGCCGTCGCCGCAGAAGGCGATCACGTTGATCGGCTCGTCCTTCATCTTGCCCTTGCGCATCAGCGCCTTGAACGCGGCGGCGGCGCCGAGCGCGGCCGAGCCCGACGAGCCCAGCTGCGTGTGCATCCACGGCACGACCCACGACGTGCTGTAATACGTCGTATTCGCGACGTACATGCAGCCGGTCGAGCCGAGCACGATGGTGCGCGGGCCGGCCGCCTTCACCATCATCTTCATCACCAGCGCGCTCTCGCAGCCCTGGCAGGTGCGGTGGCCGCTGGTGAAGTACTCCTGGATGGGCAGCTTCTTCACGCCCTTGAACGGGTCGAGCTTCATCGGCTTGACCGCGTGGGTGACCTCGGCGAGCTCGCGTTCGGAAATGGCCATGGCGTGTTCTCCTTTACTCGCGCAAACCGATCCACTGCGTGGCAGCCTGCGGCTTGCCGGCCGCGGCCTCGGAAATCTTGTCCGCCATCTTGCGCACGTCCTGCAGCAACACCTCGCGGCCGCCCAGGCCGCAGATGAAGCCGATGACCGGCGGCTTCGCGCCCGCCGCGTAGAGCGCCGCGCGGGTCTCGGTGGCGACCACGCCGCTCGAGTACGGCGAGCCGAGCGAGAAGTCGCGGTCGATGACGCCCACCGCCTTGAAGCGCGACAGGCTCTTCGCCAGGTCCTCGCCCGGGAACGGGCGGAACCAGCGCAGCCGCACGAAGCCGACCTTCTTGCCGTCCTTGCGCATCTCGCGGATGGCGACGCGCACCGGGTTCGACAGCGTGCCCATGCCGACCAGCACGACGTCGGCGTCGTCGGTCATGTACTCCTCGAAGAACGGGTTCTCGTACTTGCGCCCGAACACCTTGGCGAAGTCGGCGTACGCCTCGCGGATCACGGTGGGCGACCGTTCCATACCTGCGGCGGTCTGGCGCCGGATCTCCATCAGCCAGTCTTCGTTCGCCTGCGGCGCGACGGTGATGGGGTTGTCGGGGTGCAGCAGGAGATCTCCGCGGTTGTAGCGCGGCAGGAACTTGTCGACCTGCGCCTTCGACGGGATCTTCACGATGCCCTGCGAGTGGGTGAGGAACGCGCCGTCGCAGGAGATGGCGCACGGCAGGAAGACGCGGCGGTCTTCCGCGACGCGGTACGCGATCAGCGCCGTGTCGAGCGCCTCCTGCGCGCTGTCCACCCAGACCAGCTGCCAGCCGAGGTCGCGCACCGCGAGCGCGTCGTTGTGCTCGACGCCGAACGCGCCCGGGTCGTCGAGCGCGCGGTTGCCGACCATGGCGATCATCGGGATGCGCAGCGCGGGCGTGACGGTGAGCGCCTCCATCGCGTACATCCAGCCGACGCCGGACGAGCCGCAGAACACGCGCGCGCCGCACGCGCTGGCGTGCTTGACGATCTCGAACTGCGAGTGCTCGCCCTCGGCGATGATGTACTCGCAGTCCATCTCGCCGTTGGCGACGAGCTTGGCGATGTACTGCATCACCGTGTCGTACGGCCGGATCGGGTAGCCGGTGATGACGTCGACGTCGGCCAGCTGGCAGGCCACCGCGATGGCCTCGCTGCCGGTGATGAGCGACGTCTTCTCGGTTGCGGTCTTGTGGTGCGGGGCTTCCGGTGCGAGCGCTTCGGCCATGGCTTACGCCTCCCTCGCGATCTCGGCGGGAACTTCCTTCTCGTACTGTCCGCGAATGTTGAAGCCGTGCGAGCGCGCCGGCTTGTCCTTGATCCACGACGCGAGCTCGGCCAGGTAGGCGGGCCCGTCCTTGCGCCAGTCTTCCCACTGGCTGTGGTTGTCCTTGAACTGCGCCTCGTTCACCATCGTCACGCAATCCTTCTCGGGGCAGACCGCCTCGCACACGCCGCAGCCGCAGCACGCCTCGAGGTTCGCGTCGTACATGCCGTCGGGCATGACGTCGAAGCAGCTGTCGGGGCACTGCAGCCAGCAGAGCGTGCACTTGATGCACTTCTCGAAATCGATCACCGGCCGCATGGTGCGCGTCGCCCACTTCTTGAAGGTGGCGTTGCGGCCGGGGCGCCAGCCTCCTTTTTCACCAGTCACCGGATCTTTCACCTGGTCGCCCACTGCGATGCCCGGGATGGCGATGCCCTCGCGCATCTCGGTCCATTTCGGCATGTCGAACTTGTACGGCTCCTCGGGATTGCCCTGGTCGGGCGTGACGGTGGTGGTGCTGAACGAGTTGTAGGCCTTGGTGGCCGACTTCACTTTCAGCTCGTCGTGCCATTCGTCGCGGATGGTCTGCTGCAGCGACGCCAGGCTGAACATCTGCGGCACGGCCTTCGCGATCGCGCCCAGCACGCGCACGTCGGTGTGATCGTCCTTGTAGACCCACAGGCCCGAGAAGCTCGGCGTGGCCTTGACGATCGCGAGCTTGTACGGCTGGGCCTTGCGGTGCGCCACCGGCGTCAGCTCGCCCGGGCCCTTCAGCGTGGTGACGACGAGCGTGCCGTTCTCGCGTACCAGCTTGTTGATCGGCTGCAGGCCGTACCAGGCCCACGACTCGACGCCCTTGAAGAGCGTGTCGTCGAGGCAGATGCTCACGTCCACTTCCTTGGGCTCGTACTTGGCCATGCCTTCCTCGAGCGTCAGCTCGTCGTCGGCCACGATGGCGAAGTACTTGGCGGGGATGCCGTTGCGCTCCGGGCTGTCGCCGTAACGGCCGAAGCTGATGCCCGGTCTTCCCTCGCGGTGCGCCGCCAGCACGATAGCGCGGCTGACGTTGACCGCCAGCTTCTTCTGGAAGATGCCGCGGTAGACGATCTCGACTGCGTAGAGTCGGCCCATCTCGTTTGCCTCCGGTGTCTCAGAGCTGCCGCACGACGATCTCCTCGATCTCCTCCAGATGCCTGCGCACCGCCGCCTCCGCCGCCTTCGCGTCGCGCTTCTGGATGGCGCGCAGGATGCTGCGATGTCCTTCGTACGAGCGCTCGGCGCGCCCCTGCACTTGCAGCGAGCGCGAGCGGCTCTCGACCAGCTGGTCCATCAGCACGTCGAGCACCTTCAGCACCACGCTGTTCCGCGCCGCCAGCGCGATGGCGTAGTGGAACTGCGAGTCTTCCTCGATGGCAGGGTCGCCGCGGCGCAGCTTCAGCTCGTGCCGCGCGAGAATGGCCTGCATGTGCGCGATCTCCGCCGCGCTGGCGTTCTTCGCCGCGCGCGCGGCCAAGGCGGGCTCGAGCATGCGGCGCACATCGAGGAGCTCCCCGATCAGCTCGCGGCGGCGGCCGGTCTTGAGCGGCACCACCAGCGCGTCGGCGGCCTGGTTGCGCACGACGGTGCCGTGGCCGTGGCGCGCCTCGAGAATGCCCATGGTCTCGAGGGTGCGGACGGCGTCGCGGATGGAGCTGCGGCCGACGCCGAGCTGCTGCGACAGATCGCGCTCCGACGGCAGCTTGTCGCCGGGCTTCAGCTTGCCCGACGAGACCAGCTTCTGGATCTGCTCCGCCACCTGCTCGTAGCGCCGCTCGTGGCGCAGCGGCCGGAACTCGGGCGGCCTGCGGGCGGAGATGGCGCGGTCCCTTGGCATGTCGGATGGTCTGATGTCAGGTCATCGGACCACTTGTCAAGGGGCGTGCGGGCGCCTGTCCGGCAGGCGACGCGCACAGCGAGCAGCTACGCGCGACCCGCGTCGGAGCGCCGGCCTCGCTTCGGGACGAGAGTCGGAGCGACCGCCGCCGCGCGCCCCGGCTACAGTCGCCGCGTGATCCTGCGTTCCTTTTTCTGCTGCGCCGTCGCCGGGCTCGGCGCGTCCTGCGGTTCGACGCCGCGCCCGCCGACCGGACCCAAGCCGGTGCTGGCCGGTCTCGTCGACATGCAGGACATCTCCTGGCACAACACCGCCGGCGCCGAGCCATCGTTCACGATGGCGAACGTGCAGCAGTTCCCGGGCGCGTTCGGCGGGATCGTGGTCAACGCCACGTGGGACCAGATGCAGCCGGCGGAGGGCGGGCCCGTCGATTTTTCGCTCGTCGATGCAGCGCTCGCGCAGGTCACGTCCTACAACGCCGCGAACCCCTCCGCTCCGCTGGGTGCCAAGCTGCGCATCTACTCGGGCGCGAACGCGCCGGCCTGGGCAAAGCAGATCGGCGGCGCGCCGATCGCCATCCAGCGCAACCCGCAGGGCTGCGCGAGCGGCAACTGTCCGCTCACCATCGGCCGGATGTGGAGCGCCGGCTACGACGCCGCCTGGCGCGCGTTCCAGGCGGCGGTCGCCGCGCGCTACGACGGCGACCCGCTCGTCCGCCACGTCGCGGTGACCTCGTGCGCGCAGCAGACGGACGAACCCTTCGTGCCGACCCTCGACGCGACCTCGAAGTCAAATCTGGTGTCGGCCGGGTACACCGACGATGCGCAGAAGGCTTGCCTCACCGCGGCGGTCGACGACTACTCGGCATGGACGTTCACCAACGTGGACTACACCTTCAACGCTTTCACTCCGCTCTCCGGCGCATCCGACGCCACCGTGTTCCCGGAAACGGTGATGACCGCCTGCCGCGCCAGCTACGGCACGCGCTGCGTGCTGGGCAACCACGCCCTGAGCGCGCCGCTGCGCTCGACCGACCAGGGCATCTACGACTTCATCGGCCAGAACCGCGGATCGGTCGGCTTCCAGACCGACTCGCCGCAGAAGATGGGCTGCCTCTGGGTGCAGACCGTCGCGCAGGGCGTGGCGCTCGGCGCGCAGAGCATCGAACTGTGGCCGAAGGCCGGACTGGGCGGCTTCGACGGGTTCACGCTCGACGAGTTGAAGCAGCTGGCGGCGCAATTCGCGACGCCGGTGCCCGTCGATCCCAATCCATCGCCGCTGCCGACGCCGTGCTCCGGGTTTCACTGATCAGTGCACCGCCCGCGGCTGGCTGATCGCTCCCAGCGTCAACGCGACCTCCTGCTCCAGCGTCTCGTCCATCGACCCGGCCGCGCGCCGCGCAATGTCGTTGATCGAGACGATGCCGACCACCTTGCCGCCCTCCACGACCGGCAGCCGGTGCACCTGCGCCTCGGCCATCTCCTCCTCGGCCAGGTCGATCTCGTCGTCCGGCGCGACGCGGATGACCGGCGACGACATCGCCTTCGTCACCGGCACGTTCCACAGCGGCTCGCCCTCGAAGAACGCGCAGATGCAGGCGTCGCGATCGGTGATCGCGCCGATCAGCTCGCCCGTGGCCGCGTCGAGCACGGGCACGAAGCCGATGTCGTGCTCCCAGAACAGGCGCACCACCTCGCCGAGCGTCGCCTGGTCGGTGCAGCTGATGACGTCCTTGCGCATGATCTCGCGGACTTTCATGGGCCACCTCCGCAGATCTGCACAAGCATTCGCCAAGCCAACGACCCCACGCGCAAATTCCGGACGGCACGCGGTCTGCACGCAAAGGCTGGAACGGAGGTGCGCACATGCTCGACGAGTACAAGCGCGAGTGTCCCCGCTGCCACACGGTCCTGCATGGCGAGGCGATGCGGTGCTCTGGCTGCCACCGGCTGCTCCCCGCGAAGCTCTCGCAGGCGCGGCGCACGCTCGAAGCGGTGCTGCTCGGCGTGCTGATGATGTCCTTGCTCGCGGCTTTCCTCGTGCCCGACGTGGTGCGCTCGCTGAAAGAGTCCGACGAGCCGGCGCGCGTGGTCGCGCCGTGGCGCGGGCCGGGCGCCGAGCCGGCCACGCGCAGGTGGGCGGTGCCGCTGGAGCGCAACCTCGAGACCGTCTGCGCCAATACGTTCTCGCGCTACCGCGATCGCAAGTTCGTCGCGGCTTCGCTCTCGCAGCAGCTGGGCGCGGTGACCACCGCGCAAGGCCTGCGCATCACGCCCGAATCTTTGCAGCTCACGGCCGACGAGGAGCGCGAGGCCATGGGCCTGGTCGGCGAGGAGAAGCGCTTCATGCGCGAGTGCCTGCGCTGGTCGTACGACGCCTTGCGCGGATGCGAGGCATTCAAGGACGACCTCGGCAGCCGCGAGGCATCCGACTGCATGGTGCCGCGCGTGCTGCGGGTCCTGGCGGTAGCGCCGTTTTCGCTCTGCGCGCAGGAGGCGAAGAGCGATCGCGTGCGGCGCGCGTGCGGGCTGGCCTCGCAGGCGGCGGCCGCCGCTGCCGACAAGCCCTGACGCAATCGTTGCGGGCCCCTGCGGCCGCGAGGCGAAACGGTTGCGCGGCGGCGGCGGGTACGCGGGATGCAAACGATCCGGGACGGGAGGCAGCCATGCAGACCACCCACGCGAAGGGCCGCAGCAGGAAGGCGCCGTCGGGCGCAGCGTCCACGCCGGTGTCGCTGATCATGACCCGCGAAGTGATCTCGGTGCGCACCGGCACCGCGATCGATTCGGTGGTGGAGCTGATGCTCCAGCGCGGCCTCTCGCGCATACCGGTCGTCGACGGGGCAGGCAAGCCGGTCGGCATCGTTTCCAAGACCGATCTGATCGAGGAGTCGCACGATCGCGGCGACGACGGCGAGCAGGCGCCGAGGCTGCGCCGCTTCGACAAGTGGGTCGAGCCGCGCGGGTTCCACGAGGAGGCGCCGCCGCCCAACGTCGACGACGTGATGACCGCCACGGTGATCACGGTGCCCGAGGGCGCGTCGGTGGCCCGCGTGGCCGAGCTGATGGTGTCGCGCCACGTGCACGGCATTCCGGTGGTGACCCGCAAGGGCGAGCTGACCGGATTCGTCTCGACCATGGACGTGCTCGGCTGGCTGGCCGGACTTCGCTGACGAAGGAGGACTTCGATGCGTCGCATCCTGGTGGGTCTCGACGGTACGGCGGAGGCGCGCCGCGCGGCGCATCTGGCGGCGAACATGGCGCACGCGCAGGGCAAGGAGCTGGTGCTGGCGTGCGTGACGCCCGGCCCCACCGACGCAGGCCCGTTCACCGCGGAGTACGCGGTGTGGCAGGCGGAGCAGTCCCATCGGCGGCAGGAGGACCTGGAGCTCACCGCGCAGCTCGAGGCGCGCGCCGACATGCAGGTGAAGACGCGCCTGCTCGACGGGCTCGACCCGGCCGAGACGCTGGCCAAGGCGGCGCGCGAGGACGACGACGTCGAGCTGGTGGTGGTCGGCCATCGCGCGCGCGGAGCGCTGGCGCGCGCGGTCGTCGGCAGCGTGGCCGACAAGCTGGTGCAGATCTGCGAGAAGCCGGTGCTGGTCGTTCACTGACCCGGCGTCATTCGTAGCGCAGCGCCGCGAGCGGGTTCATCGCCGCCGCCTTTCGCGCGGGAATGACCCCGAACGCGACGCCGATGAACACCGAGACGAAGAAGGCCAGCGGCAGCGCCGAGGCCGGCACCACGAACGGCAGCGACACGCCGCGCGCGACGCCCAACGCCGCGAGCAGTCCGAGCAAAAGCCCGATGACGCCGCCCGCCGCCGACAGCACCACCGCCTCCACGAGGAACTGGGTGAGGATGTCGCCGCGCCGCGCGCCGACCGCGAGCCGGATGCCGATCTCGCGCGTCCGCTCGGTCACCGACACCAGCATGATGTTCATGATGCCGATGCCGCCGACCAGCAGCGACACCGCCGCCACCGCCGCGAGCAGCGCCGCGAGGACGCCGGTGACCGTCTGCAAGAGCGCCTGGATCTCGCGCGGGTCGGTCACCGCGAAGTCGTCGTCCTGCCCCGGCGCGATGTGGCGCCGCCGGCGCAGCACCTGCGTCATCTCCTCTTTCGCCGCGTCGATGCGATCGGCGTCCACCGCCTGCGCGAACATGACCGCGACGCGATCGTTGCCGATGATACGGCGCGAGAAGGTGGTGTACGGCATGAACACCACGTCGTCCTGGTCCTGCCCGAAGGTGGCGCCCTTGGTGCTCATCACGCCGATCACCTTGCAGGTCAGGTTCTGCACGCGGATCTCGCGGCCGATCGGATCCTGGTAGTCGAACAGCGCGTCGCGCACGGTGGTGCCGATGGTGCAGACGAGCGAGGCCTGCCGCTCGTCCTCGTAGGTCGGCAGGCGCCCTTCCGAGGCGCCCCAGTTGCGCACCTCGAAGTATTCGGGTGAGACGCCGGCGACGTTGAGCGGCATGTGGTTGTTCGCGCCCGCCACCAGCCGCAGCGGGCGCGAGTTGGCCGCGCCCACCAGGCGCAGCGAGTGGGCGTCGCGCCGCAACGCCTCGATGTCGGCGCCGGTGAACAGCGGCACGCCCAGCGTCATCCGGCCCATGCCGCCCTTCGAGGCGCCGGGCATGGCCATGAGCATGTTGCTGCCCAGGCCGGAGATCGACTCGCCGATGTAGCCCTTGGCGCCCTCGCCCATGGCCTGCATCGTCACCACCGACGCGACGCCGATGACGATGCCGAGCGCGGTGAGCATCGAGCGCATCTTGTTGCGGTTGAGCGCCGCGAAGGCGAGGCGGCCGGTGGCGTCGAGCCTCACGCGGCCCTCCGCTCGTCGCCGACGATGCGGCCGTCGCGAAAGACGACCTCGCGTCTCATCTGCGCCGCGACCTTCGGATCGTGGGTCACCATCACCACCGTGATCCCCCGCTCCGAGTTGAGGCTCTTGAGCAGCTGCAGGATCTCCGCCCCCATCTTCGAGTCGAGGTTGCCGGTCGGCTCGTCGGCGAGCAACACCTCCGGATCGTTGACGATGGCGCGCGCGATCGCCACGCGCTGCTGCTGTCCGCCCGAGAGCTGGTTCGGCGTCGCCGACTCGCGGCCCGCGAGCCCGACCGCCGCCAGCGCTTCCGCCGCGCGCCGCTGCCGCTCGCGCGCCGGCACGCCCGCGTACACCAGCGGCAGCTGCACGTTCTCCAGCGCGCTGGTGCGCGGCAGGAGCTGGAAGGTCTGGAAGACGAACCCGAAGCGCGCGTTGCGCAGCGCCGCCAGCACGTCGGGCACGAGGTCCTGCACCGGAACGCCTTCGATGCGGTACTCGCCGGCGCTGGGCAGCTCGAGCAGGCCGAGGATGCTCAGCGTGGTGCTCTTGCCGGAGCCCGACGCCCCGGTGATGGCGACCAGCTCGCCGCGCTCGACCTGCAGGTCCACGCCGTCGAGCGCGTGCACCGCCGCCTCGCCTTCGCCGTAGACGCGCATCACGCCGTGCAGCGAGAGCAGCGGCTCAGTGGAGGCCATACGCCTTCCTGCCCGCGGCGGTGAGCTCGGTGAGCACGACGGTGCCCGCCGGCGGCCCGCTGCGCAGCTCGGTGAATTCGCCATCGGAGATGCCCGCCGTCGCCGGCACGCGCCGGAGCGCCGCACCCTCGATGGTCCACAGGCCGGACACCTCGGACGCCGACTCTCCCGGCGGAGCGAAGCGCAGCGCCGCGGCGGGCGCGCGCAGCACGCCGGAAGCCGTCGCCGTGCGGATGCGCACGGTGGCGGTCATGCCCGGCTTGAGCGCGAGATCGGCATTTTCCACCTCGATCACCGCCTGGTACGTGACCACCTCCTGCACCACTGCCGGCGAGTTGCGCACTTCGGTGACCACGCCCGCGAACGTGCGGTCCGGCCATGCGGTCACGGTGAAGGCCGCCGGCTGCCGCTCGCGCACCTCGGCGATGTCGGCCTCGTCCACCGCCGCGATCACGCGCATCTTGCGAAGGTCGGCCGCCACCGTGAACAGCACCGGCGTCATGAACGACGATGCCACGGTCTGGCCGGGATCGACCGCGCGCGTGACCACGATGCCGTCGATGGGCGAGTAGATGTCGGCCTTGCCCACGTACGTGCGCGCGAGATCGTACGCGGCCTGCTGCGCCGCGACCTGCGCCTGCGCGGTGCGCCAGCGCTGCTCGGCCACGCGCTCCGCGACGGTGGCATTGTCGTACTCCGCGTCGGAGGCGAGCTGCCGCGAGTAGAGCAGCCCGGTGCGCGCTCGCTGGCGCTGGGCCTGCTCGAAGTCGGTCTGCGCCTGCAGCACGGTCGCCTGCGCCGCGCGCAACGCTCCCAGCGCCTGCGCAGCCTGCGCGCCGAGGATGGCGCGGTCGAAGCGCGCCAGGACCTGGCCCTTGCGCACGTGGTCGTTGAAGTCGGCGTCGACGGTGGCGAGCCGGCCGGACACTTCGGCGCCGATCTGCACCGTGGTCACCGCCTCGACGTGCCCGGTGGCGCGGACCTCGCGCACCACGTCGCCGCGCGCGACCGCCGCGGCGTGGAAGCGCTGCGCCAGCGGCACCGGGCGCGGCCGCAGCGCGAGCCAGGCGAGCGCGATGAGGACGGGCGCGGCGGCCAGCAGCGCCCAGCGCAGGTTCCGCCGGCGCCGCTTGCGGCCCTGCTCGCGCGCGATCAGCTGCGGCAGCGTCGGCCGCTCTGCAGGCGTGGCCCCACGGGCGAGGATCATGCCGCGCACAGCTTCACGATTCGTGCCGGTCCGGCCCGCAGCGGTTGCGCCCGTGGCAGAACGCCGCGATCTCTTGCCCGCCCGCGCCGGTGGTTAAGATCGCTGTGCGAGAGGTGCCCCGGCGCGCGTGGGCGCGAGGCCTCCCGGGAGTTGCCGCGGCTCCGCCGGCGCGGATTGCGAGCCTGCCCCGGCGTTTGAAGCCGACTTGGCACTGACTTCCGGTCGCTTCGCATGCTTCGCCCCCGCGGCCGTGCACCTCTCGCGGGTCTTCACAATCCGGCTGCAATCGGGCCGCCGCGGCAGCCTTTGCGCTCGACGGCGCAAACGCGTCGCAACGCCGCCGCGGCACGCTGTTTGCTGTTTTCCCAGGCCGTGGAGCCGGCGCTCGAGACGATCGTGTCTGCGGACGAAGAGCTTCGCGCGCGCATCGAGCGCGTCACCGCCGAAGGGCGCGCGAAGATCGAGGCCGCCGAGGCGCAGGTGCGCCGGCAGGAGAGCGAAGCGCACGCCGGGTACGAGCGCGAAGTGGCCAGGCGCGCCGAAGCCATTCTCGCGGCGGCGCGCGCCGATCAGGACGAGCGTGCGGCGCGGCGTTCGCAGGCGGTGGCCGAGCGGCTGGCGGCGGCGCGCGCCGCGCTGCCGGCCGCGAGCGACGCGTTCGCCAGGCTTGTCCGCGAAGGACCCGAATCATGATCGCCTATGTCGCGCGCACTGCCTACGGGAACGCGCGGACGCGCGCGCTGCGGCGCGGGCTGCTGGGTCCGTCCGTCGCCGATCGGATCCGCGAGAGCCCGACGCCCGCCCGGCGCGCCGGCGCGCTTCGCTCGCATGGCGTGGAAGCCAGCAACGCCGCGGAAGCCTGGTCGGCGCTGCTGGCGCGCCTGGTCGCGGCCGCGGCCACGCTGTCGCGCGCGTACCCCGTGGGCGGTGAGCTCCTGCGCGATCTCGCGCGGCTCCACGAGCTGGAGAACCTCAAGCTGGCGCTGCGCGCCCTCGCCCGCCGCGCGCCGCTCGACCGCTGCACCGCGCTGTGGCGGCCGCTCGGGCCGCTGGCGCAGCTTTCCCGCGAGGCATGCCTCGGGGTCGCATCGGCGCAGGAGCTGGCCGACACGCTGCAGCGCACGTCGTACGCCGATCTCCGCCCGCTGTTGTCGCGGCCGGAGTCCGAGCTGCTGATCGATCGCTGGGGCTCGCTGCGCATCGTCGCGCAGGCACGGGCGCTGCCGGCGCGCGAGCGCGATGCGGGCGAGCTGGCGCTGATGCTGGTGCGCGAGCGCGATCTGGAGGCGCTGTCGCGCGCGCCGGAGTTCGCGCTCTCGCCGGA
>Ga0335081_10008578_pt1 | contig 16397 bp, 10 predicted proteins | sample Lox_Sample_35_FD_206713 | JGI IMG/M metagenome (GOLD analysis project Ga0335081, IMG submission 206713) | Soil microbial communities from Loxahatchee National Wildlife Refuge, Florida, United States - Lox_Sample_3.5 | ecosystem: Environmental > Terrestrial > Soil > Wetlands | place: USA... | reverse complement strand
ATAGGAGCCTGACGGTGCCGGCTCAGGAGAATTTCATGCAGCAGGCTGCGCCTTTTCGCGCCGAGCTGATTGCGCACTGCTATCGCATGCTGGGTTCCGTGCATGACGCCGAGGATCTGGTGCAGGAAACGTACCTGAGCGCCTGGCGCGGTTATGAGGCTTTCGAAGAACGCGCGGCGTTGCGGACGTGGCTGTACCGGATCGCCACGACCGCATGCCTGCGTGCGCTGCAGAACCGCGCCCGCCGGGTGCTGCCGGCCGGCCTGGGCCCACCGGCTGCAGCCTCGATCGACCTGGATACCGGAAACGGCGGGGCCCACGACTGGCTTGAGCCCATCCCCGACTCGTTGATGTTCGAGAACCCTGAAGACGCCGTGACCGCAAGGCACAGTGTCCGGCTGGCCGTGATGACGGCCCTGCAGGAACTTCCGGTACGGCAGCGGGCCGTGTTGATTCTGCGCGATGTCGTGCAATTCAGCGCCGCCGAGGTGGCCGAGCTGCTGGAAACCACGCCCGCCGCGGTCAACAGCTCCCTGCAGCGGGCCCGGGCGCACCTGGCCGAGGTCTCCCCCAGCGAAGAAGAATTGGCCGAACCCGACCGTGACGGTCAGGCCGGAAGACGTGACCTGCTCGACCGCTACTGCGCGGCATTCGAAAACGCGGACATGGCCGCCCTCACCGCGTTACTGCAAGCCGACGTCAAGCTCGAAATGCCCCCTCTGCCTATGTGGTTCACCGGACGGGAGACCGTGGTGCGCTTCCTGGTCGGGCGTGCGTTCACCAAGCCGGGCGATGTGGTGCTGATTCCGACGGCCGCGAACGGGCAACCCGCCGTCGCCGAATACCGGCGCACCGCCGATGGCGTCATGCGAGCACATTCGATACATGTCCTGACGGCGGGCCGCACCGACGGTACCGCGGGAATCGCCGCTATGACCGTCTTTCTCGATCCGGCGCTCTTTACCGCGTTTGGTTTACCGCCCAGCCGGTAAGCCTCCTAACTCTGCAGCGATTGGCGCGCCTCGTCAGTGGCCGAAATCCATCCCACTGCGTATCCGCAGGCATGTCGGTAGACATGTGGCTAAGACGCCATACAGGATTAGGCGCGTGTTCGTAATTGGAAGGTGACGGAATGAAGATTCCGGGCGTGCCCGGCCTGGTGGGAAGTTTGGCCGATGGTGTGACGGGCGGCGCGGCACAGGTGGTGCGCGCCGGCGTCAACGCCGCGGCTGGGGCTGCGGGCACGGTACAGATGCTGGCCAGCCCGATGGTGGAGTTGGCCGGCCCGGTCATGCAGTCGGTGGCTCAATCGACCGGCCGAGTGCTCGGCAATTCTTCCGGGTCCTTTGGGGGCACCGCCGCCCACGTCGAGCCGCCGGTGCGCTGGCAGAGCGGCCGGCGGGTGCATTTAGACCTGGATCCGCTGCTGCCGTTCCCGCGCTGGGACGAGCACGCGGCGGTAGTAGAGGAGCCGGTTCGCAGGATTCCCGGCGTGGCCGAGGCCCACGTCGAGGGCTCACTCGGCCGGCTGGTGTTCGAAATCGAGGAGGGTCTCGATGGTAGCGACCGCGACGCTGTCTTGGACGAGGTACGCGACGTCGTCGGCGCCGTGGCCGCCGACTTGACCTTGGCGGGTTCGGGGTCGGGCCCGAATACTGCGCCCTTTGCCGACCCGGGCAACCCGTTGGCGATTCTGGTGCCACTCACCGCCGCGGCAATGGATCTGGTCGCGATGAGCGCCGCCGTTACCGGCTGGGTCACCCGGCTGCCGGCGGCACCACAAACCACCCGGGCCGCGGCCGCTCTCATCAATCACCAGCCGCGGATGGTGTCGCTGTTGGAGTCGCGACTGGGTCGAGTGGGCACCGATATAGCGCTCGCTGCGGCGACGGCGGCCGCGAACGGGCTGACCCAAGCCGTCGGCACACCGCTGCTGGATTTCACGCAACGCAGCCTTCAGCTCTCCGAGGCGACTGCTCACCGACGCGTGTGGCGGGACCGGGAGCCTCAGCTGGCCTCACCGAAGCGGCCGCAAGCGCCTGTGGTCCCCATCATCTCGTCGGCCGGGGCGAAATCGCAGGCGCCGCGACACAGCTGGGCGGGCGCAGCGGCGGGTGAGGCTTCGCACGTCGTGGTAGGCGGATCCATCGACGCGGCAATCGACACCGAAAAGGGGTCGATGAAAGGGCCCGTGGAGAGCTATGTCGATTCGGCGGCGAACGGCTCGTTGATCGCGGCGGCGAGTGCGTTGGTGGCCGGCGGTGGCACCGTAGAGGCGGCCGGCGCGATCGAGGCCGGGGTACCGAGGGCGGCGCACATGGGCCGTCAGGCGTTCGCGGCGGTGCTGGGTCGTGGGCTCGCCAACGCCGGGCAACTGGTACTTGATCCGGGCGCTCTGCGCCGCCTGGATCGGGTGCAGGTGGTCGTCATCGACGGCGCCGCCCTGCGCGGTGATCACCGCGCTGTCCTGCGTGTACACGGAGACGCACCCGGCTGGGACGACGACCGGGTCTACGAGGTTGCCGACGCGCTGCTGCACGGCGAGGAGGCGCCCGAGCCCGATCCCGATGAGTTACCGGCCACCGGCGCGCACCTGAGATGGGTTCCCCTGCAAGGGCCGTCGGCGACTCCCGCCCAAGGCCTCGAACACGCGGACCTGGTGGTCGACGGCGAATGCGTCGGCAGCGTCGATGTCGGGTGGGAGGTCGACCCCTACGCGATCCCGTTGCTGCAGACGGCGCACCGGACCGGAGCGCGAGTGGTCCTACGTCATGTAGCCGGTACCGAGGATCTTTCCGCCAGTGTTGGCGCGACACATCCGCCTGGCACGCCGCTGCTGACGTTGGTGCGCGACCTACGGGTGGATCGAGGACCAGTACTGCTGATCACCGCCTTGCACCGGGACTTCGCATCGACCGACACGCTGGCCGCGCTCGCCATCGCCGACGTTGGGGTCGCCCTCGACGATCCCCGTGCGGCCACACCGTGGACCGCGGACATCATCACCGGCACCGATCTGGCCGCCGCGGTGCGGATCCTGTCGGCGCTGCCCGTGGCCCGGTCGGCCAGTGAATCCTCGGTGCGCCTTGCCCAGGGCGGCACCACCCTGGCCGGGCTGCTGCTGGTCACCGGTCAGCCCAGCACCGGCGGCTCTAACCCAATTACCTTGCGGCGCTGGTTCAATCCGGTCAATGCGGCTGCCGCGACTGCGTTGCTGACCGGCGCTTACTCGGCCGGCAAGGTGATCCGGCTGGCTGATCCCACCCCGCAACCGCTGACGGCCTGGCACGCGTTGGACCCAGAGATCGTGTACTCGCGCCTGGCCGGCGGCACACGGCAGCTGGCGGTCGAGCGTGGTACTTCGGACTGGCGGCGTCGTCTCGACGACTTGTCCTACACCCCGCTGCTCGCACCGCTGCGAAAGCCGGCAGGTAATTTGGCGAAGCTGGCGGCCGCCACCCGGCATGAGCTCGCCGATCCGCTGACTCCGATCCTGGCGGTCGGGGCGGCGGCGTCGGCGATCGTCGGCAGCAATGTCGACGCGCTTCTGGTCGCGGGTGTGATGACGGTCAACGCGATAACCGGTGGGGCGCAACGGTTGCGGGCCGAGGCAGCGGCGGCCGAGTTGTTCGCCGAGCAGGACCAGGTGGTGCGTCGCGTCGTGGTACCGGCAGTCGCGACGACGCGGCGCCGGTTGGAGGCGGCCCAATACGCCACGCGCACGGCCACGGTGTCGGCGAAGTCACTGCGGCCCGGCGATGTCATCGACCTGGCCGCACCGGAGGTAGTGCCGGCGGATGCCCGCATCTTGGTCGCCGAGGACCTCGAGGTCGACGAGTCGTTCCTCACCGGCGAGTCGCTGCCGGTGGACAAGCAGGTGGAGCCGGTCGCGGTCAACGACGCCGACCGCGCGAGCATGCTGTTCGAGGGCAGCACGATCGTGGCGGGGCGGGTCCGCGCGATCGTGGTGGCGACCGGGGTCGGCACCGCCGCCCAACGCGCGATCTCGGCGGTCGCCGACGTCGAGACGGCGGCCGGGGTGCAGGCCCGGCTGCGCGAGCTGACCAGCAAGGTCCTTCCGCTCACGCTGACCGGTGGCGCCGCGGTGACCGGTTTGGCATTGCTGCGCCGCGCGTCACTGCGTCAAGCGGTTGCCGACGGCGTCGCAATTGCGGTGGCCGCCGTCCCGGAGGGCCTGCCGCTGGTGGCCACCCTGTCCCAGCTTTCCGCCGCCCAGCGCCTGACGGCGCGGGGAGCGCTTGTCCGTGCTCCCCGAACCATCGAAGCGTTGGGACGCGTCGACACCGTGTGCTTCGACAAGACCGGCACCCTCACCGAGAACCGGCTGCGCGTGGTGTGCGCCGTACCGGCGGCGGCCAAGCCAGACGATTCGTTTCCCGACAACAGCGATCCGCACTCCGCGGCTGTGCTGCGCGACGCCGCGCGGGCGTCGACTCAGCCGCACGAAGGGCAGGGCCACGCGCACGCCACCGACGAGGCGATTCTCACCGCGGCCAGTTCGCTGGCCGGGCCGGCCACCAGGAACGGTGAATCGGGCTGGACCGTACTCGCGGAGGTGCCGTTCGAGTCCAGTCGCGGCTACGCCGCCGCGATCGGCACGACCGCTAAAGGCAAGGCGCCAACGCTGATGCTGAAGGGCGCTCCGGAACAAATCCTGCCGCGCTGTCGGTTCGCCGACCCCGATGCCGACCGTGCACATGCGGAGTCGTTGGTTCAGAGCCTCGCCGAGCAAGGCTTGCGCGTACTGGCGGTGGCGCAGCGCTCCTGGGACCGGGAAACCGCCGACGATGACGACACCGACGCCGACGCCGTCGACGCCGCCGCGCATGACCTGGAGCTCATCGGCTATGTCGGGTTGGCCGACACCGCACGGCCCTCTTCGCGTCCGTTGATCGAGGCGCTGGTGGCCGCCGAGCGCAACGTGGTGCTGATCACCGGGGACCACCCCGTCACCGCCCGGGCGATTGCGCGCCAGCTGGGCCTGCCGTCGGATGTGCGCGTGGTGACCGGGGCGGAACTCGTCGGACTCGACGAGGACGCGAGCGCCAAACTCGTTGCCGACGTAGAGGTCTTCGCCCGGGTCAGTCCGGAACAGAAGGTGCAGATCGTGGCGGCGCTGCAGCGCTGCGGGCGCGTGACGGCGATGGTCGGTGACGGCGCCAACGATGCCGCCGCCATCCGGATGGCCGACGTGGGCATCGGGGTCAGCGGTCGCGGTTCTTCGGCCGCCCGTGGCGCCGCGGACATCGTGTTGACGGACGACGATCTGGGTGTGCTGCTCGACGCGCTGGTCGAGGGCCGCAGCATGTGGTCGGGCGTTCGTGATGCCGTGACGATCCTGGTCGGCGGCAACGTCGGTGAAGTGCTCTTCACCATCATCGGGACGGCGCTGGGGACCGGGCGGGCACCGGTGGGGACCCGTCAACTGCTGTTGGTGAACCTGCTCACCGACATGTTCCCCGCACTTGCGGTCGCCGTCACCTCGCAATACGAAGAGCCCGACGAAGACGAATATCAAACCGACGAAGAAGCCGAAGAGGCTCGTCGTGAATACCAGCGCGAGGTGCTGACCGGGCCCACGCCCTCGCTCGACGCGCCGCTGATGCGCCAGATCATCAACCGCGGCGCGGTCACGGCCGCCGGCGCAACGGCAGCATGGGCCATCGGGCGCTGGACGCCGGGAACCGAACGCCGAACGTCGACAATGGGATTGACCGCATTGGTGACGACGCAGCTGGCGCAGACCCTGCTGACCCGCAGCCACAGCCCGCTGGTGGTGGCGACCGCGCTAGGCAGCGCAGGCGTGTTGGTCGGCATCGTTCAAACCCCGGTCATCAGCCAGTTTTTCGGGTGCACACCGCTGGGGCCGGTGGCCTGGACGGGCGTGTTGGGCGCCACGGGGGGAGCCACCGCGATCTCCGTGCTGGCACCGAAGTGGTTGAACAGGACAATCGGGATGGTGCTGCCCGACGACCGGGACGACGACGAGGAGTGAGATTCGGTCCCGGCTTTTAGGTGGCCAGCTCCTTGCGCAGCACCTTCCCGGCGGGATTGCGTGGAATGCTGCCGACGATGCGGATGTCCCGGGGCTGCTCGAAGCGAGACACCTTGCCTTTCAAGTACTCTCGTATCGCCGGTTCGTCGAGGCCGCTTCGCGGCCGGAGCACGATGAAGGCGGCCAGCCGTCGCCCGAACTGCTCGTCGGGAACGCCGACGACCGCGTTCTCGGCGATGCCGGGGTGTTCGGCGAGCGCGTTCTCCAGCGCGCGCGGATAGACGTTCTCGCCTCCCGAGATGATCATGTCGTCCTCGCGGCCAACGATGTACAGCCGGCCGGAGTTGTCGAGATATCCCATGTCGCCGGTGCTGGTGAAGCCGTCGACGACGACTTTGGCCTCCGAGACGACGGCGCCCGTATAGCCATCGGTTGTCAGCTCACCGCCGACGAAGACGCGTCCGGTCACGCGCGGTCCGACGGGCCTGCCGTTTCTGTTGTAGATGCGCACCGGGCATCCCGCGACCGGTCTGCCGACGGTTTCGGGGGCACGTCGCAGTTCGGCTGGTGTTGCCAGCGAGCCGATTCCGACCTCGGTGGAGCCGTAACCGTTGTAGAGGATGTCGCCGTAGGCGTCCATGAACCGTCGCGCCAAGCTGGGATCGAGCCGGTCGCCGCTGGATATCACCGCCCGAAGGGACGGCGCCGGGTTTCGCGCCCGCACGGATCGGGGCAGATCCAGGAGGCGCGCCAGCATGATCGGCACCACACTCATCGCGTCGGCGCGCTGCAACGACGCCTGCGCAAGTGTGGTCTCGGCGTCGAAGCGACGATGGGTCAGCACCGTGCCGCCCAGGCTTACGGTCAGCATCAGCATGCCGAGCCCCAGCCCGTGAAACATCGGTACCGCCACCGCGATTCGCGATCCGACGCGCAGCCGGGTGCGCTCGAGAATTGTCACGCCGACCCCGACTCCCGAGCTGATTCGGGGCATGCGCGGCACGCCCTTGGGCATGCCTGTAGTGCCCGAGGTGAGCAGCACGAGACGCCCGGACGGTGCGACCTTGGGCCGCGGCTCGCCGTGTCGAGTCTCCACGTTTGACGGATCGATGATCCGGACGGACTGGCCGGCGGCGCGTATCCGCTCCGCAAATTCGTTGTCGCAGAACACCGTCGTGACTTGGTGCGCACTCAACGCGCCGGTAAGCGCAGCGGAGCGGAAGTCGGTATTCACGAGCACGATGTCGGCACCCGCCAGGGCGGTGGCGAACACCGCCGCAACGAAATTGCGTCCGTTGCGGCACATGATGCCAACCTCTTGCCGCGCGCCGAGATCGTCGCGGTACAGCTCGCAAGCAAGCGATTCGATCTTCGACTGCAGCTCGTGATAGCTGAGTGCGCCGTCGTCGTCGATCATCGCGCTCCGGTCCGGCCATCGGACCGCCGCGATGGCGAACAGGGTGTACAGATTCGTGCCACCGCGATACACCTCGCGAATCAGCCGCAACGCCGTGCCCGGGGTGGGGAGACCGAGCAGGCCGGAGGACACCAGTGCTCGCGCTGCCGTGGCGACCACGTCGGCCGTCATCGCTGGTCCTTCCTGCGCGAGTTGTCCTGTCGCCGTGACTCGGCGAAGTATCTACTGTGCCACAGCCGGGCCGCGCGATCGGCGGGCCCGGCCAGCAGCACTGACGCCAGTTCGGCCGGCCACACCCACGGCGGTTCGACGGTGCGGGGCCGCTCGATGATCGCTTTCGCAATCGATTCGGCGGCCTCATCCGGGTACATGCCGGGAAGTTTGCCCAGAACCGGTGTGGGCTCGATCATGCGAGTGCGGACCAATGCGAAGTAGACCGACGTCACGTCCACACCGTCGTCATGCAGTTCCGGTGCCACGCTGCGCAGCCAGCGATCGAAGGCGCCTTTGGAGGCTTGGTAGGCGCCCCACTGCGGGCCGGGTACGACACGAACGCCAACGCTCGAGACGTTCACGAGGTGGCCGCCGCCGCTCTCGCGCATTGCCGGCAGCAGTCCGAGCAGCAGCCGGATCGGGCCGAGGTAGTTGATGTCGATGGTGCGTTGAAAGTCGTGCGGCCGGTCGTACTGGTGATGCAGGGACCGGCGCAACGACTTGCCGGCATTGCTCACCACGATGTCCAGCGGGCCGTGGTTTTCGGTGATCTGCTTGGTCAGCACGTTGACGGCGGTCTCGTCGGTGAGATCAGTCGGGTAAGCGACCGCTCGTCCACCGCCGGCGTTGATCGATGCTGCAAGGTTGTCTAGCCTTTCGGCCGATCTGGCGACCACCAGCACGGTCGCTTCCGCCGCGGCCAGATTGCGGGCGGTGGCCTCGCCGATTCCATAGGAGGCCCCGGTCACCAGGACGGTCTTGCCGGATACGGCGCTGCGTAACTTGTCGGGGTCCGATTCCCGCGCCGGGTTGGCCAATCTGTCTGAGGCCTTTTTCAAGGCCTCGTCTAAGGCCTGTGCTATCACGTCCACCTTCACTGCCGCGTTGGCAATAACACGCCGAGGTGCGGTTCTGGCTCAACCGTGCCCCTCGACTCCTGAAGCTACAGCTAGCAGACCACATCGCGGTCCGGGTCTAGACCCCGGGCCTACGTTGACGGCCGCCCTAAAGGGACCACACAGACATGTCAGTCGCGAATGAAGCCTTTGTTGCGCATCAATGCGTCCGCCAGGAACCCGTCGTGCGGGATGTGCGGTGCCCCGTAGAAGGTCGGGTGGCGGCCGTAGTACACATTGGTGATCGTCGGTTCGGCGAGCAGGTCGTCGATCAGGTCTTCGTCGCCGGTGATCGCGGTCAACACCAGAGAACGCCGCAACGGCCCCATGCCTTGGGACGGCAAGTCGCGCGACCACGGCGATACCCACACGCATGGGAAGGGCAGCTCGCTATTGAGCTTCTCGATCAACTCGTCGGAGTCGGGATCAGCCATCACGTGGACGGCAGGACGCAGCGCGGCATAGCCGTCACCGACGGCGGCGACGACCTGATCCGCGCCGAGCAGCGGTGTCGTCCCCATGGCCTTGGCCGCCAGATAACTCGCCAAAGCCCTTGCCTTGTCGATGGATTGGGTGGGCAGGATCGCTCGCTCGTCTTCGGTCGGCAGCGGCTCAATCGCCGCCAACCGCTCGACGATCGCGTGCGCGAGCGGCACGGGATCGCCCTCGTAAAGCACCGCGGTGGTGTTGACGCACGCCATACCGCCCAAGTTGGCGATCGAGTCGACGATGATATCGATGTAGTCGCGCCAATCCCGGTCGGCGGTGATGAGGATCTTCGCCCGTCCCGGTCCGTTCGCCAGCACCCTCGGGTCGTGGGCGTACCTGTCCACTACGTCCTGGCCCCCGTACACCATGGCGATGTCGGCCGACCGGATGATCTCGTCGGCTCCGCCGTGGTCGGTAGGCAGATACACCGCGTCTTCGGGGCGAAACCCATTCTGGCGCAGAGCACTAACCAGACGGTGGGCGGTCAACGGCTCGCGGCGCGACGGGCGCAACGCTACCCGGTAGCCCAGTGCGAGCGCCTGCGGCCACAGACCGTGCACGCCCGGGCCGTTGCCGGCGGCGTGCACCGCGAACACCTCGCCGCGCCGCGTCCACACCGCGCTGCCGTTGCGGGTGCGCTCCTCGCGCCAGTCGATGGCCGCGCCCGCCGGCCGAGCCGGCCGCACCGCGTCGACCGCCGAGGCGACGGCGTCGGCGACGCTGCGGGCTCCGGCGCGGGTGATCGCGATCGGCAGTCCCGAAATCCGGCTGGCCAGGCCAACATAGCTCTCGAAGTCGAGCCCGGCGATGACGGCGGTCGCGAAGGCATTGGCCGCATCCGCCAGTGCCGCTTCGCGCTGCGGGGCCGGCAGCGGCCGGACCTTGCGCTGCGCGCCGATGGTGCGCGAAACGTACAGCGGTGGAACAATACTCAGTTCGGCCACCGGAGCGCCGCCCGTCGTCACGATGACTTCGCGGTTGCGGGTCCGGTACTCCCCATTGGGCCCGAGCGCGTCGATGCAGAGCAGATCTGTTGTGAGCGTCATGTCAGTACACACCCTCGATGACGGCCTCGCCCTCGAAGGTGCTCACCGGCCGCACCTCGCTCACCGAGTCGCTGATTTGCCCTGCGGGCCCGGGCATCCGGATCGCCATGTCGCGCTCCAGGTTGTTCGGAATCAACATTCCCTTGCTGATGTGGTTCATCACCACCTGTCCGAGCTGTCCGTATGGCACTTGTTCGCCGGTGTCTGGGTCAATCACCCAGAAGACAACGTAGGGTGTCCGCGGGTCGAAGACGAACGAATCGCCGTCGGTGGTCCGAGTGACCGCTTGCGAAAGAACCATGGTGCTACCGAAGGCCATCGTGATCGTCGTCGTCGGAAAGATGTCGCGCAGCACGTCGAGCGTGTCGACATCCACATGGGCGCCGCTGAGCAACAGGTAGCGGATCTTGGCGTTGACCAAGTCCACCACGGCGTCGTTGCGGGCGATCGCCTCAAGCAGCGGCGGGGTGGTGTGCAAATTCGCGACGTTCTGTGTCTGCAGGATGGACACGGCCTGCTCGATGACGTGGTCGATGTAGGCCCCCACTTCGGTGGCGCCGTTGCGCGCAACGATCTTTTTCACCCAGCGCGGATCGATGTCTATCGGGTGGAAGACCGAGCCCAGTCGCTCGGAGACCAAGCGGGAGAAGTAGCCCACGCCATGCGGGCCGCTGGGCATCAGGCACAGGAAACCCTGGCCCGGAAGAAAGCCACCGGTGGCGAAGTCCTCGGTTTGCCAATCGACAACTTGAGCAATCCAATCCGGCAGTTGCACAGTGCGTTTCGGAGCCCCGGTGGTGCCACCGGATTCGAATACCTGGGGCACCGGCAGGCGCGATCCCTGAAATTCATAGCCGCGCGGTATCAGGTCCTCGATCGGCACATTTCGCAGCTCGTTGACGAGGTTGGGAAACAACCGAAGATCCGTAAAGGTTTTGATGTCGGTCAACGGGTCGAAGTTCAGCGTCTGGGCTGTGCGCAGCCAGAACGGCGATCCGGTGTCTTCGCCGAAGTGCCAGGCCACCGCTGCGCGCAGGTAAGCCCCGGGGTCGTCAATCGGTACCGATCTCGGGACGTCCAACAGCGAAAAGTCGATATCGGCCATGCCACCGATCCTGTCGCATCCCGGACCACACAGGCAATGTGATCGCGCGGCGTTCAGCCGGCGGCAAGTTCGGCGAAGTAGTCCGTTAACGATCGCGGTTCGCGACGCAGAATTGCGCGCAACACCAATGCGTTGCCACCGGGCAAACCGTGCCGGTCGTAGTGCGCCATCATCCGCTTCATGCCGTCACGGAACGGTCCTTCGGGCAATCGCTCGGCGAACTCATCCAGCGGTATCTGCACCGCAGTGATCGGTCGTCCGAGAACCTGACTGAGGATCGCGGCGGTCTCATAGCTGTCTTGCATTCCGGGCGCACACAATTCGAATGTGCCGTAACTCAGTTCGTCACCGGTCATCGCCAGCGCGGCGACCTCGGCAACATCGCGGTAGTCAACCGAGCACATCTTCACCGTCGGCGAGTAAGGCTGCGCCAGCCGGTCATGTTGGATGATGTCATTCCAGGACCGCTCGAAATTCTGCATAAACCGGGCCGGCTGCAGAACCGTGAAATCCAGCTCCGAGCTGTACAGCGCCTCTTCCACCGGAAGTTTGGCGGCCGCATGATTCGTCATCGCTGAAATCGACGGGTGAATAACCGCAGAATACACAAACTTTCGCACGCCGGCCGCCCGGGCCGCGTCGACCATCGCCAGTCCCATATCGGCCTCCCCCGCCGCGTGCGCTGGGCCGATGTGGAAGACACCTTCCATTCCCACTACCGCATCGTTGAGGCTGGCCGGTTGTGTCAGGTCGGCGACAACCGTCTCGGCGGCACCGTAACGCCGAGCCACCTGTGCCCTTTCCTCATTGCGGACCAGTGCGCGCACCTCGACGCCGCGTTGGGTCAGCTCGCGCAGCACCCAGTGGGCGTGGCGTCCCGTTGCGCCGACCATGAGGACTCGCATCGTGGTCTCAGCTGTTGCGGGTACGGCCGAGGCCCGATGTTCCCGATGTCCCCGGTGTCGTGGCCCGGTTGAAGACGGGGTAGATGTCGTCGTAAACCCCGTCTCGCTCGGCGAACCGGAATCGCTTGACACGCTCCACGACGATCTCGTCGGCCTGCGGTTGCGTCTGCAACAACGTCATCGTCTCGGTGATGTACTCATCCAGCGGCATCGCCTTCGGGTCGAAGCCGCGGTCGCCCTGCAACGCGGTCTGCACCTGTGGCGGAATTATTTCGATCACCTCAACCGAGGTCTCGCGCAGCTGAAAGCGCAGTGACTGGGTGTAGGAGTGCAGCGCTGCTTTGGTAGCGCAATACGTGGGTGTCAGGGCGCTGGGCATGAACGCCAGGCCCGACGTGACGTTGACAATTGCCGCGCGCGGCTTCGCCCGCAGCGACGGCAGCAGCGCCGCGGTGAGGCGGATCGGTCCCAGCAGGTTGATTGCGACGGTCTGCTCGGCCGCGCCGGGGCCACCGGTAGTGAGGTCCTCTACCCGCTGGATGCCGGCGTTGTTGACCACGACATTGAGTTCTGGATAACGGTCGGTCACCGCGGTGGCAAATCGCCGGATGTCGGCGGGGTCTGCCTGATCCAGCGACATAGTCTGGATGCCCGGGTTGGCCTCCGCGACGGCCCGCAGCGGCTCGCGGCGTCGAGCCGCAATGATTACCTGGTTGCCCAATCGATGAAATGACTCGGCCAGGCCGCGGCCGATTCCCGTGCCGCCGCCGGTGACCAGGATGGTATTGCCCGCCATCTGCATCACGTTCTCCTCCGCTCGACCTCTTCTTGACCGGCTAGCGGGATGCCCCGGAGGGCAAGCCGCAAACCATCAATTTTCGTCCGAGCAGCGGTTCACTTTCTAGATCTGCGACGTGTTCTTCCGGCAATACTCTGGGCGGTGCTGAGGTCGGCGCCAACGCGATCATCTTCTCCATCGACTACCCCTACGAGTCCTCCCATCAGGCTGTCCGGGGATTCGAGCGGACAACCTTGAGCGCGGGAGGCCGGGAGAAGGCCGCGCACGGCAGCGCCGGACGGCTGCTGCGGATCGGTTAAGCGGCAGGGCGGTTGTGCAGCCGGCGCGGGTCGATGCCCGCGCGGCGCCAAGCCCCCGCCGCCCAGGGCGCGTAGACGAACCACAGCGGGAACCGGTTGATGAGCGGATTCAGCGCGCGCATGACGGCTGCGAACCGCTGGAATCGCTTCTGCCGCTTCTCATCCCAGCCCAGCTCGCACACTTCGCGCATCTGTGGCGGCAGGGTCCCGACGAGGACCAGCCGGGTGTGGCGTTGAGCGGCGCGGACAAAACCCGCCAGAGCGGGTTGGGCACCCAGCGCGGGGCCGGTATCCCTTTTCGGATGTAGCCGGTCCCGTAGAGGACAGTCTTGTGCGGGACGAACCGCTCGAGCCCGGCCAACGTCGCCGACATCCTGCTGCGCGTCGCCCTCGGCATCATCGTCTTCCCCACCGATCGCCTCGACACATCGGATTCCGCGGCGGTGCGCGACTACGCCGCTCGGTACCTCGTGCCGATCATCTGCCGAACGGGGCATTAGCTGGTGTTCGACGTGTCGGCATCCTGAACTAGCCTGTAGCCGTGGCTGGGCTTTCTGGGGTTCCACGGACCCGGTACGCCAGTTGCGGCGAGGTCGACATCGCCTATCAGGTGTTCGGCGATGGCCCGATCGACCTACTCGTGCTGCCGGGACCATTGATCCCGATCGACTGCGTCGACCAAGAGCCGTCGATGTACCGCTTTCATCGACGCCTGGCGGCCTTCGGCCGGGTAATCCGGTTCGACCAGCGAGGGATTGGCCTGTCCTCGCGGGTCCCTTCGGTTGACATGATCGGGCCGCAATCCTGGGCGCAGGACGCGCTCGCGGTCATGAACGCGGCCGGGTGTGAGCGAGCCACGATCTTCGCCCCCGGCTTCACTTCATTGGCCGGCCTCGTTCTCGCGGCCGATCACCCTGAGCGGGTGAACAACCTGGTGATCTTCAACGGCGCCGCGCGTACGCTGCGCGCGCCCGATTACCCAATCGGCACCGACGTGAGCAGCGCCGATCCATTCACAACGGTCGGGGTCGAGCCGGATGCCGTCGAGCAGGGCTTCGACATTCTCAGCATCATCGCTCCCTCCGTGGGCGTCGACGACGCGTTTCGCGCCTGGTGGGACCACGCGGGCAACCGTGCCGCTTCGCCCAGCATGGCCCGTGCCTTTATCAACAAGATCAGAGAAGGCGACGTCCGCGACACACTCGACCGCATCACTGTGCCCACGCTGATCCTGCATCGCGACAACCCGGAATTCAGCCCGATCGGGCATGGCCTCTACCTTGCCGAGCGCATCGCCGGATCACGATTCGTCGAGTTACCGGGCGAAGATTCGCTGTACTGGGTCGGCGACACGGGGCCGATGCTCGACGAGATCGAGGAGTTCATCACCGGCGTGCGGGGCGGCTCCGATACCGAACGCGTGCTGACCACGATCGTGTTCACCGACATCGTCGGCTCCACCGAGCGGGCCGCCCTGCTCGGCGACGACCGGTGGCGCGACCTGCTGGACAACCACGACAGAATCGTGCGCCACGAACTGCAGCGGTTTGCGGGCCGTGAAGTCAACACCGCCGGAGACGGATTCGTCGCGACGTTCACCAGCCCCAGCGCCGCCTTGGCGTGCGCCGACGAAATCATCGACGCGGTACAAGTTTTGGGCATCGAGGTGCGGGTGGGGATCCACGCCGGCGAGGTCGAGGTACGCGGCACCTTGAAGAGTGACGTCGCCGGCATGGCCGTGCACATCGGTGCGCGCGTAGCAGCGCTGGCCGGCCCCAGCGAACTGCTGGTGTCCTCGACCGTGCGCGACATCGTCACCGGATCACGGCACCGGTTCGCCGACCGCGGCGAGCATGCGCTCAAGGGTGTGCCGGGCGACTGGCGCCTATGCGCCCTGGTGCGCGAGCACGCTGTCGTCAGGCGGTAACCAACCACACATTTCGCGGAGGCGAGCCCCGCCGGTTTCGGCGTAGGCTGCCAACGGAGTCGAACGGGCATCGGAGACCGGCCTTGCGTGCTCCCAACTCGTTGATTTGACGTCCGGCTTGGCCTTTTTAGCAAAGGAAGATCGAGGGAGTACGCATGACCGACGTACACATTTCGCTGCCACCCGCGTTGCGCCGAGCTCTGGACCTTCTAGCGGATCCGCCCGCGGACCCGGACGTGAGCAAGGGTTATCTCGATCTGCTGGGAACGGCCGACGACGAGACCGTCCCGAAGAACACCGGAGCGATCCAAGCAGCATGGGCATCGCCGATCGGGTCCATGCTCTACGACAACGCCCAGGCCATCTCGCGACGGCTGATCAGCGCATGGCAGCACCCCGTCGAGTGGTTGAGCATCCCGCCGGACGGCACGGCGCTGGACGTCGGCTCGGGTCCGGGCAACGTGACCGCATCGCTCGCACGCGCCGCCGGCCCCGGCGGACTGGCCTTGGGTGTCGACATCTCCGAGCCGATGCTGGCACGCGCAGTCCGCGCGGAATCCGGACCACAAGTCGGCTTCATACGGGCAGATGCACAACGACTTCCGCTGCGCGACAACACCGTCGACGCCGTCGTCTCACTCGCCGTGCTACAGCTGATTCCGGATCCCGCTGCGGCCCTGGCGGAGATGTCGCGGGTACTGCGACCGGGCGGACGGCTGGCCATCATGGTCCCCACCGCCGGAAGCACCGCCCGGTTTTGGCGGAAGTTGCCCAACGTCGGGGCCCATATGTTCGGTGACGACGAAATCGGGGACATCCTGGAAGACAACGGTTTTGCCAGTGTGCGGGTCAAGAACTTCGGCACGATTCAGTGGGTACGCGGCAAACGCTGAATCATGGCCGGTTCATCCGACTTCGGCACCTTCGGCCGCTTCACGGAGACCCGTGTCGACCGCATGCCCGCCGGCATGAAAGACGCATACGATTTCACCCGCGAACTGCGCGGACTGGTTCCGGGCCACATAAGATCTGGCTGGCCAATCCTCGCCTGGCCCGGACGATCGTGCCGACCGGGGCCTACTTCCAAACCGAGTCCACGCTGACGAAGGCGGAGATCGAGATCGTCACTACCCTGACCACCGGCCGCTGGAGCACTCCGTACGCCAACTACGAGCACGAAAAGATCGGCGTTGAGCAGGGTCACCTCCCGCCTGGAACCGTTGAGGCGTTGATCACCGGTCACCCTGTCACCCTCGACGACCCACGCCAGCAGGTCGTCTACGAC
>Ga0335081_10008577_pt1 | contig 16399 bp, 17 predicted proteins | sample Lox_Sample_35_FD_206713 | JGI IMG/M metagenome (GOLD analysis project Ga0335081, IMG submission 206713) | Soil microbial communities from Loxahatchee National Wildlife Refuge, Florida, United States - Lox_Sample_3.5 | ecosystem: Environmental > Terrestrial > Soil > Wetlands | place: USA... | reverse complement strand
TGATGTGGTTTTTGAAGTTCCCCTCGCCCCGTCCCTCTCCCCGCCCGGCGGGGAGAGGGTATCCAGCAGGACGGGTGAGGGGATTTTAAGCTCCAGACTGTTCGCCGCTGGCGCCAAACCGGCGAAGTTTTTCTGTGCTGATCGCATCGCCACAACCGCTGCGGAAAAGAAAAAACTGCGCGAGGAAACCGGCGCAGACGCGGTGGAAATGGAATCGGCAGCGATTCATGCCATCTGCGCGGAATGCGGTATTCCTTGTGCGACCGTGCGAGTGATATCCGATGCCGCCGGCGAAGATTTGCCGCTGGATTTCAACCGGCTTGCCAGGCCGGACAAAAGCCTGGATTACGGCAAACTGCTTTTGGCCGTTGCCAAATCGCCGGGGAAAACCCGCGAATTATTGCGGCTTCAGAAAAATTGCCGGTTCGCGGCCGAGCAACTGGCAAACGTTCTTGCCAAAATAATCTGGTAGAGTTGTGCTGCCGTGCGTCCGGCAACGCAGCAGCACCGGCCTATCTTTGAATCGAATTCGCTTCGGCTGGCGGCGCGGGTTTTTCCTTTGCGTGCTGGCTGTAACTGATGAACGCCGCGCCAATCACGATCAAGACCACACCAACCCAGCGCACCGCCGAGACGCGTTCGTTCAAGAACCAAATTGCGGCAAAGGTGGCGAACACAAAGCTCAAGCCGGTCAGCGGCCAGAGAAAACTGATGTCGCTTTTCGACATCAGGATCAGCAGGCACAGAAAAAACAGCGCCTCAAAGAAAACGCCCAGCAAAATTTGCGGGTTGGTCGCGCCGGATTTGCAGACCCGAAAGATTTCGGCGGCGGTGATGCCGTTCATATCGCCAATTTGCGTCATGCCCTTTTTCAGCAGCACGACGCCGGTGGATTCAAACGTGAGGCCGACCAGCAAAATCAAGAGCAGTTTGAGCATATTACAACTCCGGGTAACGAATCAGTTTGACGCCAAGTTGCCTGACCAGTTCTTTCACGCGCGGGCTGATCAGGGCATCGAACTCGGGCTTAAATTCATCCAGCGAGGGATGCGAGTAAAGCTCGGAATCACCTGGCGGTAAAATGGGGAGCAGTCTCAAAAGGTACTCCTCGTTCACGCGTGCGTTTTGCAGAAGGCCAAAAACTCTTGGCGTGTGACGGATTTTTTTGCGACGCAACACTGATTGCGCACGCCACGAAAGCAAGAAATAAATCGCTGCATGCGTGGAGCGATACAGGCGGTTGCCTTTGGCGAGCGGCACGTCCATCCAGAAAGGCTCGCGGGTCAGGCGCACGTGGCGGATGCGGAGTTTGTCCGTGTCTTCCATTAAAATTCGAAACACAGTCGGGTGTAGATGCAGGTGCAAATGGCCGTTGACATGGTCGAGCGGCAGGCCGGTGGCATCGAATCTTTTGAACTGAGCATGAATTTCGGCACGCAATTGTTCGCGCAAATCGCGCTGGAAGAAATAACGGAAGCCGGTTGCGACCGGTTTGTCGCTGAATTCACCGCGTGAATTGACCAGGCCGGGAATCTTTTCCGGCGGCAGCGCAGAATGTCCCATCAGCAAAGTCAGGTGCAGGCCGACGCCAAGTTGCGGGTTTTCCTTTGCCAGCTTCACGGCCTCGTCGCAACCGGCTTCGTTCACCATGAGGCTGGCGCTGGTCAATATGCCTTCACGATGAGCACGCACGACGGCTTCGTTGACCGAACGCGAAAGGCCGAAATCGTCCGCGTTGACAATGAGGCGCCGCGGAATTTCAGGGCAGGCCATAGTTGGGCGAGGTTGAACCTAAAGCGAAGCGCAGCCACGACCGGAAGACGAGCGCCAGTTTTTGCGGCCTGGCCAAACGCAACGGCTGTGGACCGAAGATGTTGAACTGGTGCCGTTCCAGTTTTTGCAGCAGTTGCCAGTAAACCGAGCCCATCAGTTCGGCGGCGACCATCGCCCGACGGTCCTCTGCCGGCAGGGTTTGCCGCGCCAGCCGGTAAAAATTTTTCGCGCGGTCGGCGACGTTGGCAGCCAGCGCGTGGAAACGATCGGAGAATTCAAAGTTCAGGATTTCCTCGTTGCTGACGTTGAATTTCCTGAGTTCGTTTTGCGGCAGATAAATCCGTCCCCGTTCGGCATCGAGGCGAACATCGCGCAGGATGTTGGTGAACTGCAGCGCCTTGCCGAGGTAAATCGCATAATCGCGGCAAGCCGGATTCCGATAGCCGAAAATCCCGATGCTCAACAGGCCAACGACGGACGCGACGCGATAACAATACAATTCCAACCGCTCGAAATCTTCGTAGCGTTTGATGTCGAGGTCCATCTCGCAACCGTTGATCAATTCATCGAAAAGCGTGAACGGCAGGTGATATTTGGCGATGACCGGCTGCAGCTCGTGATTCACAACGAATTGCGGAGTTTTGTTTTCGCAGGCGCGGCGCACGTCAATGCGCCATTCGGCGAGTTGGCCACGGCGTTTTTCAGGCGGCGTGGATTCGCCGTCAACCACGTCGTCCACTTCACGGCAAAAGGCGTAGAGCGCGGCCATGTCGTTGCGTTTGGCGCTCGGCAATACCACGAAGGCGAGGGCCAGATTGGACGCGCTTTTGCGGGTGATCGCGCGGCTGCGGTGCATCATGGTTGTGGTGTTTGGGGGGGCGTCCTGTCGGGGGACTCCGGCAAACGTGGGGGTGGCAACCCGCCGGTCTGGGCGAGTGTGGGGTTGACCGGGCGTCGTTCGCGATGGTGGCGGTGCCGGTGGCGGTGCTTTCGTCTTTTACGGCGAAAGTAGACGACCCAAATCAGCGCGCCGGTGGCAATCAGCACGAACACGCCGGCCATAATGAAAAAATCCACCCAGCTCCGTGTCATCGGGCCTACTGCTGGCAGTGCGTCGTCCATAACATCGATGCAGAATCAGCTCCTGGAAATTTGCCGGCTGGCGGTCACACGGTTTCTCCTGATGCGCCATCTCCGACGTTCATGTTCAACCGTTGCATCCGGTAACGGAGTGAATGGCGTGTCAATTTAAGGCGTTCCGCCGCCCGCGTCAGGTTAAAATCATGTTGTTCCAGCGCCTGGGTTATTAATTCACGTTCCAATCGGGCCAGCGCGTCGTCGAGCGATTCGTCGGGCGTCGGCTGAAGGAGCGTGGCCTTTTGCAAGCGCGCTTCGACCTGGAAATCCGGCAGGCTGGACGGCTGGACTTCGTGTGTCCTCTCCAAAATCAGCGCGCGTTCCATGACGTTGCGCAATTCGCGGACGTTGCCGGGCCAGGTGTGGGAAAGCAGTTTGGATCGCGCGGCCGGCGCGAGCCGGTCCACGTCTTTGTTCAGCGCGGGCCGGAACATTTTCAAAAAGTGTTCGGCGAGCAGCGTAACGTCGTCGCCGCGTTCGCGCAGTGGCGGCAGGCGGAATTGCACCACGTTCAAACGATGGAACAAATCCTCGCGGAAATGACCGTCAGCGATGGCTTGCACAATGTCACGATTGGTTGCCGCGATCAGGCGGACATTGACGCGGAGTTCCTGCGTGCCGCCGACCCGCGTGAAGGTGCCGTCTTCGAGAAACCGGAGCAGCTTGGCCTGGAGCGGCTTGCTCATGTCGGCGATTTCATCGAGAAAGATCGACCCGCCATCCGCCTCCTCGACCCGCCCGGGCTTTTGTTTCAGCGCACCGGTAAACGCGCCCTTTTCGTGGCCAAAAAGTTCGCTTTCGAGCAGCGTTTCAGGTATGGCCGCGCAATTGATGCGGATGTAATTTGCGCCCCGCCGCTGGCTCAGACCGTGAAGCGCGCCGGCGACAAGTTCCTTGCCCGTGCCGCTTTCGCCGAGGATAAGCGCGCGCGTGTCGGTGGGCGCGACGGTTTGAATCAAAAGCCGCAATTCGCGCATCTTCGGAGATTCGCCGATGATCTGGTCGAGGCTGAAGATTTCACCGGCGCGGGAGCGGAGGGTCGCGTTTTCGCGCAGGAGTTGATAGCGTTCGGCGCAACGCGCAACGGCGTGCAGCAATTCCTCCGGCGCGAATGGTTTGCTCAGGTAGTCAATCGCGCCGGCTTTGATGGCTTCCACGGCGAGTTTGGGCGTGGCATAGGCCGTGAGCATGAGCACCGGCAGTTCGGGCCACCGATGGTGAGCCTGGGCGAGAAATTCGTAACCGCTCATGCCGCCGAGCCGCGCGTCGCTGATGACCATGAAAAATTCCCGGTTCGCGAGCAGATTGAGCGCCTCCTCGGCGGATTCGGCGGCCACCACTTCGTAGCCATCGCTGCCCAGCAAGGTCTGGAGCGAACGGCGCATGTTCTTCTCGTCGTCCACGACGAGTACGGCTGACAACGGCGCGCTCATTTCAAGGATGGTTTAATCAAGGCTTTCGCCGGGAAGATTAAGGTGAATTTGGCGCCTTTTCCAAGCTCCGATTCCACGCGCACGCTGCCGCCGTAAAGCTCGACGTTGTGCTTTACGATCGCAAGGCCGAGCCCGGTGCCGCGTTCCTTGGTCGTGTAGTAAGCCTCGAAGATGCGCTCGATTTTGTCAGAGGGAATTCCCGCCCCGTCGTCGCGCACGGAAATTTCAACCGAATGATTCGGGCGGCAATCGGCAGTGACGAACACATTCCCCTTTTCACCCACGGCTTCGTGCGCATTTTTCAAAAGGTTCACGAGAATTTCAGACAGGTGGCCGCGTTGCATGAGCAAGGGCGGAAAACCATGGCCATATTCGCGTCGAATTTTGATTGCGGTCGGCACCGCCGGCGGGAAAACCTGGGCGATGGCGCGGTCGAGTTCTTCGACGACGTTGAGTTTCTCAACGTGTCCTTCGCTCAACTGGGCGTAGCCCATGATTTGCGTGATGACGCGGTCGGCGTGCTCCACCTCCTCCTGGATAATTTCGACCTGCGGCGCGATGGCGCTTTGGCCGTCGCGGAGTGAACGTTGCAGCGAGAATACGGCATTGTTGATGACCGCCAGCGGATTTTTGATTTGGTGTGCGAACTCGGCGGCGAGCCGGCCGGCGGAGCGCAGTTGGCCCTCGCGAGCGGCGAATTCTTCTGCTTCCTCGACGGCCAGCCGCTGACGTTCCAGCAACACCTGGGCGCCATAACAACAAATCGCCGTCAGCCAGAGAACCACCAGGCGCAACACGAACGGTTCGCCCAAATCCTCGTGCAGTGGAAAGTCCTGCGCTTCCAGCACCCGGCGATTGAATTCGTCCAGATTGTTCGTGATGGAAACGTCCAGAGCTGCCGTCAGCACGTAACAAAGGCTGATGGCTAAATTTAAAATCAACTGCAGAAACCCCGGCGGCACGCTGGCGGCATTGCGGACAATCAGGACCAGGAACAGCCAAAACAATATGCTTTCCAGCCCGCCGGTGATTAACGCCATCCCCACAATAAAAAACCCGTCCACCAGGCTGCTGGTGACCACCGTCCATTGCACCAGCGCCAGCGGTAATCGTTCCGCCGTCAGCAAAATGGCGGCAAAAAGAACATTGGCCAGAATGTAGAACCAGAAAATGATTTGCACCGTCTCCACCGACACGTCGAGAAGGCTTAAAGCCTGGCCGAACCATTTCGTCGAAAGGAAGGAATACGAAATCATCCCGATGAAGACCGCCTTGACGGGCAGCATGATATCCCGCTCCATGAGTTCTATGCGGTGGCGCAGGCGCGATGGGTCGGGCGCCGGAATCTCCAGTAACGCGGACAGCCGTTTCAGCCATTGCCGATGGCTTGATTTCATAAATTCACCGCCACGGAAAAATTTTCAGCGCAACAATTTTAGAACGCGACTGGCAATCGCCTCCATCGGCCACAACCGGCCGACGCCTTCGTAACCGCAGGATAGCATTCCTTCGTCCGGGCCGATAAATTCCACGCCTCGCGTTTTCAGGGTTTTGACGTTTGCCTGTGTGGCGACGTGCAGCCACATTTTGCCGTTCATCGCCGGCGCGATCAGAGTTTTCGCCTCGGGATTCAGCGCCAGCGCGATACACGTCAGCGCATCGTCGGCGATGCCGTGCGCCAGTTTGGCGATCACATTCGCCGTTGCCGGCGCGATGAGCAAAAGGTCCGCCTCATCGGCCATTTCGATATGTGCCGGTTTCCAGCCTTCCTCCTCGTCAAAAAGACCGGTCACGACCGGATGACGTGAGAGCACTTTGAACGGCAACGGCGTGACGAACCTTTGCGCGTCGGCGGTCATCACCACGCGCACGCTGCACTTCTGTTTCACCAGCAGGCTGGCCAAATCCACCGCCTTATGCGCGGCGATGGAGCCGGTCACGCCGAGGACGATGTTTTTCTTCATCTTGATCGTAATCTTAAGCTTAATCCTGATTTCTGCCAATTCGATACCAAACGGCTTTCCGGGTCGGGACCGGGATTCAAAATTCCGGGGCCGGCGACCGCGGCGCGCGCATTTTCTCCGCCTCAACAATTGCCAGCATCCGCCGCAAATCTTCCGGGACGGACAAGCTGGTCAGCAGGTAGTCGAAATGTTTCCACTGCGTGATTTCCTGCCGGGCAATACCCAGCCGTTTTTGAATTTCTGCCGGCGCGTCCGCCGCCCGTTTTTTCAACCGTTCTTCCAGCACTTTGATGGAAGGCGGCGTCAAAAACACCGTCACCAGCGCGCGTTTCAGTTCCGGTTCCTCTTGCGCCCGCCGGCGGATTGTCGCCGCCCCCTGCACATCCACGTTTAACAGAACGTCCCGGCCGGAACGCAGTTTGTTCATGAGTTCGGATCGCAGGATGCCGTAGCTCCAGCCAAAAACGGTGGCGTGCTCGATGAATTCTCCTGCCCGTTGCCGGCGCTGGAATTCCGCCGGCTCCAAAAAATAATAATCCACGCCGTCCTTTTCGCCGGGCCGTGGCCGGCGCGTGGTGCAGGTGATGGCGCGCGTCATGTCTGGCCGCGCGGCCAGCAATTGGTGGCACAACGTAGTCTTGCCCCCCCCGGAAGGCGCGGAAATCAGAATCAACAATGGCGCGGATGTTTTTTGCGCCCGCTGTGGACTGTGGACTGCGGACTGTGGACTTCCGTCTTTCATTCCACGTTCTGCGCCTGCTCGCGAAATTTTTCCAGTTCGGCCTTCAAAGTAACGACTTCGCGCGAAATGCGCGCGTCGTTGGCCTTCGAGCCGACGGTGTTGATTTCGCGATTCATTTCCTGGGCGAGAAAATCCAGTGTGCGGCCCACTGGCTCCTTCATTTTCCGGCAATCCTCAAACTGCTGGAAATGACTTTGCAGCCGCGCTAATTCCTCGGAGATGTCCGAGCGGTCGGCGAAGAAGACAACCTCCTTCAACAGCCGCTCGTCGTCCGGCGCGGGTGTTTCCAGCCCGGCGCTTTTGATGCGCTCGATAAGTTGTTGGCGGTAACGTTCCGTTGCCTGCGGTGCCTGTTTTTGGATCCGCCCGACGCATTGGCGCATGACGCCGATGTGCGAAGCGAGGTCCTGCGCCAGGTGCTCGCCTTCGCGTCCGCGCATTTTCAGGAGCGCGGCGAGCGCCTGTTTCAACGCCTTCTCGACCGCCGGCCACAAATTTTCCGCCTCCGCCAGCTCCTCGTCGGTCTGAAAAACGCCCGGTGCGCGCACAAGGTGGTCCAGGGTCACGTGGCCTTCCAGTTTGAGCTGTCTGGCGAGGCGATTGAGTTCGCGCGCGTAGGCTTTGGCCAGTGGCGCGTTCAGGTGCATCCGGGCGGAAAGCTTGCCGTTGCCGGCGTGCAGCGCAACGCGCGCCGTCACGCGTCCGCGCGCCACGTGGCGGTTGATGGTGTCGCGGATGGGCGTTTCGAGCATTTCCAGCTCGCGCGGCAGGTTCGCGTAAATCTCGGCCTGCTTGCGGTTCACCGAACTGAGCTCGACCGTGACCTTGAAGCCATCCCGCGCGCACTCGCCGCGCCCGTAACCCGTCATGGATTTCATCGCAGGGAATATGCAGAAACCCGGTGCGGCAGGCGAATAAATTTTGGACTGATGGTTTTGGGAGAGCAGCCCGCCGAGCAGTGATGATAAAAATGGTCGCCTCGGCGAGCTGACCCTACGTGACATAAAGAAACTTCAACGCCTTTCGAAAATCCTCCGGCAACGGCGCTTCAAAGCTCATTTGCTTCTGCGCGCGTGGATGAATGAACGACAGCTCGCGGGCGTGCAACATCACCCGCGGCGCTTCGTAGCCGGTCAGTTCCGCGAGCTTTTTGTTTTGCCGCGCGCCATAAATTTCGTCGCCAGCGAGCGGATAACCGAGAAACCTGAAATGCACGCGAATTTGATGGGTGCGGCCGGTGTGCAATTGCGCCTCGACGAACGTGGCGGAATTCAGTCGTTCGAGTACCCGCCAACTTGTGTGCGCGGCGCGCCCGGAAGGGTCATCGCGCACGGCCATGCGTTTGCGGTGCGTCGGATGCCGCGCAATGGCGGCGCGGATTTCACCGGCGTCGCGCGCGAGTTCGCCGCACACGATCGCGTCGTAAATTTTTCCAACCTCGCGCGCGGCGAATTGTTTCGATAGCGCCAGATGTGTCTCGTCGTTTTTGGCAACGACAAGGCATCCGCTGGTTTCCCTGTCCAGTCGGTGGACAATTCCCGGTCGCGCCACGCCGCCGACGCCACTCAATTGCCCGGCGCAATGATGCAACAGGGCATTGACGAGGGTGTGTTCCTCGTTTCCGGCGGCGGGATGCACGACCAGTCCGGCGGGCTTGTTCAAGACCAGCAGGGATCTGTCCTCAAAAAGAATGTCCAGCGGGATTGCCTCCGGCTGTGCTTCAGGGGGCCGGGGTTCCGGCCAGGAGATTTCGATTTGCTCGCTGGCGCGCGGGCTGTGCGTAGGTTTGACCAGACGACCGTTGACCCGGACATGGCCTTGCTCAATCAATCGTTTCAGCGCGACGCGCGACACGGCGGGAAATTTCCGGCGCAGAAATGCATCCAGCCGCCCGGAAGGGAGCGATTGCTCGACCATGAAACTTTCCACGCGCATCTACGGCGGCAAGTGACCTGTGGCCGGTGACACGAAACGGGAGGCGGGCGATGATTGGCAATTTTTCATGTCACTCGTCACTTCTCACTGGTCACGGGTTTGGTGGCATGCTCGTTTTTCCAGGTGATGAGGAAAATGAGCGCCACACCGGTGCAGATGGCGGTGTCGGCAACGTTGAAGGCCGGGAAACCAATTTCGTCGCCGCCGCGTTGCTGGAGATAGAAACGCAAGAAATCCACCACCTCATGCCGGCCGGGCAGTAGGCGGTCGGTGAGGTTTCCAGCGATGCCGCCAAAAATCAGGCCGAACGCAATCTGGCCGGGCAACGTGTGCGAATCGAAATGATGCCGCGTGAGAAACAGCGCGACGAGCGCGAGCAGGGCGACGACGGCGAGCGTGACGTTGTTTCCGCTGAAGAGGCTCCAGGCCGCGCCCGTGTTGCCCCAGTGAACAAATTTGAAAAAGCCTTCGATGATGATTTTTTCGTGGTAAGCCGGGAGCATTTTCAGCACCAGCCATTTGGTGAATTGGTCCAGCGCAAAAACCATCAGCGCCAGCGCGGCGATGCGCCGGTTCGATTTCTGAAAAATGGATTGAGCGCTGTCCACAAGCGTCAGTTTCGAGCTTTCAGTTTTCAGTTTCAAGTTCAACTTCGCTCCATGCCCGGGGCCGGGGTCCAAAACGGCCATGAGCGCGACTTTGAACTTTGAACTTTGAACTTTGAACTTTATTCTGCGCGCATGCCGTTGATGCGGATTCTGGTGGACGGTTACAGCCTGTTGCACAACTGGCCGGAACTGGCTCCCGGCCGGGCGCGTCATTCGGAGCGCGCGCGCAACGAGTTGGTTTATGTGCTCACGCGCTATCACGATGCGACGGGCACGCCGGTTTCGGTTTTTTTTGACGGCGCGGGCGCGCCTCCTGGCGTGCCGCAACGCGAACCGGATTCGGCGGTAGAAGTCTTGTTTTCGCGCGCGGGACAGACTGCCGACCAGATGATCGAGCGCGCGGCGCATCGCTTCAGCGATTACGGCGAAGTTCTGGTGGTCACGGACGACCATGCCGAGCGGCATGTGGTCAGCGGCCTGGGCAGTTCGGTGGCAAGTTGCGCAAATTTTATTCGCTTGATCGAGGGCGCGCTGACAGAATTGCAGGATGAGTTACGGAGCCACAATCGCGCGGAACGGAACCGGTTCAATCGCCCTCCGCAGCGCAAACTGAAATGAACCTGAAAACAGGTCGAAGCAGACATTCGCGCTGCGCGCAAATCACCGCCGCGCTGCTGGCGGGCGTTTGTTTGATGTCCAAGGCCCCGGCGCAGCCGGCAGCGCCAGCGGTCGAAAATCGTTTTCTGCTCATTTTCAACACGTCGTCCGACATGAAAAAGCGGCTGCCGTCAGTTCAACGCGTGTTTGACACCATGCTGGCGAGCAATATGCGGGGCCAGTTGCAAGCCGGCGACAGCATCGGGGTGTGGACGTTTAACCGGGAAGTGCATACGGGGCAGTTTCCGCTGCAACGCTGGGTCCCGGAGAACGCCGCCACGATTGCGTCGAACATCCTGCGGTTTGTTGGCAAACAACATTACTCAAAAAAAACAAGCTTTGATGCCTTGCGTCCTTATCTCAATTGGATCGTGCAAAATTCGGACCGGGTAACGGTTGTGATAATTTGCGACGGGGAAAGTGCAATCGTCGGCACCCCCTTCGACGCCGGCGTCAACCGGATTTTTTTGCAGCAGCAGGCGGAGCGCAAAAAATCACGGCAACCATTTATCATCGTGTTGCGCTCGCAACTGGGCAGCTACGTCGGCTGCGCAGTGGATTCGCCGCCCGCACTGGTCAACTTTCCCGAATTCCCGCCGTTGCCGCAACCGCCAATTGAGCCGACCAACGCGCCACCACCGCCGCCACCACCGCACGTTGAAGCCCCGCCGCTCATCATTATTGGGACCAAGGCGGGAACCAATGCGCCGCCGCTGGCGCCGGCACCGGTGCCACCGATGATCACCAATCAACCGCCGCCGACGGTTGCCGCGCCGCTCACCAATGTCATCGCAAACGTGGAAACGAATGCGCCGCCGCCGGTTGCGGTATTGAAGCCGACGAACGGACCGGTGGCCCCGCCCGCCAATCCGGTCGCCCCGGCCGTGGCCGTTCAAGTGAGGGCCATGACACCGCCGCCGGAAAATTCCGGCTGGAGCACAAAGAAGGCGCTCGTCATCGGTGTGATTTTTTTGGTTTTGGCCGGTGTCCTGACGGTTTTATTTATGAGCCGCTCGCACAAAACCGACCACGGCAGCCTGATTACGCGCTCGATGACCCGGAGCGGAAAGCCGCCGGCGCGAACGTGAGCCGGTTGCGTTTCAGTGCGTGACTTTTCATTGCCTGTGTGGAAGATTTCCGACCGATGAAAACATGGATGTGGATTTGCCTTGCCGGCCTTGCCGCCGGGATGGCGCTGTTTTTATGTCACGGCACCGCCGGAACCCAACCCACCAACAACGCGTCGGCGGATAGCAAAGAGCAGCTTTCGTCCGCCTCGCCGGGCTTTGCCGATCCCGCCAGACTCACGGCCAAGGCGCCCGAAACGTTCAAGGCGCAGTTCGACACGACCAAAGGAAAATTTGCCATCCAAGTTACCCGCTCGCTTGCCCCCAACGGCGCGGACCGCTTTTACAACCTGGTTCGTTCCGGCTACTTCACGGACGTCGCCTTCTTCCGCGTGGTTCCCGGCTTCATGTGCCAGTTCGGCATCCACGGCGACCCGAACGTCTCCGCGAAGTGGCGCGAGGCGGCGATTCCCGACGATCCCGTCAAGGGCAGCAACATCCGCGGCACCATCACGTTCGCCACTGCCGGGCCGAACACGCGCACCACGCAGTTGTTCATCAACTTCGGCAACAATGTCAACCTAGACGGCATGGGGTTCTCGCCCTTTGGCAAAGTGACTGAGGGAATGGATGTGGTGGACAGGATTTACGGCGAGTATGGCGACGCCCCGCAGTTTGGTGGTCGCGGACCGGATCAGGGTCGCATCCAAAGCGAAGGCAACGCCTACTTGAAAAAGAATTTCCCGAATCTGGATTACATCAAGTCCGCGACCATCGTCCCGGCAGATTCTGTCAAATAACCTTGTGAAATTATTATGAGCGAACTGGCCCACATCACCACCACCGAAGGCGAAATGGTCATTGAATTCTGGCCGGATGTCGCCCCCGGGACCGTCGAAAATTTCAAGACGCTCGCCCGAAAAGGATTTTACGACGGCACCTGTTTCCATCGCATCATCAAAGGTTTTATGATCCAGGGTGGCGACCCGCTGACCCGGGACGCGAGCCAGGAAAGTCATTGGGGCACCGGCGGGCCGGGTTATCAAATCAAGGCGGAGTTCAACGACCGCTCGCATCAGCGCGGTGTCATCTCCATGGCGCGCAGTTCAAATCCCGATTCCGCCGGCAGCCAGTTTTTCATTTGTGACGGTGACGCCTCGTTCCTTGACCGCCAATACACTGCGTTTGGCAAATTGATCGCTGGCGACGACGTGTTGGCCAAAATTGCCAATACGCCGGTTGGCTCTGGTGGCTCCGGTGAGCGCAGCAAGCCGCAGAAACGTGTCGGCGTTGTCAGCATCAAAATCGTTCCCGTCGGCGCGTGAAATGATCTTGTAGCAGCCGACGTGAGTCGGCTCATTTTGAAAGTTGTTTGGAGTTAGAGCGGACTCACGTCCGCTGCTACGATCGATTATGGAAATTTCCGAACTCGCCAAAGTTCTGGTTGCGCTTGGCTGTCCAGCGGACAAATCCGCCGAAATGGCCGTGCAACTGGACAAACGCGCCCGCCAACTGGCCCGGGAAAAGGGCCGCAGCTACGAGGAAGCCTTGCAACATTTGCTGACGCTGATGAAGCAGGGCTGGGCAGCGCAACAAGGCAGGAGCCAGCAGTCGGCATTCAGATTCCAGAAGACACCGGGCACGCAAAAATAATTCTGGATTCCGGCTCCTGAATTCTGAATTCTCCCGCATGATTCAGCCTTGGAAAACAATCCGTTCAACGCCCATCGGCGATTTCCGCATCTTCAAGCTGCGCTCCGATGTGAAAATCTCGCCGCGCACCGGCAAAGAACACGATTATTACGTCCTCGAAAGCGTTGACTGGGTCAACGTCATCGCCCTCACGCCGGATCAAAAGCTCGTGATGATTGAGCAATTCCGGCACGGCTCGAATACTGTGGAGCTGGAGATTCCCGGCGGCATGATGGACCCCAATGAAACCGATCCGGTGGTGACGGCCGCACGCGAGTTGCGCGAGGAAACCGGCTACGCGGGCGAAAACGCGCGCGTGCTGGGAAAAATTTGGTCCAACCCGGCCATCCTGAGCAACCGGACGTTTACCGTGCTGATTGAAAACTGCCGATTGCAGCACGACGTGGATTGGGACCACGGCGAGGACTTGGAGACGCGGCTGGTGCCGGTGGCGGAAATCCAAAAACTCGTCGCCGACGAGAAAATCAGCCACCCCCTCGTCGTCGTCGCGTTGTATCACTTCGATTTGTGGGAGCGCGGGTTGAAAAGGACACGGTAGCACGAAAGCGCCAGAGGGCTGGCGCACTCCAAAACACAAGCGCAGCCTTTGGGGTCGTGAAGCGGTCCGGCAGGTCTTGGATTGCGGTGGCCCTCCACTGCTTTTGGTGATTACCCCAAATTCACCGGATCAATGTCCACCGACAGCGTCACGTCTTCCGGTAATGCAAGCGTTTCAACGATTTTTGCCAGCGTCTGGCTGAGTTTGCTCATCGCCCTCGTCCGCAGCATGATTTGGTAGCGGTAAAAACTTTCCGCGCGCAACAACGGCGCCGGCGCAGGACCGGAAATGATTAAGTCGCCAGTCCTCTGTCCGCGGTCCCCAGTCCGATGATTTTCTGACTGTGGACTCTGGACTGTGGACTCTGGACTGTGGACTCTGGACTGTGGACTGCCAACCGTGGACTCAAGGACTTTTCGCAGATGTTCGGCGCTGAACTTCACTTTGTCCTCGTTGTGGCCTTTGAGCGTGAGCAGCGCCACTCGGCTCACCGGCGGATATTTCAACTGCTCGCGGAATTCGATTTCCTGTTCGTAAAAGCCGGTGAAGTCATGTCGGCGCGCGTGTTGTATGGCCGGATGAAACGGCGTGAACGCCTGCACGAAGACTTCGCCCTCGACATCGCCGCGTCCGGCCCGGCCGGCCACCTGTGTGAGCAATTGAAACGTCCGCTCGCCCGCCCGGAAATCCGGCTGGTGCAGCGCGAGGTCGGCGTAAATAATGCCGACGAGCGTCACGTTCGGGAAATGCAGTCCCTTGGCAATCATCTGCGTGCCCACGAGGATGTCCGTCTTGCCGGCGCGAAAATCGCCCAGCGTTTTCCGGTAATCATCCTTGCGCTTCATCGTGTCAGTGTCCATGCGCCGGACACGCGCGTGCGGGAAAAGTTTTGCCAGGGTTTCTTCAACCTTTTGTGTGCCCAGACCGGCGTAGCGGATGGCTGGATTTTTACACTTTTCGTTCGGGCAAACGACCGGAACATTTTCAACGTGACCGCAAATGTGGCACAACAAACGTGCTGCCGTGCTTCCAGCCGGCAGAACCATCTTTTCGGTTTGTCTGGAGGCAAATGAAGTTTGTCCTTCCGGCAGGACGCCGGAAGCACGTTGCCATGTGCGATGGTACGTGAGTGCGAGGCTGCAATTCGGGCACTGCGCAACGAAACCACACTTCGGACATTGCAACGCGGTCGAATAGCCGCGCCGGTTCAAAAACAAAATCGTCTGCTCGCTGCGCTCTAATCGTTGGGTAATGGCTTCCTTGAGTTGCGGTGAAAAAATCGGGATGCCCTTTTCGCCACGCGCGGCCTGCCGCATGTCCACGACGCGGACGTGCGGCATTTTCTGATTGTCCACGCGCTCCGGCAGTTCGAGCAGGATGTATTTGCCCTTTTTGCAGTTGTAATAACTTTCGAGCGACGGCGTGGCCGAGCCGAGCACGACAACGGCATTCTCCATCTGGCCGCGCATGATGGCCACGTCGCGGGCGTGATACCGCGGCGCTTCCTCCTGCTTGTAGGTGTGTTCGTGTTCCTCGTCCACGATGATGAGGCCAAGTGGTTCGACCGGCGCAAAAACCGCCGAGCGCGCGCCGATGACGATACGCGCCCGGCCCTGCCGGATTTTGTGCCATTCATCATGGCGTTCGCCGGCGGAAAGGTGCGAATGCAGAACCGCGACCAGCGTTTGCAGCTTGCCGGAGCTGAAACGCGCCTTGAACCGCTCGACGGTTTGCGGCGTGAGCGAAATTTCCGGCACGAGTACGATGGCGCCTTTGCCCTGTTCCAGCGTGTGCGCGAGGGCTTGCAGATAAACCTCGGTTTTGCCGCTGCCGGTCACGCCGTGCAAAAGGAACGTGCTTCCGGCATCCTGCCGGAAGGACTTATTTTGTCCCGGACCTATTGCGTTAAAATTGAAGAATCCTTTCCCCAACCGATAGGTTCCCGGCGGCAGCTTTGCCTTTGTCGGATTTTCCCGGATGTATACGCAAAACTTTTCATATTGCGTCGAACTGCGCACCAGGTGGTCAAAATACTCCTCGCGCCAAAAAGGACCGGTGGTTTTCAGCGCAACGTTCGCTTTGTTTGCGGTGAAAGATTTCCATGAATGCAAAATGGACTCCAGAGTCTGATCTTCCGCGGGACGCACTAATGCGTGAACATGGTTGGGCATGATGACATATTCGCCTAACTGGTAACGCTCGCCGTCAAAATGAAGCAAAGCTTTTTCAATCAAACCGCCGATTTCCGGTCGTCGCAACGCACACCTGCCGTATCCTCTGTCCAGCCAATGCTCCAACCTGCTGGTGAACCGGTCATGATATTCTTCCCGGTTTTTTTCATCCCAAGGTTTGGGGTGATGCGACTCCCAGATTTCTCTTTCTGCCGCCCATGCGTGGAGCTGGTCCTGCGCTACCGAGTCGTTCAGCCGGAACGTGACAAAATACATTTTTTGCGACTGGCGCCAATGTGGCAGCCAACCGGAATACTTGCGAACGTCCGCTTCCGTGTTAAAAAATGGAGAGGATGGTTCTGCCGGCGGAATGCCGGCATCATGTTCACAGCGTGATTCCGGCATCTTGCCGGAATTTCCTTCTCCTGCACCTGAGTTGGTTGGGTTTGAAATGATTTGATCTGCCGGCAGGATGCCGGCAGCACGTTTCATCGCTGCCTTGATTTTCTCCAGTGCGGCAGACTGCGCCGGATTTAGCGGCAGCGGTTGCGTCGGTAGAATGTGTTCGCGGGCGTAGGGATCGCGTTCGGATATTTTCGTAGCAATTTCGACGAGACCACGGTCTTCGAGTTTGCGGACGGTTGCGGCCGTGGTTTCGGCC
>Ga0335081_10008576_pt1 | contig 16401 bp, 13 predicted proteins | sample Lox_Sample_35_FD_206713 | JGI IMG/M metagenome (GOLD analysis project Ga0335081, IMG submission 206713) | Soil microbial communities from Loxahatchee National Wildlife Refuge, Florida, United States - Lox_Sample_3.5 | ecosystem: Environmental > Terrestrial > Soil > Wetlands | place: USA... | reverse complement strand
GAAATACGAACAATCCCACCACTGCTCCATCACCCAGCACTGAAACCAATCGCACCATCACATTTTTCAACTAACGTGACAGTGCCCGGCTACCTGTATTTCGGGCAACCCGAGCGTGCGCTAAGCCTGCTAGAAGACAACATCGGCAACTGGCCCGCCGGCCAACAGCGCGATCACGCCGCCGCCCAAGCGCGACTACTGCACGTCTTGATCGAGCTGGGCGACTATCACCGCGCCAACGAGCAGCTCGGGGCCGTGCTCAAGCTCTACCAAGCAGCACCCTCGCATCGAACCCGCCGCGAGCTGCGGCACTGCCGCGAAGTTTTGCGCAGCCGCGCCCGCACCAACAAAACCCTGCCCCTGGTGACCCTCCGATCCCGCATCGACACCGCTTTACAAGGAGACCGCCCGTGACCCAACCAATTCCACCGGCTGAATCCGGCACCTTGCACACCGTTTTACCCGCTACCACAACCACCGATCCCGACGCCGGCTTGCCCGTTGCCGTGTTGCCGATCGGCTCCTGCGAACAGCACGGCCCCTATCTGCCGTTGACCACCGACACCCTGATCGCCAGCGCCATCGCTGCAGCCATCAGCCAGTACCACCAGCTACGCCAACTGCCACCCATCACGGTCAGCTGCTCGCACGAACACGCCACGTTTTCGGGCACCCTCAGCATCTCCGCGCGCACGCTCGCCGCGATCGTCACCGACATCGCCGACTCGCTGACCGAGCAAGGCACCGCCGGGTTGATCATCCTCAATGCGCACGGCGGCAACGCGGTGCTGACCAACGTCGTCCAGCAAGCCAACACCGCGGGGCCGCTTGGCATTGGGCTCTATCCCAGCCGGGAGGATTGGGCCGAAGCCCGCGCCGCGGCCGGCATGACCAGCACCAGCCACGACGACATGCACGCCGGTGAACTCGAAACGTCGATCCTGCTCGCCTGCTACCCCGACTATCTGCGACCCGGATGGCACGCCAGCGACCACACCCGCTCCGATCGCCGCTACCTGACCACCCTCGGCATGGAGGCCTACACCGACACCGGAGTCATCGGCCAACCCTCGCTAGCCACCGCCGACAAAGGCCGCGCACTACTGGACCACCTGGCCAAAGCAGCCCACCCCCTCATCGCCCTGCTCACCGGCGGCCAACACTGACCTGATCCCGTGGCGGCTCCCGTCCGCTTGGCGCTCCCGTCCGCCGCCACGGACCCGATCAGCTCTACCGCCGCCTATCAGCACCAACGGTGCCAGGCGCACTACCAGGCAGCCGAGCTGCACAAACCTTCTGTCAGCAGAATGACCGCGACGACCGTTGCTCCGCTGTCGGTAAGGGCGAACCGCCCGAGCGGCCACCGGCACCGATCACGTTGGCACTGAAAACCACCGTGACCTGCGGTGTGAGAACTTTCTGTCAGGAGAATGACCGCGAGTTCGCCCCGACGGCGCAACCGCCAGCGTCGATGACCTCGTCGTCAAGGCGTGGCCGACCAGGGCCGGCCTGTCGGTGGTGAGGAGTTTCTTTACATGTAATCAATTCCTCACCCCGTATGACGAGGGCCGGCAGGCCGAACAGGTTGCAGCCGAACACATCCGACGACGACTGGTTAACCACCCCGACCTGATCGCCGATCTGGACGCGATCGAGCGGGCCGCTGCCGCCTGGCGGACAAGCTATGCCGAGCCGCTCATCGCGAGCGTCACACCGAACACTTCCGATGTCGTCAACAGTGCCGTCGCGGAGCGCGGCAAGGCCGAATTCGACTATCTCCGTAGGCTTTTCGATACGCAAAACGGACATCTGGCGACGGCCTGGGCGCATGCCGCCGCCGAGCTCAGACATATCAACCACTGGCGCGACCGGGTGCTGGGCGCGATGGTGCTGGTGTTTTTTGCCACGGCGGCGCTGCTGGGGCTGCTGACCCGGCGCGCGGTCACCCTTCCGCTCGCAGCGCTGGCCGCGGCATGCCGGCGGATCACCAAGGGCAACTTCGGTGAAACCATCCCGCCCCCGCGGCAGCCGAACGACATCCGGAAGATCACCATCGACGTGGAGAACATGCGGCAGCGGATCGTCGCGGAGCTCGAGGTGTCGCGGTTGGCCCGGGCGCGTTTGGACGAGCAGGCCGTCGAATTGCGGCGTTCCAACGCCGAACTCGAGCAGTTCGCCTATGTCGCGTCGCACGATCTGCAGGAGCCCCTGAGAAAGGTCGCCTCGTTCTGCCAGCTGCTCGAGCAGCGATACGGCGACCAGCTCGACGAGCGCGGTATCGAATACATCGGGTATGCGGTCGACGGCGCCAAGCGTATGCAAGTGCTGATCAACGACCTGCTCAGCTTCTCCCGAGTCGGCCGGCTGGGCACCAGGCACACCGAGGTCGACTTGGACGCGACGCTGACCGCCGCGCTGGCCAACCTTGCCGCGGCGATCGAGGAATCCGGCGCCGAGATCGTCCGTCCGGAGCGGCCGCTGCCGAAGATCTTCGGAGACCCCACGCTGCTGACGATGTTGTGGCAGAACCTGATCGGCAACGCCGTGAAGTTCCGGCACAAAGATCGCCCGCCCCGGGTCGTCATCGACTGCGCAGCTGGCGAGGGTGAATGGCTGCTCACCGTGTCGGACAACGGCATCGGCATCGCGGAGGAGTTCTCCGAGAAGGTGTTTGTCATTTTTCAGCGGCTGCACGGCCGCGACGTGTACCCCGGAACCGGTGTCGGGCTGGCGCTGTGTAAGAAAATCGTCGAGCACTATGGCGGCACCATCTGGATCGACACGGCCTATACCGAGGGAACGCGGCTCGAGTTCACGCTACCCGTGGCCGCGCCCGGGGAAGGAGCACATGAATGACACCGGCCGGTCGCGCAATCGACATCCTGCTCATCGAAGACGATCCTGGCGACGAGCTCATCACTCGGGAAGCGTTCGAGCACAATAAGTTTCAGAATAGGCTGCATGTCGCGCGGGACGGAGAGGAGGGTCTGAACTACCTGTACCAGCGCGGCGCATACCGGGATGCGCCGCGGCCCGACCTCATCCTGCTCGATTTGAACCTGCCGAAATACGATGGCCGCCAACTACTTGAAAAGATCAAGTCCGACCCTGACCTGTGTCGGATCCCGGTCGTCGTGCTCACCACCTCCTCGGCCGAGGAGGACATCCTGCGCAGCTACGAACTCCACGCCAATGCCTACGTCACCAAGCCGGTCGACCTCGACCAATTCATCAGTGCCGTCCGGCAGATCGACGAGTTCTTCCTTGAGGTGGTCCGTCTCCCGCAAGCCTGAAGCTACGGCCTGACGTTATGTCGCGGCGGGCTCGGCGAAGCGCACGAGGCCGTTCTGATTGACCTCGTACACGTGCGCCGTCGAGACGTCGAAGAACATGCCGAAGACCTTCAACGTGCCGGAATCCTTCGTGGCGGCCAAGATTGGATTGCGGGTCAGCCTTTCCATCTGGATGGCCACGTTCACGATGCTCAGCTGGTCGGCCTCGCTGAGACCGTTGAACACCGCACTCGCGCGCGCCGGATGGTGATCGCGGAACGCGGCGAGACTGTCCTGTGCGTGTTCGAGCCAGTGGCCCATCGCCGTTGCTGCTGGATCCTGGGTGCCGTCCAGCAGCGCGATCAGCGCGCCGCACGACGAATGTCCGCACACGACCACCGAAGTCACTCCGAGGTGGTTGAACGCGACGTCGAGCGCGGCGTCGACGGACTTCTCGGTCGCGTCGTTGGGTACCAGGTTGCCGACGTTGCGGACCACGTACAGGTCGCCGGGCCCGCTGGCGGTGATGACGTCGGGCATGATCCGCGAGTCCGAACACGTCAGGAAAACCGCGTTCGGTCTCGTTTCGGTCAGCTCGGCAAGCCGGGGATACAGCTCTCCGCGGCCGCTGCGGTGGTATTCGTCGATGCCCCCGAGAATCGAAGCGTCGGCGCCGCGGGGCAGATAGTGACGCCTGGGCCGGGTGGTGTGGGCGTGGTGCAGTTTCGCGGGCGTCGTTTCGACGATGACCACCACTCCGCCGGTCGCCTCGTGCGAAGTTCTCCAATCGGAGATGGCCTCGGACACCGCCTCATCGATGTAATCCGCGTTCAGCGTCAGCCGCACATGGGATCCCGGCGGCATCGTGGACAGCACCTTGGTCAGCCGGGGCAGCAGCAGGAAACTGAGCGTGCCGTCGATGTCGATCCGCCAGTGCTTGGACTCGTCGCCGCCGTACGGCTTGGCCTGGATGGGCGCGCGTACCACCCGGGTCAACAGGATCGCTATCGCGACGCCAAGCCCGATGGCCACACCCTCGAGCAGGTTGAGGAACACCACACACAGGATGGTGATCGCGTAGACCGCGAAATTGCCTGTGTGCCATGCCACTTTGATGTGAGCCAGTTTGACGAGCTGGATTCCGATCACGATCAGCAGGCCGGCCAGCGCGGCCTTGGGAATGAGTTCCACCAGTTCGGTGAACAACGACGCGAACAACAGGATCCAGACGCCGTGCAGCACCGCCGACATCCGGGAGCGGGCGCCGGCCGCCACGTTGGTGGAACTGCGCACAATGACGCCGGTGACTGGCAGCCCGCCCAGAATTCCGGACACGATATTCGCGCTGCCCTGACCGATCATCTCTCTGTCGAAGTTGGTGCGCGGCCCCTTGTGCAGCTTGTCGATACCGACCGCCGACAACAGGGATTCAACGCTGGCGATCAGGGCGACGGTGAGGATGCCCAAGGCCACGGCGCCGGTCTTGGTAACCCACGGTTGCCCGTCGGGGCCCGTCGGGGGGAGCCTGGGCAGGCTGATGGCCTGGAAAAAGTTGCCCGAGAGGTCGATTCGGTCGACACCTTCCAGCCCCGCAGTTTGCGCGACCACGGTCGCCACCACGATGGCCACCAGTGCGCCCGGGACGAGACGGACCTTGGCGGGCAGCCGTGGCCACAGCAACAAAATGGCGATGACCACCCCGCCAACGATCATTTCGTCCGGTTCGCGATGCAGGATGCCATTCGGCAATGCCTTGATGTTCGCCCACGCCGAGCTCCGTGACGAGCCGCCCATCAGGACGTGGACCTGCTGCAAGACGATGGTGACACCGATGCCCGCCAGCATGGCGTGCACCACGACCGGAGCAACGCCGAGCGCGGCACGCGCGACCTTGACCACCCCGAACAGGATCTGCACCGCGCCCGCACAAATCGTGATCAGGCAGGTCATCTGCCAACCGAAGTCGTCGATCAGTCCGGCGACCACCACGGTGAGCCCCGCGGCCGGGCCACTGACCTGAAGCACCGACCCGCCAAGGGAACCGCCGACGATGCCGCCCACCACCGCGGCGATCAAACCGGCCATCAGCGGAGCCCCGGACGCGATGGCGATTCCCAGAGAAAGGGGCAGCGCGACAAGAAAGACGACCAGTGATGCGGGGAGGTCGTGCCGCAGATTGTGCAGCGCCGACCCATAATCAACGCGCATCGACTCATTCTGAAGGGCTTGCCAATCTCACGCCAGCGCGGCGCGCGTCGCATAGCGCTTACAAAGATTCCGTATGCCGCCGGGCGAACCGGGTGATCAGCCGCCCGACGATGATCAGCAGCAGCAGGAACACGATCAGCAGGAAGGCCGCGTCGTAGGACAGGTCCTGGGCCGATTTCGACGGCAGGTTGTAGAACGTCCAGATCGGATAGGTCAGGTAACCGACCGGCGAGTGGGTGAGCTGTCCAGTAGGCAGCGAATCCGACCAACCCGCCGTGTAGAGCATCGGCGCCGTCTCGCTGACCGCCAGGGCGAGCGCCACCAGCATGCCGGTGACGACCCCGGGAATTGCCGGCTTCAGCACGATCTTGCGCAGGGTCCAGCCGAACGGCAGCCCGAGTGCCGCGGCCCCTTCCCGGTACGAGGTCGGCACCTGAGCCAGGGCGGACTCGGTGGCCTTGGTGATGTACGGAATGCTCATCACCGACAGCACCAACACCCCGGCCGCCAGGGAAAACCCCCAGTCGAAGAGCACCACGAGTGCCAGATAGCCGACGTAGCCGAGCACGATGGCCGGGATGCCGGACAGCACCTCGTAGGCGCCGCGCAGCATCGATCGGCTTCTGCCGGTGGCGAATTCGGACAGATAGATCCCGGCCAGCACGCTCACGGTGCCACCCACCAGCATGACCCCTAGACCCAGGACCGCGGTGCCGACGATGGCGTTGCGCAGGCCGCCACCGTTGCCCTGGGTGTCCTGCACCAGCACGCTGAAGTGGAACACCGGCAGGGCGCGGCTGACGACTCCGATCAGCATCCACAACGTCGGGCCGATCACCACCGCCAGGCAGCACAGGCAGGCCGCCCAGAACACCGTGTTGGCCGTTTTGCGCCGGACCGCGACCGACCTCACGTCAAACACCTCGTCCCACCGGTAGAGCGGTACTCGAGGCCCGGCGCACCAGCGCACGGGCCGCCACGTTGGTCAGCAAGGTGATCACCATCAGCACCAGGGAAACCTCGGCGAGCGTCTTGACCGCGAAGTTGGTGGAGTCGGTAAGCGCCGAATCCAGTTGCGACACAACGGTCGCGGCGATGGTGGTCATGGTCGAGTAGATGTTGGCCGGCATCGCACCCAGCTCCGCTCCGGAGACCATGGCGACGGCCATCGTCTCGCCCAGCGCACGCCCGAGTCCCAGCACCACGGCGCCGACGATACCGCTGGACACCCATGGCAGGGTGACCTTGCGCGCACACTCCCAATCGGACATCCCGAGCGCCGTCGCGCCCTCGCGGGGCAGTAGCGGCACCTGCAGGATCAGGTCGCGGGTGGTGCTGGCGATGATCGGAATGATCATCACCGCCAGCACCAGACCGGACACCAGCATGCCTTCTCCGTTGCCGGTGTTGCCGCGGAAATAGTCGAGCACCGGCACATCGGGGGCGTTGCGGGCGATCACCGGAGCGACGTGGCGGGCGATGAACGGCCCGAATGTCATTGCCCCCCAAAGGCCGACGACGACGCTGGGGATGCCGGCGAGCAATTCGAGGACCATGCCGACGGCCGAGGCGAGACGTTTCGGCAGTCGTTCCACGATGGCCAGCGCCGCTCCGATGGACACCGGCACCGCGACGACCAGCGCGATCGCGGAGCTCGCCAGGGTCCCGACGATCAGCGGCAAAGCCCCGTAGCTGGCGCCGGCCGGATGTGCGACGCCGTGACTGACTTCGGTGTTGCCGTAGGTGTTGCCGGGGTTCCAGTCGGTGGCGGTAAAAAAGTGCACCCCGTTGAACCTGATCGCGCCCGCCGCCTCGATGACCAGCGTCGCCAGCACGAACACCAGCGCCAGCAGCGGGATCATCGCGCTGATCCCACCGGCCCACCGCACGGCGAGGCCCTGCCGCGTCACGTCACGCACGCGGCGCCGCATCCGCCGAACCGCCGGCAAGCGGGGTGGCGCGGAAAGCGTGGTCACCGAAGGCTCTTCAGCCGCTGATCGTGGCGATCTGGGCGTCGGAGGCCTTCGCCACCGCGGCCGGCAGCGGCTGCATGTGCACCTGGTCCAGGAACGAGGGTGTGCTGCCGTCGGTCACCACCCACTGCAGGAACGCCTGCAGTGTTTGTGCGATGGCGGGATCCTTCTGGCTGTTGTAGACGACGGCGTACTCGTAGTTGACGATCGGGTACCCATCCGCGGCGGGGCCGTTGATCAGCGAAATCACCTGGTTCGCCGGGGTCTGGGAGGCGAAGCTGGCGGCCTCGGCGCCAATGCTTTGGGCGTCGGGCAGCAGGTAGTTACCCGACGCGTTGCCCAACTCGGCCTCGCCGAGTCCCTTCTGGCTGGCCTGGTCCAGGTAGCTGACGCCGATGTAGGCGACGCAGCCGGGGGTCGCCGCGCAGCCGGTCACCATGCCGCCGGCGCCGTTCTCACCCAGGGCGCCCGGCACCGCGGGGAAGGCGACCGTGGTACCGAAGCCGAGCGACTTGCCCCAGCCGTCGGGGTCTTGCTTCGACAGGTACTGGGTGAACACGAACGTGTCACCGGAACCGTCGGAACGGTGCAGCGGAACCACCGGGGTGGCGGGCAGGTTGACCCCGGGGTTGAGGGCGGCGATCTGCGGGTCGTTCCAGGTCTTGATGGTGCCCTCATACATCGCCGCCAGCACCTTGCCGTTCAGCTTGAGGTGCTCGGTGACACCGGGCAGGTTGTAGTTGACCTGCTCGGCGGACACGGCCAACGCGATGTTGATCAGCCCCTTGTGAGCGGCCATGTCACCGTCGGACAGGTAGGCGCCGGAGGCGCCGAGGTTGACCGCCCCGGCCGCGGCCTGGGAGATCCCGGCACCCGACCCGGTGGCCCCGGTCGTGATCGTGACGTTCGGGTATTTGGCGTGATAAGCCGGAACCCATTGATTCATCAGCGGGTACAGCTCGGTGGCACCGGTCTCCGACAACGCCACGTTCGACGTCGCGGGCGCGGTGGCCGGGGTACCGGCGCTGGTCCCGGGGGTCGACGAACCGCCGGTTGACGTCGATCCGCAGGCTGCCGCGACCAGCATCACCGACACCGCAACCGCAAGCGTACGCAATCGAATTCTCACGAGCCCTCACCTTTCATTTCCCCGTTTGCGTTGGCCCCCACCACAACTCCGAGCAGCCTGCGGTCACCGAACAGTCCGGAGACGTAACGGATGGTTTCGGCATGCTTCGGCGCCAAGAACAGCTGCTCGGTAGGCCCTTCCTCGATCAGCCTGCCGTCGTAGAACAAGGCGGTCCGGTCACCGATCCGGGCGGCCTGGGCCAGGTCATGAGTCACCATGATCACGGTGAGCCGGTTGGCCAGCGACCGAATGAGCTCTTCGATCTTCTCGGTCGTGGTCGGGTCCAGCGAGGAGGTGGGCTCGTCGAGCAGCAGCACCTCGGGGTTGACCGCGAGCGCACGGGCCAGACACAACAACTGCTGCTGACCGCCGGACAGCCGGAACGGCGAATCGTCGAGCCGATCCTTGACCGCGTCCCAGAGACCGACCTCGAAGAGCCGGGCCAGCGCAACGGCCTTGAAGTCCTTGCGCGGCACCATCTTATGCGCGCGCACACCGGCAATAACGTTGTCGATGATCGACATGGGGAAGGGATTGGGACGCTGGAACAGCATGCCGACCCGGCGCCGAAACTCCATCAGGTCCTGGCCTTTGAAGATGCTGTGCCCGCCCAGCAAAACATCGCCGCTGTGCCGGTATCCGGAGACCTTGTCGTTCATCCGATTCAGGGTGCGCAGGAAGGTCGTCTTGCCGGACCCGGTCGGCCCCAGCAAGCACGTGACCGCACGGGGGGGAAAGCCCAGGCTCACTTGGTCGAGCACGGTTTTGGCGCCGAAACCCAGGGTGAGGTTCACCGCCCGCATGGCCGGAATGGCGATATCAGCGTCAGCGCCACCGGTCTCGGCGCTGACTTGTTCAGGGCTAATCAACACGCCATAAAGCTACGTCCTCACGCCGCGATAAAGCAGCCGCGCCGCCATCCTCTGCTTATCTTCAAAGGCGCCACTAATCTGCCGCTTATTTTCAAAGGCGGCGCTAATCCGCGGCTAATCCGGTGCATATCCGCACAGCCGCGGCTGATCCTCTGCTCATCTGCACAGGCGCTGCTAATCCTCCACCCATCTTCCGGGGTTTGTATATCGACAGGTTCACGGTCGAACCTGTTGGAAGGGGGGCTCCCCGGTGGCGGAGCTGGTGTGCCGTCGCCCTGATAGTTCGGAGGAGTTCCGTTGAAGATCAACCGATCTGGCGCCGTGCTGAGTCTACTGGCGGCCAGCGCCCTGGTCTTATCAGCATGCGGTAGCACTACTCACGCCGCGTCGCCCGCAGCCAGCCCCAAGCCGGCGTCGGTGCAGTGTGACGGCAAGAAGCAACTCAAGGCCAGCGGCGCGACGGCGCAGGAGAACGCGGTCGAACAGTTCGTCTACTCCTACGTCCAGGCCTGCCCGGGCTACACGCTGGATTACAACGCGAACGGCTCCGGCGCCGGCGTGACGGACTTCGTCAACAACGTGACCGACCTGGCGGGTTCCGGCGATCCGTTGAACCCGTCGAAGGGCCAGGTTCAGCAGGCGGACCAGCGGTGCGGTTCGCCGGCGTGGGACCTGCCGACGGTGTTCGAACCGATCGCGATCACCTACCACATCACCGGGGTGACTTCGCTGAATCTCGACGGGCCCACGCTCGCAAGGATTTTCAACGGCGGCATCACCCGCTGGGATGACCCGGCGATCAAGGCGCTCAATCCGGGCACCAGCATGCCGGCGACGCCCATCCACGTGTTCTTCCGCAGCGACCAATCCGCGAACACCTCCAACTTCGAGCAATACCTGGATGCCGCATCGGGCGGTGCCTGGGGTAAAGGCGTCAGCCAGACGTTCGGCGGCGGCGTCGGTGAGGGCGCCGCCGGCGACGACGGCACGTCGGCGCTGGTGCAGAGCACCGACGGTGGGATCACCTACAACGAGTGGTCGTTCGGGGTGGGTAAGCAGCTGAGCATGGCCCAGATCGTCACGTCGGCCGGCGGGGCACCGGTGGCGATCACCACCGACTCAGTCGCCAAAACCATTGCCGGGGCCAGGATTACCGGGCAGGGCAATGACCTGGTACTGGACACGTCGTCGTTCTACAAGCCCACCCAGACCGGTGCGTACCCGATCGTGGAAGCGACCTATGAGATCGTCTGCTCGAAATATCCGGATTCAGCGACGGGTGCGGCCGTAAGGGCGTTCATGCAGGCCGCGATCGGCCCGGGTCAAGTTGATTTAGACCAGTATGGATCCATTCCGCTGCCGAGCTCGTTGCAATCGAAATTGGCGACGGAGGTAAACGCGATCTCGTAATTAGCTTTCTTAATTCGAGAGCGATCGGTAGTCGAAGGGAGCGTCAATAGTGAATAATACAGATTTGGCTTCGCGGGCAGGGTCGCGATTTGGGCCCTATCACCTGATGCAGCTGTTGGGTCGCGGCGGGATGGGCGAGGTCTATCAGGCCGAGGACACCCGAAAGCACCGGGTGGTGGCATTGAAGCTGATCTCGCCGCAGTTCTCCAACGACTCGGTGTTTCGCGCGCGGATGCAACGCGAGGCCGATACCGCGGGGAGGCTGACCGAGCCCCACATCGTGCCGATCCATGACTACGGCGAGATCAACGGGCAGTTCTTCGTGGAGATGCGCCTGATCGACGGCATCTCGCTGCGCAGCATGTTGAAGCACTGCGGTCCGCTCACCCCGGCACGGACGGTGGCCATTGTGCGCCAGGTCGCCGCCGCGCTGGACGCCGCGCACTCGATCGGCGTGACGCACCGCGACGTGAAACCGGAAAACATCCTGATCACCGGCAACGACTTCGTCTATCTGGTGGATTTCGGCATCGCCCGCGTCTCCAGCGACCCAGGGCTGACCCAAGTCGGGACCGCGGTGGGCACGTACAACTACATGGCCCCGGAGCGGTTCACCGGCGACGAGGTCACCTACCGCGCCGACATCTACGCGCTGGCGTGTGTCATGGGCGAATGTTTGACCGGGGTCCCGCCATACCGTGCCGACAGCGTCGAACGGTTGATCGCCGCGCATCTGCTCGAGCCCGTCCCGCAACCCAGCCGGCTGCGGCCCGGGATGCTTCCCCCGGCGTTGGACCAGGTGATCGCCCGGGGCATGGCCAAACACCCCGAGGATCGCTACAGCACCGCCGGTGATCTGGCGGTCGCCGCCCACGACGCGCTGACGGTGCCCGAGCAGCAGCTGGCCGGCTCGATTCCGCAGCAGGGCGATAGCGCGACCATGCTCGCCAACGGGCGAGCGTATTACGGCAGCGATCCGAGGTCGGCGATTCCTCCGGCGCGGTTGCCCAACGCGGAGACCATGGCTCGTCCCGTGGTTCTGCCGGTGGCGCATCAGGTGGCGGGGGCCAACGGCAGTGGCAGCTGGCCCCAGACCAGGGCGCCGCTCCCCGCCGGCCCACCGCAGCCGGCGCCAGGGCCTGACTTCTCACGCGGCGCGCCCCGGTCCGGCCGGAAACGCAAGCTGTGGATCATCGCCGGTGCTGCCGCGCTGCTGCTGGTCTCCACCATCGGTGTCACCAGCTACCTGGGAACGCGTTCCTCCGCGGCGTCGTCGAAGCCGGCATCCGGGCCGCCGTCCGGACAAAGCGTGCTGCCATTCACCGGTATCGATTTCCGGCTCTCTCCGGGCGGGGTGGCGCTGGACAGGGCCGGCGACGTGTTTGTCACCAGTCAGGGCATGTACGGGCGGGTGGTGGAATTGGCGGCGGGGTCCAGCACGCCGACGGTGTTGCCGTTCAGCGGCCTCTACCAGCCCCAGGGGCTGGCGGTGGACAGCAGCGGCGCCGTGTACGTCGCCGACTTCAACAACCGGGTGGTCAAGTTGGCGGCCGGGTCGAACAACCAGACGGTGCTGCCGTTCACCGGCCTCAACTACCCCGAGGGTGTGGCGGTGGATGGCCAGGGCAACGTCTACGTGGCCGACCGGGGCAACAACCGGGTGGTGAAGCTGACGCCTGGGTCGAACACCCAAACGGTGCTGCCTTTCACCGACCTCAAGAACCCGGATGGCGTGGCAGTGGACCCCGCGGGCAACGTCTACGTCACCGACACCGACAACAACAGGGTGCTGGAGCTGGCGGCCGGGTCGACCGCCCAGACCGTGCTGCCGTTCACCGGCGTCAGCGTGCCCTGGGGTATCGCGGTGGACAACGCGGGCACCGTCTACGTCACCGAACACGACAGCAACCAGGTGATGAAATTGGCGTCCGGATCGAACGCGCCGACCGTGCTGCCGGTGACCGGCCTCAACACTCCGTTAGCCGTGACGGTGGACGGTGCCGGCATCGTGTACGTCGCCGACCGCGGCAACGACAGGGTGGCCAGGCTGGTGCCCTGAGGTCAGGCGGTTTCCGGTGCGGTGAGAAACACGTCGTTGTGCTGGCCGGCGGCCGGCCGGGGGATCGGTGGCCGCGGCGCGGAAGCTGGAGTAGCGCGCCGGTGTGCGGATCACCGTGATGGCGTCATCACCGCTGCCGACGTGCAAAGCGAGGTCGTTCTCGGCGAACAGCGGGTGTCGACGACCTGCTTCCAGGTATAGGGAAGGCAGGCCATCAGGCCGCCTTCATGGAGCAGCTCAACCCATTCGGCGGCGGTTTTGGCGGCCAGCGCCGACTCCAATTCGTCGGTCAACTCCGGATAGTTGACCGCTCGCGCGCGCTGGTCGACGAATCGTTCGTCGTCGAGCAGATCGGGCCGGCCGATGATCTGGCACAGCTTGGCCCAGTGCTTGGGCACATACGCGGACAGCACGAGGTAGCCGTCGGCGGCGCGGAACGCGTCTGATGGTTGGGTGGCAAAGCCAACCCCCTTGCGCCGCTTTGCTTTCGGCGCCGAGTCTGGCTTCGGGCGGTCGTCGCTGGGCTTGTTCAGGTGCATGGTCAGCTGGTTGGCCTGCAGCCCCACCGCGACGTCGTACATCGCGACCGTGACGACGTCGGCCACGCCGTGACGCTCGCGGTTGAGCAGCGCGGCCAGCACCGCCTGGGCCAGTACATGACCGCTGGCGTTGTCGACGAGCTGGAACGGGATGATCTGCGGTTTGCCGTCCGGCGTGGGCATTCCGGTGGTCATGCCGGCCTCGGCGGCGACCATCAGATCGACGCCCGGCCGGGTGCCGTGCGGGCCGTTGCCGCCGAAGGCAGACAGGCGGGCATAGATCAGTTTGGGGTTGCGGGACTGCAAATCGTTGGGACCCAGGCCCATTCGCTCCATGACCCCGGGGCGAAACCCCTCCAGCACGACGTCGGCGTTGTCGGCCAGCCGCAGTACCTGCTGCTTGGCCTCGTCGCTGGTCAGGTCCACCACCACCGATTTCTTGCCCCGGTTGTTGGGCAGAAAATAGGTGGCCAACGGCGGACGGCCGGGAAGGACCGCGGTAATCTGGCGGGCCGCCTCACCACCGGGCGCCTCGATCTTGATCACCTCGGCGCCCAGGTCGGCGAGCACCTGTCCGGCCAGCGGCCCGGCTACATTCTGGGTGAAATCAAGTACCCAGTACCGACCGTGATGTGGCGGCGCTTGCCGGCCAGGTGGAGGCGGATCAGGCGCGGCTGGATGAGCTGGCCGGGCTGTATGCCGAGGGGGCGATCACTGCCCGGGAGTGGATCGCTGCCCGTGACCCGATCACCGCACGCATCGCCCAAGCACGCCGGGAGATCGCTGCGGCCACCGACACTACCGCGATTTACGAGTTGGCCGGCAGCGGCGGCATATTGCGCGACCAATGGCCGGACCTGGATTTAGAACGCCAGCAGGCCATCATCAAAGCCGTGATTGATCATGCCGTGATCGCTCCAGGGACACCCGGTGCCCGCAGTCTCGACATCAACCGGGTCCAACCTCATTGGCGCATCTAGCTTTTGAGGTATCACAGATGTTTCCCTGGCGAGTGCCGAGTGTGTGTCTGCTCTGGTGAGCTTTCAAGGCCAAGCCGCGTGCGGTCGAACCAAGGTTCGAGCCTTGACAACTCACCATCCCAGACACCGACGCGCTCTTGTCGCCAGGGGAAAGGGTTGTGGTAGAACGACTCTCGATATCGGCTTAGTCATGCCTAGTCGTCGAGCCGGGATATGCGAGCCTAGTGCAGCAGTGTTGCGACGGCCGCCAAGGTGCTGGGGTCGGTGATGGTGACGGGTAAGCTTTGGCGTTCGCATGATGCGGTCAGCCAGGCGGTGAAGTCCTCCCGCGCCATTAGGCACGTGGCATGGTGGTGCGATTGCTGATCTGTACTGTCCTCTGGTGCACCGCCTGCGCCAGTGTTGATCGCCTGGCCTGGTGTGGTGGCGGTCATGGGCTGGCCCCCGCCACGTTATGTGTTTCCAGGCGAGCCAGATAACGATGCTGGCGCGCCTGGTGGGCGGCGGTGTGCACCAGCAGCCGTTCGCCGTCGTCGCGGAGTCCGGCGCCGTCAATACGCCAGTCGCTCAATGCGTTTGCGATGCTTGAGAAGTCTTGCTCGGGGTGGTGCGAATCGCTCTGGCAGTCGAGGGGTTCGGTTTGTCAGCTCGGCGAGCGCGCCAGTGGTGGCGTGCGGCGCGCAGCGCGGTCATGGTGACCGAATACCGGCGGGATTTGGTGGTGATGTGCCCGCGATAGCCCAACGTGTGCAGCCAGCCCAGCATCGCCGCGTTACCCGGTAGTGTCGCCAGCTTGGCCAACGTGGACAAGATGCGGCGGGTATGGGCCGGGATGTCCAGCTCGCCGATCGCTGCTGGGCTGATCCGGCGAGCGGCGATGCCAAACTCAGCGACCGACTTGGTGGTGTATTTCGCCAGATAGGCCGCCAGCCGCCGGGCCAGTCCCGGCTTGGTGGTGTCGCCGGTAGCGGTGAGGGGCTGGGTGTCGATTTGGGCGCCGAACCGCAACATACGGACCTCGGACTCTGAGGATGGAGGCGCAGCGGTGCCGGTCGCCGTGTCGACGGCTACCGGTAGCCGAACCTGATCGGCGGCTTGGCGCACCAGTGCGGCCAGCTCGATTCCCGACACGTCCGGCGCGGATTCTGCTGCCGTGCTGGCGTTGTCGCCTGTGGGATCGAGCCGGATCAGGGTGTGGTAGTGCACGACGGCGCGGCGCTGGTATTCGGCGACTTTGACAAACGACACCCGCAGCACGTCAGGGTCGGCCCCTGTACCGCGTAGGTGACGGGCCAGGATGCGACGCAGCGCGATGGTGAAGCGCCGCCACAGTTCCGGCGCGTGCCAGTTGAACAGCACATGCCCGATGTAGTCATAGCACTCAGCGCATAGCGGTTGCCCGACTTGCGGATCGTCGCTGCGGTGGTTCGCGTTGCACCACAACGGTTTTCCATGTGGGCAGTACTTCTTGCGGCTGCCGGCTGCGTGGCACACCGTGTCAGCCAGGTCGGGCCGGTGACTGCTGGTGTGCACAGGACCGAAGCTCGGGGCGGTCAAAGTGGCGAAGACCTGCGGCCGATTGACGGTGGTTTCAGGCATCCCGTGGTGACCACCTAGGGTGCCGGCGTGGACCAGCTGCCAGGTATCGGCGGCATACAATTCTGAGCAGGACGGGCAGATCGCAGCACGGCGGTTGCCGCAGCGGATCAGTGTCGGTACCCGTCGACCGACGTCGGGATCATAAGCGCTGGCCTGAATCGGGTTAGCGCAAAACCCCACCGAGGCGCACCGCTAAGGCGGTGCACCGGTTCGCCCGCGACCACGGGCTGGCCTGGGTGGATTTCGCCAAGGGGCAGCGCAAAGACGACATCGCCCATGAGTATCTGGCCCGGTTCACCGGCACCGAGGGGGTCTTGTTCGTGGGCCGCGCGCAGGAGAAAACCAAGCTGTTTCGCACCG
>Ga0335081_10008574_pt1 | contig 16404 bp, 12 predicted proteins | sample Lox_Sample_35_FD_206713 | JGI IMG/M metagenome (GOLD analysis project Ga0335081, IMG submission 206713) | Soil microbial communities from Loxahatchee National Wildlife Refuge, Florida, United States - Lox_Sample_3.5 | ecosystem: Environmental > Terrestrial > Soil > Wetlands | place: USA... | reverse complement strand
ATGCCGCGATCGTGTTGAAAAAAACGCCCCGCAAGTCCCGCACGCAGAATGCTTCCCCGGCGATTCTCGGTGCGGAACTCGCGGTCGCCACGGCAAGAAAACGATAGAAGCAGCGGTTCGTCAACAAAACAAAGGTTGAAATGTGGTTGAACTGCTAAGTAATTGAGTAGAAATGAATTGGGATTTCGTCTGAACTGGCTGGCGAGACCCTGCCGTTCGCTGGTACACTGCGCCTCTATCACCCTCTGTGACTTCACCGTCGAATGGCCGCCGAACCCAATCGCAGCACCATCTATCGTTTTGGCCTGTATGAAGCTCATATGGCTTCGGGCGAGCTGTTCAGGCAAGGGCGTCGAGTCAAGCTGCAGGAACAACCTCTACGCCTCCTGGTTGCTCTGCTGGAGAATCCCGGCGAGGTTGTAACTCGTGAACTCCTTAGCCAGAGACTGTGGCCGCAAGGCACCTTCGTCGATTTCGATCAGGGCTTGGCAACGGCAGTCACCAAACTTCGGCAAGCCCTGAGCGATAATGCAGACAATCCCCGATTCGTCGAGACTGTTCCCAAACGCGGCTACCGTTTTCTGGCTGCAGTTACGGTGGTGGACCAGTCAAGAGGTCCGATACAGAATCAAGTTCCGTCGTCCCCCCTGCCTCAGATCAGCATGCCCGCGGGTCAACAAACCGCAGATGACCAACCGGTGCCAACCCAGCTTGCACCAAACCAAACTGGCGAAGCCCAGCCTGCTTCAAGCCGAATGGTGCGCAATGCGTTCGCTGCTGCATCGGTTGCGGTACTGGCGGTCGTCCTTGCGATCTACTTCTACTCGACACGCCACGAATTCTTGGTTACAGCGAAAGATACAGTGCTGGTTGCCGATTTCGTGAACACGACTGGTGAGCCCGTTTTCGACGATACTCTGCGGCAGGCACTCGAGATCGATCTGGAGCAATCCCCGGTCATCCAAGTATTATCGGACCGCAAAATAGAGACAATCCTCAAGGAGATGGGCCGCTCCGGCGATGACCGCGTGAGCGGCAGGATTGCAGTCGAAGCCTGTCAGCGTGCTTCTAGCAAAGTTGCCGTACAAGGGTCGATCGCGAGCCTGGGAAACGCCTACCTAGTCGACCTAGCCGCGATCCGCTGCGACAATGGCGAACCCATCGTTCTTGAGCAGATGCAGGCAAGGCGCAAGGAAGATGTAGTCAAAGCGCTGGGGAATGCGACAGCCCGTCTGCGCAAACGGCTGGGAGAGTCCGTGCCCTCGATCAAGAAATATGATGTTCCACTTGAGCAGGCCACAACCTCTTCGCTGGAGGCTCTCAAATCCTACAGCCTCGGGCTCTCCATCTGGAACGTCAAAGGAGACCAAGCTTCGATTCCGTTTTTTCAAAATGCGCTCCATATCGACCCGAGCTTCGCCATGGCCTATGACGCACTGGGAACCGTGTATCACAACTTGAGTCAGACTGAACTCGCCCGCGTCAACGCAACTCGTGCATACGAACTGAAGGAACGCGTGACCGAAGCGGAGAGAATCGCGATCGCGTCCAGGTATTTTCTCTACGTGACCGGCGACCTCGAGCAAGCCGCGCACACTTATGAGTCGGCAGTGCAGAGTTACCCCAACTCCGCCGGAGCGTTGAACCATCTGGGCACCACGAACGGCGAACTCGGACGTTATGTGGCTGCGACCGAGAACCTGCGCCTGGCATTGGACCTGGATCCCACACGAGCTACTACGTACGCTAACCTTGCGACCGACTTGCTGGCTCTCAATCGGATCAACGAGGCCGGCTTCGTTCTCGACGAGGCTAGCCGGCTAAAGATGGAGACCGATTACCTGCTGCAGGTGAATTACTGGAGAGCATTTCTGCGCGGCGACAGTGCTATGCGGCTGCAAATTCTTGAGCGATCGCGAAATGTGCCGAGGGCGCATTCTCTGTTGCTTTTCGAGGAGGCCAATACCGAAGCGTATTACGGTCGCTTTGCGCAGGCCCGTCAGTTGTGGCAAGAAGCGGCGAACCTGATGAAGAGCGAAGGTGATGGGGAAGCCGCCGCAGACTGCCTGGCAATGGCAGCCGCTCGCGAAGCCGAGATCGGGGAAGTGGGCCGCGCACGGCAACTGAGTAAGAAAGCCTTGCAATCAACCCAAGACCAGAACGTAATGGTTCTGGCCGCGCTTGCCCAGGCGACAATTGGTGAATCGGAACAGGCGGCTTCTCTGGCTGAGAAACTCGACCAACTGAATCCATCGAATACCGTCATCCAGAAATATTGGTTACCTACCATACGCGCGAGAGTAGATCTCAATCGCGGGAAGACACAAGCCAACGACGCGATTCGCAGCCTGGAAGTGGCTGCTCCTTACGAAACCGCCGGAATGAGCGGGCTCTCCGTAAGCACTCTTTATCCGGCGTACGTGCGTGGCCAAGCCTATCTCGCCAGGGCCGACGGCAGCCTTGCGCTTGCGGAATTTCAAAAGCTGATCGATAACCCAGGCTTGGTCCTTAATATGCCACAGGGAGCACTAGCGCGACTGGGCCGCGCCCGCGCCTACGCTCTATCCGATCGCGAAAAGGCGCAGATCGCGTATCGTGACTTTTTCCAGCTCTGGAAAGACGCCGATCCCGATATCCCGATACTGCAGCAAGCTCATCGGGAATTTTCACGACTCGCGCGCTAAAAGGACAACGTAGAGTGCCGTTCGCCGGTCCGCCGTTGAATCCCGGATCAAAAAGAGGAAACCTTGAGATCACCGGCTGACTTCGAGACAGATGTTCCAGCCTGGTTGTGCTCCCAGAGGAGGCGCTCGACTTCGGGGCGCAATGGTAAGGAACGCAGCGGGAGGGTCAATCTTCCACGAAACCTAATGAACGCTGAAGGTCAGTTCCAAGGGCTCGTGACCTCTTGCGGCGGGCCTAGGCACATCATAGGTCTCGCCAGATCCAGCGACTTCAAATTTCGACGACGCGTTGAAATCGCCCACTGCGGTGACCGTCGCCTCGAGGGAGCGAAAGCCGTTCTCCCGAATGACTCTTCGGAGGTCGATCATCCTGAAGTGGTTGCCCGGCGACAACACAATTTCCAACAACCCCGTTTTAAGGCTTACATCGACCGAATTCACTCCGCCCAACCGCTGCACCGAGGCTGCGACACCACGCGCACAAAGTCCACAGTCCAGCCCGTAGACACGAAGCTGAATCCTGAGATACTCCGCATGCATCGGCGCGGCTGCCATTAGGATTACAACCAGCAATACAAGGCGAAGCCTGAATTTGAAAATGCAGATCATTTCCGCCGTCCCAGAATGTAGTAGGTGAATCCGACCATTACGCGAACGTCTTCATGCAGTTGCCTGCCATTCAATTGCTCGAAGGCAGCAAATAAGATGCCGCCCTGGAATGCCACGCTCTTGTAAGTACAAAGGACGGAGGGGCCTGAGAATACCGTGGCGCCTCCCGAATTGCGAAGGATTTCTGTAGGGGGCAGGGGAAAAGGCGGAATGACGGCGCTACGGGAAGGAAGTGGAAAAGTGGGGACGGCATCGTGACCATGGCCTGTACCGGTGCTGCCTGGAGTTCGCCGGCTCCGGGCCATCCCCACCTCCTCGCCCGTTGTCTCCCAAAAGAAACGCACATCGGGTTTAGGATAACCTTTGTTTAGAAATGGCGGCCGCCAACCCACAGCCAGGCTGCCGAGCAATGTGTTGCTCCGGTGGTCGTGTTCGCCCGACTCCCATTCGCCGTAGCGCTGATAGCCGGCTCCCACCCAGATGTCGTAGGTCCTGGCGACTCGGCCCGCAGCTAAGGCGACGTACAGAGCTGGCTCGCTCTGAAGCGGAGGAGAGTTGCTAACCGGCAAGCTTTGAGTCGTAGCAGAGCCACCCGCATAAAAGGTGGCCTCGTTGCGAGTGCTCACGCTGGGAGTGGCGTGATAGAAGCGCCAGCCTACGAGAACCTCGGCTTCCGGGATGCTGGGCATCATCGCGGTGGATCGCCCGGTGGGATGTTCTCCCTGAGTGATATAAAAAGGCGCTGCGAATGAGATTTGCACATTCGGCCGAAATCCATACACAACCCGCGGACCGAACATCACCGACCCTTCTCTCCACATTACTGTTGTCTCAATGCCGGCGTCGCCTTTTCCAACAGTAGAAGTTGAATACGAAAATACAGGCCCGTGCCCATCGGCTCGACTGGGCGTCACCAGGAGCCAAGAAATGCTGATAGAAAGAACGAGCTTCGCGGCTGAGCCAGCTATTTTCAGTTTCAACCCTCCGTAGTCGAGACCTCGGTACGTTCGAGTGCGCTGGCGCAGGATTCTACTATCGGTGTTTCCGCAGCCGCAACCGAAGCCGCACAAATTCTCAGCGAAGAGTGCTCGCTACAGGTGGCCCGGTGTCTTGCCGACCACACTCGGCCTGAGGAATTGGGGCTTTCAGTATATCGAGAATGTCACCGGCGCTTCGAAAGCGCTCTTTTGAGCATCCGTTGCGACAATCCGAGATGAGAAGACGCCTGAGTTGACTTTGCGTTGCCGGATTGCGAATAAAGGAAACCCAAACCGACCTGTGTCGTGTCTGTTTCGACAAAGACCGTAGTGAAACTATCGACTACGTAGGTCACGAGGTTCATGGAATTGGATGTAATGGTTCCCCGACCAGGTATGGTGTCATCAACGGAATAGGTGGCAGCGAATCTCTGAGCGAAACTAGTAGCTCCCTGGTCGTTAAAGTCAATCAGCCCTGTGAGCGCACTGTTGTTCATTACGAATTCGGCAATGTCATCTTCTTCACCGGAAGAGTTGGACGCGCTGAGATTCATTCCAAAGCCTTGCGGCGAGGTGATCGACGTGGCGGTTTGAGAATACGCGACTCCCATCGTCATCCCGCCATCGTCGATCTCGAGCAGCTGGAGTCCGCCTACGGACGGATAAGCAGCGAATTGGCAACTGCTACAGGTTTGCCCACCAGTGCGGTTATCGAAACCGGTCAGGACGAGCACAGTACGCCCCTGGTTCAAATCAGAATAGGATCCGCTGATCGTACCGCTTATTGTGGACGCGGCTCCGGCATCGTTGATGTCCTCAATCGAATCTGACTTGATATTGCCGCTCCCGTCGGTGTCTAGAATCCCGGCGGCAGTGAAAGGACCGCCGGCGACCGAATCGAATCCAGCCAAGGTAAACACGTTGTTTCCTTCCGGTACTTGGGGCGATTGGAGGAAGGCATCTCCCGCCATGATTGGCCCCGAATCCGTCTCAATCAACTTCAGGTGCGTGGCATCGACGGGGAAAACGTCGAAATGAAACGTATCGAGACTGCTCACGAGTGTCGCCGCCCCTGGATTGGCAGCGAGATTCACCGAACCCGAGCTAATCGGCAGGTTGGTTTCGTAAGACGAACTGCAGTTGTCGTTGAAATCCTGCAGACCTGAGACGATATTGCCATTCGCGTCCAGCGTAAACGCTCCCACAGTCGAAAGTGGCAGTGGGACCGCAATCGCGAGGTTAAAGCCACAGAATTGTGTCCCGAGTCCAAAGGTTCCGGTAAGGTTGAAGGCGAACGATTGCCCAGCCAGATTGGCCTGCACAACGTTGGATTGCAGATCGAGCGTTCCGCTGCCACTGCCATTGGAATCGAATTCTGTTATTAAGCCATGCTCCGAGGATGACAATACGAAATCAAAACTGTAAGTAGCGGCCGCGGTTCGGAGCTTTAACAGGCCCGACGTGCTGGCGGGACGCCCGTCTACGCCGACGCTGTAACTGCCTGAAGTCACCGATTGGGCGAGTGACGTGCCGCGGCCACTGTTGTTCAGATCGATGATGCCGCCGGAGACTCCGCCCTTCCCATCAGCGGTGAATGTCCCGGCAATCACAGACAGGTTGCCGTTGATGTCGCTCCCGGCGACAGAAAAGACGTAGGTGCCGCTCAGATCGCCATCGCCAAAACTCCCGGATGGAGGCGGCGTGGCCTTGATCGTTCCGCTTCCGCAATCAGCCAGGAGTCCCAAACCACACGCAACGATTGGCAAGAGAAAGCGCTTACGTAGCAACATAGGACCCTCCAGGCAAGAATTGTCACGTCCAGGCAGGCGCACCGTCCGTCGAGAACCCATTCCTTCCTGCGCATGGCCCTGTGGAGATGTTCCAAGCATCGACTCGTGATTGTCAAACTGCTTCCTGTCGCAGCCAAATAAACGATCTGATCTCGACGCCTGTGCGCTTGGACGGTCAATTAAGGTCCAACCAGAGGTTTCAACGCCGATTCGATTTTAGAGGTATTTTCAAATCCGACTACCTTCATCCTAAGCACGCTCTGACGGTCATACAGCATCGTCGTGGGCAAGCCTTCGATGCCGCCAAACTTCTGTTTGAGTTCCTCGCTTGCTGCGGCAAGCGGATAACGAACGCCCATTCCTTCTGCGAATTGAAGTGGGTCTTCCACGTCCGAGATATTTTCGAACTTGAATCCCACGACTACCAATCCGCGAGAACTGTACTCATCGGCGAGCTTCTGGTAGCCAGGCATCTCTTTTTTGCACGGCTGGCACCACGTGGCCCAGAAGTCAATGAGCACGACTTTTCCCCGAAGGTCGGTTGATGAGAGAGAATGTCCTCGGAAATCTTTAACCGAGAAACCGGGCAGGCTTGAACCGATCTCACCCGCGGTAACCTGTTTCGTTTCTAGGCGTGGACTTGCCGAGCGCTGATTGCAGCCGACCAATCCGACCAGAAATGAAACCACAACCAAAATTTGCCTTCGCACCTATTCCTTCTTCCACATGGCTGGCAAGTATACGACGATGGGCCGGATTGTTGTTGGACTAGTCATGCTCCGAACCCGGGAGTCCGTCACGGGCGGCTGGTCATAAGTTCCGACACGGTATCACTACGCACCCCCATTCTCATCACTGATCGGCCCGCGAGCGAAACATTCCTGGAGTCTTGCGTAAAACTCCAATTCCCTTGTAGATCCAAGTCGCGGGCGGGGTAACTTACATGTGGTCAGTCTGAAGCCAGTCGGGCGATCAAATCACTGTGCGTTCTGGTTGTCACATGGGGGTGTGATGTGCTAGCTTTCGAGAACTGTTATGCGGCGGGTTCTTTCCAGTCTCCTTATCGGGGTTCTTGCGTGGACTTTTGTTGCACCGCTCGCAGTCGCGGTGACAAATGGCTTTACCCCTGTCTGCTGCCGCCGAGGCGGAAAACACCATTGCCCAACAGGGGTTTCCGGCGCAATGGCAGCGTCTGGAGATACAGAGCCGTCCTTTCGGACTCTTCCCAGCACGTGTCCTTACCGTTCCGAGATCGCGACTTCTCCGGTGGTTGCGCGTCCGGAAGCATCAAGAACGCTTACGCAAGACAATCCCGCTGAAATCCTGGTTCGCAAATTAAGATCCGCGGCGGGAAGTTCGTTGATCCATCCATCCATATCCCTGCGCGGCCCACCTTTTAACTTTCTCAATCGCTGACCCGGTCTGCCCATCGGACACTGGAATAGGCTAGTTTCAGCCCTCTGCCCGATTCATCTATGGGGAAAAGCGGCAGTCCAAACCTTGACCCGCCCTGTCTCGTTGTGGGGACGAGTTTCTTTTTTCTTTCTCTAGACTGACGTCGAATACAGGCGCGGAGACTCGATCGCGAACCGCGAACGCTTGCCGCTGGACTGTTTCGCATGCAGCTGCGTGGAGACCTAATGACCTACAAAACATTGCTGATCGCTCTTTTGCTGTTGCTCTCCGCTCGTGCCGCCTTTGCCAATGTTTACGGAGCGGTTCGGGGGGTGGTTCACGATCCTCACCATCGTCCAATCCAGGACGCCATGGTCATGATCAAGGCGAAGTCCTCCGAGTGGTCAAAGAGCACGAATACCGACAGCGCCGGAGAATTTCAGTTCAACGGGGTTCCGTTGGGAGACTATACCGTCACGGTGGCGAGCAAAGGATTTGGGCAGACCGGTCAGGACGTGACTGTCATCTCCGGATCTGTGCCCGTTGTTCACTTTCAATTGGAGGTGGCATCTGTCAGCGAGAAACTTACTGTTTCCGCTGCGGGAGCCGTTGTTGCGACCGACACCGCTACGCCGATCACGCTCGTCGACCGCACCGATATCGAGCGCACTCCTGGCGCTGATCTCACAAACAGTCTCTCGATGATTACCGACTTCGTGCCGGGAGCATATGTGACACATGACATGTTGCATATGCGCGGTGGCCATCAAACGACATGGCTGCTCGATGGGATTCCCGTGATCAATACTGCGATCGCGCAGAATCTTGGAGCGCAGTTTGACCCCAAAGACATGGACTATGTCGAGGTCAACCGCGGAAGTTACGGAGCTGAGTTCGGCGACCGGACCTACGGTGTGTTCAATGTCGTGCCTCGCACCGGATTCGAGCGAAACAACGAAGCTGAACTAGTTCTGAGCGCGGGCAATTTCTATTCCACTGACAACGCGTTAAGTTTTGGAAGCCATACGGAAAAATTCGCGTACTACGCTAGCGTCAACGGCAACCGCAGCAACCTAGGGCTTCAGGCGCCTGTCCCCCAAGTCGTGCACGACGCGGTCAATGGATATGGCGGTTTCGGATCGTTTATTTACAACCTGGATTCATCCAACCAGCTTCGGCTGGTAACGTCCGCGCGTCACGACTTTTTTCAGATTCCTTACGATCCCGATCCGAACGACTTCGAAAACACGCTGGGCTATGCCAGCGTCGGGCTCCGCGATGCGCAAAGGGAAACGGATACGGGTTCACTCTTCTCATGGGTACACACTTTTAATTCTCACCTACTGACAACTGTCTCACCGTTCTACCACTACAACAGTGGAGACTACTCGAGCAATCCGAACGACGTTCCCGTCGCGACGACCGAGAATCGCAGTTCCAGTTATGTCGGCGGACAGGCAAACCTGGCGGCCAACTATAAGTTCAACGACTTGCAGGTCGGATTCCTTAGTTTCTATCAGCGAGACAATCAAATCTTTGGAGCAACATTCAACGATGGAAGCGGTAACCCACCCGTTACCGACTCAGAGAAACCGACTGCTAACCTGGAAACGTTCTATATCGATGACAAACTGAAACCTTTTCCGTGGCTCACGCTCTCTGCCGGAATGCGGCCCACAAGATTTGCCGAAGGCAATTTCGGAGCAAACTCGGCACCGCCGATCTCAGAGTCCGCCATCAGTCCTCGCTTTGGTGCCACAGTGACGATTCCACATCTCAATTGGACGTTCCGGGCGTTCTATGGCCACTACTATCAGGCTCCACCGATCGAGACTGTATCCGGTCCCGCACTTGTTAACTACACGCAGGGACAAGGTCTCAGCTTCATCCCCCTACCGGGCGAGCGGGACGAAGAACATCAGTTCGGTGTGGTCATCCCATACCGTGGCTGGGTTCTCGACGTTGATAACTTCCAGACCAATGTCGCCAATTTCCTTGATCACAACAATATCGGTGCATCCAATATCTTTTTTCCCATTACAGTTTCCGGCGCATTGATTCGCGGCTGGGAACTGACTCTGCGCTCGCCGCGCTTTGCTCATCGTGCTCAGGCTCACCTCGCGTATTCCAATCAGATCGCCGAGGGTAGTGGCACCATTACCGGCGGGCTCACCGATTTCACTCTGTCACCAGGTCTGAGTCCACTCGATCATGACCAGCGCAACACTCTGAATGTCGGTGGTGATATATCTCTTCCCTGGCGTTCCTACGTATCGACGAACATCTACTACGGTTCCGGCTTCAGCAACGGAGAAGATGGCGTGCCCGGATGGCCGTATCAAGGCGCCTACCTGCCTGGACACACCACATTTGATCTCTCGGCGGGAAAAGATTTCGCCGAACGTTTCACGGTCTCCGTGACCGCACTCAACGTGGCGAACCGGCGCGTGCTGTTCGATGACAGCCTTACATTTGGCGGGTATCACTGGAACTTGCCAAGGCAAATCTATGTTCAACTTCGCTACCGCTTTCATTACTGATCCCTGTGCGGGCTGTGGAACGGACACGTGAGCAAGGAGATTGAGAGAGACGGGAGGCGCAAAGAGAATGTCAAGTCGAGTGCGTGGGTTGTCGATGCTGTTCATAATCGTCTTAGGATTGTGCCATCGAAGAACCATGGGCGCGGTGATGGCGGGCGAACTGAGTAAGGTTCATCCCCTAATGCCCGAAATCTCCAATGGACCCGCTCAGCGTGAGCCGTCCAGGTCGACCTTGGGAAAATGGCCGTCTGCGAGAGCAGATCTTCCACCTTCTGGACTTTTTCTTTTGCTTCCGAGCCGCGCTGGATCGACTTCTACAACGACGTATTGGCATGCGAGTGCGGCGTTGAGAGCGACCCCGCGAAGAAGACAGAGACCTTCGCTGGCAATCAGCACACGACCTACTCCGAAGACTCGGAGACGTCAACCTCAACTGGTACGAAGCGACTGGCTTCACGCGTCCGTACCCTGGCGAGAACAAAGTTCTCCCTGCGAGTCATTCAACCGCGCGGCGCCAACCAAAGCCGACCGGGACGACTGATAATTGTCACCATCACAATGACCTCTCCCGATGATCGGGGAGAGGTTTATTGTTGGCCGGACGTGTACCAATTCCGCTCCAGACACCATCTCGAATCCTCGCACTCTGCTCTTCCCGGGCAAATAAAGCAGAGGCGAATAACATCGTTTTGAGCGCCTACATCCTCAACCTCGCGCTCACCTTGACAGTATTCCTTCTGTTAAGAAGACATGGAGGCTATCGCCAAACCCTGTTCGCGAAGGCATTTCGATCGAGTCCTCTCTCGATTTCGATCAGCACGCTGTCGGAGGGACGCTATCTGGATGTCAATCACGCTTTCCTACAGATGCTGGGATACGAGCGCCGCGAGGTGATTGGCCAGACGGTCAAAGACCTACGGATTTGGCGGACTCGGCGGATCGCGAACGGATGCTCGATCTTCTGGGCCGGGCCAACGTAACTAAGGGCCTTCATGCACGGATGAAGACGCGGGCGGGCGAAATCCGCGAAACCACCGTATCGGCGGAGGTCATTGATGTCGACGGGGTACCCTGCGTTTTAGCAGTAACACAAGATGTGACCGATCCGCGCCGCCTGGAAAACCAGCTGCGGCAGGCTCAGCGGGTGGGCGCTGTCGGTAGATTGGCAGGCGGGGTCGCTCATGACTTCAACAACCTCTTGACCGTGATCATTGGATACAGCGAACTCGCGGCATATAAGTGGGCTCTGGTCACGGCATATCGCAACACTTGTAGACGATTTTGTAACGGAGGAAGCGCCAAAGCTCAGCGGAGATATTGCTAGACTGCGGTTGTACTGGAACCATATGGTTCGGACCACAAATTAAAGCTGGATCGAATTTGCTGGCTTCATCATTTGCTTCATGCGCCGGACGACGTTTACCGGGATGCAGGCGGCCACGAGCGAAACGGCTCGCGGCATTAATCGCAGCATTGTCCTCAATCTGATCAGGCGCCGGCAACCGATTTCTCGGGCCGACCTCGCCCGCGCCTCCGCGCTGCAACGTAGCACGGTGTCCCTCATCACTGAGCAACTCGTTCGTGAGCGCTGGGTCATCTGTGGCTCCATGGGACGCCTTCCTCGCGGGCGTCGGCCGACCTTCCTGCAGGTTAATGATCGGCGAGCTATTCTTGCCGTCGATCTGCGCCCCTCCATAACCACGATAGCTGTGGCGGACGTGAATGGGCGTTTTCTCGCACAACAAAGTGCTCTCACGCCGTCCGATCCTGATTCAGCAGCAGAGCTGTTCTCTAAACAGTTGCGCCAGATGATGGACGGACATTCGGAACAGCCAGTAGAGGCGCTGACCAGACAGGGCCTGTGGCGGCCGAAGCTGGTGCCTCGTTAGTCCCCGCGATGCTCACTGCCCTCCGAGAGCATCCAAACCTGGAAGCGGTGTCGCGTAGTCGGGATCATTGACATTGGTCGAGCCCGAGGCGTCGGCATTGTCGAAAAGCGTCAAGCCATTCCAAACATAGATTGCGTCCGGTAATCCGGTTCCTCCGTTGAACCAGCCTCCTGTCAGCCTGGGTATGTTGACGCCAGCGGGATCCCAGTACTCGACGCCCATCCCCAAGTTTTGTGGCAAAGCTAGTTGGACTGCTCGAAGATCCTTCAAGAACTGCACCTGCAGCGCCGTGCTCGGCGGAGAGTACCAGGGATCGTTGGCATCGAATCCGTTCTCATAGTGCTCGCCGGTTTCAATGATGAAGATCGGTTTCCCAAGATTGTTCGCAGCCGCCACAAGGACGTCTTGCTCTACGGGCTGGTTGTTCGGGTTGCTTTGTGCGGCCTGCGCATCGGTCAAAGGCCCGTGGAACATCGGGTAGTAACTCTGGCAGATAGCGTCATAGGGAATGTTGCTTTGATTTGCCAACGTGAAGAACTGAGTCAGGTCCCACGCGGGCGTGATGTGAATACAGGTAAGCGGAGCGGGAACCGCTAATCCGATGGAAGTATCCGCGGCACCGTCGTGAACGGCTTGGATGGCCTGGATCTCCAAGGCAGCAAAGCCGCTGAAGTTCGCACCCGTGGGACTGCCAATGGAGCCGAGGAAGCCCGTATCGACCTCGTTTCCGATGGAAACCAAATCCGGCATCACGCCAGCTTGCCGATAGGCCATAATCTCGGCTTTGACGTAGTTGTAAATATCAGTCTGTAGCTGAGACAGCGAGTGCCCGGACCATGCCGCGGGCACGCTGCTCGAGCTTCCACCGTCGAACAGCAGAGTCAGTTGCAGGCTCATGCCGAGGTTTTTGGCACGCTTAGCCAGGTCAAGATCCTGAGCGTCAGTTTCGGCAAAACAAGCGTTTCCCGTGCATCCGGTTTGCGATGGATTCGAGTACGGCGGGGCCGAACTCGGACGCAGGCGCACCATGTTTACGCCGTGATTCTTGAAAATCTGAAGAACGTCTGTCTGAACGCCTGAGCTGTCCTTCCACCACACCACGCCTGTGGAGACGCGTGCCACTTCCTGTTTCTCCAACAAGGCGTTGTCAATGCCTCGGAAGAAGGACGGTCGCAGAAGCCACTGCTGGCTTTGCGTCGGCGTTCCCGACAACGAGGTCTCTTCCAGAAAAGCTCCAGCCGAAGTGGAAGGCACATCGATCAACAACCCTGTGCCGCTGTTCGAAAAGGTGTAGTAGCCGTTCGAAGTAGGAGTGAGCGTCCAGCCTTCCGTAGCAACGCTTGTGCAGGGATTCTGGACGACATACATCACGCCGGAACTATTGGAGCTATCGAGACACAAGCCATTTTGGACATTGCTGACGTGCCACAGTCCACCGGAGACTGTGGTGAGCATCCACCTCTGACTCAGGCTTGTGAAGTTTCGCGGATCCTCAACCAAGTGGTCTCCGACTGTCGTCGAGTTGTTATCGAGGTCCACCTGCAATGCGCTGAGCTGATTCAGAACGTAGTAAGACTGTCCACTGATGGGTGAGATGTCAGTGGGTTGCGCAGGCTGTTGGCTGGGAGTGGTAGCGACGATCAAGTTGGCGGAAGCAGTTCCGCCATTTCCGCCTTCATTCGAGGTCACAGCTCCGGTCGTATTGGTGAGGCTACCGGAAGAGGTTGACGTCACATTGAGGCTCAAGCTGCACGAGGCATTTGCTGCAAGGCTTGCGCCGGCAAGACTCACAGTGCTGGAACCGGCCGCCGCTGTAATCGTGCCCCCGGCGCAGCTTCCGCTCAAGCCACTCGGAGTGGACACGATCTGACCGGACGGCAAGGGATCGTTAAAACCAACACCGCTCAACGTCTGGCTTGTATTCGGGTTCGACAGATTGAAAGTCAGAGTTGTAGTTCCATTTAACGCCACGCTCGCGGTACCAAACGTCTTTGCGATCATCGGGGGGAGTATCCGCGGAGGAGGCGGACCACCAGATGATCCACCGCAACCTAGGCTCCCGAAAAAGTTCATGGCCATCAGCAAGGCCAGCACGAATCGCAACATGAGTCGGAATCCGCTTGTCGTTGGCTTCATCCCAATCACCGGCTATTTTCCCGGATTCTCCTTTTCGGGCATATCAAAAGTCTCTGGCTTGGGCTTGCGGTTCATTTCGTAATACAGTCCTTCCACCTGGTCTTTGGTCTGTTTGATTTCCTGGAACAAGCGCAATTCCCTTTGTGCCGCCTCGGCCATGCCGACCTGTGTGTAGGCTCGCGCCAATCGATAATGCGCGGAGCCGTTGAGAGGATCGGACTGCACCGCCATGCGCAGGTATTTGATCGCCTCCTGCGGGTTTCCCTGCATCGCCAAGGTCGCAAGGCCCATCTGTGCCCGAACTTCATTCGGGTTGAGGTGGTAAGCCCGCTGATAGTGCGCGAGTGCCCGGTCTGGCGCGGATTGCAGCAACGCAATATCAGCCAACTCGCATTCCGTTTTGGCGGAATCGCCCTCAACTCCCATAGACGTCTCCAGTTCCTTCTGGGCTTCAGCTTGCGCGGCAGCATCTCTGTGGGCTGATTCGAGAATGGCTTCTGCTAACTCGTAGTGAACCCCGCTGACTCGCGGATCAATTTGTAGAGCCTTGCGGTAGTGATCGATAGCGCCCTTGAGGTCTCCGGCATTGATGAGCTTCTCGGCAATCGTTTGTTGCATGCGAGCTGAGCGCGGTGCCACCACGGCGAGCTTCGTTAGGGTGTCATCCGCGAGGTCGGAATAAATGCGTTGTGCCGCGAACAGAATGTCTGGGTTGTCGGCGTCAAGCTGGACGAGCTGCCGCAAAAGTGATCCGGCGGCTTCCATGTCGCCTTGCTGCTCATACAAGCCGGCCAACTCCATGCCTACTTCGATTCGCAAAGGCTTCTCTTGCAGTTGCTGGAACGACTTCTCGAGAGAAGCACGCGCGGCACTGTCCCCCAGCCGCTTCTGACAGATGCCGAGAAGTGCCAGCGCCTTCGTGAAAGACGGCTGAGTTGTCAGCGCCAAGTGAAATTCGTCGGAAGCAGCACGGCAATCGCCGCGGGACATTTCGAGCACGCCGATGCCGGCGTGCGCCCTCGGATTCTTAGGATCGACGGCTAGAGCAGCGCGAAACTCTTTTTCCGCAGACGTCGAATCGTTGGTCTGCAGGGCTGATTGAGCACGCTGAAGATGCGCGCGGACTTCGGCATCTGGCGTGGCTGAGCCCTGTGCCAAGGCGAAACACGCGATGCTCGCGACTAGCACAGTCAAGCTGACAGGTCGTAACTTGCGAAGAGGAGATCCAAACATCAGAAATACCCCGCGAGAGAATTAGGCCGGAATGCCCCCGCTGATTCTAGCCTCAGTCGGAGAAAGGGCTGAGAAAAGACTGGGCCCAACCCTCTCGCAGGTGTCGGGCCCAGGTCGGTCAGCAAATGTCACTCGGAGGATCTGTCTCTGTCAAAAGAGTGTCGATTTAGAACGAAAGCTTGCCTCCTAGTTGCCAAATGCGTGGGCTGTTGGCGACGTCCGTCGGGATGACCTGACCCGCCGTTCCAGTGTCGATGGAGCTGTTGGGATTGCCGTAGTCGATGTGGTTTAGCACATTAAACGAATCCGCTCTCAACTCGAACTTAATCCGTTCGGTAATCGAGAACGTCTTCCCAATACCGAAATCCACGTTGACGAAGCCCGGCCCATAGAGACTATCGCGAAGGTTTTGGCCGAACGTTCCGGCCGCCGGGAGGTCGTACGCGGCCGGATTGAACCATTGGCCCGGCGTGTGATGCCCGCCGGAGTTTGGATCTCCGACCTTCACGGCGTATAGCGTGCAGCTCCAGCACGTGCTCAACCCCGGATCCAGCGCGCTTGAGCCCGTAAACGCGCCCGCCGCCGAAACCGACGGAGTGAAGGGCAGTCCGGTGTGCAATTGCATGATCGTGGAGAGGCGCCACCCGCCGGCGATGGCGTTGACCACTCCGTGCAGCGGGTACTGACGGCCAGCGCCAAATGGGAGGAGGTAGACGACCTCGCCGACCAGAAAGTGCCTAATGTCGGTTGCGGAAGGTGCGTAATTGGAAGCCGGACTGTACGGATTCTGGTACACGTCCACACCGCCCGAACCCCAACCTCTTGAAGTGCCGGTATCGAGGGACTTGGAAAACGCATAGTTCGCCTGGAATTCAATCCCATGGGACATCCTCTTCTGTAGGCGCAGTTGCAGGGCGTTGTAGTTGGACCAGCCATCGAAGATCATGCCGGCGATGTATGGGAAGTTCGGGTTGGGGTTGCAGGCATACCAACCACCACTGCATCCCAGGTTGCTGGCCGTGACTGCGTCGATATTCGTGGTGTAGTTGAGATTCGAGCCGTGCGTGAAGACATAACTCGTATCCAAGAGGACGGCACCCGGAAGCTGATGCTCAACGCTCACCAGGAGCTGTTCAACATAGGTGGTTGGT
>Ga0335081_10008573_pt1 | contig 16405 bp, 12 predicted proteins | sample Lox_Sample_35_FD_206713 | JGI IMG/M metagenome (GOLD analysis project Ga0335081, IMG submission 206713) | Soil microbial communities from Loxahatchee National Wildlife Refuge, Florida, United States - Lox_Sample_3.5 | ecosystem: Environmental > Terrestrial > Soil > Wetlands | place: USA... | reverse complement strand
TCACCTCACTAAGCCATTCGTTTGCCGATACAGAAATTCTTGCCATTAACCCTTGCTCTATAGATTCGGTGCTTATAGAGGCTGGATTTCAGTTGCGACTAGCCTATTAGTGCTATCTTCCTCGACGTAAGACTTCCGCAAAAAGACCAGTGCTTAGTAGTTATCCAAAACCGCAAAAGAAATCCGCAAGAGACGGTGGAGCGGCAGCGTCGCCGATTTGTCTACTTCAATCTCGGGAGCCGGTGTTATGCTCTGGTCACTTGAGAAACTTCGGTCGAGGCAAAGAGATGCGGTGTCTGGTCACGGGTGGTGCGGGTTTTATCGGATCACATCTCAGCGAGCGCCTGTTGCAGTCCGGCCACGAGGTGCTGGCCATTGACGACCTTTCTACCGGGAGCATGGAAAACATCATGTCCTTCCGCTCCCACCCCAGCTATGAGTTTCATAGCGACTCGATCTTCAACCGGCGGCTGATGGCGGAGTTGGTGGACTTAGCCGACATCGTCTTCCATCTGGCCGCGGCGGTCGGGGTGAAGCGGATCGTCGACTATCCCGTTCAGACCATTGAGACCAATGTTCGTGGCACGGAGATCGTGCTAGAGCTGGCGGCCAAGAAACGCCGCCGCGTCCTGATCGCTTCCACCTCCGAGGTTTATGGCAAGTCGAACAAGCTGCCGTTCTCCGAAACCGACGACCTGGTCCTGGGCAGCACTTACAACAACCGCTGGGCCTACGCCTGCTCCAAGGCGATTGACGAGTTTCTGGCGCTGGCTTACTTCCGCGAGCACAAGCTGCCCGTGACCATCGTGCGGCTGTTCAATACCGTGGGACCGCGGCAAACCGGCCAGTACGGAATGGTGGTGCCTACGTTTGTGCGGCAGGCGCTGTTAGAGGAGCCGATCACCGTCTTCGGCGACGGCCGGCAGTGCCGCTGCTTCGGGCATGTGTCCGACGTGCTGGATGGCTGCCTCGCTGTCGCCGCCGACGACAGCACCGCCGGCGAGATCTTTAACCTCGGCAACACCGAGGAGATCAGCATCGCCGATCTGGCGCGGCGCGTCATTGCGCTGACTGGCTCGCGCAGCTCCATCCGCCACGTGCCCTATAGCGAAGCCTACGGGCCGGGCTTCGAGGACATGCATCGCCGCATTCCCGACATCTCCAAGGCACAACGCTGGCTTAATTACCAGCCCAAGCATGGATTGGACGACATCCTTCAGGACGTCATCGCTTTCGTGCGGCAGCAAGTGGGGAGCAAGAGGGCGGTGTTCGTCGCGGCAGGGGCACAGTAACAGGAGCGAGGCTCAATGCTTCAGCGCGACATTGTTGGGGAACCAGGTCAACTGAACTGAAGCTGCCACGTCCGTCTGCCGGTTAGGATTAAGCAGCGGCACCAGCCATTTCTCGTACTGCAACGAACTCTTCACTTCCCACTGCTTCTTGACACGAAAAATACCCGCTAGCGTGGCAACGTTTTGTGTGGTGCCGAACGGAATGTAGTCCTTCGATATCTTCACGCCGCGATAGCTGAATTGGATACTGCTGAGCGGACTGATGGTGTAGGTGGTCCACGCGGCGTATCCGTTGGCGTCGCGGCCAATCCAGTTGCCGATCAAGTCTCCATTATTCAGGTAAACGTTGCGATAAAGGATCTCGTAATAAAAGAAGTAAGCTCCACCGGCGGAGTGCGTTTGCCGGTTGGTGGTGAGGCCCTCCACTCGCAAATCCAGCTTCGACAAGTGAGGGAAGTGGCTGAGATAAACGCCAGGATTGAATCCGGTCCGGCGGAAAGTGACGAGCGGCAGGAGTTCGTCGTGCGTCAACATGTCGGTGTAGAGAGTGGCCCAGCCTCCCACCTGCCAGGTGAAATCGAAGGTGCTGAAGCGGGCGCCGGGATCGCGCCGTGAATTCTTCACCTCTGGCGAAACGGTACTAAAGCTGGTAAAGCTGTTCCAGAAGGAGCCGAAGGTGAGCGGCACGTGGTTCTGGCCGGCGAAAATCGCAGTGCGGGTAAGACCCATCTCCATGTTGCGGAAGGGCCGGACTCCCAGAATCGATACACCGCCCAGCGGCTTAAAGCTGACCTTCTGTCCGTACATGTAAGGGCTTTGCGGGAATTGCGTGTGCCCGGAAAGCCCGCCGAAGAAATTGTCGTAACGAAACGGCCCGAAGATACGCGAGATGCCCGGCACCCACAGTGGCTCCGAGCGATTGACGCGCAGCATCCAGAAAGGCTCGGCGTTGTTGCTGATGGCGAAGGAACCGGCCTGCGTCGGTCCCCACGCCAGGCTTTGCTTTCCGATGGAAATGTCGTGTCCCAGCAGCGGCGTGGTCACATACGTATCCAAGAGGCGAAGCCGATCAATGGCAGGAAAAGGAAGACCCGGCTGGATGGGTTCGCCATTGACCGTGGCAATCGCTTGTCGGGCCTGCAACGGGTAGGCCGGCGCCGACGGCGAGTGCTGGTATTCGCCATTGGCGTAGAAGGCGAAGCTGCCGTCATCCGCGCGAGCAGTGAATCCGGTGTAGTTGTTGAAGCCCTCCTGGTAGGGCCGGCCGTAGTCATTGACGATCGTCTGCCCAAGATTGTTATCGTTCAGCGGCTGTCCCGCGATACCCGTAACGCGGGTATAAACCGAGGACAACCGGATCGACTCAACTGGCCGGCCATCGAGCGCCGACAGCTCGTTGGCGAACTCGGCGCGCAGCTCCTTCAGTGTGCCCGCAATGTCCGGCGGCAGGTCTGGCGTGCCTTCGACTTCCGAATCCAGTCCCTCGATCATGCGCGCGCAGCTCATCCTCGTCCAGGGACGAATGCCCAGGAACGCGCTATCAATGTAGCCGCGCGTGATCAGGCGATACATTGCGGTGTTGATCCAGCTATCCAGCGGAACGTAGGTGCTGCCCAGGTGGGCGGGATTGGGCGCGGTCTCCACCAAGTCATCGCGGCTGGCATTGTGCCGCTGGTTGTAGATGTGACGGCCAGTTTCGTATCCGATGAGCCCGCCGACGAAGACATCGGAGAGGAAGTGTTTGCCGGCGCTGGCCCTCGCCAGGCTGACGCCGGTCGCTAAGCCATAGGCGCTGATCGTCGCGAACGGGTTGGGATACTCGTGCGCTACCACCGACGCGAAGGCCCACGTCAGCGCGGCATGGTTCGACGGGAAGGATGTCCCGCCGTCAAAGAAGGAATTGTGAAAATGCGATTGTTGGGGCGCCAGGCGTCCGGTGCTGTACTGGAGCGGATACTGCAATGCGAGGACATCGATCATCGCCTCGGTGGCGAGGACGCCGGTCTCGCGCATGTGCTCGTTGTTGGTGATGCGGCCCCAAAGATACGCCGAGCCGGACAGCCCGGCAGCCGCCGCCAGGCCTGCGTTTGAAGCGGTGTTGTAGGCGTTGGCATGAGGACTGAGCAGTCCCCAGGAGCTGCTCGGGTCGGTCACGAACAGGCCGGCAGCGATGCCGCTCGCCGGCACGAGCCACCTGAAGTCACCAGGCTGGAGGCGCAACGGACTGGTCCAGATGTCCTTCTGGTCTTGCGCTAGATGCTTGAGGAAATCGCGCTCATTGGGATGCGCGAGCTTGAAGTCAGCAGAGTCGGGGGCAGGACTCGCGGCTGCGGCCGGATCGGGCTGGGGACCGCTTTGCTGTGCCGCGGCGTTGCCCCCCAGTGCAACCCATAGCAAGGCGACGACGAGCGCCAAGACCCGTCTCCATCCATACTTCCAACCGCATTCCCTGGGCAAATGACTGCGCACACTGACCACTTGGTTCGCAAACTCCGTTCAGGCAGAAGGCTGTAACGATGCATCGTCGACAGGAGTCAACCACTCAGAACTGCGGAACAGAAGCTGTGAAGTTGTTTTTGGATTGTATCCGTGACCGACCGGCGTAGTCGAGATATTAATGCAACGAACCAGGGGCAATGGGCTGTCTCGTCACAGCTTCACAGCGCGTAATCGCAGCGCGTTGCTGATCACCGACACCGAGCTGAAGCTCATGGCGGCGGCGGCGATGATTGGGCTCAGCAGAATGCCGAACTTCGGATACAGGATGCCCGCCGCAATCGGCACGCCCACCGAGTTGTAGAGAAAGGCAAAGAACAGGTTCTGGCGGATGTTGCGCATGACGGCGCGGCTCAGCCGGCGCGCGCGCACCAGCCCAGCCAAGTCGCCCTTCAGCAGCGTGACTCCCGCGCTCTCCATGGCAACGTCAGTGCCGGTTCCCATCGCGATTCCGACCTGCGCTTGTGCCAGAGCGGGCGCATCGTTAATGCCGTCACCCGCCATCGCGACCACGCGGCCTTGCTGCTGAAGCTTCTTAACCACTTCCGCTTTGTGATCGGGCAGTACCCCGGCCTGGAAGTCGTCAATAGCGAGCTTTCGCGCCACGGCGGCCGCGGTGGTCTCGCTATCGCCCGTGAGCATGACCACGCGCAGACCCTGCTCGCGCAGGTCGCGAATCGCCGGCGCGGCCTCTGGCTTCAGCGGATCGGCAATACCCAGAATGCCGGCGGCGCGACGATCGACGGCCGCAAAGATGACGGTTTGTCCCTCGCGACGCAGCTCCTCCGCTTTCGCCTTCAGCTCTTGCGCATCGATGCCGAGCTCTTGCAGCAAGTCTTCGTTGCCGGCTGCGACCTCGTGGCCTCCCACGCGTCCCACCACGCCGCGCCCGGTAAGAGAGCGAAACTCGTCAGTGGGTATTAACGAAATATTATTTGCCTCCGCCGCTTCCACCACCGCCGCCGCGAGTGGATGCTCGCTGCCCCGCTCCAGACTGGCGACCAGGCGCACAATCCGCTCCTCCGTCTCGCCGCCAACGGCAACCACCGTCATCAGCTCCGGCCTGCCCTGCGTCAGCGTGCCTGTCTTGTCGAGCACCAGCGTATCGACCTTCTGCAAGGTTTCCAGCGCCTCGGCATTCTTGATGAGGATGCCGGCGCGCGCGCCCCGGCCCGTGCCAACCATGATCGCCATCGGAGTCGCTAGCCCCAGCGCGCACGGACACGCAATGATCAGCACGGCGACGGCGCTGACGATCGCATTCGCCAAGTGAGGCTCCGGGCCCCAGATGAACCACGCGACAAACGTGATCACTGCAACCGTCAGCACTGCCGGGACGAACCAGGCGGCAACTCTGTCGGCCAGCCTCTGGATGGGCGCGCGGCTGCGTTGCGCCTCGCTCACCATCTTCACGATCTGCGCCAGCATGGTCTCGCTGCCCACGCGGTCGGTGCGCATCAGCAGCCAGCCGGTGCCGTTCACCGTCGCGCCGATCACCTTGTCGCCCGCGTGCTTCTCTACCGGAATCGACTCGCCGGTGACCATCGATTCGTCCACCGAGCTCAGGCCATCGAGCACAACCCCGTCGACCGGGATCTTCTCGCCGGGCCGCACCCGCAGTTTGTCGCCGACCTTCACCTGGTCCAGCGGCACGTCGTACTCGCTGCCGTCGTCGCGCATGATGCGCGCCAGCTTGGGCGAGAGGTCGAGCAGAGCTCGGATGGCGCTCGAGGTGCGGCTGCGCGCGCGTAACTCCAGTACCTGGCCCAGCAACACCAGCGCGACGATCGCCGCTGCGGCTTCAAAATAGACATCCGGCAGGCCGCCCATGCCGCGCTCCAGCGACGGCGGGAAGATGCCCGGCGCAATGGTTGCGATCGCGCTGTAAATGTAGGCGACGCCAACGCCCATCGCGATCAGCGTGAACATGTTCGGGCTGCGGAACTGCAACGACGCCCAGCCGCGCACGAAGAACGGCCAGCCACACCACAGCACGATGGGCGTCGCCAGCGCGAATTCGATCCAGTTGCCCAGGCGCGGCCCGACCGCGTGCAGGAGCGGGCCCATGCGCAGCATCGCGAATGCGACCAGCGGAATTCCCAGCACGACGCTGATCCAGAAGCGCTGTGTCATGTCGCGCAGTTCGGGATTCTCCTCCGCTGCGGTGACGGTCTTCGGCTCCAGCGCCATGCCGCAGATGGGGCAGGCGCCCGGCTCGTCGCGCACGATCTCGGGATGCATCGGGCAGGTCCACTGCGTCTTCGAAGGGGCAAGCGGGAGCTCCGGCTCCAGCGCCATGCCGCACTTGGGGCACGCACCGGGGCGGTCCTGCCTGACCTCGGGATCCATGGGGCAGACGTAAGCCGTTGCCGATTTTGTCGCCGCCGCGGCCGGGACAGGGCCCGGGGACCCCGGATCTGTCTCCAGCTTTCGAGCTGCGCCGATCTGCACCGGCACGCCGCCGATCTGCACCATGCCCGGCGCAGCGACTGGCTTCTCGCTCGCAACCAGATACTTCTTGGGATCGCGCTGGAACTTCTCGGCGCAGCCGCGCGAGCAAAAGTGATAGAGCTTGCGTTCGTACTCGGCGGTGGATGCCGCCTTGGCCGGATCGACGGTCATGCCGCAGACGGGATCTTTGTCGAGCTTCCTGGGCGCGGGCTGCGCAGCGCCGTCGTTGCCCGCCTCGCCCTTCGCCGAAACGTACTTCGCGGGATCTGCGGTGAACTTGTGCATGCAATGCGGCGAGCAGAAGAAGTAGCTTTCGCCCCGATACTGCGCCTTGCCGCGAATCTGCGAGCTATCGACCTTCATGCCGCAGACCGGGTCCTTCGCGGAAAAATCCAGGGTCAAGTTCTCCAGGGGCGTCTCAGGCTCGATCATTTCGCTCTCTACGAATCTGCTCTCATTGCGAAGGCACGACCCAGAGCCTCTGAAGTTGTGCCCTGCTACAAAAGTAATTCCGCTCTTTATCCTGATGCTCTATAGTGAACTCGGACCGCTGCCGTGCGGCGTCCGTACTTCCTATCATTGCACGTTTGCGAGAGGCCAGACCGATGACCGCTGTGGAAGTCATGTTCCGCTATGGAATGCCGCCGGGCGAGAAGGAGATGAGCGCCCTGGGCAAGATGAACGACGTCTACGGAATTCGCCGCCTCCAGCTCAAAGAACAGGAGCGAACGATCCGCGTCGAATATGACGCCACACGGCTGAACGAAGGCGCGGTGGAGAAGCTGCTGCGCAGCGCAGGCGTCGATGTGCGCGAGAGGCTGGCGTTGGTGTAGCGCCCGCCAACCATCCTGCGGAGGACTCGAGGTCCGCAACCGCTTTCACGTCTTCTCCTCACTTGGGAACAGCAGAGACAGCGCCACCGAGATCAGCAAGACCCCCGCAACAATCACCAGCGCGATCTCCGTCCGCACCTCTACGTAGTTCGATGCCAGCATCTTCAGCCCAATGAAGATCAGGATGACGGACAAGCCGTAATGCAGGAAGTGGAACGTCTCGATCATCCCCGAGAGCACAAAGAACAGCGAACGCAGCCCCAGGATCGCGAACACATTCGAGGTGTACACGATGAACGGCTCGCGCGTCACCGCCAGCACGGCGGGAATGGAATCGACGGCGAAGAGCACGTCCGTGGTCTCCAGCACAATCAACACCAGCGCCAGCGGGGTCGCATAGGTCATGGCGTCGCGGCGCACAAAGAAGCGGCTGCCCTCATATTCGTCGGTCACGCGGAAGAGCCTGCGAAAGCCGCGCAGCAGCAAATTGGACTCCGGGTGCACCTGCGCCCCGCTCTGGCGCAGCAGGCGGATGCCGCTGTAGATCAGGATGGCGCCGAAGAGGTAGATGACCCAATGGAAGCGGTTCAGCAGGCTGACGCCGGTGAGGATGAAAATCGCGCGCATGATGAGCGCGCCGATCACCCCCCAGAACAGCACGTCGTGCTGGAAGCGGCGCGGAACATGGAAGTAGCGGAAGATGAGCAGGAAGACGAACAGATTGTCGACGCTCAGCGACTGCTCGATGATGTAGCCGGTGATGAACTCCAGCGAGAGCTCCGAGTTGGGCCGCGCGCTGCCGCCCACCATCGTCGCCCCGAACAGGTAAATGAGCGCTGCAAAGACTCCCGCCAGTCCGACCCAGAGGGTGGTCCAGCCGATCGCTTCGCGAAATCCGACCACGCGCTTGTGGCGACGAAAAACGCCGAGGTCCAGCGCCAGCATCGCCAGCACAAACACGTTGAAGGTGACCCAGAAGATCCAGTTCGCGGGCATCAAGCTCAATCCAGAACAGCCATTCTAGCTGGAGGGAGCGAACTCGCACGCGAACAAAACCGGGTAGCCACGGCAGGCTTCTTGGAGTTCTCAATATCTGCGTCGCCGGGTTCCGCTCAGAACGGTCTCACAACACCGATTCACTCCGAACCAATAGGCCAGCTCGCGATAATCGCCGCAATCGAAGATCGCGACGTCGGCATCTTTGCCGGGCTCCAGACTGCCCTTGCTGTGTTGCAGCCGCAGCGCACACGCCCCGTTATACGTCGCAGCCGTGATGGCTTCCGCCGGCGACATCTTCATGTGCGTGCAGGCGACCGACAACACGAACGGCATCGAGGGCGTGGGCGCGGTGCCGGGATTGTAGTCGGTGGCGAGAGCCACGGCCACGCCGGAGTCGATCAGCTTGCGCGCGGGAGGGAAGTTCGCCAGCCCGAGAAAGTAGTTAGCTGCCGGAAGCAGTGTGGCAACCGTATCGCTGTCGGCCAGAATCGGCAGGTCTTCCTCGGCGATGCAATCCATGTGGTCGAGGGAAGCAGGATGAAATTGCATCAGCGGCGCAAGTTTGGCCGGCGTGAGCTGGCACACATGCGCGCGTACGCCGAGCTTGTGCTCAACCGCGCTGCGCAGGATGCGTTGCGACTGTTCCGCAGTGAATGCGCCGCGCTCGCAGAAGACGTCCACGAACTCCGCCAGCTTTCGCTGCGCCACAGTTGGAATCATCTGCTCGCAGATGCCCCGAACATATTCTTCGGGATTGTCGCGGTATTCGGGGGCGACGACGTGCGCTCCCAGCAGCGTGGGAACTACGGTCCCACTCCACCGGCTCGCGGCCTCGCGAATTGCCTCCAGCGATTTGATCTCGGCATCGAAGCTTAGCCCGTAGCCCGATTTGGCCTCAACGGTGGTGGTGCCTTGTGCGGCCATTTCACCAAACGCGCGCAACACGTGCGCCGCCAACGTTTCCCTGGACGCCTCACGAACGCCGCGCACGCTGGCGCGAATGCCGCCTCCCGCCTCCGCGATCTCTTCGTAGCCGGCGCCCGCGATGCGCTTTTCGAAGTCGATCAGACGTGGAGCGGTGAAGACCGGATGCGTGTGCGAATCCACGAAGCCGGGAAGGACGACCTTGCCGCGGCAGTCAATCTCTTCAAGCTCCGCGCGGCGCGGTGCGAGCGTCTTCGCGACTTCATCCGTCTTGCCGGCAGCGACAATCTTGCCGTCGGCGATGAGTACAGCGCCGTCTTCGATGATGCCGAGATCGCGCATCGGCGCGCCGCGTCGCGGACCGCTATCGCCGGCTGGATTGCGCAACGTGAGCAGTTGCGCGGCATGGGTGAGGAGGATGGGCATGAAGCTACCAAGTATATCCAGAGCAGCGCTGGCCGAACGAGTTTGCTGCAAAGGGCCATGCTGCTGGTGAAGTCGCTCCAAATCCATATCACCTCCGGCCAACATTTCGTCGCGCGCAGGGTTTCCAGTAGAATCGGGCTTGCATTTGACTCGGCCCAATGCGTTCCGGCCCGCGCTGTGCTTCCCAGCGTTTTGCCGCGACCCGCGGAGACTATGCGTCGACTGAACCGCCTCCTCCGGTACGTCCGGCCCTACTGGTTTCTCTTGCTGGCGTCGCTGATCTCCATGGCGCTGGTGGGGCTGTTCGACGCCTTCCGCCTGCTGCTCATCGGCCCCATCTTCGATCGCGTGCTGAATCCCTCGGCCCAAGGCCGCAATCTGCCGCTGCTTCGCATTCCGCTCACGCATTACACGATCCAGCTCGGAACATTTGTCCCCGAGCACTTCCACAACGTGTGGACGATCGTGGCTTTCGCACTCGTGGTCTCGACCGTGCTGAAGGGCATCTTCGATTACGGCGGCACGTACCTGGTGAACTATGCCGGCTACGGCATGATCACCGACCTGCGCAACGATCTGTACACGGCGACGCTGCGGCGCTCGGTGGCGTTCTTCCAGCGGCATTCCACGGGCACGCTGCTGTCGGCCATTGTGAACGACGTCGAGAAGGTGCAGTACGCCATGTCGAGCGTACTGGCCGAATTTCTCCAGCAGCTCTTCACCTTCATCTTCACCGCGTTGGTCGTGATTGGATTGGGCGGCCGCCTCACGTGGGTGCTCATCGTCTTTGTTCCCGTCGTGATCATGGCGGCCAGACGCGTCGGCCATCGCGTGCGCACCACCACCCGCAAGGGCCAGGACAAGCTCGCTGAAATCCAGAACCTGCTGCACGAAACCATCACCGGCGTGCGCATCGTGAAGGCGTTCTGCATGGAAGCATGGGAGACGCGCCGCTTCCGCGACGCCGCGCGGCGTCTGTTCAAAGCCAACGTGCGTTCGGCCGCCGCCTTCGCCGTCAGCTCGCCGATGATGGACATCTTCGGCGCCGTTGGCATCGCCCTGCTGATCTACCTCGGCCGCGAATACATCAAGCGCGGCTTCTTCACCGAAGGCGTCTTCATGGCCTTCATTGTCGCGGTCTTCAAGCTGTACGAACCGGTGCGCAAGTTCGGGATCTTCAACAACAACTTTCAGCAGGCGCTGGGCGCGTCGGAAAAAATCTTTAGCTTCCTGGACCAACAGGACGAGGTGCTGGAGAAGCCGGACCCTACAAAGCTGGCGCCCTTCCGTCGCGCCATTCGCTTTGAGAACGTCTCGTTCAGCTACGCGAAGGCCGAGGACGAGCGGCCCGTGCTGCACGACATTAATCTCGAAGTCAGCCCCGGCGAGGTGGTTGCCATCGTTGGCTCCAGCGGCTCGGGCAAGACCACGCTGGTGCACCTGCTGCCGCGTTTCTTCGACGTGAGCGGCGGACGGCTGCTCATCGACGGCCACGATGTGCGCGATGCGACCATTGCCTCGCTGCGCTCGCAGATCGCGATCGTCACTCAGGACACCATCCTGTTCAACGACACAGTGCGCAATAACATCGCCTATGGGCAGCCGCATGTGCCGCAACAGCGCGTGGAAGAGGCGGCACGGGCTGCGCTGGCGCACGGGTTCATCACGGCGCTGCCCGAGGGCTACGATTCCGTCGTCGGCGAGCGCGGGCTGCGGCTGAGCGGCGGCGAGCGGCAGCGGCTCGCGATCGCGCGCGCCATCCTGAAGGACGCACCCATCCTCATTCTCGACGAGGCCACCTCCGCGCTCGACAGCGAGAGCGAGGCGCTGGTGCAGTCCGCGTTGCAGAACCTGATGGCGGGACGCACCGTGTTTGTCATCGCGCATCGGCTGTCGACCGTGCGCCGCGCCGACCGCATCCTGGTGCTGGAAAACGGCACCATCACCGACGAGGGACCGCACGAGTGCCTGATGGCACATACCGGCACCTATCGCCGGCTGTATGATTTGCAGTTCGAGGACATCGAGGCACCGTCCGAGACCGAGTAAGCGCGCCATGAACATCCGTTCCATGACCGGCTACGCGCAGGTAAAGGTCCACGTGAGCGACGATCTCGTGATCACGCTGAGCCTGAAATCGGTGAACCACCGCTTTCTCGATCTGCATCTCCGCCTGCCCGCTGACCTCGATCCGCTGGAAGTGAAAGTCCGCCGCGTGCTGAAGGAGCGCCTCCATCGCGGACATCTGGAAGTCACGCTGGGCCTGGAGCGCAGCGGTGGCGCGGCCTTCGCGGTGAATCGCGATCTGGTCGGCGGCTATCTGCGCACCTTCCGCGAAGTGGCCGAGGAATTCGGCGTCAGCGCCGAGCCCGACCTGAATGCGGTGCTGAAGCTGCCGGGCGCGTTGAATGCTGCCGAAAACGGCGACGCCCTTGCCACGCTCGAACAACACGTGACCGCGGCGCTGGAGCAAGCGATCGAGCGCCTGAACCATATGCGCGAGGAAGAAGGTCGCGGCGCAGTTGCCGAGTTGCGCAGCCGAATGACTCATCTCTCCTCCGCCACGCATGAGGTGGACCAGCTCCGCGGCCGTGTGCTCAAGGCCTACCAGGAGAAGCTGCACAACCGCATGCAAGAGCTGCTGGGCTCGCACATCGACCGCGACCGCATCCTGCAAGAGGCCGCCATCCTGGCCGAGCGCAGCGACATTCAGGAGGAGCTGGTGCGGATGAAGAACCACATTCAGCATTTCCTGTCGCTGCTCGAGGGCGGGGGCGAGGTCGGCAAAAAGCTTGACTTCCTGCTTCAGGAGATGAACCGTGAGGCCAACACCCTGATGTCGAAGACGACCGGAGTTGCAGGCGAGGCGCTGCGTATCACCGAGTTGGGGCTCGCCATGAAGTCGGAGATCGAGAAAGCGCGCGAGCAGGTGCAGAACCTGGAATGAGCGGGACCGTCTTCATCATCTCGGCGCCCTCGGGCTCGGGCAAATCGACCCTCACCAACGAGCTGCGCCGCATCGTGCCTGGGCTGGAATTTTCCATCAGCTACACCACGCGGCCGCCGCGCGGCAGCGAGCAGTCGGGGCGCGAGTATTTCTTCGTCAGCCGCGAAGAGTTCGAGCGCATGATCCGCGAAGACGAGTTTCTGGAGTGGGCCGAGGTCTTCGGCAACTACTACGGCACGGCCAAACGTTTTCTGCGCGAGGCGACGGCCCGAGGGCACGACCTGCTGCTCGACATCGACGTGCAAGGCGCGGCGCAGGTGAAGCGCAAAGAGCCGGAGGCGGTGAGTATCTTCGTGCTGCCGCCGTCGCGCGAGGAGCTGGAACGCAGACTGCGCCGGCGCGCCGAGGCTGACGATCAGTTGCAGCGGCAACTGCTGGGCGATGGCGCGCGGCCCTTCAATACCGAAGCCATCATTCAGCGCCGCCTCCAGACCGCGTCGCGCGAGATTGAGAATTTCTGCCAGTACGACTATATTTTGGTCAACGATCGACTGGAGGAATCGATCGACATCCTCAAGTCGATTGTGGAAGCCGAGCGGCTGAAGCGCTCCCGCAGCGCTCCGACTTCCCAAGACCTTCCCATGCTGGCCGTCGCCGAGCGTGCCCTGCGCCCGCGCATGTTGTCGCAGGTGCAAGCCGTGCTGGCGACTTTTGATCTTTCCCGTTTTCCTGGCCTTTCGGAGTGACGTATGAAACTGGTTGAAGGATTCGACAGTAATTATCGCTATGTGCTGGTGGCCGCGCGCCGGGCTCGTCAAATTCAGAATGGGGCCCGGCCGGTGGTGGATCCCCACTCCAAGAAACCCTGCCGCATTGCGGAAGAAGAGATTCATGCCGGCAAGGTGAAGTGGGAAGTGCCGGCCGCGGGCGACAAGGCCGCGATGGAGGTGCCGGGCGATGGCCACGGGCCGGTAGGCGGCGACGCCGACGACTGAGAATCGTCAGCCCACTGCGCCGCATCATCTGATTCGGGACCTAAATGAAAATCGCTCTCGGCGTGAGCGGCGGAATTGCCGCCTATAAAGCTGCGGAAATCGTGCGCCAGTTGCAGGAACGCGGCCTGCGCGTGCAGGTCATCATGACCGCGGCGGCGCAGGAGTTCGTGCGTCCCCTCACCTTCGCGGCGCTGTCGGGCGAAAAGGTCATCACCAGCATGTTCGGCTCCTCCGCCGAGCAGCCCAATCTCGATTCCGCCGTCGAACACATCTCCGTTGCGCAATCGATTGACGCTCTGCTGGTCGCGCCGGCCACGGCTGACGCGATCGCTAAATTCGCGCACGGCATCGCCAACGATTTTCTTTCCACGCTTTACCTCGCGACGACCGCACCCGTGATCGTTGCGCCCACCATGAACGTGAACATGTGGCAGCACCCTGCGACGCAGGCGAACTTGCAAGTTTTGCGCGAGCGCGGGGTGCAAATTGTCGAGCCGGGCAGTGGATATCTGGCCTGCGGCATGGTTGGCGCGGGACGCATGGCCGAGCCGGAAGAGATCGTGGCAGCGACGCTGGAGCGGCTCGGCATCGCGCAAGATTTGGCGGGCGAGACCGTGCTGATCACCGCCGGGCCGACGCACGAGCCCATCGATCCCGTGCGCTACCTGGGCAATCGCTCCAGCGGCAAGATGGGTTACGCGCTGGCCGAAGCCGCGCTGCGGCGCGGAGCGAAGGTCATTCTAGTGAGCGGTCCGACGGCGCTACAGCCGCCCAGCGCCGCCGAAACCATCTTCGTGGAAACCGCGCAGCAAATGCGCGCCGCCGTGCTCGACCGCTGGGAGCACACGAGCATCGTCATCATGGCGGCTGCGGTCGGCGACTATCACGTGAAGAATATTTCGCCGGAGAAGATCAAGCGCGATGGCGCGATGCAGCTTCAACTCGAGCCCAATCCCGACATCCTCGCCGATCTGGGCAGCTTGCGGCAGGCCAGCGGCAAGCAATCGCCGGTGCTGATCGGCTTTGCCGCCGAAACCGAGAACGTGCTGGAAAACGCCCGCGCCAAGCTGGCGAAGAAGGGCGTCGATGCGATCGTAGTGAATGACGTCAGCCGTGCGGATATCGGCTTCAGCTCCGATCGCAACGAGGTGACCATTGTGACCGCAAGCGAGGCGCTCCCCATCGCTGAAGCAAGCAAGCAGAACGTTGCGCAGAAAATTCTCGAAACAGTACTGCGCATCTGGCAGCGAGCCGCAAAGCCTCGCGCGGAGCATGCGAAGCTCTAACCTTTGCCCTTCGATACTTTTGATGTGTCATCCGCTTCGTGCCGCCCGCTGCTTCCGCCGCCCGCGTTGTACACTAACTCTTCCGCAATGACCCTCGACCGCAATCTGCTTCGCGAGCGCCTTCAGTTCTACCGCGATCTCGGTATCGGTCCGCTGTATGTGCGCGACGCGGGCCCGCTTCGCGAGCTGCTGCAAATATCTGCGCAAGAGGCTGCCGAAATCGAAACCGCCGTTGAATCGGCGTATGAATCCGGCTTTGTCGCCACGGCGGATGACGATCGCGGCGCGAAACTGCGCGTCATCCTCGACGACATCGGCCCCAACTGCCAGCGCTGCAAGCTGGGGAAGCTGGGCCGCAAACAGATCGTCTTCGGCACCGGCGATCCACATGCCGAGCTGATGGTCATCGGCGAAGGGCCGGGCGCGGATGAAGACGCACAGGGTTTGCCGTTCGTCGGGCGCGCCGGGCAACTGCTGAACAACATGATCGCGGCGATGGGGCTGAAGCGCGAGCAGGTGTACATCGCGAACATCGTCAAGTGCCGCCCGCCGGGCAACCGCACGCCGGAGCGCGACGAGTGCGACACGTGCTCGCCGTTCCTGATGCGCCAGATCCAGGTCATTCGCCCCAAGGTGATCGTTGCGTTGGGCGCCACCGCTGCGAAAAATCTGCTCGGCGTAAACGACTCGATGGGTTCGATGCGCGCGCGCTTCTATGACTTCTCGCCGCCGCGAACACTCGGTGATACAGGTGAGCCGTTCGAGTGCAAGCTGGCAGTCACCTACCATCCCGCGTTTCTGCTGCGCGATCCGCGGCAGAAGAAAGAGACATGGAAGGACCTTCAGATGGTGATGCGCTACCTCGGGCTGGCCGCACCGAAGCGCGCGCCTGAGGGAAGTTAGCCGCACATGGCGCAATTCTGCGATGTGGCCGTGCCCGTCCCGCTGGACGCCGTCTTCACCTATCGCATTCCGGAGAACTCGCCCGAGCCGGTCATCGGCGGTCGCGTCATCGTTCCCTTTCGCGAGAAGCGGCTGTGCGGCGTCGTTACCGAGCTGCACGACCGCGAGCCGAAGTTCACCACCCGCCGCCTCAGCCAGATACTTGATTCAACCCCAGCGCTCACGCCGGAGCTGATGCAACTGGGCCGCTGGATCGCGCAGTACTACATCGCGCCGGTGGGCGAAGTGCTGCGCACCATGCTCCCGCTGTCGGCGGAGTTCCGACGCGTCGTCGGCTACCGCATCACAGATAGAGGAATTACTGCATTGCATGCTGCGGCAACCAGTGGATCATCGTTGCGCTCGCAAAAGGGGCCGGAACATCAAAAGTTGGAATATGCCGCATTAAACCGCCTCGCCGACGGCGAGATCGTTCGCGAAGCGACCCTCCGTTCCGCCCGCGGAGCGACGAAATCCGTGCTGCAATCCATGCTGCGCAAGAACTGGATTGCACGCGAAGACCTGAGCGATGTGCGCGACGCCAGCCGCACCGTAACGTTCGCCCATCTGAAGGACGTGTCAGGCAAGCTCAACCGCAATCAGCAAACGATTGTCGATTACCTGCGCAATCAAGATGGCCAGCGCGCGCCAGTTGAGGCTCTGCGCCAGCTCCCGGTGCCGCGCACCACTTTGCAGACGCTAGTGCGGCGCGGCATCGTAGAGCTCACCGCAGAGGCGGCCAGCTTTCATGTCTCCGGGCTAAAGCCACGGAAGCTGGAATTCCTCTTCACACCCGCGCAAAAAACCGCCCTTG
>Ga0335081_10008572_pt1 | contig 16406 bp, 10 predicted proteins | sample Lox_Sample_35_FD_206713 | JGI IMG/M metagenome (GOLD analysis project Ga0335081, IMG submission 206713) | Soil microbial communities from Loxahatchee National Wildlife Refuge, Florida, United States - Lox_Sample_3.5 | ecosystem: Environmental > Terrestrial > Soil > Wetlands | place: USA... | reverse complement strand
GTAACACCCGATGACGCCTGGTCCCAGGAAGCGCGTGCTGGAGTTGAGCGGTGGCGTTCGGTCGCTGCCGCAAGTGCCGCAGTGGAACGCCGGTAGGCGTGCCGCCCCCGCTGGGGCGGCGCCGCGCCCCGTCGGGTGCGGCGGTCGTCTGCGTCTACCGGCGTTCCGCTTCCCTTGTTTTGTTTTTTCTTTTCTTTCTTCGTAGCCCGGGTTGAGCGAAAAGCGAAACCCGGGGAGCGGCAGAGCAGCCGCAATATCGATCCCGGATTTCGCTCGCGCTCAATCCGGGCTACTTGCGCCAAGCTTGATCGAGCCGAAGCCGGTCCTACCGCCCGGTGTTAAAAACTTCGGCGTGACGCGATCAAAAATGCTCGGCGTCTTTGTTGCCGTGCCGTGCCGCAAACCTCGGGTGCAAAAAGCCGCATCGCGAGAACGAGATCGCTTGCCTTGTTCACCTCATCAGAGGTGCGAGCGAAGCGAGCCTCGAAGGATGAGGTGTTGAGGTATGCGGGGAGAGGGGGGTCGCGAGCGTCGAGGCCGGCGCGCCCTCCCCGCGCCGCTATGCCGCTTTCCTTTGCGCCGCGGCTGCCATAGCCTTCCGTATTCAGGCGCAATGTCGCCGCAACGACAAAAGCTTGCAGGGGGGAACATGGCCGGCGCAACCGAAGTTCAAGTCTCGCACTTGCTCGACGAGCATGGGCTCGGCGCCTTCCAGATCAAGCTCATCCTGTGGTCGACGCTGATTGCCTTCATCGACGGCTACGACATCGGCGCCATCGCGTTCGCCGCGCCGCACCTCATCCAGGCTTGGCACGTGCCGCCGAAATCGCTCGGCCTGGTGCTGACAGCGAGCAATTTCGGCGTGCTGTTCGGCTCGCAGATCTTCGGCTGGGTCGGCGACCGCTACGGCCGCAAGACCTCGCTGATCCTGTGCAACCTGCTCTTCGGCGTCTTCACCTTTTGGGCGGCGTACTCGACCAACCTCACCGATCTGTTCATCCTGCGCACCATTGCCGGGCTCGGCATCGGCGGCGTCATCCCCAACGTGGTGGCGATCAACGCCGAGTCGGCACCCCGCAATCTGCGCGCCACGCTCGCCATCATCGCCACCGGAATGGTGCCGATCGGCGGCGCGCTCGCCGGCTTCGCCGCCGCTGCGTTCGTTCCGCACTACGGCTGGCCGGTGCTGTTCTATATCGGCGGTGTCGTGCCGATCGTGTTCGCGATCATCGCCTTTTTCGGCATGCCCGAATCGATCAAATACATGGCGCTGCACGAAAGCCAGCGCGCCAAGATGGAGCGGCTGATCGCGGCGATTCGCCCCGATTACAAGATCCCAGCAAACGCGCGCTTCGTGATCGAAGACGAAAAGCAATTCCCGAGCTCCAGCCCGCGCTATCTGTTCCACAACGGCTTGGAGCTGATCACGCCACTGACGTGGCTGATGTTCGTCCTCAACCTGATGGGTTATTTCTTCCTCATCAGTTGGACGCCGACCATTCTGGTGGCGGCCGCCCACGCGCCGCAAAGGATCGCCGCCCTCACCGGCGCGGCGCTACAGGTCGGCGGCACGGTGGGTTCGCTGCTGCTGTGCTGGTGGCTGCAGCGGCAACGGTTTTTCGGCATCGCGATCCTGTTCCTGATCGCGGTACCCGTGGTCGCGGCGATCGGCTATGCCGGCTTGTCGTCGACGACGGCGCTCGTCGTCGTCGCGTTTTTGGCCGGCGCGGTCGTGCTCGGCATCCAATCCGGCATCAACGTCGTCGGCGCATTGATCTATCCGACGTCGCTGCGCGCCAACGGCTCCGGCTGGCAGCTCGGGCTCGGCCGCTTCGGCGCCATCATCGGCCCGCTGGCCGGCACGCTGCTCGTCACCTTGCCGATCCAGCACATGTATCTGTTCGCGGCGATCCCGTTCGCGCTCGGCGCGGTGGTGACTTTCATCACCAACGCGCTCAACAACGCCCGGCTGCGCGCGCATCCGGAATTGGCGAAGGGACAATGACGGGCCGCGTTGCGCGCAGGCCTAACCGCGGGTGAATTAAAGTGGCTAGTGCATCCGACGTTCACGTTTCACGGCTGCTGGACGAGAGCGGCCTCACCCCGTTCCACGTCAAGCTGATCGCCTGGTCGGTCTTGATCGCGATGATCGACGGCTACGATCTCGCCGTCACCGCCTACGTGGCGCCGCATCTCGTCACCGACTGGGGCGTGCCGCGGAGCGCGCTCGGCCCGGTGCTCAGCGCCAGCGGTTTCGGCATTTTGGTCGGCTCGCAGATTTTCGGCTGGCTCGGCGACCGTTACGGCCGCAAGCCGGCGCTGATCGCCGCCAATCTGCTGTTCGGCGTCTTCACCTTCGCCGCCGCCTACTCGACCGATTTGACCGAGCTGTTCTGGCTGCGCGTTGCCGCCGGGCTCGGCATCGGCGGCGTCATGCCCAACATGGTGGCAATCAACGCCGAGTCGGCGCCGCGCCATCTGCGCGCTACGCTGGCGATCGTGGCCGTCGGCCTGGTGCCGCTTGGCGGCGCGCTCGGCGGCCTCATCAGCGCGGCATTCGTCGGCCGCTACGGCTGGCCGATATTGCTCGTGATCGGCGGCGTGGTTCCGATCGCGATCGCGCTGGCGGCGATTTTCGGCTTGCCCGAATCGATCAAGTTCATGGCGCTGCATGACAGATACCGGCAACCGATGGAACAGCTGATCGCCGCGATCCGCCCCGATTTCAAGCTGCCGGCCAACGCCCGGTTCGTAATCGAGGACGAGAGGCAGTCGCCGAGCCCCAATCCGGTCTATCTGTTCCACGACGGCCTCGCCGTCATTACGCCGCTCACCTGGCTGATGTTCATCCTCAACCTGATGGGCTTCTATTTCCTCGGCACCTGGACGCCGACATTGATGTCGGCCGCGCAGGTGCCGCCGGCGACCGCGGCGCTCGCCGGCGCAGGACTGCAGATCGGCGGCACGGTCGGCGCGCTGACGCTGTGCGGCTGGCTGCAGCGCCAGGGCTTTTTCGCCATCGCCATCATGTTCCTGCTCGCGGTGCCGGTGGTCGGCTCGATCGGCTATGCCGGATTGACGTCGCCCGCGGCGTTGCTGACGTCGACGTTCTTCGCCGGCTTTTTCGTGCTCGGCATCCAGACCGCCATCAACGTGCTTGGCGCCATGATCTATCCGACCTCGCTGCGCGCCAACGGTTCCGGCTGGCAATTGGGCCTCGGCCGCTTCGGCGCGATCGGCGGCCCGCTGTTGGGAGCGGCGTTCGTCGGCCTTCCGGTTGCGCAGCTTTACATGTGGTCGACCTTGCCGTTCGCCGCCGGCGCCGTCATTTGCTTTATCATTTATCTGTTGCTCGACGCGCGGCTGCGCGCGCATCCGCAATTGGCGAAAGGATAATGGTGCGCCGCAGCAAGCGGCGCCATGGGAAATTCCGGCGCTCCTAACAGCGCGAGTCGACGAAAATTTGAGCCGAATGCGGCGTGCTTTAAGAACACTCCGTCATCTCGGCAGGCGGAGAATGTGCCGGTCTGCCAGCGCAGGAGGCGATGATGAAGCACCTCGTTGCAGCAGCCCTTTGCCTTTTCATTCTCTACACCGTCGACGCGGCGTTCTTCGGCGGCTGGTATTTTGCCACCGCCAACCAGGCGGTCGAGCGGGCATGGGCGCTTAACTGGTGGTGAGTGCTGTTTGATCGGGCGCGGCCGACAAACGATCGTTCGGCCGGGACAGTGAAGACAGGCGCTCAGAACGGCTCGTAGCCGCGCAGCGCCGGAATCACTTTTTCGCCGAACAGCCGGATCGAGCGCATCAGATCCTGTTCCGGAAGATCGGAGAAATTGAACTCGCCCATGAACACATTGAACAGGCCGGAAGCAGCTGCAGCATGGATTTTTTCCGCAACCGTCTTGGGCGAGCCGATGAACACGAGGTCGTGCTTGCGCAGATACTCGGCATCGAACAGATGCTGCATGATCTCGGACGCGCCGGGCTCGCCGCGGCCGACGAACATTTTGGCGTGCTCGGCGGCGCGCTGTTGGAACGTGTCGCCGGACTGCGGCGGCTTGAGAAAGCCTTCGTAGGCGCGGCTGGCGCGAAACAGCGCAACCTCGAGCGCCTTGTCGTCGGTGTCGTCGACATAGACGACGGTGCAATAGGCGATATTCGGCTTGTGCGGCCAGCCGGCGGCTTGCCAGTCCAGCAGAAATTTGCCGTAGCGCGGTGCCGCATCGGCGCGCGGATAGACCAGAAAGTAGCCGGGACTGATGCCATGCTGGGCGCAGAATTCCAGCGTCTGCGGATCGCGGCTCATCATCCAAAGCGGCGGATGCGGATGCTGCACCGGCGGCACCGCGATGCGGGCGTTGTCGGTGTGAAAGTCGCGGCCGTGAAACGAGAACGGCTGCGCGTCGCCGAACGCCGCGCGCAGATAATCGACGAACTCCAAGGTCGGCGATTTACGTTGGCCGTAATCGAGCCCGAACGGGCGGAAATAATCGGGATTGATGCCGGGCACCAGGCCGAGCTCCATGCGGCCGCCGAGCATCTGGTCGACGATGGCGATTTCTTCCGCAAGTCGCAGCGGGTGATAAAGCGGCACGATGTAGCCCATCGGCCCGATGCGCAGGCGCCTGGTGCGCGCGCCGGCGCCGACCGCGTACAGCGAGGGCGACGACATCCAGCTCTCGTCGGGACGGAAATGATGCTCGACGCAGAACGAATGGTCGAAGCCGAGCTCGTCGCACAATTGCAACTCGCGCCACAGCTGCTCGTAGCGCTGATGCGGCGTCATATCGGGTTTGCGCCAGATATGGGAGAAATGGGAGAACTTCATTGGATCCTATACTGATGAGCGATCTTGAGAGTGTCTCATGACACAATAGCAGTTCGTGCACTACGAGCCTAACTGATGTGGATCAGGGCGATCCACGCTAAACTAGCGGCATCCAAACCGGTCCACAGGCCATGAACGATCGAGCCAACAACCACGGCGCCAAGGCTTATTGCTTCGACTATCTCGACCGCAATGCGGCGGCGATCGCCTGCCTCAACGACAACATCTTCTATTTCGCCGAGCTCGGCATGCAGGAATTCGAGACGGCGAAGCTGATGACGGCGTTGCTGGAAGAGGCCGGCTTTGCACTCGAACGCGGCATCGCGGGCTTTCCCACCGGGTTCTGCGCCAGCTTCGGTTCGCGCGCCCCGGTGATCGCGCTGCATACCGAGTACGACGCCAATCCGGACAACTCGCAGATCTCCGGCATTGCCGAGCACCGGCCGATCGTCGAAGGCGCGCCCGGCCATTGCGAAGGCCACAATGTCAATGCCGCAGTGCTGATCGCGGCGGCGCTCGCCGCCAAAGCCGCGATGGCGAAATTCGGACTTGCCGGAACGTTGAAAATCTTCGGCGCGCCGGCCGAGGAGCAGCTGGTCAGCCGGCCGTATTTCGTGCGCGACGGCTGGTTCGACGACGTCGACGTTGCATTCCACAACCATATCGCCGGCAATTTCGGCGTCGGCTACGGCCTCATTCAGGCGGCTTTGGTGTCGGCGACCTTCACGTTCCATGGCGAGACCGCGCATGCCGGCGTTGCGCCGTGGCGGGCGCGCGACGCGCTCGACGGCGTGGTCCTGATGGACATCGGTCTTGCCCAATATCGCGAGCACATGACGCCAGGCATGCGCATGCATCGCGTCATCACCGACGGCGGCGACCAGCCCAACGTGGTGCCGCGTCGCGCTGCGGTGTGGTGGTATTTCCGCGATTCCACGGCGGAAGGCGCCGGCAAGCTGTTCGAACAAGCGCGGCGGATAGCCGAAGGCGCGGCGTTGATGTCGAACACCAAGGTCGAGGTCGACGTGATGAGCGCGGTGTGGCCGGTGCGCGGCAACCGCACCTTGGCCGAGCTGGTCGAGCGCGAGATCGAGCGAGTCGGGCTGCCGCGTTGGAGCGCGGAGGAAGACGCGCTGGCGCGCGCGCTGCAGGCCAAGGTGAATGTCGCCGCCGACGGCTTGGCGCGCGCTTACGTGCCGATGCGCGGGCCGAGCGAGCAAAGAACCTCGGCCAATGACGCCGGCGATGTTTCCTGGAAGGTACCGATGGTGAAGCTCTATTTCCCGGCGACCGTGCCGAATATCAGCTTTCACCATTGGGCCGCCGGCGTGCCGCTCGCCACCTCGATCGCGCACAAGGGCGCGGTCGCGGGCGCGAAGGCGCTCGCTGCCGCGGCGCTGGAGTGTTTCGGCAATCCGGCCGTGGTCGAAGAAGCCAAGCGCACGTTCAGAGAAGAACTCGGCGGTGTGACCTACAAATCACTGTTGCCGCCGGGCCAAAAGCCGCCGGTCGATCTCAATCGGGCTACGATGGACAAATTCCGGCCGCTGCTCGAAAAACACTATTTGAAAGAAAAGCCGTGTTTCTCGCCGTAGCGGTCGGCGAAGCGGCTTCACTCCTTGTCGATCGATTCCTTGAGCACCGCCTTTACTTGCGGAGTGACGTCGCGAATGCGATCGAAAATGCGCTCGACCTCCTCGGCACTGAGGAGATCGGGAGCCTCGCCGGTGATCTTGCGGTAATCGGCGACGAAGGCCGGATCGGCCGCAACCGCCGTGAAGGCCTGGCGCAGCGCCGCGATTGCCTCCGGCGGCGAGCCCTTGGGCAGGAACATGCCGCGCTGCATCTTGGTCGCGATGTCGTTGGTCAACAGCAGCGCGTCGTATTTCGGGCCCGACGGCGCCTTGCCGAACGCCTGCCGGTAAAACGCATCGAAGATCGGAATACCGGCCTGTTCGAGCGCCGGGTTGCCGGCCGGCTTTCCGTCCGGCCCGACGATCGCATATTGAAACAGCACGACGCCGACACCGGTCTTGATGATCTGCGGAACGACCTGGGTCTGATAACCGGGCAGCGAACTGCCGGTGAAATTGATCTCGTTCTGCAACATGGCCTTGTTGACCTGCGCGGTGCCGGGAAAGCCGGTGACCATGTGGTACGGCAGGTTCATCACTTCGAGCGCAAGCCGCAGCCGCGTATCATGCGACGAGGCGCGGCTGTAACCGCCGACGTAAACGTTGTGCGCGCGCGGAAAATCCGCCGGCACTCGATAGCCGCCGGGCACGATGTCCTTACGCGCATAGACCAGATTCCAACCGCGCGACGCCGCGATCGGAAGGAGGTCGTCGATCTTGATTTTCAGCACCGGATCGTCGGTGATCAACACCGTAGCGCTCATGGTAAAGTAACCGAGCGTCAAGCCGTCAGGCTGCGAACCGATATTGAGCCCGAGCTGGTTCATGGCGGTGACGCCGCCGGCGCCCGGCATGTTGCGGATGATGATTGCCGGATGGCCCGGAATGTATTGGGAAAGATGCTGCTGAAAAGCCCGCGCCTCGGTGTCGGCATTGCCGCCGACGCCGTAATTGACCAGGAGCGTCAGTGTCTTGTCCTTGTAGAATTGCGCCAGCGCCGGTGCTGCCGGAATTGCTAATGCGGCGGCAAGGAAAAGGCGGATCACGATCGACATTGCTTGCTCTTGTCGGGGCGGCAGCTGCTCAGCCCGCCTTCGCTAAAGCTACGGCGGGCAGCCTTCATTCGCTTCGCGAGCGAAGGCTGGTGCCCGTGGAGGGAATCGAACCCCCACTCCTTGCGGAACACGATTTTGAGTCGGGAATGGCATGCTATAACTATTTGTTTTTACGCAGATTTTTTGGTATGTTTGTGTGTATGTGGAAGATACTGTGTAAGTCTTGGCTTTTTTCTTATGCCTTTTGGCGCCCCTAGGAAGGCCGCTGGGCGCTTTTGCGAGTTGCCCTTTCCATATTAGCGGCGGGGCCGATTCGGCAAATCTGGACGCATTTTGCTACGTGCTGACAAAGCCAATTCTAGTCGATGTCGCGCGGCGCAGCTTTCTGTAACCTTGCGAGGTGGCTGATAATGCCGAACTACCGCGCCAAGGCCATTGCGCTTTCATGTTGGGCGTTTGCCTCGCCCGTCTCGCCGACCCTCTCAAGCGCATCCGCGAATTTGCGTTTGGCCGAAACAAAGAAGCCGATCCGCCCCGGGACTCTTGTCGGCTTCCATATATGCGACGGCTTCTCATAATTGCCAGCGCGCTTGCGCGGCGAAAGCATAGCACACCGGAGACGGCAATTCGGCAAGGCTTATTTTCAAGGTCTTTTTATGCTTTCGGCAACGAGGGAGCTCCGACGTTTACCAGATCAAGATTCGCGAGCAACATCAGCACTCTCTCATTTTCAACCAGCCTGACTTTACCGAGGCAGGCCGGGGGGTGGCCCATCACCGTGAAAAGTTGTAAATTCAATCGTGTATCCATCCGGATCGTGGAAGAATACTGAATACGCAATGCCAGTGTCCTCGGTAGCGCTTACGTCAATGCCTTGCTTTTTCAGCTCTGCGATTGCATCTGCAAATTTGTCGCCGTCGACCAAAAACGCGATCTTTCTAATTACGAGTTGCGAATCGAGATCCGGCAACGGCGTTGCTTTAGGCTGAATGAACAGCCCGATTTTCACGTTGCCACGACCGATCATCCAAGCATTGTCCCATTTGTGCAGGACGGTAAAGCCCAGAATACGGTTGTACCAGTCTGCACTGACCTGCCAATCACGAACATTAATTCCGTAATGATCAATGCAGTTCACATCGATGGCCATGAGAATTTTCCTCCATCTTCACCCTTCGCTGTTATTTGTAAATTTCGTCGAGGCCCACGGTCCCGGCGTAGTCCGCTCCGCCGAGACCAAAAACTGGAGTTTGACCACCTGGACTCATGCTTATAGGCCGAGGTCATGGCGCCGAGCGTCCGATTAAACTCCCGGCGTTGAATCGCTTTGCATTCATCAAGAGCCGTTGGGCGCCCGTTAAGGTATTCCGACGCGAATGAGCCGACAACGATGCCTTGGCTCAGGGCAGAGGCAAGGCCTTGTCCCGACAGCGGATCGAGTGCGTATGCGGCGTCTCCGGCCGCGGCAAGCCCGTCAGCCGAGAAATCCATGTAAGACATCCCCGCGTCGAAGTTGCTTCGTTGTTTAGGCGCATAATCGGCTAGTTTAACAACAGCGCTCAGTTCGGGGTGTGCGAGCATCGCCGACCACCAGTCGGCGCCAGCGTTATTTGACGCGTCGATGAAACGACAAAACACGCGTTCCGCGGGGCCAACTTTTAGGGTAAACCACCAACCATTCCGGTCGGCCAAGAGTAACCATCTATTGTCTTGATCACAGCCGTCTCGCCCACTCGCCAAATAGTAGACGCATATCAACTTGTTGCCATCGACTCGGCGTCCAAATCGCCTCACCACCGAGGCGCGACGGCCGGAGGCGTCGATGAGCAGAGGCGCGGTCAGTGATACCTGATGGCCTTGGCGCGTTATCAGATTGACTTCCCACACATGGCGAGGCCGGTTAACAATGGGCAACCGGACGGCCGTCACCATTTCGGAACCGACCGACTTGGCGACGGATCGCAGCGCCTGATCGAAGACAGGTCTATCCACCAAATAAGTTGGGCCCATGGCTGAAAAGATCGTGCTGTGCTCCGACTTCGCCGGCCCCCAATAAACAATGGAGCCCGAGACGATGGGGTCGAGACCACAAGAGCGGCTTCCCGATAAACGTAATGAACGTAAAATCGGCTGTACAAAGCTGTTGAGGATTTCTCCCTTCCGCGGATTGCCACCGTCGTAATCGATCAGAAGTGTCCGCGCGCCTCGGACGGCGAGACTGTGAGCAGCGACACAACCTGCCGGTCCGGCGCCAACCAACACCGCGTCGTACCGATGCCGTTGTGCATGGTGCGTTGTCGTCAATGGACTGAGCCTTGACCAAAGGCGTGGACGAGAGATTGGCGCAGGGGCTTGAGCTCCCCGGGCATAACTCTTCGCGCCACGCGCGTCGGCTTGATTTTTTCTCCTGGAATGGGGCAATTGGCATTGATCCAGGACACAATGACAAGCCGGCCAATACGATTTTGCAGCTCGGGGAAACGACGGTCCAAAGCGCGTCCCATCGCGCGGTCAGCACGCAGTTGATCGAGGACAAGACCGCTTGCGCCGGCGTTTCCAGCAACAACCCAGCCGCTTTGGTCGTCGCGGAGCGCTCTCATGAGCGAACTTAAATCAGGCTCTGCAAACCAGTCCGCGAGCGTCTTACCACTGATGCGAAAGCGCGCGTGACCCGACGAAGCCAGTCCCCCGCTTCGCATCAATTCCAGAAGTCGCAGCATCGCATCTGCGATTCCGATAATCTCCTTTGGATACGAGGTGTCGCCGGACTTGCCCAGCCATCTGATCCATTCAGCCCACAACTCTAATTCGCCATCGTTGAAGACCTTATACATCGGACCGTCGTAAGTGGTGAGGTAAGTCAGCAGCTTACTGTTTTGCGGTTCGCCGGGAACAACCCATTGCGATGCCGCAAGTTCAGCGAGCAATTCGCCTGGATATTCGAACAGATCATTGATTCGGTCGGTGCCCAGCCTCTTCTCAGAATGATTTCGGGACGCGTAAGGGCGCTTACGCGCAATTAAGTCTGTCAGTCGTTGCTCGACAGACTTGGGCCGTCGCAAGAAAACGGCGTATTCATCCGGCAAGTAGTTATCCATCGGCGCCGCGAAGGCGACAAAGCCCCTCCAAATCCGCTTCCAATGTTGTTGAACGGCCTCTTCGCCACCTTCCTTGGCAATTTGTTCGAGATATTCATGGACTGCAGCTTTGGCCTTGGCCCCGTGACCGTCAGCAGCATTGTCTATGCCGACATGCATGCGCAAAAACTTAGCGTCGATCCCGAGATAGTCCCACAAGCGCACGCCGGGAACCAAATCCAAGACCTCCCACTCCAGGTAGAGGGTCATTCCGAGTATCTCCGGCAGATACTTGCGACTGTGCGCCGAAACGGCGAGTTCGAACATCGGGCTGACAAAGGCATCATCCGTATAAGGATATTGCTCGATGTAGGCGAGCTCGGAGGTGTCCGGGAGTGCGTAGCCGAGGCTACGCAACAGGGACGTATAGAGATTGCCGTGATGTTCCGCTGGATTTCCGTTGCCCACCTCATCGCGCCAAATCTGAAACAGCAGACCGTGAATAGCATCGGATTCGCCCGCATCCGCGGTGAATCGCAGCCACGCTCCGTCGAGTTGATTGAAAGGAGCCAGGTAAAGTATCCGGGCCACACGTTCGTCGCGCGTCGCATCCACCTCCCACGCCTTATAAACTTGCGCCTGATTCCGATAATATTCGTAGACCTCTTCCATCTTCGCTTCGAAGAGTTCCGGAGAATAGGGAAACGCGGTTTCTACGAACATCTGATCCGATGCCTGGATATCTTTGATCAACTGCTCCGCTCGCTCCAATATGCGATCGGCCAAAAGATTCGCCAGTTGCGGCACACCCGGGTAGTCGTCGGGATTTTGCAGGATGTGAAAATACTCGGCATAGCTCAATCCATCGTATGGGTCTCTGGCGGTCTCGACATACGCCGTACTGGTTCCCTGTGTACCGACGATCTTGCGTGGAACGACGACGCCCTGCCGCGACCAGTATTCCACCATGTCCATGTCGCCGGATTTGATCGACTTGAAAAGGTACCAGGCATCTGCCGTCGCATTCACCAGCTCACCAAATGCCAGTTCGATTGCCATTTGATCGGGCGCATCGCGGTCGATAGGTGGGGTCAATTTAAGAATACTCTGGCAGTGATCGGGCGACAGGTCGGTGCCAAGAGCAGAGAGAATGATGTTTCTTACGGATTTACTGAAATCCCCGATCACGGCGGTTCGATAGTCGTCGAGGAGGTCCGCCGCCTCCTTAGTGTGAGCACGGCAATAAGAACGCCACGCCGTGCTGTCTGGTAGCCCGCTCAGCGACATCTGTTCCGGCCGAGGAACGTGATAGAAGAAAAATCGTCCGGAATAGCCGTCAGTAGCCTCCTGCAGCAAATATTGAAGCCGCCAAGGTGACGGCAGTCGATCTGCATATTCGGGAACGGAACCGTCCGGCTGGCTTAGAACCGGATAAGACGCGGACGGCAGCACTTGTGCACCCCAGACTCGGCGGATTCTATATTCGATAGCATCAGCATACTTTTCGATGTCGAAGCCACGCATTTTTGCATCGACGGTCTCCGCAACTGTCGGAATCGCAACGAGATCGTTGACAAGCGCACTGAGGGCAGGACGCGCTGTACCGATGCCCCGCGCCCAATCCGAACGCGGAAACAATGTCGCCGGGAGCTTGCCGTCCGCCTTCTCGTTCGGGAAGTTGTCGAGCGTGGCGTCGAAATCGGCCGAAGTCACCACGCTGTCGGGCCGTTGACCGGGCCACCAGTGCAACTGACATTCCCAAAAATCGGCTTGCCAAGGGCAAGCCATCCACTTGGTAATGTCACCCGCCGTCATGCGACCATGATCTATGCGGAAGGCCTCACTATAGAGTCGCGGCGACTTGGCGATCGCGGTAATCTCGATACCGGGATAGAATGCGCCACCCGCGCAAGGATCAAGTGCGCCCCGCGTTAGCGCGGCGGGAATTTCTTCCAGTGCGAACCTTTGCGGTTCTGCCTCACCAGGGGAAGCATTGGGCGGATTCCCTTCGGCGAATTTGTTTTGCGCCCAGGACTGCAGAATTGCGAATTGTCGGGGTGAGACCGTTAGCCAGGTCTTCGGCAAGCCATCCGTGGTGTCCCCTTCATCGCCTGAAATCGGTGGCATGTATCGGTGGTTTGCCTGACTGAGCGCGATTTCCCAATCAGCCTTGGATGCGACGTCCTCGGGGTACCACTCGAAGGGCTTACGAATTATCCTGCCGATTGTTGCCCGCACCGCCCTGCCCTGTGGATCGTCGGGGTCTGCGAGCTTGGGCAGGCTGTCTCCGGTCATCGCACCTGGCTTGCCAAAGCCATGGCCGCGCAGGCCGATATCGCTGACCCAGGAGTAACCATCAAGGCGCAAAATAATAGGAAAGACGTCACGCCAAAACTGGACGTGCTCATGGCTGTTTGCCGGCAGCTCGGGTGGACGGGGCACTTTGTAATGGTCGGAAATCTCGTCAATGACCTCGTAGGCAGTGACGAGATTGTTTGTTGCGGGCGCGAAATCAGGTGGCGTGGCGATCACCCAGGCACCGCCGCGAACGGGCAATTCGCGTCCATTGGTCAAGGTGACTTTTGCCGTCACCGGCCCGTCACTGACGTCATCGAACCAACCATCGTTATTGGCGTAACTTCTGATCCATGTATCAGCGCCGTTTAGTCCCGTCGCTTCCGAATGGCCGAAACCGCCCAAAACAATGAGTCTGCCATGGGCATCGACACAAAGATTGCCCAATGCAACGGTCTTGCCATTGAATTCGCCGGAAATCGCGGAAATGGCAGGTAGTCCGTCGTCTCCGCCTTTGGCTGTAATCGCAGCATCGCCGGAGATTTCGAGCTTTCGGCGCGCCTGATAATCCCATCGCGGTTTACCGTCATCTCCCGTGCCGAGGCCGACAGAGGGATTACGCGGATAAGGCAGTTGATATTGTAACGGGTCGGCGATGAGGGCGGCGGTACCGATCTTCGCTTCTAATTCGAACCACTTGAGAGCCAGATTACCGTTTTGAAACGGAAACCAAGCGGCCTTCTTGTTGGCAAGTCGCACTGACCATTCAATGGTTGCTTCGGCCCGGGTCACTTCACCTATGACTTTGTCATCAGCACTGAATGTATAGATGCGAAATCGTGCACCTTGCCGCTTCAATCGACCGGATTCATCACGATAGTCGTCGGGTAGAGCGAGTTGCCCTGGCCATTCCGGTCCGATGTACCAGCCATCGGGACTATCGCCGACCCGCGCGATTCCAATCGGTGGAAATATTTTTGCGTATGACGGCTCCATGATATCCTCGTGAGGTCCTCAGGACGCTAAACCAGCAAGAGCTGAGCGCGTTGGGGGCTTTGTTGAAAGTAGCGGTGGAATTAGGATAGGGCTTCGACACGAGTCCGAAACGGGCCACGCGCGCTCGTTCGCGTTCGATAATTTGCAATTTTTCTTCGGCTGGCGCATCAGCGCAATCTTGAAGACACCCTTATTACGCGGGGCTGGCTTCTAACCGACCGTAGGAATTGCTCGATATCCGAACGAGCAATTTGCGTAGGTATGACTAAAGGTTGCACAATTTTCCCGACAAGTAAATGCCCGAAGGGGCCGTGCGCTAACTGTCAAACAAAAGTTCGAGCTAGGCGGACATTTTTCCTCTCGCGTGCGATCAGACGCGAGGGCCGAAGCCTTGGGATTCGTCGCGCCCGCAGCGTTCCAGCCCCAATGTTTGCAAGACCTTAGAGTCAGGCTTGCGGTGCGGTGCGCAGCACAGCCGGAAGCCAGCCCTTCCCTGCCAGCGCTGCCTCGGCGGCCTCGGCCATCGCCTGCTTCTTCAAGCGGGCGATGTTCTGCGCCGCCTGATCGGACGCGGCTTCGCGCACGGCCTGAACGATGCGCTCCTTGCTGACCTTGCCGAAGTAGCTGGCGGCGGTCGGCTGCCAATAGGCTGTCATGTCCAGCCCGACCTCGCGGGCGAGAAGGACGGCATGGGCTTCGGCCTCGGCGTTGCACTGGCGGGGAGCGCGGATCGCGTTGACCGTCAGGGAAACGCAATGCGCCAGCAAGTCGAGGCGCTCGGCATCCGAAAGCCCTTGGATGAAAGTCCAGAGGCCTTCGGAGTCGCTCGGCAACCGCTTGCCCCATGCTGCATGGCGCTCGGCTATCTGCTTCTCGGCAACGCTCTCGTCGATGCCGGGTGCATGCCCTGAGAGCGACGCGCTCTTGGGCGTGATCTGCAAGCAAGAGCCTTCGCTGCCCTCAAAGAACGTCGCCAGCGCCAGCGCATGAACGAGCGCAATCAGCGCCGTTGCCGGATGCTGCGCCAACTCATTGCGCAAGGCTGACGTGCGATAGGCCGTCAACTCCGCGACCAGCTTCTCGGAAAGCGGCGCAAGCCCGTCCGCGTCCTTGGCCGCGCCGTTGCCTTTCTGCTTCGCCTTCGACTTGGACTCCGGCTCGTCCTCGGAACGGACATAGCCGCGCTCGATCCGCACCGAACCGTCACCGGCGAGAGTCAGGAAGGCTCCGGCAAGGGCTAAATCCTGCGCCTTGTATTCCTCTTTGCACAGGGCTGCGACCGCCGCCTCGATGCGTTCCAGCTTGGCCGCGTCGTCGGCTGGCACGTCGCCAGCCGCATACTTGTCGTACAGAGCCTTGTACCGCGCCTCCAGTTTGCGCAGCCGCTTGCGCTCGGCCTTGGACAGGGGAACGGGCTTGGCAAACACGCGCCGCATGTCCGCGCAAGCTTCGCGGTCAAGCTCCGGTTCGGCCACGACCCAACGCCAGCCTTCCGCCGCCACCTTCTCGGCATGGCGTTGCAGCTTCTCGCCCACAAGCCGATTCAGAAGCTCAGCATCGGCAAAGAAGCCGCCGCCTTTCGCATCGAACAGGTCGCGGATGATGCTGCCGCCCGCTTCCTCGTAGGCTTTCGCTCCGACAAACAAGGCGCGTCGGTCATCCGAGCGCACCTGTCCCTCGCTCAAGGCGTGAAGGATTGCATGACGGCTGCGGTTGAAGGGCGGTAATTCCTTCCATACCCGTTCCTGCCACTCGTGATCTTCGGTGATGGCAAAAGCGGATAGCTGGTCGAGATTCATGTCGCCCTTGCGGTACAGCGCCCGCAGCTTGGGGCTGACCGCACCGAGCTTGAGGCGTTGCCTGACCACGGCTGCCGTAACGCCAAACCGCGCCGCAATGTCCTCGGCGCTCATGCCTTCCTCGCTGTGCAGCTTGGCGAAGGCCTCGTACTGGTCGGCGGGGTGCATGTCGCAACGGATCGCGTTCTCGGCAAGGCTGATCTCGGTCGCGCTGTGCTCGGTGTCGAGGATGCAGCGGATTGGCTCGTCGGCCTTGATCTCCTTGCGCTTGACGCGGAGCAGTTGCGCGAGGCGGCGACCCTCTCCGGCATTGACCAGATAATTGCCGGTCGGCTTGCCCTTTGGCCCGATCTCCGGCTCCACGACCGGATATTGCAGCATCCCGATGGCGGCGATGCTGGCGGCGAAAGCCTTAATGTCCGCGCTCGTGTGCGGCACCTTGCGCACGTTCTTGGGCGACTTTTTGAGCCGGTCGAGCGGAACAAACAGAATGTTCTTGCTCACGTCTTTAGCGGCACGATTACTCATGGTCTCTCTCCTTTGGTTACGGGGTTCTGCGCAAAGTCCGCGCATGAACCCCTGCCCGTCGGCGAGACCGGGTGAGCAACTGTATTGAGGTGAACTGGCAGCCCGGCCGCGTCAAGGCTCGCGCTGGCGCGCGCCCGGCTTCGCCGGCTACGGCCTTGACCCGACCGGTCTGCCAGTTCGATTGGCTTTGC
>Ga0335081_10008570_pt1 | contig 16407 bp, 17 predicted proteins | sample Lox_Sample_35_FD_206713 | JGI IMG/M metagenome (GOLD analysis project Ga0335081, IMG submission 206713) | Soil microbial communities from Loxahatchee National Wildlife Refuge, Florida, United States - Lox_Sample_3.5 | ecosystem: Environmental > Terrestrial > Soil > Wetlands | place: USA... | reverse complement strand
CCGCGCCGGTGCGGAGATCCACCTCGAGATACGAGGCCTGCACGCCGTTGGTGAAGGCGAACGGCCAGGCGCGCGGCACGTAGTGGCGCGTCACCACGAACTCGGCCTGAAAACCCGGCGGCAAGGTGTCGGGGCGGAAGTAGACGACGCGCGCCACCTCATCGAGGCCCATGCGCTCGCGGCCGGTGTCGGCATCGACCACGATGCCGTTGCGGATATCGAGCGCCTTCGGATCGGCTTGCAGGATCGACGCCGCCGCGGCGAGCACATTGCCGCGCAAAACCTTGCCGGCCTGCCAGGCGGCTTCGCCGCCGATGCCGGCGGCGCGCGACGCCCAGGTGCCGCCGCCGTAGGGGGTGTTGTCGGTATCGCCGGTGACGACGCGCACGCGCTCCATCGGCACGCCGAACGAAGTTGCCACGCATTGCGCCAGCACCGCCTCGGCGCCCTGGCCCTGCTCGGTGACGCCGGAATGGATGAAGAGCGCGCCGGTGGCGTCGAGCTTCACGGTGGCGCCGTCCTGCGAGGAGATGCGGGCGCCGCCGACGCCGTAGAACGCCGCCGACGGATTGGTCACCTCGATGAACGAGGCAAAGCCGATGCCGCGATGGATGCAGCGCTCTTCGCGCAACTTCGCCTGCTCGGCGCGGAGCGCGGCGTAATCCATCATCTTCAGAATTTTATCGAGCGACGCATGGTGCGACAGGCCTTCGAACTTCAGGCCCGCCGCGCTTGTCGCCGGATAATTATTGTCGGGAAATAGATTGCGCCGGCGCAGCTCCGCCGGGTCCATGCCGATTTTCGCCGCGGCCAATTCGACCAAGCCTTCGGTGACCGCGGTCGCGATCGGATGGCCGACGGCGCGGTACTGGCACATGACGTTCTTGTTCTGGAACACGACGCGGGCGCGGGCGCGATAGTTCGGGCAGGTGTAGGGCCCGCCGACCAGGTTCACCACCTGGTTGGCCTCGATGCCGCTGGTGCGCGGATAGACCGAATAGGGCCCGATGCCGGTGAGATCGTCGATCTCGAACGTGGTGATGGCGCCGTCGTTCTTGACGCCGATGCGCGCTTTGACCCGGTGGTCGCGGGCGTGGATGTCGGTGACGAAGCTTTCCAGGCGGTCGGCGACGAACTTCACCGGGCGGCGCAATAGTTTCGCCAGCGCCACGGTCGCCATCTCGTCGGCATAGGTGTGCACCTTGATGCCGAACGAGCCGCCGACGTCCTTGGTCAGGACGCGCACCTGATGCTCTTCCAGGCCGAGATGCTTGGCGAACAGGTTCTGCATCATGTGCGGCGCCTGGGTGCCCTGATAGACGGTCAGGCGCTGCTCGCCGGGATTCCAATCGGCGACGATGGCGCGCGGCTCGTTGGTGACGCCGGTGTGGCGGCCGAACTGAAATGTGGTCTCGACCACGGCGTCGGCTGCGGCGAAGCCCTGGTCGGGATCGCCGGCATTGAGCACGCGTTCCAACGTCAGATTGTCGCCGAGGTCGGGGTGGATCACCGGCGTCGCCGCATCGAGCGCGGTTTCCGCGTCGGTCACCGCCGGCAGCACTTCGTAGTCGACGCCGACCAGCGCGCAGGCGTCCTCGGCCTCGGCGCGTGTGCGCGCCACCACGGCGGCGACCGCCTCGCCCTGCCAGCAGGCGCGCTCGACCGCGATGGCGTGCTGCGGCGCCGACTTGATGCCCTTCAGGTGCGTCAGCACGCCGACCCACGGCGTGATGACTTTCGCCAGCTCGGCACCAGTCACCACCGCGACGACGCCTGACGCTTTCTTCGCTTCCGCCGTGGCGATGTTGTTGATCCGCGCATGCGCGTGCGGCGAGCGCACATAGGCGACGTGCGCCATGCGCGGCAGCGTCACATCGCTCACATATTGGCCGCGGCCCTCGGTGAGCCGCGCGAGATTCGGCCGCGGCACCGAGCGGCCGATATAGGAATTCGGCCGGTCGAGCGCGGAGAGGCCGGACGGCTGGTCGTCGGCGATTTTCATGGCCGGGCGACCTATAATCCGCTCGTCCCCGCGAAGGCGGGGACCCAGAGCCGCACGCTATGAGCTTCTTTGTCTACATTCTTGCCAGCCGCCGCAACGGCACACTGTACATCGGCATGACCGATGATCTTGAGCGCCGGGTCTGGGAACATAAGAGCGGGGCAGTTCCCGGTTTTACGAGAAAGTACGGCGTCAAGACGCTGGTTTGGTATGAGGTGCATGAGACGCGCGAAAACGCCTTTCAACGCGAACGCCAACTCAAGAAGTGGAATCGCGTGTGGAAGCTCGAATTGATCGAGCGTTCGAACCCAAGTTGGCGCGATCTCGTGGATGAGATTATGGCGTGAAGCACTGGGTCCCCGCTTTCGCGGGGACGAGCGGAATAAGATTTCCTCCGCTCTCACAGAAACCGCGTCGGCCACATCAGGGTGCGCCACATGTGCGCGGACGGCGAGTCGTCGAAGCCGAGGCCTTCCTCGGGCTGGCGGACGTTGCGGCCGATGATGTCGACGAAGTCGTCGAGATTGACCTTGGCGTTGGGATCGAACGAATAGATGTCGTTCACGCAGATCATGCGCGAGGTCATGTAGTATTTGTGGTTCCGCGCGCGCTCGTATTCGCGCACGATGTAGGGCTCCGGCTTATAGTCGGCGCCGAAATTGTCGATGTACATCTGCGGATATTCGTAGCCGACCGAGGTGTCGGGGAAGAAGCGGAGCGCCTGGTGGGTGCGCACCGCCCAGCTCACTTCCTCGTCGACATAGGGCTCGATCATCTGCGCGCCCCAATAGCCGTGGTCGCAGCGGATGAAGCCGGCGACGCCGATGTCGTGGAGGAGACAGGCGAGAATGACCTTCTCGCTGTGGCCGTTCTTCTTCGCCAGCGTCGCGCTCTGCAAGAGGTGATTGAGCGAGGCGAAGCGGTTGTTGAAGAAGTCGATCAGCGTCGGCTGCTTCGGCATCGCCGGCAGCCGCGGGTCGGCGCCCATCAAGAAGTATTTGTCGGGATTGGCGGCGCGCAACGCCGGACCGCTCTCCATCGCGATCTCGCCGTCGGCCATGCGGAACAGCACCGACTTGGTGGCGATGCGGGCGCCGAGCTCGTGCATCATCCGCTCTTCGAGCTCGTCGGCCCGCGCTGACAGCGTCTGCGGATTGGCGTGTTCGTTCATGGTCGGCCTGCCTTTCCCGCCCGCGCCGCGGCGCGGGCCATTGCGGTGGACTCGATTGCGTCGACAATAGCCTGATAGCCGGTGCAGCGACAGTAGTTGCCGGCAATGTGTTCGCGGATGGCGTCGCGGCTCGGTATTTTGCCGCCGTCGCCGCGGCCGAGCAGTTCTTGCGCCCCGATCAGCATGCCCGGGGTGCAGAAGCCGCATTGCAGGGCGTTGCGGCGGCGGAACGCGTCCTGCAGATCGGCAATGGCGCCGGAATCCGACAAACCCTCGATGGTCTCGACCGCGGCGCCGTCGCACTGCACCGCCAGCACGAGGCAGCCGCGCACCACGGCGCCGTCGAGACGCACGGTGCAGGCGCCGCACACGCCGTGCTCGCAGCCGACATGGCTGCCGGTCAGGCCCAAATCGTCGCGCAGGAAATCGACCAGCGTCTTGCGCGCTTCGACGCGCTCGCGGATTTCGTCGCCGTTGACGCGCAAAGTGATGTCGAGAAAACGGTCCACGCGGCGGCCCGGCAACGGCGGTTACGATGCCATTATTGATAGCACCAGCGCGGGCTTTAAGCTACCGCCGGCAGGCCCACTATGCCGCGCACGATGTCGATCGCCCGGCGCAGCAGCGTCTGCGAGGCTTCGAGCGTGCGGAAGCCGGCGTGAGCCGAGAGCGTGACATTATCCATTGCGGCAAGCGGATGGTCGGGCCTGAGCGGCTCGGCGTGGAACACGTCGAGGCCGGCGTGGCGGATGCGGCCCGAGCGCAAGCCTTCGATCAGCGCGGCTTCGTCGACGAGCGCGCCGCGCGCGGTGTTGATGAGCACGACGCCCGGCTTCATGCGCGCGACGTGTGCGGCGCCGAGAAAGCCGCGCGTGCCGTCGTTGAGCGCGAGATGCAGCGTGATCACATCAGAGCGCGCCAAGAGTTCGTCCAGCGCAACGAGCGGCGCGGCCGGCTGCGATGTGCGGTTCCAGGCGATCACTTTCATCCCGAGCCCCTGCCCGATCCGCATCACCTCGCGGCCGATGCCGCCGAGGCCGACGATGCCGAGCGTCTTGTCCTGGAGCTGCACGCCCTCGCGGGTGATCCATTCGCCGCCGCGGATTTGCCGGTCCATGCGGGCGATGTCGCGGCAGGCGGACAACATCAGCGCGACGGTGTGCTCGGCGACGGCGGTGTCGCCGTAGCCCTTGATGGTGTGGACGGTGACGCCGCGGGCGGTGAGCTGCTCGACGTTCATGTAGCTCGAGGCACCGGTGCCGAGAAACACGATGTGTTTGAGCGCGTCGCACTGGGCGACCAGATCCGTCGGCATGTAGGAATGATCATCGATGCAGATGTCATAGCCGTTCAGCAGCCGCGGCAGCGCCGCGCGCTCGAACGGTTTGCGATTAACGTCAATCGCCGGATCGTCGCCGCGCAGCACCTGCTGCCACACCGCGCCAAGCTGCTCATTGCAGTCGATGAAGAGAGATTTCATCTTTTATCCGTTGTCATGCCCGCGAAGGCGGGCACCCAGTAAACGCAGGCGCTGTGGCGGATGATCGATGCCAGGGCCGTCACCCCGTGGCTACTCGATCATCCGCCTTCGCGGATGATGACATCAAGGGGCCACGATAGGCTGCACCGCCAGAGTTGGCGGGCGCGGGGCGACGCCGGTGAAGACCGAGCCCTGCTCGAACCACGAGGCCGGCGCCGGCTGGCCCCACAGCGTCTGGCGCTGCGGATCGGTCAGCGACCAGCGGATCGGCGCGTGGTCGGGGTCGACGGTGAGATAGTCGGAGGTGAACAGCTCGACCCTGTGGCCGTCGGGGTCGCGGATATAAAGAAAGAAGGCGTTGGAAATGCCGTGGCGGCCGGGGCCGCGCTCCATGTTGGCGAGATAGCCCGAGGTCGCCATCACGTCGCAGATATGGATGATGTCGAGCACGCTCGCGGTCCACACCCCGACGTGATGCAGCCGCGGGCCCAGCCCGTTGGTGAAGGCCAGATCGTGGACGTTGCCCTTGCGGTGCAGCCAGACCGCCCAGAGCTGCGGATCGGCGCCGTCGGTCTCGGAATATTCGGTGAGGCGGAAGCCGAGCTCGGTGTAGAAGTCGTAAGACGCCTGCACGTCGGGGGTGAAGCAGTTGAGATGATCGATGCGCTGGATGCGCGCGCCCTGGTGCGCGGCGTATTTCTGCAGCATCGAGGGGCCCTGCTCCATGTGGGCGTAGAGGTCGAGCGGCGTGCCGAAGATGTCGGCGGTGCGCAACGTGCGGCCCTGATGCGGCAGGTCGGGAAACGACGTCGGCAGGTTGCGGCGCTCGAACCAGAACGCGGCGCGGTCAATGTCCTCTTCGCTCGCGAGCTTGAAGCCGAGCGCGCGCACGTCGGCCTCGCGCGAGCGGCGCAGCACAAGCGAGTGATGGTTGCGCTCCTCGACGCCGCGCAGATAGAGCGCGTCGTCGGTCTCGTCGCTGACCAAAAGCCCCAGGCAATCGACGTAGAAGGCGCGCGAGCGCTTAAGGTCGCGCACGCCGAGCTCGACGTGGCTTGCGCGCACCACGTTGAAGGGCGGGTCGAAGACAGCGTTGCGGACGGGCATGGTTTTGGTTTCGGCCGTTATCTCGTTCAAACGGAGATGGACTGCTCCTTGCAGCCACCTACCCTTAAATCGCATGGTTGCATGAAAGCGCAGAGAGAATTTGAACTCAAGGACGGGCCGAAGGCCGCCGCCTACGGCGGTTGCCGAAGGCAATCCTTGACTTCAAATTCTCTCTGCGCTGCGGTCCACCGTGCGATTTAAGGGAGGATCCGCCCCGCCGGGTCTCATATGGACCGAGCCACGACAGGCCGTTGACGGGTTCCGCGGCGACTCTTAACACATCCCAATAGCGAAATGCGAACGGCCTGGCTGCCTGCAGCCAGCGAAGGAGACAACGCCATGCGCCTTGCGAGCTACAATATGCGCGGCCGGCCGAGCTTCGGCGCGGTGGTCGGCGAGGGCATCGTCGACCTGCGCTCGCGCCTGAGCCGGTTTCCGACGCTGGTCGACGTGTTCCGGGCGCAGGCGCTGGACGAGGCGAAATCGACGGTCGCCGGCGTGCGGCCCGACGTGCCGTTTGGCGAGGTCGAGCTCTTGCCGCCGCTCTTGGCGCCGGAAAAGATCCTGTGCATCGGCATCAATTATGCCAACCGCGGCGCCGACTACAACGTCACCAACAATCCGAAATATCCGAGCATGTTCTACCGCGCGCCGAACTCGATGGTCGGCTCGGGGCAGCATCTGGTGCGGCCGAAGATCTCCGAGCAGCTCGACTACGAAGGCGAGATCGCCATCGTCATCGGCCGGCAGTGCAAGCACGTGGCGAAGGAGCAGGCGCTGTCGTATGTCGCCGGCATCACCCTCGCCAACGAAGGCACCATCCGCGACTGGACCCGGCACGGCCAGTTCAACGTCACTCAGGGCAAGAACTTCGATGCCACCGGCGGCATCGGGCCGTGGATCGAGACCGAGTCCGATCTGACCAAGCCGCTGCACCTGACCGTGCGCAAGAACGGCCAGGTCACCCAGGACGACACTACGGCGAGCATGATCTTCTCGTTCGCCGACATCATTTCCTACACCACCACCTTCATGACGCTGAAAGCCGGCGACGTCATCTGCACCGGCACGCCGATCAAGCTCGGGCCGAAGGCCGACCCGCCGGTCTGGCTGAAGCCCGGCGACACCATCGAAGTCGAGTGCCCGGAAATCGGCGTGCTGCGCAACACCGTCGTGGACGAGGCGTGACAACGAGGTCCAACGATCGACTTAACCTCCGCTCGTCCCCGCGGAAGCGGGGACCCAGTTACTGGATTCCCGCTTTCGCGGGAATGAGCGGAAACTGTCGGTCGCCTCGAGTATGACAGGTACCATTCCCGCCGCCTGCATCATCGGCTGGCCGGTCGAGCATTCGCGCTCGCCGCTCATCCATAATTACTGGCTGAAGACTTATGGCATCGCCGGCGAATACCGGCGCGAGGCGGTGCCGCCGGAGCGGTTCGCGGCGTTCGTGCGCTCGCTCGCCGCGCGCGGCTATGTCGGCGCCAATGTCACGGTGCCGAACAAGGAGGCGGCGCTCGACGGCTCGCTCCCCGACGAGGTCGCCGGCGCCGTCGGCGCCGCCAATACGCTGTGGCTCGACGGCGGCTTTTTGCGTTCCACCAACACCGACGTCGAAGGCTTTCTCAATAATCTCGAGGCCTGCGCGCCGGGCTGGGACCGCGATCTCGGCAACGTCGTGGTGGTCGGCGCCGGCGGCGCGGCCCGCGCCGTGGTCTATGCCCTGCTGACGCGCGATGCGCAGCGCATTGCCGTGGTCAATCGCACCCGGCACCGCGCCGAGGCGTTGCGCGAGCGCTTCGGCGAGCGCGTCGCAATCGCGCCGTTCGCGGCGTTGAACGACCTCCTCGGCGACGCCGCGCTGCTGGTCAACACCACGACGCTCGGCATGGCCGGACAGCCGGAGCTCGGCGCCGACATGGCGCGCTTGCCCGGTCACGCCGTTGTCGCCGACCTGGTCTATGTGCCGCTCAGGACGCCGCTGTTGCGGGCGGCGCAAGCCCGCGGGCTACGCACCGCCGACGGGCTCGGCATGCTGCTGCACCAGGCGGTGCCCGGCTTTGCCCTGTGGTTCGGCAAGACGCCGGAAGTCACGGCGGAACTCCGCGCCGTGGTCGAGGCCGATCTCGGCTCTTCCGCGGCTTGAGGCCGCGGAATAACGTAGGTCACTTCGGGGTTTCAAAACCCGGCCGCGGGCGGCACTCGCCGCCGGCGTGAACAACGCTTCAGTTTGGGAGGACGATTATGCCGACAATGACACGACGGATGCTGGGCGCCGCCGCTTTTGGCGTCCTGATGGCGGCTTCGGTGGCCGCAGCCCAGGCCCAGCAGATGGCGCCGAACCCGCCGGTCCGCCTGCGCGGCACCATCGAGAAGGTCGACGGCTCCAACCTCACCATCAAGGCGAAGAACGGCAACACGGTGCTGGTCAAGCTCGCCGACAACGCCCGCGTCACCGCCATGGTCAAGGCGTCGATCGCCGACATCAAGCAGGGCGACTTCATCGGCGTCACGGCGATGCCGCAGCCGGACGGCAGCCAGAAAGCCATCGGCCTGCACATCTTCATGGACGCGCAGCGCACCGTGGTGCCGCACCGCTTCGGCCCGTGGGACCGCGAGCCCGGCAGCACCATGACCAATGCCGACGTCGAGACCACGGTCGCCGGCGTCGACGGCCAGACCATCACGGTCAAATATGCCGACGGCGAGAAGAAGGTGACCGTGCCGCCGAATACGCCGGTGGTGCGCTTCGTTCCCGGCAGCGCCGCCGACCTCAAGCCGGGCGCGCAGATGATCATCATCGCCGCCACCAAACAGCCGGACGGCACGCTGTCGGCGCCGGCCATCAATGTCGGCCGCGACGGCGCCGCGCCGCCGATGTGAGCGGCGATCCTCGGCTGACATGAGAACGGCAGGCATTCGCGCTGCGCTCGCCGTCGCCGCCGCGCTCGCGGCGACGGCGGCGACGGCGCAGGCGCCGCAGACGGTGCGGCTGCACGGCGTCATCGAGACAGTCGACGGCCATACGGTGACGGCGAAGTCCGACAAGGGCGAGACGCTCAAGCTCAACCTCGCCGACAAGATGCTGGTGGTCGCCGTGGTCAAGGCGTCGCTCGCCGACATCAAGGACGGCTCGTATATCGGCAGCGGCGCCATGCCCCAGCCCGACGGCTCGCAGAAGGCCGTCGAGGTGCACATTTTCGCCGAGTCCATGCGCGGCACCGGCGAAGGCTTCCGGCCCTGGGACGGCGCGCCCAATTCGACCATGACCAACGGCACGGTCGGCAATATCGTGACCGGGGTCGACGGCCCGGTGGTCACCGTCAAATACAAGGACGGCGACAAGAAGATCGTGGTCGGGCCGAATGTGCCGATCGTGCGCTACGAGGTCACCGACGTGGGCGCGCTCAAGCCCGGCGCGGCGTTCTCGGTCTTTGCCGCGGCCAAGCAGCCCGACGGCAGCTTCAATATCGGCCGCATCAATGTCGGCCGCGACGGCATCGTGCCGCGCTGACCGCCCGGCTCCCGACCGCACGTTGGCACGGCATTTGCTCGTTTATCGGGCATAAGCCGGACCAACGACAGGAGGTCGTCCCATGACACGTGCCGAACTCACCGAGAAGCTCATCGACATCAAGCGCGAGAAGGGCTGGACCTGGAAATATATCTGCGACGAGATCGGCGGCATGTCGCCGGTGCTGGTCACCGGCGCCGTCCTCGGCCAGATGAAACTGACCAAGCCGCAGGCCGCCAAGGCCGCCGAACTGTTCGGCCTGTCGAAGGCCGAGCAAGCGCTGCTCAACGAGGTGCCGAACCGCGGCTCGCCGATGCCGCCGACCGACCCCCTGATCTACCGCTTCTACGAGCTGGTCATGGTCAACGGCCCGGCGCTGAAGGTCTTGATCGAGGAGGAGTTCGGCGACGGCATCATGTCGGCCATCGACTTTGACCTGCAGGTGGAACGCCAGCCCGATCCCAAGGGCGACCGGGTGCGCATCTCGATGTCGGGCAAGTTCCTGCCGTACAAATATTACGGCGCGACCGGCAACGCGCAGGCCTACGGCTATAAGGAAGAGTGATCTTCGTCGCGGCTCGATGGGCGGAGCGGCATCCTTCGAGACGCGCCCTTGCGGGCGCTCTCAGGATGAGGACGACGGGTCATCTCTCCGCGTCATGGCGAGGAGCGGCGCGTGCAGCGCCGCGTCTCGAACCACGCCGGCTCAGAAGATCAGTTCGCTCAGCTTGAACACGCCGTACAGCGACAGCACCGACAGGCCGATCACCGCCGCGGTGATGAACGATTCGGCGTCGACGTTCACGGACGGCCAGACGCGATGAAGGAGCTTACTCACGACGCACTCCTGTTCCCGACGCAACTCCCTGTGCAGCCCTTTGGCCCGACCGGCTCTTGTGATCGCCGCGCAAATGGCCGGCGATCGGACGGCGGGGGGCATGTGTGGCCCCGGACTGGGGTCGGGGTGCGGTGCCCGGGGCCACTTGTGCAACCGGGCGGGGACTAGAGCCCGGTCTGCCGTCATGATGCGCGTGTCATTTCACGGTTTGTCCGCCCGCGCATTCGGGGTAGTACCCCCATGAGTCGCAGCAGCCGCGGCTTCGGTTCTATGCTGCGGCGGGGAAAAAGACGGACGGCCAAAAACTCAATCGAGGGGGGACCTTATGACCATCCGCGTCGCCGCCATCGGGGTCAGCCACTGGCATGCGCTGTTCGACGCCGCTTATCTGCGCCACCTGGTGGCAATGCCCGACGTGACGCTGGTCGCGGTCCATGACGGCGACCCTGCCCTCGCCGCCAAACGGGCGGCCGCGGTCGGCAGTCCGCCGGTCTACACCGACTACCGGCAGATGCTGGCCGCGACTCGCCCCGACTTCGTCGTCGCGCTGGGCCGGCATTCGCAGATGGCCGGCATCGCCAACGATTTGATCGACCAGGGCTATCCGTTCCTGATGGAGAAGCCGATGGGGGTCAGCGCCGCCGAGGTCGACGCGGTCGCGGCCAACGCGGCAAAGCGCGGCGCCTTCGTCGCGGTGCCGCTGGCGCAGCGCTACGCGCCGTTCGCCACCCGCGCCCGCGACCTGATCGCCGCCGGGCGGCTCGGGCCGCTGTCGCACATTTATGTCCGCATCAACCGGCCGGGGCCGGCGCGCTATGCGGCCTGGGATTGCCCGTGGATGATGGATCCGGCCGAAGCCGGCGGCGGCGCCTTGCGCAACCTAGGCCCGCACGGCTTCGACATGTTCCTGCACCTGACCGGCGAGGACGCCGAAGTCACCGGCGCCCAATTCAGCCGCCGCGCCCACGGGCGCCCGGTCGAGGACTACGCCTCGGTGATGCTGCGCTCGGCGAGCGGCATTCTCGGCACCGTCGAAGTCGGCAACGGCTTTCCGCGCGACGGCACCGACGGCGAATGGAAGCTCGCCGGCCGCGACGCGATCCTGACCATGAAGGACGGCGTGCTGAAGCTCGCCACCGCGGAGGGCGACGAGACGCTGCCGGGCACCGAGATCGCGGCGCCCTATTTCACCGCGGTGCGCGACGCGCTCGACGCTTTCCAGCGCGGCGCACCGCCGCCGATCGGCGTCGCCGATTGCGCGCGCGCCGTGCGCCTGATCGACCAGGCTTACGCGCGGGCGTAGCGGCGCTTGACGGAGTGCCGCTGAGAACGGACCGCGTCAGCGGCCCGACCAGTGCTTGTTGCAGTGGCGGTGGAAGCTGTTGTCGGTCCAGCAATGGCCGCGGCTGATCGACGGGCCCCAGAACGGCTTGCCGTAAACGGCGCCGATGACGCCGCCGGCCACCGCGCCGACCGGCCCGGCAACCACCAGACCCGTGCCCGCTCCCGCCGCCGCGCCGACCATGTCGGCCCGCGCGCTCTGAGTGGCCGCGCCGATGGCGGCGAAGACAAGCGTCGCCACAACGAAGTTACGCATCGCACTCCTCCTCGTTCGATAAAAGCGCGCCCGCGGTAGCACCGCACACCTTTTCATAAGGTTGATGCGGCGTAACCGGCCTGTGCTTAAGGTTGACGCCGCGTAACCGGGAACTCGATAGCGGCGAAATCCGGAGGATCGGCGGCGGCTATGTGGTGACCACGTGGCGGCCGATGTCGGCGATCGAATTGACGCCGGTCAGCGCCATCGAGGTGTCGAGCTCGTTCCTGATGATCTCGATGGCGCGGGCGACGCCGGCCTCGCCGCCGGCGCCGAGCCCGTAGATATAGGCGCGGCCGCACATGCAGGCGCGGGCGCCGAGCGCCAGCGCCCGCAGCAGATCCTGTCCGGAGCGGATGCCGCCGTCGAACAACACCTCGACCTCGGTGCCGACGGCGTCGGCGATGCCGGGCAGCACCGAGATCGACGACGCGGCGCCGTCGAGCTGGCGGCCGCCGTGATTGGACACCACGATCGCCGCGGCGCCGGTCTTGGCGGCGATGCGCGCATCCTCGACGTCGAGGATGCCTTTGAGGATGAGCTTGCCCGGCCACAGGCTCTTGATCCACTCGACGTCCTTCCAGCTCAGCGTCGGATCGAACTGGTCGGCGATCCACTTCGACAGTACGGTGACATTGGTCATGTTCGGATAGTGGCCGGCGATGTTGCCGAAGGTCTTGCGCTTGCCGCGCAAGATGCCGAGCGCCCAGGCCGGCTTGGTGGCGATGTCGATCAGGTTCGAGATGCGGATCTCCGGCGGCACCGACATGCCGTTCTTGATGTCGCGATGCCGTTGCCCGATGACCTGGAGATCGACGGTGAGCACCAGCGCCGAGCATTTGGCCGCCGCGGCGCGCTCGATCAGCGAACGGATATAGCCGCGGTCCTTCATCACGTAGAGCTGGAACCAGAACGGCTTGCCGACGCTCGACGCGACGTCCTCGATCGAGCAGATCGACATGGTCGACAGCGTGTAGGGGATGCCGGCGGCCTGCGCGGCGCGGCAGGCCAGAATCTCGCCGTCGCCGTGCTGCATGCCGGTCAAGCCGACCGGCGCCAGGATGAGCGGCAGCGCCGCCGCTTCGCCGAGGATTGCGGTCCTGGTGCTGCGCGCGGAGATGTCGTGCAGGATGCGCTGGCGCAGCGCGATGCGCTTGAGATCGGCGCGGTTGGCGCGCAGCGTCTGCTCGGCATAGGAGCCGGATTCGCAGTAATCGACGAAGGCGCGCGGCACCTTGCGGTGATACGCCTGCCGTAAATCCTCGATGCAGGTCATGGCCTTCATGACGTCGTCCCCGGCGCGTTCCTCGCGCCTTTGATAGCACAAAGCGCCCGCATGCCGCCCCCCATACGGAACCGCGGATGCCCGCCGGAGGTTATTGCCGAGGCCACCCTGGGAAGGGCCGGCCAAAAGGGCAGCCAGACATGGACAAATCTCGCTCGTTCCGATCCTACGATGAGGCGTTCGATGACGATCTCGGCGACGATTGCAAGCCGCGCCGGGAGCTCGAGCAGGACCGTAAGCGGCGGCTCGACGATGCGCTCGACCTCGGGCTCGAAGAGACGTTCCCGGCGTCGGACCCGGTGGCGGTGACCCAGCCGCCCCACAGCCTCGACGACAAGCCCCGGCGCCGGCGCGCAGACGACTGATATCGCAGGGCTTTCGCCGCATTATGGTAAACGGCCGCTGGCGCCGCCCGGTAAGATTGTCGAATATTTTTTGAAGCGGACGTGACCCGGAACGGGTATATCCTGGGCCGAAAACGTTTGTGCGGCGGGGACTTCTCGTATGGTCCGTAAGTATTTCGGCACCGATGGCATTCGCGGCCGTGCCAACGGCGTCATCACCCCGGAATTGGCGCTCAAGGTCGGCCAGGCGGCCGGCCTGACGTTTCGGCGCGGCGAGCATCGCCACCGCGTCGTCATCGGCAAGGACACGCGCCTCTCCGGCTACATGATCGAGACCGCGCTGGTCGCGGGCTTCACCTCGGTCGGCATGGATGTGCTGCTGCTCGGCCCGATGCCGACGCCGGCGGTCGCCATGCTGACGCGCTCGATGCGCGCCGATCTCGGCGTCATGATCTCGGCCTCGCACAATCCGTTCGACGACAACGGCATCAAGCTGTTCGGCCCGGACGGCTACAAGCTCAGCGACGAGGTCGAGCACGGCATCGAGCGGCTGATCGATTCCGACATCACCAAGAAGCTCGCCAAGAGCATGGACCTCGGCCGCGCCAAGCGCATCGACGGCGTCCACGACCGCTACATCGAATTCGCCAAGCGCACGCTGCCGCGCAACCTGTCGCTCGACGGCTTGCGCGTGGTCATCGACTGCGCCAACGGCGCCGCCTATCGGGTAGCGCCGGACGCGCTGTGGGAGCTCGGCGCCGACGTGGTGCCGATCGGCGTCGAGCCGGACGGCTTCAACATCAACCGCGACTGCGGCTCGACCGCGCCGGACGCGCTCGCTCGCAAGGTGCGCGAGATGCGCGCCGACATCGGCATCGCGCTCGACGGCGACGCCGACCGCGTCGTCATCGCCGACGAGCACGGCCATCCGGTCGACGGCGACCAGTTGCTGGCGGTGATCGCCGAGAGCTGGCGCGACGACGGCCGGCTGGCCCGGCCCGGCGTGGTCGCCACCGTGATGTCGAATCTCGGCCTGGAGCGGCACCTGCAAGGCCTTGGGCTCGAGCTTATCCGCACGCCGGTCGGCGACCGCTATGTGCTGGAGCACATGCGCCAGCACGGCTTCAACGTCGGCGGCGAGTCGTCCGGCCACATTATTCTCTCCGACTACACCACGACCGGCGACGGCTTCGTCGCCGCGCTGCAGGTGCTCGCCGTGGTCAAGAAGCTCGACAAGCCGGTGTCGCTGGCCTGCCACCGCTTCGAGCCGCTGCCGCAGGTGCTCAAGAGCGTGCGCTACCGCGGCAAGCCGCTGGAGAACTCGAAAGTCCGCTCGGCGATCGCCGCCGCCGAAGGCCGCCTCGACGGCCACGGCCGGCTGCTGGTCCGCCCCTCCGGCACCGAGCCGGTGATCCGCGTCATGGGCGAAGGCGACGACAAGACCATGGTCGAGGAGATCGTCGACGGCATCGTCGACGCGCTCACCGAGCACGCGGCGTAAACTTTTAGGCTTATCTGAAACCCCCTCTGAATCAGCCCCGCGCCTTGAGAAAATGCGCGAACGCCTTGAGCGTCGTTTCCGAGACGTGATGCTCGATGCCTTCGGCGTCGGCTTCGGCGGCTTCGCTCGGCACGCCAAGCGCGCGGAGCACGTCGACGACGAGACGATGGCGGACGCGGACGCGGTCGGCGAGCGCGTGACCCTTGTCGGTGAGAAAGACGCCGCGATAGGGCCGCGCGGTGGCAAGCCCGGCGCGCTTGAGGCGCGCGATGGTCTTGATCGCGGTGGCGTGGGAGACGCCAAGGCGGCGGGCAATGTCGGTCGGCCGCGCCTCGCCCTCGCCGGCCAACAGGTCCGCGATCAATTCGGCATAGTCCTCGAGCACGGCGGTCGACTGCGCCGACCGCGTCTTGCCGAAGCGCCGCGCCTGGGTGCCCTCCGCCGGAAGCTTGCCTTCTGCCGGTAGCTTGGTCATTGCGACCCGGTACCCCGCTCCCTTTGCCCCGATAGGCGCACCCGCCGCGCCGCGGGTCAGACCATATCTCACAGCGCGTGTCAAAGTGTAGCCGCGGCTACAATGTCTAGCCGTTGACGCAGCGGCCCGCGCCGCCTATACTGTAACGGATGCTACATTTTCGTGTACGTGCTGCCGGAGCACGGAACTTCGGCCGATGACGTCCCCGCCGCTGACCAGCCTCGACGACGTCGTCGACATGACCGGCCCGATCGTGCGGCCGGCGACGCTGTCCGACCGCACCCTGGTCACGGCGCGCGCGGCGCTCGACGGCCGGCGCGGCGGCTTGCGCACCGTGCTCGCCTTCGCCGGCCCGGCGGTGATCGCCTCGATCGCCTACATGGACCCCGGCAACTTCGCCACCAACATCCAGGCCGGCGCCAAATACGGCTACGGCCTGCTCTGGGTGGTGCTGCTGGCGAACGCCATCGCCATGCTGTTCCAGGGCCTGTCCGCCAAGCTCGGCATCGTCACCGGCAAGAACCTCGCCGAGCTGTGCCGCGAGCGCTTCCCGCGCCCGGTGGTGTGGGCGATGTGGGTGGTGAGCGAGATCGCCGCCATGGCGACCGACCTCGCCGAGTTTTTGGGCGGCGCCATCGGGCTGTCGCTGCTGTTCCACACGCCGCTCTTGTTCGGCATGGTGGTCACCGCCATCGTCACCTACGGCCTGTTGATGTGCGAGGCCTACGGCTTCCGGCCGCTGGAACTGATCATCGGCGCCATCGTCGGCGTCATCTGCCTCTGCTACGTGGTCGAGATCTTCATCGTGCCGGTCGATTGGGGCTCGGCCGCCTACCATATGGTGGTGCCGCAGATTGCCGATGCGCAGGCGCTGTTGCTCGCCGTCGGCATCATCGGCGCCACCGTGATGCCGCACGCCATCTATCTGCACTCCGGGCTGACGCAGTCGCGGGTGCCGGTGCGCAATGATGCCGACCGCCGCGTCGTGTTGCGCTTCTCCAACCGCGAGGTGGTGATCGCGCTCGCCGTCGCCGGCCTGGTCAACATGGCGATGGTGATGATGGCGTCGGGCGCCTTCCATGCCGGCCACCCG
>Ga0335081_10008569_pt1 | contig 16408 bp, 9 predicted proteins | sample Lox_Sample_35_FD_206713 | JGI IMG/M metagenome (GOLD analysis project Ga0335081, IMG submission 206713) | Soil microbial communities from Loxahatchee National Wildlife Refuge, Florida, United States - Lox_Sample_3.5 | ecosystem: Environmental > Terrestrial > Soil > Wetlands | place: USA: Florida... | reverse complement strand
CCGGATGACGCCCAGGCGAAAAAGATGCTCGAGGAATTGGGACCGTAGCGCCCGACAAACGTCCGATGAGCAATTCAAAGAACCTTGCTGAATTCACATCGACGGCGACTTTGGCGTTGGGGACATAGTTCTCGCGCACCACCGGCGAGCTCTTTGTTCCTGCAAGAGTCGGCGCCGAGCCGCGAATCGGCATGTTTAGTTTGGCCGCGTCTTTCTCCATCCCGGGGCGGCGGCGCAAGTCTCCCGCGACGGGGCTGTAGCCCAGAGTTTGTCCCGCGGTAAGTTCGCCCATGGTTTCCACATCCACGTAATAATCTTCCAACTTCAAGATGGAGGGATCGAGAAATCCGGCGATGGCAAGCGGGTCGTGCATGTTCGGCCCCGCCAGAAACCCGTGCTCGCGAGTATGCTCAATGGCGTTGCGTGCAATCCTTGCCGCTGCCTGGCTGACCGGATTCTGTCCCGCTTCCAGCGCACGGACATGTTCCTCGGTCAGCGTGGCCTTGCGGGTCACGTCAAGCCCCACCATAGTGATGGGCATGCCCGACTGAAAAACGATGCGCGCCGCTTCGGGATCGACGTAGAGATTGAATTCTGCCGCCGGCGTAATGTTGCCACCTGATAACGATCCGCCCATCATTACCAGGCTGCGCACCATACCGGCGAGAACGGGATCACTGCTCAGCGCAGCGGCAATGTTGGTCAGCGGACCGATGGTGAGCAGAGTAACTTCGCCGGGATACTTGCGGATAATCTCACAAATGAGTTGCGCCGCCGGCTGAGAGACCGGCTTGATTGTTGGCTCGGGAAAAACCACGCCATCCAGCCCGTTTTGCCCGTGCACGTATGCCGCCGTAACCAGGCGGCGCAGAAGAGGCTGTTTTGCGCCCGCAGCCACGGGAATTTCTTTTCGCCCCGCGATCTCCACCATGCGCAGCGCGTTGGGAAGAGTGAGATCGAGCGGAACATTGCCGGCGACCGGAGTGATGGCTTCAATCTTCAATTCCGGCGAACGCATCGCAAACAGCAAGGCGAGCGCATCATCCACGCCGGGGTCGGTATCGATGATGACGCGAAACGAACTGCCGGCAGGCTGCTCCGGAACCGGGGCTCCGGATGCGCCGAGGGCAAGTTTGCCAGCAGCGAGGGTCGCAGCGGACGTGGTCACAAAGTCGCGCCTGGTCATGCGGAATGGCGAGTTCGCTTTCATGCAGGTATCTCCTGGCTTCAAGCGCCCACTACGGTTCGTGCCGTGGCGGTTGCGTCATCAGCTTGATGTAGAGATCGTACAGCTTCGGTGCATCGACATCGAATTGAACTGTGGCCAGATGTTCGTAGGGCGGGACTTCGGTTCCTGGCGCCCAGAACATGGTCTCGCCGTACAGGGGGCCGTGGTCGACGTTGATGTCTACATAGAGCTGTTTTTCCGCGGTAATGATGGAAGGATCGATCAGAGCGGCTGCGGAGAGTTCATCCCACATGAAACTGTCCACGGAATATTCCGTGAGGTAACGGGCGACGGCCGTGTCGGCTTTGGCGATGGCGGCTCTGATTTCGGGGCTGAGCCTGGTCTTGATCGAAACATCGACAGGAGTGATGGTGATCTTTTTCCACGGCGCGCGCATGGTGATGCGCACAGCTTCCGGATCAAACCACCAATTGAACTCGCGCCGCGCATCCACGCCGGTGATGCCGCCGTTGTCGGCATACATGCCGCTGCCCATCAGGACGAGTTCTTTGGCCAGCGTGGCCACCTCGGGATCAAGCCGCAGGGCGAGGGCGATGTTGGTAAGCGGCCCTCCAGCCCATATCACCACTTCTCCGGGATAGCGATGCACCATGCGAACAATGAAGTGTGCGGCGGTTTCGTCGAGAGGTTTGGTATGCGGTTCGCCTTCCACCAGCGGAGGGACAACGTCGGGACCGTGATAGCCTTCGCGAAAAGCGGGGACAGTATTCGCGGGACGAGTGGAAAAGTCGCTCCAGCAACCCTTATAGCGAAGCTTGCCGTAGAGCGCCTCCCAGCGTTCTGACTCTTCTTTGGAATTCAGCAGCGGAAACTCGGCTCCTTCAATCACCGGGACATCGGTCCGTCCGGCGATTTCGAGCAGCCGCAGCGTGCGCCGGGTTTCTTCTTTCACCCATTGATCGCCGCTAACCGTGGTGATGCCGAGGACGTCAAACCTTGAGGACTGCAGGAAAATCAGGATCGACTGCATATCGGTGGTGGCGGGACCACGCGCATCCTGATCGACGACGACTTTGATTTTTTGCGCCTGCGCGCTACCGGCGATTAACAGGACTGGGAAAAGAACTGATATAAGCGCGAAAGTACGTTTTCGCATGGCAAGGGCTCCCCGGGGTTGTTGGCCTCACGATTTCTCTCCGTCAAGTTGCGCACTCACATCGAAAGAATGTGCATTGTAAACTAGCGGGGCAAGCGTGCGGTGGCGAGCCTCGAATTTCATTAGCCATGCGCGATGAGAGAGCGGTGCTGATCGCAAGACCAATTCGTTATCGGTTGTTGACAGCTTGCGCTGCGATGGCGCTTTGCCCGGTTTTGACTGCGGCTGGTCAGACGCAAACTGCAACTGGCTCGGCGACATTACAGGGAACAGTGCGGGATGCGCAGCGCCGGCCAGTTTCGGGCGCGACCATCGAATTGACCACAGCGGGCAATAAAGAGAGGTTGAGCGCACAAACCGATGCAAGCGGGGTTTATCGCTTTTCATCGCTCGCTGCCGGCGCGTATTCCCTCCGCGTCGAGAAGCCGCAGGTCGGCAAGGCAAATCTTGGGCCGGTGGCTCTGACGCGTGGAGAATTGAAGACGATCGATTTGACGCTGGAGCCTTCGCCTGAGAGCTCGGGCGCCAATGCGCCTCAGTTTTTTGATCAGCCCCAGTTTACCGTGGCCGGCGTGACCGACACGACCAGCCTTGGCGGGCATGGCTCGGATACCGTGGTACGAAGCCGCGAGGCGCTGGCGAAACAGACCGCCGGGCTAGGCAAGGAACCCTCAGCGACGCGGTCCGCAAAAATCTCTGCAGACGAGAACGCTTTGCGCGAAGCTGTGAAGCTACGGCCCTCAGACTTCGCGGCGAACCTGTACCTTGGAAGATTTCTCGCGGGTCGAGGCCGCCCGAAAGAAGCTGTGCCTTATCTGGAACGCGCCGCCCAACTGAGGGACGTTGCGGAGGTTCATAACCTGCTCGGCCGGGTGGACGAGCAGGCAGGCGATCCGCTTGAAGCGGTGCGCCAATTCCAGCGGGCCGCAGAGCTCAATCCAAGTGAGTCCAACCTATTCGACTGGGGAGGTGAGCTGTTGTTGCATCGCGCGGCGGGGCCGGCCATCGAAGTGTTCGCCAAGGGCGCTCAGCTATTTCCGCGCTCCGTGCGGATGAAAATCGGACTGGGCGCGGCGCGCTATGCCAGCGGCGCAACCGCGGATGCAGTCCGGATTATCTGCGAGGCCTCAGATCTCAAGCCTTTCGATCCAGATCCCTATTTGTTTCTGGGCAGAATTCAAGCGACGGAATCGAACGTGCCGGAGGAAGCCGCGGAAAAATTGCGCCGCTTCGCTGAACTTCAGCCTGCGAACGCTCAGGCCAACTATTACTATGCGGTGAGCTTGTGGAAGCATCGAAACACCGTGCAGGACTCCAACGATCTGGCGCAGGTGGAATCGCTGCTGCAGAAGGCCATACACCTCAATCCGAAGATGGGCGAAGCGTGGCTGCAGTTGGGGATATTGGATGCGGAGCGAAAGGATTTGCCCGGGGCGATTTCCGCCTATCAGGAAGCGCTTGCGGTTACTCCCAAACTGGAGGAGGCGCATTACCGGCTGGCGCAGATCTACCGGCAACGCGGAGAAAACCTGCAGGCCAATGAGCAAATCGAGATCTACGAGCAGCTGGCCAAAGAAGACGCAGCCGAACAAGACCGCGAGCGCCACGAGATCAAGCAGTTTGTATACAAGCTGCGCGACGATTCGCCGGCTCCGCCGCAGAAATAAAGAAAAAAAGGACCCAGATTCCTCACTGCGTTCGGAATGACAAACCAACTCACTTCGCGGCACTCTGTTGGCATGATCGCGCGCCGGGCGTGCCAGCGCTCATCAGGTCCACAAACATCCGGTTGAACCGCGCTGTATCCAGATCCACTTGAATCTCTACCGGCGGACCGACCGATTTAGGCTTGTCGCTTTCCGTCCAGGTAAGCGTGTTTCCGTATCCCGCGCCCTTGTCGAGATCCACGCCCATGTAGCGCGTCTCTGTCTTGGTGATAATGCTGGGATCGATCCAGGCGGCAGCCGCGAGTTCGTCCCACATGATGTCGGCTCCGGGCGTGAACATGGCGTAGCGTGCCACGTAACGGGCCGCCGCTGAGTTACTAGCTGCAATCCGCTTCACCATCTCCGCGGTCATGTGAGTCTTGATGGAGATATCGACCGGCGTGCAGACAATCTTCTTCCATGGCGCGCGCAAAGCGATCTCGGCCGCTTCGGGATCGAACCAGAAATTGAATTCATGGCGGGGATTGTTCACCCACTCCGCGTAATCCGACTGCGGATTAAGGCTTCCGCCCATGAAAACCAACCCTTCGGCCAGCTCTGGGAATTGGGGATCAATGGAGATCGCCAGCGCGAGGTTCGTCATCGGTCCGCCTTCGTAGATTGTGACCTCGTGCGGATACTTGTGCACCATGCGAATCATGAAATGCGCGGCATCCTCCTCCGAAGGCCTGGTGGTGGGCTGGCCTTCGCGCAACGGTGGAACCACAAAGGGCTCGTGCCACCAGCGCGCGTCCCAGGCGCCGGAATATGCTTCCCTTCCATAACGCTGCTCCCAAAGCTGCGTTTCTTCGCGGCGGCGCACCAGGGGAAAGACCGCTCCCGGAACCACCGGAATGTCGCTGCGGCCGATGAGTTCGAGCAGGCGCAGAGTGTGGGCCACTTCTTCATCGCGCCACTGATCGCCGCTCACCACGGTAGCACCCAGCACTTCCACCTGCGGCGACTGCACCATCACCAGCAGGGTTTGCAGGTTACTGCCGCCGGGGCCGGAGAAATCTTCATTCACGATAACTTTGCGGCGCTGCTGGGCCGAAGCCGAGAGGATGGCGAGCAGCACGACGAAAACTGCAACGGAGCAGCGGATGAATTTTTTCATGAGCGAATAGTTTCAGGGGCGCGGAGGCCGAGTCATCAGATCAATATAGAGCCTGTAAAATTTTTGCGCATCGATATCGAACTGCACGGTGGCCAGGCGCAGATAGGGCGGTACCTGCGTCTTGGGGCTCCAGAAAAGCGTCTTGCCGTAGCTGGGGCCGTGATCGATGTCGATGTCCATGTAGAGCTGCTGCTCGCCGGTGATGATGGAAGGATCGATTAGCGCGGCGCCGGCAATTTCGTCCCACATGTAGCCCGGCAACGAATACTTGTCGAGATATTTGGTGATGGGAGTGTTGGCCTTGGCGATGGTGGCTTTCATTTCGTTGGTGAAGCGGGTCTTCACCGAGATGTCAATGGGAGTGATCGTGAGTTTTTTCCAGGGAGCCCGCAGCACAATCCGCGCCGCTTCAGGATCGAACCACCAGTTGAACTCGCGACGGCCGTCAATGGCGCCGGGATCGATCGCGCCCTTATCGGCATAGAGGCCTCCGCCCATGAGCACAAATTCCTTGGCCAGCGTGGCAACCTCGGGATCGAGCTTGAGCGCGAGAGCGTAGTTCGTCAGCGGACCACCGGCCCAAAGCACCACCTGCCCGGGATACTTGTGCACCATCTCCACAATGAATTCAGCGGCGGTGCCGGGCTGTGCCTTGATATGTGGCTCGCCTTCCGGCATGGGAGGCACGACGTCGGGCGGATGATAAGGCTGGTCGTAAATGGTTGAGCGGTTGGCGTTGAAATGCTCCGTCCAGCAGCCTTTGTATTCGAGCTTGCCGTAAAGCGCTTCCCATCGTTCGGATTCTTCTTTGGAGTTAATCAATGGAAACTCGGCGCCTTCGATCACGGGGACGTCAGTGCGGTTGGCGATTTCGAGCAGGCGCAGAACGTGCTGCGTTTCTTCTTTTACCCACTGATCGCCGCTGACGGTGGTGATGCCGAGGACATCAAACTTCTCGGGCGCCTGCAGGAAGACGAGAATGGCCTGCTGGTCGCTGGTGCCGGGTCCGCGGGCGTCCTGATCGACGATGACTTTGAGCTTCTGCGCGAAAGCGGAGAGTGACACGAGCACCAAGAGCAAGAAAGAAATGAACTTTGCTGAACCGCGACCCATGATATCCCCCGAACCTTTTTTTGAAGCGCAAAGTTAAAGGGCAGACCGGACAAGTCCGGTCTGCCCGATTAAAACCCGGGTGCTCAATCCGCTAGAAATCCAACCGCAAGGCAAACTGAATCAGTCGCGGATTGTTGACCGTGTTATTCACCACACCGAAGCTGGAGGGAGTGTTGATGTCCTGCTCTCCAGTACCGGCGTAGCCTTCAAGGTAGTACTGCGCATGGTTGAGGAGATTGAAGAATTCGGCACGGAACTGCAGATTCATCGCTTCCCGCAGCCGGAAGTCTTTAATGATCGAGAAGTCCGTGTTGACGAAGCGCGGGCCGTAGACGGGGGCGCGGGGAGCAGTACCGAGTTCTCCGGGGGGCGCCTTGGCGAACGCGCAGGGGTTAAACCAGTTCTGAAGCGTGTGGATTTTGGTCGGGCAACCGGTTTGGCCGCCTTCATCTCCGGCCTTGTTGGGATCGCCCACTTCGTTTGGCCGCTGCAGAGTGCCCACGTTGTAGTTGAAGAAGACTCCAGATTCGTCGGCACTATCCACCACAAACAACGGGAAACCGGAGGTCGCTCTTTCAATCACGTCGACCTGCCAGTTGCCGAGGAGGGTATTCGTCGCACCACTCCAGTTTCCACCGAAGCGCTTACCCTTCCCAACGGGTAGTTCGTAAAGGACGCTTGCTGTGAAGGTGTCGTTGAGGTTTAGCTGCGAAAGGCCCCAATCAAGTTTGTTGAATCCGGGCAGCGGGTAATACAATGCGCCGGGATTCGTGCCCAAGCCGTCGGTTAGGCCGGAATCGAAGTTGCGGGCCCACGTATAACCGATCAGTGCATACAGGCCATGCCGCGTGCTCTTGGTCTCAGCCTTTACCTGCAGCGAATCGTACCGGGCCTGGCCGATGCTGTTGTTGGTGTAAACGATCTGGAACGGGTTGGCGTAGGGGAATGACGGGAAGCCGCAGCCCACTGTGTAGCCGGGAGTACCGCAGGCGCCCGGCGAGCTGATATTTTGGTTCACCTGGCTTACCAGAATATGCGCGCTTCGCGAGCCGCCATAGCCCACCGTCAGGACGACATTACCCGGCAGCTCCCGCTCCACATTGAGATTGAATTGCTGAATGACTCCTTGCTTGAAGTTGCGATTCTCGGACTGAATCGAGCCCTCGTAGAGTTGCGGGTTAATAGGCGAACTTAAAACTGCTCCCCCGGCCACAGGCGTGGAGGATGGAGTGCCCGCCGGTACAAGGTAGCCATTGGAAAGGCCGCAACTAGGAACAGGAGTGATCGGAGTCACGCAGTCGGTGAAAGAGTCAACCTCTGCGTAGAACGGCGGATTTTGCCACAGTCCCTGCCCTCCCTGGTTCCAAGCTGAATCGTGCACAATTCCGTAACCGCCGCGAACGGAGGTCTTGTCGCTTCCAGTGGGCTTCCAGGCGAATCCAATGCGAGGTTCCAGAGCCGTCTTATCAAATTGAATGCCCACGGCTCCATCGGTCGTCACGCAGTTCGTGCAGCCGGCCAGGCCGGGGCTGCCCTTGGGGACGTACCATTTGAGTGTCTGGACATCGAAGTTTGCCTGCCGGTTGGCCTCCTCGGTTTCAGGGGTCGCCAAAGCCCAGGCGAGTCCGAGGTTCAAAGTCAGGTTATTGGATACGCGCCAGTCATCCTGAATGAACGGGCGGAACAATTTCCAGCGGCGGCCGGTGGTGGCCCCCAAGAAGGTCTGATCGTGCGCGGCAAAAGATCCCATGGTGCCAAGAAGCAGGTCAGCCATGTTCTCTCCGGTTGAGGTGAAGCCGCCGGCGAACACGATGCCGTCCTGGAAGGCATTGTTACGGATGTTCATTTCCTCAGCCCGAAAAACTGCCCCAACGCTGATGTTGTGGCGTCCGCGATTCAGGTCCAGCGTATCGGAAGCCGAGTAAACGTTGGTGCCGCCCTGGTAGGGCGCATATCCGCGGTCACCCACGGCAAAATACTGGGTCATGTCGAAGGAGGTTAGGCCGCAGCTTACACACTCCTGCGGCGACTGGTTCAGGCTGGCGGGGTAGCCCGTAATGCCGTCGCAGGTTGCGGCCAGGTCTGCGCCGGGAATCCCGAGTATGGCAGCCTCGCAACTGCCGGTACCGAAGGAAAGAATGTGATTGAAAATGCGGTTGTAGCCAAAACTCGCCTGATTGACGATGTTGGCATTGAACACGTGGGTTTCCGAAATCATTGCATTGCGCCCATGGTTTTCGATGTGCTGATTGCTGCCAAAGGCGCTCTGTTCGGACCAGGTCGGCGAACCCCCGGGGACATAGTTGGTAGCCTGGTCGTAGCTGAAGCGGGCGAAAGCCGAATCTTTGTTGGTGAAATTGTGATCGAGCCGGATGTCCCAGGTGCCTTGGTTAAGTTTCCGCACCGGCTGATTCGAGTAATTGAACCCGGCTCCGCTTGCGTTGGGCGTGGGATAAAGCTGAATCAGTCTGGCCCCGATGGGGTTGACCAGAGCGGCGGGGATGACCGGACAGGGAGTGCCACCAGTTTGGGTTCCATCGGGATTCACCGGTGCCGGTGTGGTGCCGGAGGTGCAAGTGAACGGCGCATTGCCCGCGTAAGGGTTTGTGGGAACTATGCCCAATGGGTCGCCGCTAAAGTTGTAGTTTCCATTCGCGTCGGGTGTTGTCATTGCGGGCGTCGGCACAAAGCCTGTGAAGGGCACGCCCTGGCGTTGCATCTTGGCCTGATAATCAATGAAGAAGAACGTCTTGTCCTTCTTGATCGGGCCGCCGAACGATCCGCCGAACTGGTTGAGATTAAACTTCTGGGGCGAACTGGAAAAGTAGCGGGTGGCGTTAAGATCGGTGTTACGGAAAAACTCAAACAGAGAACCATGAAACTGGTTCGATCCCGACTTCGTGGTGACCAGAACGGTCGGGCCGGCGCGTTCTCCATATTCCGCGGAGTAGTTGTAAGTTAAAACCTTGAATTCCTGGATATCATCGATCGAAGAGAAAATCGCAATGCCGCCTTCGTCGAGCTGATTGTTGTCGTTGCCGTCGAGCAGCCAGTCTGTCTCCTGCTCACGCGAACCTCCAGATGAAAGGGAGAATGAGCCGCGCGTGGCCGCCTCGCTGCTGGCGCCGCTGGTGAAGAAGCTGTTGGGGTTGGTGGACGAGGTGGTGCCCGGCGTCAGGGTCGCCAACTGCACGAAGTTGCGCCCGTTAAGCGGAAGATCGGCAACTTCTTCAGCGGTGATGACCTGACCAAGGCTGGGATTTGCCGTCTCCACCGCTACCTGGGTTGCACTAACTTCCACTGTAGAAGTCACCGACGCGGGTTGCAGGCTGAAATCCAGTTCGCGGTGTTCATCGACCTGCAGGCGGACGTCTTTCTGTTCCGCGGGAGCAAAGCCCTGCGCTTCGACATGAATGTTGAAAGTGGCGACGGGCAACAACGGAATGAGGTAGTGGCCGGTGTCGTCGGTCTTGGCTTCGCGGGTGAGACCTGTCGCCTCAGAGGTGACGCGGACGTTGGCGCCGGCAACCACCGCGCCTGCCTTATCGGTAACTGTTCCGGCAAAGCTGCCGGTAGCCTGCCCATACAGGAGCGGACAGATAAAAAACAGCAGCGAGCAAAACAGTCCCGCTACGAACGTCTTCTTATTCAACCTATTCGACATAAGTCTCCCCATCGGTGGCCCTTCACCGCACGACAAAAAAAGGGCTTCATCCTTCCCCAAACAAAAAACGGGAGGTTTTTTGACCGCAATATGCCCGAGAACCGTAGGACGGCCTTATATATGGGTTTTCCGGTCGAAGTCAAGATATTTCCGTAGCAGGAAAGCATTAGCCCGCACCAAATTTCCGCAACGGCACTGCCAAAAAACCGCAGCGACCCCGCGGAAGCACGTCCGCCGCGGTGTGGCAGGCTTTTCGAATCGACACTCCTGAAGCAACTCCCCCAAGCAGCGTGACGGCGCAAATTTTCAATGGGGTTAAAGCGGTTAACGGATTCAGCGGCCGGAGCGCGCAGCCCACTCGCTGTCGAAGCGGGCGCGGTCGTAGAACGATTTTTGCGTTCCCACGCCGGTGGTGGAGAGGCCGGCGTACAAATTCGCGCGGCGGATGGCTTCTTCTTCCGGGACTCCTTCCGCGAGAAAAACCGCGAAGCTGCCGATGAAAGCATCGCCGGCGCCGGTGCTGTCGATGCTTTTCACGGGAAACGCCGCGAGGTGTTCGCAGCCACCTCCGCCCGCCACAAGCGCGCCGTTGGCTCCGAGCGTGATGATGGCGCGGCGAATTCCGGAGGATGTGAACTTCGCGGCACATTTTTTTGCGTCGTCAACGTTGTGCACTGCGAGGCCGGTGATGGTTTCAGCTTCGCTTTCGTTCGGGATGAAATAGTCCAACCCCTTCAGTGCGTTCATATCGATTGGTTGCGCCGGAGCGGGATTCACGATGCAGCGAATGCCGTTTTTCCGCGCGAAGGCGACCGTGTAGTAAACCGTTTCGAGGGGGATCTCGAACTGCAGAACGATGCAGTCCACTGCCCTTAGCATGTCGGCGGCCGCATCGACGTCGGCGGGCTTGAGCGCGTCGTTGGCGCCTTTCACCACCAGGATGCGATTCTGCCCGCTGGGCTCGACGAATATCGGCGCCACGCCGCTGGAGAGTCCTTCAACCTGCTTGACATGCGTGGGATCGATGCCCAGCTTTCTAAAGTTTTCGATGGTGGCGGGGCCGAACAGATCGCTGCCCACGCGCGCCACCATGAAGACTTCTGCGCCGCAGAGGCGCGCAGCCACGGCCTGATTGGCTCCCTTGCCGCCGAATCCGAGGTCGAACTTCTGCCCGAAGATGGTCTCGCCGGGCTTGGGGAAGCGGTCGGTGAAGGTGGTGAGGTCGACATTGGCGCTCCCGACTACGGCGATGCGAGGACGCTTCGACATGGAACCTTACAGAGAACTGAAAGAAGGCAGAGTTTATTTGGTGGGGATGTTCATGTCAACGCGCGTCGCTGCTTTTCAGAACATCGTGCAACACCGGAGACAAAGGCGCAGGGTACCGAAGGGTGAGATATCCACAGCAGGACTTACTCGCCGTACGGCACCCAAATGTTCTTCACCTGCGTAGCGTGCTGCAGGAACCAGCGGCCCTCGCCTTGCTTCGCGTCGAACCAGTCGATGGCGCGGCCTTCGTTGGTGAAGACCTGCTTCAGATTTCCCACGGAAAGCGACTTGGCTGTGGCGGCGCTGGCGGCGTCGGAAAAGCACCAGAGCGCGTCGACGTCATCGTGCTCGGCGAGAGTTTTGAGAAGTTGGGAAGTGTAGCCGCTGATAAGGTTTACTGCTCCGGCGGGAAGATCGCTGGTGTCGAAGACCTGGTAGAGATCGCCAATGATCAGCGGGTAGGTTTCCGACGGGACCACGATGGCCGCGTTTCCCATGGAGAGCACCGGCAGCACGAGCGACAACAGGCCGAGCAGCGGCGTTTCGTTGGGACAGATGATACCAACCGTGCCAATGGGCTCGTTCATTGCAATCGAGATTGTTCGGAAGGGCGGGTTGTGCACGGCGCCGTCGAATTTGTCGGCCCAGGCGGCGTAAGAAAATGTGCGCTCGATGCTGACGGCGACTTCTTTTGCTGCTTGGACTTCTCCCACAGCGGCGGCCAGGCGGCGCGCGATCTCTTCGCGGCGCAGCGACAGATTTTCCGCCATGTAATAAAGCACCTGCGCGCGTGTGTGCGCCGTGGCTTTCGCCCAGCCCGTGGCTTTGCGTGCGGCCTCGACGGCGTTGCGAATGTCTTTGCGATTGCCGAGCGGAGCTTCGCCAAGAAGCTCTCCGCTTTTGCTGCGAACTTCCATGCTGTAGCCGGAGTCGGGACGAGCCTGCTTGCCTCCGATGTAGAGCTTCACGGTGCGGTCGATGGCGAGATGGGCCGCGGGTTCGTCAGGGGTCTGGGCGGCGGACAGGGGCGTCCGCCCCTCCGTGGGCGCATTAGATTCGGCGGGCAGGAGTGCCCGCCCCACACCTGCCGGCGCGTTCTTGAACCACGTCGGCTCGAGATATTCCAGCATGCCTTCGCGGCCGCCCTCGCGCCCGAATCCGCTCTCGCGATAGCCGCCAAATCCGCAGGAGGCGTCGAACAAGTTCGTGCAATTCACCCAGACCACGCCGGCCTTGATTTGAGAGGCGACTTGCAGCGCCACATTGATGCTCTCGCTCCACACGCAGGCAGCGAGGCCGTAGGCCGTGTTGTTGGCAAGTTCGACGGCTTCGCTGGGAGTGCGAAACGTCATCGCTGCGAGCACCGGGCCGAAAATTTCCTGCTGCGCTACGACCGAAGTCGGATGAACGTTCGTGAGAATCGTCGGCGGAAAATACAGGCCGCGCGATGGCATGTCAAGTTGCGGCTGCCAGCAGGTTGCACCCTCGGCGACACCTTGGTCGACCAGGCGACGAATGCGCTCCAGTTGCACAGGCGCGACGATGGCGCCGATATCGATGGCTTTGTCGAGCGGCGGACCGACGCGCAGCGTGCCCATACGGTCGCGAATTTTTTCGATCAGCGGGACGGCGATACTTTCCTGCATGAGCAGGCGCGAGCCGGCGCAGCAGACCTGTCCCTGATTGAACCAGATGCCATCGACCAGGCCCTCGACCGCGCCATCGAGATCGGCATCCTCGAAAATTACGAAGGGTGACTTGCCACCGAGTTCGAGCGAAAGTTTCTTGTGGCTGTCGGCGGTGGCGCGGCGGATGGCGCGTCCGACCTCGGTGGAACCGGTGAAGGCGATCTTGTCGACGTCGGGATGCCCGACCAGCGCTTCACCCGTGGAACCATCGCCTGTGACGATATTGACGACCCCGGCGGGCAGGCCGATCTCCTGGCAGATTTCTGCGAAGGCGAGCGCGGTCAGCGGAGTGAATTCCGCGGGCTTGAGAACGGAAGTATTGCCCGCGGCGAGCGCAGGTGCGATTTTCCAGGCCAGCATCAGCAGCGGGAAATTCCACGGAATAATTTGGCCCACGACGCCGCACGCGGCGTAGCCGGGAAATTCGGAATCGAGCAACTGCGCCCAGCCGGCGTGATGATAGAAATGGCGCGCGACCAGGGGAATATCGATATCGCGGCTTTCGCGGATGGGCTTCCCGTTATCGATGGTTTCGAGCACCGCGAGACGGCGCGAATGGCGCTGCACGGCGCGAGCCATGGCGTAGAGAAAGCGCGCTCGATCGTGACCGGAAAGGGCTTGCCAGGCAGGAAGTGCTTTGCGGGCGGCTTTGACGGCTGCATCGATGTCGGCTGAGGAGCCTTGCGCAATGCTGGCGATTTTCTCGCCGGTGGCAGGATCGTTGGAATCGAAATAGTTGCCTTCGACCGGCGGCTGCCATGCGCCGTCGATGAAGTGCCCGAAGGAGCGCTTATGGCGGTCGAGCCAGGCGAGTGCCTCTTTGGGTTCTTCCGGCGCTGGGCCGTACTCCATGGTCAGAAATTTTTCAGCGATGGACATGGTGATGATTTGGTACTTTAAGCCCACCAGCGGCTAAAGCCGCCCCGTATTTGTTCTCTTTGCAGCGCGCCTGGAAGGCGCACCTTTCAAAGCAATTTATGCGATCGGGTGCCGGTAATCCGCGGAGTAGCGTCCCGTCGCAAAGTGCTCCAACTGCCGCTCAATGTCGTTCAGCAAGCTGCTGGCGCCGAAGCGAAACAGATCGGCCTTCATCCATGGCAGGCCGAGTTCTTCTTTCATCAGGGCGAGCCATTCTGTGGATTGTTTGGCGGTGCGAATTCCGCCTGCCGGTTTGAAGCCGACGGCCATGCCCGTTTCCTGCGCGTACTCGCGAATACACCGCGTCATCACAAAACCAACAGGCAGTGTGGCATTGACCGGCTCTTTTCCGGTCGATGTTTTGATGAAATCGGCGCCCGCCATCATGGCGACGAAGCTGGCCCGCGCCACGTTGCGCAGGGTCATCAAATCGCCCGTGCCGAGAATCGCTTTCATGTGGGCACGACCACAGGCGCGCTTGAATTCGGCGATCTCGTCGTAGAGTTCCTGCCACTTGCCGCCGAAGACGAGAGCGCGGGTGATGACGATATCGATCTCATCGGCGCCCGCTTCAACCGAGCGGCGGATTTCGGCTACGCGCTCTTCGAACGGAGATAAACCCGCGGGAAACCCGGTGGAAACCGCGGCAACTCGAATGCCGCTTCCCTCGAGCGCGCGGCGCGCGGTTTCGACAAAGCGGTGGTACACGCAGACGGCCGCGACTTTGATCTCGAGTTCTTCGATGTGCAACTGCCTGACGAGATCGTGTTCGAGCGGCTGGCGCGCCTTGGCACACAGCCGGCGCACGCGTTCTTCGGTGTCGTCGCCGGAGAGCGTGGTGAGGTCCATGCAGGTGATGGCGCGCAGCAGCCAAGCGGCCTGCCATTCTTTTTTCACCGTACGGCGTGCAACATGCGACTGCGCACGGCGTTCTACCGCGCTGGTGTTGACGCGAACTTCTTTTACCCAGTCGAGATTCAACGGAATGCCGCGATTGGAGAGCAGCGGCCGGCCGGAAAGCGTTGCGATAGGCTGATCGGCGTCGGGAACAGAGAGCCCGGGGATACTGGCCGGCAGATGAACGGCGGTCGCGTAGCGGCTTGATTTCTCGTTCGACACGCCTTGCATTGTACGTTAGATGCGCAAGATTCGGTCACGGCACAGGCTGAATTCGCCCTTGACACAATTTCCCCGGCAAGGCTAGCCTACCTCGCCAACCGAATCGAGGAGAGACAATGTTCACGCCGCCGAGTCTGGGTATTGCGCTGCTGATGACGATCACCAGCGCTGTCTGCTGGGGTTCCTGGGCCAACACGTACAAGGGTGTAAAGAATTACCGCTTCGAGCTTTTTTATTGGGATTATGCGGTGGGAATTTTTGTGATCTCCCTGGTGCTCGCACTCACCATGGGCAGCACGGGCCACGACTCGTTCAGCTTCCTCAACAACGTGCACTCCGCCGATAATGCCAACATCTTTTGGACAATGGTAGGCGGGGCGATCTTCAATCTGGCCAACCTGCTTCTGGTTGCCGGGATCGACATGGCCGGATTGGCGGTTGCGCTGCCAGTGTCGATTGGAATCGCGCTGGTGGTCGGCGTGGTTCTGAGTTACATCCTGCAGCCCAAAGGGAATCTGGTGTTTCTCGCCGCGGGCGTCGCCTGCGCGCTGGTCGCGGTGATTCTCGATGGCAAAGCATTCGGCAGCCTCGGTTCTGGCCGGGCGGCGTCGCGCAAGAGCATTGTGATCTGTATTATCTCGGGCGTATTGATGGGTCTGTGGGATCCATTTGTCGCCTACGGAGCGACTCGCGGCCACGCGCTCACTCCATACAGTTCCTGCGTGTTTCTCACATTGGGCGCGTTGCTCTCCTGCTTCGTCTGGAATATATACTTCATGAAAAAGCCGCTGGCCGGCGAACCGGTCGGCTTCGGCGGTTTTTTTACTGCCCCTGCTTCCGGGCATTTGCTGGGGCTGTTTGGCGGGGTGATCTGGGGTGTTGGGACGGTATTCAACGTGGTTGCCGGAGGGGCCATGAGCTTCGCCATCTCCTATGCGATCGGCCAATCCGCGCCGATGGTTGGAGCGCTATGGGGCATCTTCGCCTGGAAAGAATTCAAAGGCGCAGGGCCGCGCGCCAATGTGTTTCTGGCGTTCATGTTCGTTTTCTATGGGCTGGCGATTTTTCTGGTGGCCAAGGCGAGCGGATGAGGTAGCTCATCGGCAGGTGACTTCAGGAAAAGCAGGTTTCTCGACGGCACAGGATTTCCTTCAACGCAGGAAATGCTGCTTCGCTCGAAATGACAGGTTTTGAGGCTTGACCCCGTCATTTGCCCGCGACTCGGCTGATGAATAACTGCAGGAATCGCGAGGCGTCCGACCCCAGGCAAACCCGCGCATTCGGCGTCAGAGGCTTCAGACCCGCGATCCACAGGTGATCACCGTGCGGAACGTTGAGTTCGTCATAGCCCATGCGATTGGCCACGGTTTCTCCGCGAGTGAATTCCCCTTTGGTCTCGACATCCACATGCATGTCTTTCAGCGTAACCAGAGTGGGATCAATAACGGTGCCGACTGCCAGCGGGTCGT
>Ga0335081_10008568_pt1 | contig 16408 bp, 15 predicted proteins | sample Lox_Sample_35_FD_206713 | JGI IMG/M metagenome (GOLD analysis project Ga0335081, IMG submission 206713) | Soil microbial communities from Loxahatchee National Wildlife Refuge, Florida, United States - Lox_Sample_3.5 | ecosystem: Environmental > Terrestrial > Soil > Wetlands | place: USA... | reverse complement strand
CGCTTCTTCATGCCGATGCGATCGGTCGAGGAGGCGCGCGCCAGCCCGGCACCACGGCGCGAGCGTGCGGCAGACCGCGCAATTGAAGCCGGCTCTTGGCGCGCCGATCGGCATAGCCTAGTTGTTATCAGTCACAGCAGGGATAGGGGGACGGCGATGCGCGACGATGCCGAGGACAAGGAGATCGTTGCATTACTGGCGCAGAAGTTGAAGGTGGATCGCGGTGCCGGCGTCATCGCCGGGACGATCAGAGCCGATCAGGATGGCCTCGACACCGCGATCGACCTGTCGGTCCACCGATGCGGGCCGTGGCACCTTCTCATGGCTGGCAGTTCACTCCTCGAGCAGGCCGTCGAATTGCTGGCGGCGATGCCTATACCACCAACGGAGGTCATCGACAAAGCCGAGTTGGCGATCGACCTAATCGCGACCGCCATCGCCGGTGACGAGGGCGACGAGGACGAAAGCGGTCCGGTCCGCCTGGCTTAGCCCTGCGGTTCCGCAAGGGACTTCCCGACGTGCTTCAACAATTCGCCGGTACGAGCGCCACCGTGAGATCGCGCCTATGCGCCCGCCTGGCAGTTGCCGGTGCAACGATAGTGGTAGGGATTATCTCCCGCTATTGGCCTGAAGCCTAACTGGGCACAACCGCCGAGAACCAATGCAAGAGCCACGGGAAGCAACGCGAGACGCCATCTTCTGCTATTGGCGTTGCGATCGACCATGTCTGCTCCACTCCGCACCCGCCGCTCACAGGATTCGACGCGACGTCTGATCTCTCGCACGTGGTAGCGCTCGCTTGATTCCCAATGTGATCTACATCACTGGCTATGCCCTTTCCCGAGATCGCGCGTCTCAATGCCGGCGTTCGATCAGCCTAAGTGTGCGTCGTGATCCGATACTCAATGTGCCGGCAAACCAATATTCCCGGGATTGCGCGCTAAACCGGACATGTCGCAGGTATGACAGAATCGACGCGATTGACCCCCAAGCAGTCGTGGCAGCGCCGCTCAATCAGAGTGGCCGGGCTTATCGCAAGAGTGGTGGCGCGCGGGGTTGTGTAGAGCCGCGATCACCAGGCGCAATACTAGCCGGGGGCGGTACGCCGCGAGCGAGCGAGCGAGTTTCAAATCCGTCTCGGTCCAGACCGAAAAAATGCGTCACTCGCCGCGCGATGTCCGTGGTCGCATAGGAGATTCCGGCGTTACCGACTTTGCCTTCTGTCTGCCCGCGAAGCCGTCCGCCGCCTGCGGCGGCGCGCGCCCACTCGCCGCCTGGGCCAGCCGGGGCCCGAATGCTAGATTGTCGGGGCGACCATTGCGCGGAGGAGGCCGTGCCGGAGAGGCTCGTCGCAGCAAGGAAGCTCGCCGCGATTTTGGCGGCTGATATCGCCGGTTACAGCCGGCTGACGCGAGCCGACGAGGAAGGCACGATTACGCGGCTTCGGACTCTCCGCCGCGACCTCATCGACCCCGTACTCGGCGCTCATCGCGGGCACATCGTCAAGACGACGGGGGACGGGCTTTTGATCGAATTCGGCAGCGTCGTCGACGCCGTCCGCTGCGCCGTCGCATTTCAGCAGGGGATGATCTCGCGCAATCGCGACTTGGCCGAGGAGCACCGGATCCTGTTCCGTATAGGGATCAACCTCGGGGACGTCGTCGTGGAGGGCGCCGATCTCCTCGGCGACGGGGTCAACGTGGCGTCTCGCCTCGAAGGATTGGCTGACGCCGGCGGCATCTGTATTTCCGGAGCAGCCTACGAGCAGGTGCGGGACAAGCTCGATTTGCCCTTCGACGATTTCGGCGAGAAGCCGCTCAAGAACATTGCTCGGCCCGTGCGCACCTACCGCGTGGCGGAAAGCGCCATAGCCGCATTGCCGGAAATCCCGCTGCCGTCGCCCGTACCGCGGGAACAAAGCTCCGCCGTGACGCAAGGCCATCGCCGTCGTGTCATCGACTGGCTGCTCTGGTGGCAGATCGATGCCGCCGAGCTTGCACGACAGGTCGCCGGCTATAGCGAGCTGCGATTCGTGCAATCGGCGCGGGGGCATCGCGCTCATCTGCAGCCTCGTGGCCGCGACTGAGGCGGAGCGTTTCAGCGTTGCCACCGTTCTGGGCTCGGTCGCCTATATAGGTGCCGCGTTATGGGTCGGGTTGGGCGTGCTTACATATCTCGGGCAGAGCGCTGGGCACCGCTCGCCGCAATGGTCCTATGGACCCTTCAGAAGCTTATGCCGGCGGTTGTCGGGCTCCAGGGCGCCGCGCATCGCGGGTTTCTCAGCCGCGGTCCGCATGGCGGCGAGCTGGTGGTCCAGCTCCTATGGTGGTGCATCTTCATGCACGTCTTCAATAGGGCGTTTCGGGTCGAGCAAGAGCGGCGCACTCGATAGGAGGCGCTACAGCCGCTAAGGCCTGATCTGGCCGCTGCCGCGGACGAAGGCGATTGGCTCAAGCCGCGTCCTACCTGATCCGCGGCTTCATCTGCGCCGCCGCCTCGGCCAGCGCCTCGAGCAGGACCGCTACGCATGAAAACTCATCGCATTGCAGCGGCGATCGCCGCCATTGTCCTGCCTCTGCTCGCCGCCGATGCCCAGGCGGCGGAGCTTAAAGCACCCTGTGCCGCGACGTCTCCTTGTGGCACGAATGCGAAGTCGGCGCCTGCGCGCCGGACGTCGGCTATGTGCTTGAGAGCGGACCCAGGCTCTTTATCCTCATTCGTCGGAGGGCCCCCCACCTGGGAGTCTCGGGCGCTTCAAACACGAGTGGCGCCATCAACGCGTCTCACTGCCTTTGCGCCATGACACCTCGCTTTTCATCCGCGGGTCGAGGTCCTTGGCCTTCCTGCTTCCGTAGCCAATCCCAAACCCGATCGGCTCTGCCGCGCACCAGCTTGCACCAAGTCGTGTCGCGGATGCCCGTGTCACGGGCCGGCCCCCACCAGCGTTCGGTCACGACCATCAGCTTCCAATCGGGGCGGTCACCATGACCATGCTCCAGCCAATGGACCTCAAGCTGCACGGAATATCGCCCACTCCAATAGCTATGGCGGTCGCGCGTCCAGCTCACGCCGTCGACCTCCCAGCGATCCCCGACCTGGCTCGGGTTGGAGGAGGCGTAGATGGAGCGCCACTGCCACAGGAAGGAGCGGCTGTTGAGGCTGCGCACGCTGCGTTTCCCTCGGCCCCTCAGGCTCTCAGCTCGGCGAGCTTGGTTTCGCCATAGACGAGCACCTGCACCTTTTCCAGCGTCACCAGCCCACTCCCCATCATGCCGTCGAGGACGGGAAGGAATTCCGCGATCTTCTGCTCGCTGTCGACGATCTCGATCACGACCGGCAGGTCCTCGGAGAGACGCAGGATCTTCGCCGTGTGAAGGCGGCTCGAATGGCCAAAGCCCATGGGCCCGCGCAGCACCGTCGCCCCCGCGAGGTGCAATTCACGCGCCTTCAGGACAATTGCCTCGTAGAGTGGGCGCCCATGGTCGCGCTCGTCTTCGCCGAGGAAGACGCGAAGCAGCATGGCATCGCGCGGGACGTGCATGGCCCGTCTCCTCTGTTCCCCCCAATATTCCACCGGGCCAACAAAAAAGCCCCTACCGCGCGCCGGGCGCCGTAGGAGCCATCAGCCATTGCGGCGGTTTCGGGGAGCTCCATCCCCGTTCTGTCTAAGCCTCCGTCAATTGCGGAGGCACGTCAACAGATTCCAGCCCCCGCCGCGCGGTATCGCCGGAACCACCGCAAAGCGAGGCGAGAAGCGGATAGGCGGGGCTGGTGACAGCAGACGCGCCTACGGAGGCCCGGCTATTGACAAGATCGCCGGTGATCATCATCGTGACTACCAAGGCGATGGGGTTCGCCTTATAACCGCCCTCGGGGCTGATAACTCCTCCTAGGCGTCTTCGGACGGCAGGAGGAGTTTGCATGAGAGGACCTGAGCGACCCCCCAAGCAAAGTCGCGCGCTCCCGGCCCCGCTCGGGCGGCCAAGGTATGTCGCCCGATGAGCGCGCGCGACATCCTGCTGCAGATTGGCCAAGTGCTGACGGTGCTGCTGCTGGCGCCGCTCATCCAAGGCATCATCCTGCAATTCGAGGAACGGGTGCAGCGCGGACAAGGGCCGGGGATCTTCCAGCCCTATCGCGATCTGTGGAAGCTCTTCCACAAGGAACTGGTCGTGCCGGAGACCGCCTCCTGGCTGTTCTGGGCGACGCCGGTCGTCGCCTTCACCTGCATGCTCACCGTGCCAACTCTGATTCCGGTGCTTACCAACTACCCGCTGCCGCTCTCGGACATGGGCGACATTCTAGGCGGAGGGCTCATCCTCACGCTGGGCTCTTTCATGATCATTCTCGCCGGCCTCGATACGGGCAGCGCCTATGGCGGCATCGGCTCGAGCCGCGCCGTGATGGTGGCGATCCTGGCCGAGCCGACGCTGATCCTGGTGTTCGTCGGCATCACGCTCCTGGCGAAGGCCATGCTGCCCTTCGTCGTCAACCATCTGCTGGTGGCGGACTGGCCGGTCTACTGGAGTCCGGCGCATCTCTTCCTCGTCGCCGCGTTTTTCATCCTCCTCCTCGTCGAGAGCGACCGCATGCCGATCCATTCGAGCACGCACATCGAGGTCTATATGATCGAGGAGGGACGCATCCTCGAATACTCCGGGCCGTTGCTCGCGCTCCTCAAATGGGCGTCGGCGATGAAGCAATTCATCCTCTACACGATCTTCTGCAACGTGCTGGTCCTGCCCTGGGGCCTCTCGATCGCGGGCACGGCGCTTGGCGCGCTCGGCGCCGCGGCCGGTCTCATCGTCAAGTTCACACTCGTCGCCGGTTGCGTCGTCGTCGTCGAGACGTGCCAGTCGCGCCTGCGCTTCTACCGCTACCAGGAGCCGCTCGCCGCCTCCTTCCTGCTCGCCGTTCTGTCGATCATCGGCACGCAGCTCTCCTGAGGCCGCCATGCTGATCCAGCATCTCGATCCGCTCGCCTCCTCGCTGTTCAGCCTGCTGGCGATCGCGAGCCTGCTCCTGTCCTTCGTCATGCTGGGCTCGCGCTGGCTCAAGAACTACCTTTACGCCTTCGCTGCCGAATCCTGGGCGATCGCGGCGCTGTCGGCGGCCGTCGGATTTTACGGCGGCTATCCCGAGCTTTATCTCGTCGCCGTGCTGACGCTCCTGGTGCGCGGCCTCATTCTGCCTCACCTGATCTGGCGGATCATCCGCCGCCTCGACGTCGACCGCGAGATCCACGAGATCCTCCAGCCGAGCTCGGGCATCGTCGTCGGCGGCTTGTTCGTCATGTTCGCGCTCGCCGTCTCGTACCATATCGCCGCGACGCTGCACCTGGAGCTCACGATCGCAGTGCTGGCGCTCACGGTCATGCTGTCGATGAAGCTCATCGGCTTCCTGATGCTGGCCGTGCGCCACGAGGCGATCAGCCAGATCCTCGGGCTCCTCGTGCTCGAGAACGGCATTTTTCTCGGGACGCAGGTGCTGGTTCCCGGAATGCCGCTCCTCATCGAGCTCGTCATCTTGTTCGACCTTCTGGTCATCGTCGCCTGTTTCGGCGTGCTCGTGGGCTATCTCCTGACCCATGTCGGCACGACGAGCAGCCTCGAGCTCAGGAGGCTGGTCGGATGAGCGCCATCGGCGGCCTGCTGCTGGCGCTGGCGCTGGCGCCGCTCGCGGCGGTCCTGCTGTGCGTCGCGGCGCGACGGCCGCGCCTTGTCGAAGCGTTTAACCTGGCCGCCAGCGTTGTCGCCTTCGGCTGCACCTTACCGCTGCCGTTCTTGATCGACGGCCGCGCGCTCACCTTCTGGCACGACTATGTCGTGATCGATCGGGCCTCGGCCTGGGTCCTGCTGTGCAGCGCCATCGTCTATCTGCTCGCCTCGATCTATGCGGTCGGATATATGCGCCTCCTGCAGGAGGAGGACCGGCTCTGGCAGTTCTATGCCCTCTTCGCCGGCTTCGGCTTTACCACGCTGGTCGCGCCGCTGATGAACAGCATCGGCATCTATTGGATCGCGATCGAGCTCACGACCTTGGTGAGCACCTTTCTCGTCGCCTTCGAGCGCGTCGCCGAGAGCATGGAGGCAGCGTGGAAGTACATTATGTTGGTCTCGGCAGGGATCAGCCTCGCGCTCCTCGGCACCGTGCTCTTCTACTGGGCCGGCAGCTTCGTCCTCGGCCCCAGTTATCAGATGACCTGGGATGTGCTCGCGGGGGCAGCGCCGCGGATGAATCCGGCGCTCACCATCCTGGCCTTCCTGCTGGTGCTCGTCGGCTATGGCACCAAGGTGGGGTTGGCACCGATGCATAGCTGGCTGCCGGACGCGCACAGCGAGAGCCCCGCGCCCGTGTCGGCGATGCTGTCCGGCGCGCTGCTCAACACCGCGATGATCGGCATCGTCCGCTTCCTCGGCATCACCCGGGCGGCCCGCCTCGGCGACACCCCGCAGCTCGTGCTGGTGGCCTTGGGCGTGCTGTCGCTGCTGGTCGGCGCCCTCTTCATCGTCCGTCAGCGCGGCATCAAGCGGCTCATGGCGTATTCGAGCGTCGAGCACATGGGAGTGGTGGCGCTCGGCTTCGGCTTCGGCGGAGCGCTCGGCGTCGCCGGCGCGCTCTACCACATGCTCAATCACTCCCTGAACAAGTCGCTGATGTTCTTCGGGGCCGGCAACATGATGCGTGCCTATGGGACCAAAGAGATCTCGGAGATCAGCGGCGTCGGCCGGCGCTTTCCGGTGCAGGCGGGCATGTGGCTCGCCGGCGCCGTCGCGATCACCGGGGCCCCACCCTTCGGCTTGTTCCTGAGCGAGTTCACCATCATGCGGGCCGGGCTCACGCCGTCCTACGCCTGGGCGGTCTATGCCATGGCGCTGCTGCTGATCGTCATCTTCATCGGGTTTCTGAACCAGTTCCGCATCATGTACGCCGGGGCCGCCCCCAGCGAGATGCCGCAAGCGGGCAAAATCAGCGCGTGGTGCGCCGTGCCGATGGGATTGGCGCTGTTGCCGCTCCTCGTGCTGGGCCTGTGGTGGCCCGCCGGGCTCTGGACCTACCTGACCTCGATCGCCGCGACGCTGGCGCCAGGACGGTCATGAGCGACACGACGACCCTCAACCCCGGGATCGAGCTCGTCACCGTCGACGCGGAAGCTCTGCCGGCGGCCGTCGACGCGCTGATCCGCGGCGGCGGTCGCATGCGGATGGCCTATGCCTGGTACCCCGCGCGCGGCGGGGTCGAACTCCGCTATCTCGGCGGCCGCGGCCCCAAGGAAGATTTCTTCATGTGGCGCTGCGTCCCCGACGGACCGGTGCCGAGCGTGGCCCCGATCAGTCCGCTCCTCGGCTGGTACGAGCGCGAGATCACCGACCTCTTCGGCGTCGAGTTTCGCGGCCATCCCGAGCCGCATCGCCTGGTCCTGCAGCGCGGCGCGCGTCCGGCGCTGCCGCCGCTCGATCCCCGCTATCCAGCCGAAACGCCGATGCCGTTCGCGCCGGTCGCGGCCGCGCTGCCGGAGATCGCGGCGGACGACGTGCAGCGGCTGCCCTTCGGTCCGATCCGTGCCGATGTGGTCGAGTCAGCGGAGCTCATCTTCCTCTATCTCGGCGAGCACATCCTGCATTATCACCCGCAGCTCTTCTTCAAGCATCGCGGCATGGAGAAGCGCTTCGAGGGGCGAGTGCCGGCAAGTGCGGTGGTGCTGGCGGAGCGGGTGTCGGGCGTCGGCAGTTTCGCTCATGCGCTTGCCTTCTGCGAAGCGGTCGAACGCGCGGCCGGGTGCGACGTGCCGCTGCGCGCGCGCATGTTGCGCTCGCTCCTTGCCGAGCTGGAGCGCGTCTACAACCATCTGCACTATTTTGGGCATCTCGCGCACACGACGACCCTCAAGGTCGGCGAAGCCCAGGGCAAGCTCCTCGAAGAGCGCGGCAAGCAGATCAACGGCCGTCTCGCCGGTAGCCGCTTTCTGCGCAGCCTCGTGACCCCCGGCGGGTTGCGCCGCGACCTTGATCCGGCGCCCTGGCTCGAGCACGCGCTGGTGGAGCTTCGCCGCGAAGCGGCGGCCTATTCGAGCATGCTCGAGAACACCAACAGCCATCTCGACCGGCTGATCACCACCGGCCTTCTGCCGCATGAGGTTGCCTTCGATCAGGGAGCGACCGGGCCCATCCAGCGCGCCTCCGGCTTCGATCGCGATCTGCGGCGCGATCATCCCTACGCGGCCTATGCCGACCTGCCGCTCGACGTGCCGGTCAAGCAGGCCGGCGATGCCCATGCGCGTGCGCAAATCCGCATCGCCGAGCTCGAGGCGAGCTTTCAGCTCATCGAGCATGCGCTGCATGGCTTGCCGGAGGGGCCGGTGCGTGCGGAGTGCTTGCCGCCGCCCGGCGCGGAAGGCCTCGGCTGGGCGGAATCGCCACGCGGCTCGCTGTTTTACGCCGTCCATATCGGCGGCGATGGGAGGCTGGCGCGCGTCAAGATCAAATCCCCGTCCTTTTCGAACTGGCGCGTCTTCCCGCTTACCGTCCATGGCAGCAACATGATGGACTACGCGATCAACGAGGCGAGCTTCGGCCTCACCATCGCCGGCTGCGATCGATAGGAGCCAGCATGCCGTTCTGGACGTTCTTCGGATTGCAGCAGGGGAAAGCGACCACGCCCTGGCCCGATGGCGCTCCCGATGCGGGCCAGGAGGGCGTGCTCGGCATGCCGCGCTTCGCGCCGGAGCGCTGCGCGCCCGATTGCGCCGCCTGCGCCGAGGCGTGCCCGACCGCCGCCATCACCGTGCGCACCGCTCAGGCCGGCGCCGAGCGCCTCGCGGTCGACTATGGACGCTGCGTCGTCTGCCAGCTCTGCGTCGAAGCCTGTCCCAACGGCGCCGCGATCCAATCCTTCGACTGGGCCTTCGGCACGCGCCTGCGTTCCGACTTGCTGCTCGGCGGAGAAGCCGCCCCCCCGCCGGCAGCGCAGCGGGCGGCGTCGCGCCGCGGCTTCCGCCGCAGCTTGCATGTCCGCCATGTCGATGCCGGCTCGTGCAACGGCTGCGAATCGGAGCTGCAGGCGCTCAACAATCCCTTCTATAACCTGCACCGCTTCGGCATCTTCTTCACCGCGTCGCCGCGCTTCGCCGATCTGCTCCTGGTGACGGGTCCGGTGACTTATGCGATGCACGAGCCGCTGCGCCGCGCCTATGAGGCGATGCCTGCGCCGCGCTGGGTCATGGCGGTCGGCACCTGTGCCGTCTCGGGCGGCGTGGCCGGCGGCGGCTACGCCTGCGGCAACGGTCTTGAAGGGCTATTGCCGGTCGATCTCTATCTGCCGGGATGCCCGCCCAATCCCGCCGCCATCATCGAGGCGCTGCTGATGTTCCTCGAGCGACGCCCGCCGCGCGTCGCGGGAGGTCGCCTTGTCGAATGAGCTCCTCGCCCTGACTGTGGCGGCCTGGCTCGTCGCGGCGGTGCTGGCGCTCGCCGGGCGCGCCGTCGGCGTGGCGCGGGCGCTCGTCGGGCTCGGCGGCGCTGCCCTTCTGCTGCTGGTCGCGACGACGCTTCCCGGGGGCTCGCCCCCGGTACAGACAATGCTCGGCATTGGCGCCACCGGGAGCGTTTTTCAACTCTCGCCCGCGGCGCTCTGGCTCATGGGCTTCGGGCTCGCCGGTGCCATCCTCGCCGCCTGGCTCGGCACGCCGTCGCCGCGCCGGTCACTCTGGACCTTCGGTGCCGCGGCGAGCCTCATCGGCGCGCTCGGCGTCTTTGGCCTCCAGGACGCTGTCGGTTTCCTCGTCGCCTGGGAGATCATGAGCTTTGGTGGGGCCCTGATGATCCTGGGCGACGACCTGGCGGCGGAGACAGGGCGTCCGGTGCTCTTCATGCTGGCGCTGCTCGAGGCCGGCGCCGTCGCTCTGGTGCTCGCCTTCATTCTCATCGCCGCGCAGGCGGGCAGCCTCTCCTTCGACGACTTCGCTGCGGGGATGCGCGCCATGCCGCGTGCCGAGCAGCTCGTCGTCGGGCTGCTGCTCCTGATCGGCTTCGGCGCCAAACTCGGCCTGCTGCCGTTCTACGAATGGTTCCCCGGCGCCTATGGCGCGGGAAGCGGCGCGACCGGCGCCTTTCTCTCCGGCATCGTGCTCAACGCTGCGTTCTTCGCGCTGAGCCGCGCACTGATCGCCTGGTTGCCGCCCGATCCCGCGCTCCCGGTCTCCGTCGCAGGGATATTCGTCGTGGCCCTTGCCGTGGTGAGCGCGATCCTCACCGCGCTCTATGCCTTTCAACAAGAGGCCTGGCGCGAATTGCTGAGCCTCTCCTCGGCGGAGAACGGCGCGATCGCCGTTTGCTTGCTGGGCGCGGCGCTGATGTTCCGACAGGACGGCCTCGCCGGTCTCGCAGGCCTCGCCTGGACCGCGGCGCTCCTCCATCTGGCGGGACATGCACTGGCGAAAGGCGCGATGTTCCTCACCGCCGACGGCGTCTACCGTGCGGCCGGCGACTACCGCCTCCGGCAACGCGGCATCGTCGCCGGCAGCCCCTGGTTCTTCGGTCTGGGCGCGCTCTTTGCCGCGATGAGCTTGGCGGCGATGCCGCCGCAAGCGGGGTTCGTCAGCGAATGGTATCTCTTCCAGACCTTCTTTCAGGGCTTCCACCTTGCAAGCCTGGCGAGCCGGCTCACGGCGGCGCTGGCGGGGGCCGGGCTCGCGCTCACCGCGGCGGTGGCCTTCGCGACCTTTCTCAAGGCGTTCGGCATCGGCCTCCTCGGCCGTCGCCAGCGAGGGATCCGTGCGGTGCCGGGCGCCACCGCTGCGGCGGTTGGCGTGCTCGGTGGCCTTGTCCTCGCCCTCGCCGTCGGGATGCCGGTCTTCGTGCAGGCGCTCGGGCCGGCCGTCGCGGCGATGCTGCAGAGCGATGCTGTCGCCAAGATGCAGGTTGGCCTGCTTCTCGTGCCCGCGACGGGGGCGCCGATCAGGCTCGACGGCACCTTCGCCTTCATCTCGCCGACGCTGCTCGCAGTGGTGATGCCGCTGCTTGCACTGCTGCCCCTGGCGCTCTTCGTCTTTAGCCGCCGCGCCGCGCCGCGCCGCGTTCCCGTCTGGTATGGCGGGCAGGAGCAGGATCCGACGCAGGCGGCAACCACGGCGCTCACCTTTTCCAACGCGCTCCGCACCTTCTACAGCTTTATCTACCGTCCGACGCTGGAGACCGAGCGCGAAGTCGCCCATGAAACCAATGGCCGGCCCTATTTCATCAAGCGCCTCGTCTTTAGCCACGACGTTGCGCCGATCTTCGGGCCCTACCTTTTTGCTCCGCTGGAGCGCCTCGTCGTCGCCCTTGCGGCAAGGCTGCGCATCGTCCAGTCGGGGCACCTCAACTTCTATCTCGCGCTGATCGGTGGCCTGCTCGTTCTCATACTGTTCATCGGCTTGCTTGATTAGTCTCCCGACGAATGAGAATGAAGAGCTTGAGTCAGCTCTTGGACGAATAACTGACGTCCGACCCGCGGGCGCCGACTTCGCCTTCGTGCCAAAAGCCGCCGTAGACACGCCCGAAATCCGATGCGGTGAGTTCGACCTCCGCGCCGCCCGCCGCTGAGCGCGCCTTACCGGCTGCTACGATCGGCCGCTGGCGGGCGGCGCTTGGTACGCATAAATACTTACGTACTGCTCCTGATTCTCAACTCACCCGCAATCCTTGGAGGCATTATTCGCCCACAGATCGCCCAGGGAGCCGCTCATGCTCGCCACCGTCATCCGGTCGGAACCAGACCGCTTTTCCGCGGCCGCGCACACCTATCCTTTGGCCGCTCTCGATCGGATTGGCAGCGTTGTTACGGCGCGGAGCGGCGAGACGCTCTTCCATGCGGGTGACGAGGCCCGGCACTATTTCAAAGTGAAGACCGGCACGGTGCGCACGTGCAAGCTCCTGGCCGGTGGAAAGCGACATATAGGCGCGTTCTTTCTCGAGGGCGACTATCTCGGGTTGGATGCCGATGACACATACGGTTGCAGCGCCGAAGCGGTGACCGACGCAGAGCTGATCAAATATTCGCGAAGCGCGGTCGGGCGGATGGTAGATCAGCATCCCGGTCTGCGCAGGCGCCTTATTGATCTGGTTTCCGCCGAGCTGTCCGGGGCGCAGACACAGATGATGTTGCTCGGGCGGAAGACCGCCGTCGAACGCCTCGCATCTTTCCTGCTGGCGATGGCGGAGCGCCAGGGGGGTGGCGACCACATATCGCTGCCCATGACCCGCACCGACATTGCCGATCACCTTGGACTCTCGACGGAGACGGTGAGCCGCACTTTCACCGAAATTAAAATCAAGGGATTCATACGCCTGGTCGGACTGGACGGCGTGACGGTGAGGAACCGCGCGGCGCTGGAGGACCTGGCAGACGCCGCGTCCGCGTGAATATTCAAGTGTCCACGGACGCGCTTGTCCAGCGTCAAGCCACCCGTGGCGCGGCCGCTGCGCGGTCGGGACCGTCGATCCGCTCCGCTTTGCCGGCAACGCGCCTAGCGTCCTCATAAGCAGCCGATCGCTCGAGCGCATCAGCCGGCTATCTCCTGCCTGATCGTCCTCCGCTCTAGAAGACGATGCCGACTTCGGCCAGGAACCGCTCCTGGTCGTTGGTCTTGCCGCTATGGCCGAAGGCGAGGCCGCCGCTCGTGCTGCTGGCGCCGACATAGGACGCCTCGCCGCGCACGAAGAAGACGCTCTTCTGATAGGTCGGCGTCAGCGTTAGCGACCAGGCCTCGCTGCCCGGCCCGAAGATGAGGCTGGGCGAACCATCCGTCGTGCTCCCCGTCGAGCCGATGATCTCGGCGCGGCCGGCGAGGCTGAAGGTGTCGGTGAAGGCGTAGCTCGCCAGCACCGCGCCGCCATAGGTCTGCGCGTCATGCGTAAGGCCGAGCGCCGCGTTCTTTGGCACGTTCGTGTACTGGAAGTAGGGCGTGATGGTCCAGGGTGCCGAGCTGTAGGTGTAGATGATGTTGAAGATGTCGCTGTTGTTCTGCGCGACCGGCGTCGCCAGCGTGTTCGTCGACGTCGTACCGAAATTGCCGCCGCCGACCACCTCCAGCGTATTGGAGCTGTTGATCGTCCAGGTGGCCGCCCCCGTCAACCAGTTGTAGTTGCCGGAGTAGAAGCCGTCATTGTAGGAGACCGAGAAGGCGAGGGGCCCCATCGTGTAGTTGGCCTGGACGCCGTCGCTGACCGCCGGCTCCTGGTTCCACAAGAGGCCGCGCTCGATATTCATATTCTGGAAGGTGAAGGTGTATTCGGCGCCGATCAGCGTCGGGAGCTTGCCGGCCTGGACCGAGAAGCTGTCGCTCGGCGCCAGCTTGGCATAGCCCACCGGCAAGGGTCCGAAGAAGTCACTGTTGGTGTTCTTGGCGGTGACGTAAGGCGTGCCGAGAGCCGGGATCGAATAGATGCCGGCCTGCGCATAGAACTGCACCAGGCCGGTCGTATTCTGGACGATCACCTGGCCGTTGCTGATGTCGCCGTGAAAGGTCTTGTCGGTGGCGACCGGGTTGGTCTGCGCCATGCCCAGGCCGCCCAGGACGCCGGTGACGTAAATCGGGCCGAGAAACTGGCTAAGCGGCTCCTGATCGAATTTGAGCGGGTTGGGATTGGCGGCCAGCGGCCCGGTCATCGCCGGGGTGGTCATCGCGTTCGATGTCGGCGCGGCAGGAGCCGCCGGCGCCGGGGCGGCTGGAGCCGGAGCTGCCTGCGCCATTTGCACCGCCGACGTCTGGTCGTCAGCATGCGCCGGCAGGCTCGCCGCTGCGGCGACGCCAAGGGCCATAAGCGTCGCCCACGGGACGCTGTTCAAGGTACGGCGGATCATCATTCACCTCGTTGATTGTTGGTGGTCAACCAATGGCCATCGCGGCCCCGCTAGCTTGCATCACGCAACCGATAGCCGACTCCTGCTTCTGTTAGGATGTATTGAGGCCGGCTGGGGTCCGGCTCGAGCTTGCTCCGTAGATTGCGAACGAACACGCGCAAATATTGCGCGTCCTCGGAATGCTCCGGCCCCCACACCTTGGTAAGGATCTGACGATGCGTCAGCACTTTGCCCGCCTTGGATACAAATTCAGCCAAAAGATCATATTCCTTAGGTGAGAGATGCACCTCTTCCCCACGACGCTTTACGCTGCGGCGCACGAGATCGACGGACAATTCGCCCGCGACGAAGAGCGGCTTCTCGCCTTGCTCGTGGAAGCGGTGCCGCAGCGCCGTTCGGATGCGCGCAACCAGCTCCTGGACTCCAAAAGGTTTGGTGACATAGTCATCGGCGCCCGCATCGAGCGCCTCGACTTTTCCGTACTCGTCATCGCGCACCGATAGCACAATGATCGGCACCGTTGAACGCGACCGCACAATTCGGATCACGTCCATGCCGGAGATGTCGGGAAGCCCAAGATCGAGGATGATGAGGTCGGGCTTCTCGCGTTCCAACGCGGCGAGCGCGTCGCGCCCACTGTCGGCCTCGATGATCTCGTAGCCTTGAACGCCAAGGCTCGTTTTCAGCAGTCGCCGAATTGGCGGTTCGTCGTCAACGACGAGGATGATCACGCGTTGGTTCATGGTGTCCGCGCCGAGCCCCTTTACACTTTGAATGGGCCCCGTTGTTCCACGACGCTCGCGGGCTCACCTCGTCCGCTGAGGCGGTGCTGAGCATCTCCTGGTAAACGATTGGAGGTTCAGCTTTCTGAAGTGCTTAGCTCCTGCCGAGCGCGTCGAGCGCGAGGTTGAGCCTCAGCACGTTGACATGCGGCTCGCCGATGACGCCGAGGGTGCGGCCCTGGATGTTGTCCTGGACGAGCTGGCGGACGCGGTCCTCGGGGAGGCCGCGGGCCTTGGCGACGCGCGGTACCTGAAAGAAGGCGCCGGCCGGGGTGGTGTCGGGGTCGAGGCCGCTCGCCGAGGTGGTGACGAGATCGACCGGCACCGGGGCCGACGGATTCTGGGCTTGCAGCTTGGCGGCGTCATCCTTGACCCGGTCGATAAGCGGCTGGGCCGTCGGCGCGAGGTTGGAGGCCGCGGAATTGTCGGCCGCATAGGGCACGGGCACGGTCTTCGTCGGGTCCTTGGGATCGGGCTCGGTGGTGGCCGAGGGCCGGCCGTGGAAATACTTGTCGCTGGTGAAGTTCTGGCCGATCAGCATCGAGCCGATCACCTTGCCGTCCTTCTCGACCAGGCTGCCATTCGCCTGATGCGGAAAGACGAGCTGGGCGATGCCGGTCATGCCGAGCGGGTAGATGAGGCCGGTGATGACCGTCATGACGACGATCATCAGGATGGCGGGACGGATTTGTCGCAACATGGGAGGCTCCTCAGGCGAGACCGATGGCAGTGACGAGCATGTCGATGAGCTTGATCCCGACGAACGGCACGATGATGCCGCCGACGCCGTAGACCCAGAGATTGCGGCGCAGGATGCTCGCCGCGCCGGCCGGCCGGTAGCGCACGCCGCGCAGCGCCAGCGGGATCAGCGCGATGATGATCAGCGCGTTGAAGATGATCGCCGACAGGATGGCGCTCTCCGGCGTCTTCAAGCCCATGATGTTGAGCACGCCGAGCTGCGGATAGAAGGCCACGAACATCGCCGGGATGATGGCGAAGTATTTGGCGACGTCGTTGGCGATCGAGAAGGTGGTGAGCGCGCCGCGGGTCATCAGCAGCTGCTTGCCGATCTCGACGATCTCGATGAGCTTGGTCGGGTCGCTATCGAGATCGACCATGTTGCCGGCCTCGCGCGCCGCCATCGTGCCGGTGTTCATGGCGACGCCGACATCGGCTTGCGCCAGCGCCGGGGCGTCGTTGGTGCCGTCGCCGCACATCGCGACCAGCTTGCCCTTGCCCTGCTCGTCGCGGATGAGGCGGAGCTTGTCCTCGGGCGTCGCCTGTGCCAGGAAGTCGTCGACGCCGGCCTCGGCGGCGATCGCCGCGGCGGTCAAGGGGTTGTCGCCGGTGATCATGACGGTGCGGATGCCCATCTGCCGCAGCTCGGCAAAACGTTCGCGGATGCCGCCCTTGACGATGTCCTTGAGATAGATCACGCCGAGCACGCGGTCATCCTTGGAGACGGCGAGCGGTGTGCCGCCGGACCGCGAGATGCGCTCGACGATCGCCTGAAGCTGCGCCGGCGGCGCGTTGCGCTTGCCGACATAGTCGAGCACGGCGTCCACTGCGCCCTTGCGAATACGATGACCCTCGACATCGACGCCGCTCATCCGCGTCTGCGCCGAGAACGGAATGAACTGCGCGTTCAAGCTCGCCATCTCGCGGCCGCGGAGCCCATATTTTTCCTTGGCGAGCACGACGATCGAGCGCCCTTCCGGTGTCTCGTCGCTGAGCGAGGAAAGCTGCGCCGCGTCGACGAGCTCGCGCTCGTTGATGCCCGGCAG
>Ga0335081_10008566_pt1 | contig 16410 bp, 14 predicted proteins | sample Lox_Sample_35_FD_206713 | JGI IMG/M metagenome (GOLD analysis project Ga0335081, IMG submission 206713) | Soil microbial communities from Loxahatchee National Wildlife Refuge, Florida, United States - Lox_Sample_3.5 | ecosystem: Environmental > Terrestrial > Soil > Wetlands | place: USA... | reverse complement strand
CGACGGACCGAACGGCGACAGAGCACCAGGCGTGCAGGCCTGGCTGGTCGGCGGCTACCACGGCACCTGGCTGCCGATGCCGGACGCGGTGGGGCTTACCCTGGACAACCGGTCGCTGCGCAGGTTCGGTGCCGCGGCGGGCGCGGGCGTGCTGGCCGCGCTGCCGTCGGACCGGTGCGGCCTGACCGAGGCGGCCCGGGTGACCGGCTACCTCGCCGCCGAGTCGGCCGGGCAGTGCGGCCCGTGCCTGAACGGGCTGCCGCGCATCGCCGCCGGGCTCGCCGAGCTGGCCGGCCGCGGGCACCGCAGGCAGATCCGGGCCGACCTGGAGCGGTGGGCGGGCCTGGTCACCGGGCGCGGCGCCTGCAACCACCCGGATGGCACGGTGCGGTTCGTCCGGAGCGCCCTGACGGTGTTCGCGCCGGAGATCGCCCGGCACGCCCGGGGCCAGTGCTCCGCCACAAGCCACGGGGCCACCAGCCACGGGGCCACCAGCCACGGGGCCACCAGCCACGGGGCCACCAGCCACGGGGCCACCAGCCACGGGGCGACCGGCCGCAAGCCGTTCCTGCCGCTGCCGGCCGGCCTGCCGACCAGCGAGGAAGACTGGATCTGACCATGGCCGAGACGCTCAAGGTCAACCCGATCGCCTGCACCGGGCACGGCGTGTGCGCCGAACTCCTGCCCGAGCTCATCTCGCTGGACGAGTGGGGCTACCCCCTCCTGGACCCCCGCCCGGTGCCGGTGGACCTGGATCGCGAGGCGCGCCGGGCGGTGGCCGCCTGCCCCGCCCTGGCGCTGAAGCTCACCCGGACCGACGAACCCGCCCGTTCGGGTTAAAGAACATCGTGGCCTGGACGGGGTTCGGCCGGTACGGACCCCAGCCGGCCCGCCTGGTAGTCCTCGAAGGCCTGGACGAGCTCGGCGCGGGTGTTCATGACGAACGGCCCGTAGGCCGCGACCGGCTCCCGGATCGGCTCGCCGCCCAGCAGCAGGACGTCCATGTCGCCCTGCGGCCCCGCAGCGAAGGTGATAGCCTCCCCGGCGCCGAACACGGCCAGCTGCCCCATCCGCACAGGGCGCCTGTCCCGGCCCACGAACCCGCTGCCGCTGAGGACGTACGCCAGCGCGTTGAAGTCCGGCCGCCACGGCAGCCGCACCTGGGCGTCGGCCGAGACGGTGGCGTGCACCAGCGAGATCGGCGTGTGCGTGATGCCTGGGCCGGCTGTGTCAGCCCGGGGGGACGACCCCCCCAGACCCCCCCGCGCTGTGTCAGCCCGGGGGGACGACCCCCCCAGACCCCCCGGCGAGGCAACGGCGAGCGACCCCGCGATCACCCGGAGCAGCGCCCCGCCGTCCGCCGACGAAAGCAGCCCGACCTGCCCGGCCCGGATGTCCTGATAGCGCGGCTGGGTCAGCTTCAGCCGGGCCGGCAGGTTGACCCACAGCTGGACGCCGTGGAACAGCCCGCCGCTGATCACGAGCTCCTCCGGCGGCGCCTCGATGTGCAGGATGCCGGCGCCTGCCGTCATCCACTGGGTGTCGCCGTTGGTGATCAGCCCGCCGCCGCCGTGGGAATCCTGGTGACGGAAGGTGCCGTCGATGATGTAGGTGACGGTCTCGAACCCGCGGTGCGGGTGCCACGGGGTGCCCTTGGGCTCGCCGGGGCCGTAGTCGACCTCGCCCATCTGGTCCATGTGCACGAACGGGTCGAGCCGCGCCAGGTCCACCCCGGCGAAGGCGCGCCGGACCGGGAACCCCTCGCCCTCGTAGCCGGACGGCGCGGTGGTGATCGAGGTGACCGTCCGCTCCTGCTGGGTGACATCGGGTTCGGGCACCCGCGGCAGCGCGAGTATGTCGTCGACGGTGATCGCTGGCATGGCATCCTCCTCAGCTAGGTGCCCGCATAACCATGTTTGAACTTTCACTTATTCCGAACGGGGCCGGGCGGCGTGCCCCGCCATCCGCTGCTCGTTAACATGGGCAATCGCAGCCAGAAGGGGGACCCGGATGCAGCAGGAACCGATGCCGCCGACCTATGCCAGCGCGGGCGTGGACGAGCAGCGCGAGCAGGACGCGTTCGCCCGGGCGATGCGCCCCTGGCTGGCCCGGACCAAGGCCCGCTCCCCGCTGGTGACCAGCATCACCGGCCTGGCCAGCGGCTACTTCGCCACCCTGATGCACATCCCGCCCGGGCCGCCGCTCGCGCTCACCACCGACGGCGTGGGCACCAAGATCCTGCTGGCCCGGGAGGCCAACCGGTGGGAGCCCATCGGGATCGACTGCGTGGCCAACAACGTCAACGACGTGATCTGCACCGGCGCGGTCCCGCTCGCGCTGCTCGACTACATGGCCACCGACCGGATCGACGAGGGCGTCCTCGAGGAGGTCGCCCGCGGCCTGTACCACGGTGCCGACCTCGCCGGGATCGCCATCCCGGGCGGTGAGATCGCCCAGATCGGTGCGATGCTGGCCGATCCCGGCGGCGGCCGTCCCATGCTCGACCTGGTGGGCACCGCGATCGGCGCGCTGCCGCCCGGACGCTCCCCTGTGGACGGCTCCCAGGTCCGCGTCGGCGACGTCATCCTTGGCCTGCCCAGCTCGGGCCTGCACAGCAACGGGTACTCGCTGGCCCGGCGGGCCCTGTTCGACGTGGCCGGGATGACGCTCCGCGACCTGGTGCCTGGCACCGCCCGCCATCTGGACGACGCGCTGCTGCAGCCGACCCGGGTCTACGTGCGGGCCGTGGAGGCGCTGTGGGATGCCGACGTCACCCCGCACGGCCTGGTGCACATCTCCGGCGGCGGGCTGCTCAACCTGGGGCGGCTGGCTGCGGACGTGTCCTACGAGCTCGACGCGCTGCCGCCGCCACCCCCCGTCTTCCGGCTCATCGCCGAGGCCGGGCCGGTTCCGGCGGCCACGATGTACGCGACCTTCAACATGGGCATCGGTTTCTGCATAATCGTCTCGCCGTCGAAGCAGCAGGCGGCGGTCGCCGCGCTGAAGAGCGCCGGCGAGGAGCCGGTCCGGGTGGGCTGGGTCACCGGCCGCTCCGGCCGGAACGTGTCGATCCCCGCGGCGGGACTGGTGGGCCGCGGCGACATATTCAGCGCTGGCCCCCGGGGGGTGACCCCCCCGATCCTTGGGGGACTGCCCGTCCCCCCAGACCCCCCGGGGGATACCGTCTAGGCATGGATGTCCGTGGCTATGTGAATGCGAACGCGCGCGAATTCATCGATGACCTCAGGCAGTGGCTGACCATACCCTCGATCTCCGCCGACCCGGCCCGGCACGGCGACGTGCGGCACAGCGCCGCCTGGCTCGCCGGGCACCTGCGCGGGGCCGGCTTCCCGGTCGCTGAGGTGTGGGACCCGCGGGGCGGCGGGCTGCCCGCGGTGTTCGCCGCATGGCCGGCCGCGGACCCGGCCGCGCCGGTGGTGCTGGTCTACGGCCACCACGACGTCCAGCCGGCGGAGCCGCTCGAGGAGTGGGACAGCCCGCCGTTCGAGCCGGCCGAGCGGGACGGGCGGCTGCTCGGCCGGGGATCCTCGGACGACAAGGGGCAGGTGCTCATCCACTCCCTCGGCGTGCGCGCCAACCTGGCCGCCAGCTCGGCCGCGGCGCCGCCGGTCACGATCAAGCTGATCGTCGAGGGCGAGGAGGAATCCGGCTCGGAGCACTTCGCCGACCTGCTCCGCCGCCACCGGGACCGGCTGGCCTGCGACGTCATCGTGATCAGCGACACCACCATGTGGGCCGCCGACGTGCCGTCCATGTGCACCGGCATGCGCGGGCTGCTCCCGGTCGAGGTCACGCTGACCGGGCCGGTGCGTGACCTGCATTCCGGGTCGTTCGGCGGCGGGGTGCCGAACCCGCTGCACGCGATGGCGAGCCTGCTGGCGGGCCTGCACGACGAGGCCGGCCGGGTCACCCTGCCCCGGTTCTACGACACGGTACTGCCCCTGTCGGCGGAGGAGCGCGAGCTGCTCGCCCGGCTGCCGTTCGACGAGAAGCACTGGCTCGCCGAGGCAGGCGAGAGCGGCGCCGCGTACGGCGAGCAGGGCTTCAGCACGCTGGAGCGGATCTGGGCGCGGCCTACCGCCGAGGTCAACGGGATGTCGGGCGGGCACACCGGGCCGGGCTCGAAGACCATCATCCCCAAGGCCGCGCACGCCAAGGTCTCCTTCCGGCTGGTCGCCGACCAGGACCCGGCCGACGTGGCCGCGGCGTTCGGTGAGTACGCGGCGGCCCGCACGCCGGCCGGGCTGACGGCCGCGGTGACCGTGCACCCCGCGGTCCGGCCCTGCCACTCGCCGATCCACTCCCCGGCCGTGCTGGCCGGCCGCCGCGCCATGGAGCGGGCCTTCGGCCGCGAGGTGCTGTTCACCATGGAGGGCGGCAGCGGCCCGGAGGCCGACCTGGCCGAGATCCTGGACGCGCCGCTGGTGTTCGTCGCGGTCGGCCTGGACTCCGACCAGATCCACGCGCCGAACGAGAGCGCGGACCTCGCGCTGCTGCTCCGCGGCGCCGAGGCGTCGGCGTACCTGTGGGACGAGCTAGCCGCCGCGGATCTCGGGTGACGCCACTCGGCGAGCTCGCACTGTCCCGCGGCACGGTGGACCGGGTCACCGAGAAGCGGACCGACCCGGCCTGGCTGGCCGCAGCCTGGGCGGACCCGCGCACCCGGGTCCTCGTGGTCTGGCAGGGGCAGGCGCCGATGCGCCTGGACGGCGAGCACGCCGGGCTGATCTTCGTGCCGCCGCAGGCGGCGCCGGCCGGGACGCGGTTCCTGCTCGGGCAGGACGCGGACGGGACCGTCTACTTCGGGGTCTCCGCGGCCCTGCCCCCGGCGCTCGACGGCGGGTGGGCTCTGCTGGCTCCGGGGGGGACGACCCGCCCGGCCCCCCTCGAGATCCGGGCAGGCTCGCTGCGCGAGGCCGGCGCGCTGCTCGGCGACCGCGACGCGGGGCTGTTCACGCACGCGGTGGCGCTGGCCAACTGGCACGACACGCACACCCACTGCCCGGTCGACGGGACGCCCACGGTCGCCGATCCCGGCGGCCACTCGACCCGGTGCCCGAAGGACGGCACCGAGCACTTCCCGCGCACCGATCCCGCGGTGATCATGCTGGTCACCGACCCCGACGGGCGGGCCCTGCTGGCCAGGAACGCCGCCTGGCCCGGGCACCGGGTGTCGATCCTGGCCGGCTTCGTCGACCCGGGCGAGTCGGCCGAGCAGGCCGTGATCCGCGAGGTCGCCGAGGAGACGTCGATCACGGTCACCAACGTCAGGTACGTGGGCAGCCAGCCCTGGCCGATGCCGCGCAGCCTGATGCTCGGCTACCGCGCCGACGCCCCGGCCGGCCAGGCCATCGCGGTGGACCACGAGGAGCTGGCCGAGGCGTACTGGTTCAGCCGGGACGAGCTGCTCGCCGCGGTCGAGGCGCAGCAGATCGCGCTGCCCCCGCCGGTGTCCATCGCCCGGCACATCATTGAGGACTGGTTCGGCGGCCCGCTCCCGTCCACCTGGGGCGAGACCCTGCCCCCGCGCCGTTCCTGAGCCGGCGGCGTTCCTGGGCCGGCGCCGTTCCTGGGCCGGCGCCTGGCATGGCTCTGGCCGCCCCGCCCTGAGCGGGCGGGGCGGCCAGGTGGTTGTCGTGGTTACGGGGTGGCGAGGAAGCCGTCGGTGATGGCGCCGCCGTCGACGGTGTAGAAGCCGACCAGCTGGCCGTGGTCGTTCACGCCGTTGATGGTGGTGGTGCCCTGGCCGTGCGGGTCATCGATGGTGGTGAAGCCGTGCTGCGGGGTCCAGGTGAAGCCGTGCATCTGGGCGCTGCTGCCGCTGCCCACGGTGAAGACGCCCACGACCTCGTCGTAGTTGTTCACGCCGAGCGCCATGGTGGAAGACGAACCGTGAACCGTCAGGTCGATGAAGGTCCGGTTGCCGTACTTGATGAACCCGTCGGTGTTGCCGGTGCTCGGGTTGGTGTAGAACCCGGCCACGTCGTTTCGGTTGTTGATCGCGGCCGCGGTCAGGCTGGTGACGCCCGACTCGGTGACCGTGCTGAACCGGCTGTGGTTGATGTTGTACTCGTAGCCGTGGTTGTTGCCGCTGGCGTCGGTGTAGAAGCCCACCGCGACGTCATTGTCGTTGACCCCGAGCAGCTGGTCGACCGGCGGCGTGGCGGGGGAGCCGGTCGGGAAGTCCGCGGTGCGGAAGTGCCCGCCCACGTCCACGAAGCCGTGGTTGTCGTTGACCTGGTTGGCGTTGTTCATGCTGGACCAGAATCCGACGGTGACGCCGCGGTTGTTCAGCCCGGTGACCTGGGTCTGGACCGAGCCGGGGAAGTTCTCGTTGACGAAGTGCCGGGTGAAGGGCGGGATCACGTAGCCCTTGTTCGGGTGATGCTGGGCGCCGGAACCGAAGTAGCCGGCGATCTCGCCCTCGTCGTTGATGCCGAGCAGCTGGTTGAACGTCAGGTCACGGGGGTTGTCGATGGTCTGGAACTGGTAGCTCTGGCTGTGACCGGTAGCGCTGCCGCTCGTGGCCGCGCTCGCGGCCGACGTGGTGAGGGCCAGCGCCCCCGCGGTGACAAGCCCCGACGCAACGGCGGCGGCGGCAACCCGGCGGGCGTTCCTCCTGATTGACCTCATGGTCGTGTCCTTCCTCAATCGATTAGTGCAACTGGGTGGAGCGCAAGGGAACTCGGTATTCCCCCCCAGGCGTGGCGCGGGGCGGGGTGCCCTCGTGTCACAGTCCGAGGGTCACCGGGAGCACTGGGGGAACCACCGGGGGGTGCGGGGGAAACTCATAGTGTCTTAGGTCGGGTGGCCCGGAGGTGCGATTCCTCCGGGCCACCCGACCTTAGGCAAAAGTTCGCGTTATGCGAAGAACCCGGCGCGGTTGCAGCCCGTGCGACGTGCACCGACTGCTCGCGCAGGCCGCAAAGGCCTGCACTTGCAGCGATTTCGCGTAACGCTCATAGGGTGTCAAAGGTGAACCCGGACCCGGATCCCAGCTGAGCGCATCGCCCAGGCCGCGAACCAACTGGGCGGGCAACATCGCCTTCGCGGCGCCGGAATTCCACCGCCCGGCCACGGTCGCCGAGCTGCAGACCGTGGTCGCCCGGGCCTGCCAGGTCCGGGTGCTGGCCACCGGCCACTCCTTCAACGACCTGACCGACTCGCCCGTCGCCCAGGTCAGCCTGGCCGGCCTGGCGTCGGAAGCGGAGGTCGACTCGGCCGCCGCCCGGGTCCGGGTGGCGGCGGGCCTGAGCTACGCCGCGCTGGCCGCCCGGCTGGACCGGCACGGCTCCGCGCTGCGCAACCTGGCCTCGCTGCCCCGCCTCCTCGGCGCGGAACCCGGTGCCCGGCTTTGCCGCCGGACAACTGCACCCAGCCACTGGGCGTGCCGGGCCGCTGGTTCGAGCGGCTGCCGCACTTCCGGCCCGAGTTCACCCCGAGCGCCGGCAACGAATTGCAGTCGGAGTACCTGCTGCCGGCCGGTCACGCGGTGCCCGCCTTGCGTGCGCTGAGCCAGATCGGCGACCGCCTGGCCGCGGTGCTGCAGATCTGCGAGATCCGCCGGATCGCCGCCGACGACCGGTGGCTGAGCCCCTGCTACCGGCAGGACAGCATGGCCTTCCACTTCACCTGGATCCGGGACACCGCCGCGGTGCTGCCCGTGGTCTCGCTGATAGAGCGGCAGCTGGCCCCGTTCGGCCCGCGCCCGCACTGGGGCAAGATCTTCACCACCCCGGCGGCCGAACTCCGCTCCCGCTACCAACGCCTGCCGGACTTCCTGGACCTCATGAACCGCTACGACCCCGCAGGCAAGTTCCGTAACGCCTACACCGCCCGCTACGCAGCCCGCTAACCCCGATTCGCTCATTGCGTGCCAAAACTCCCCTATGGGGGAGGGTCCCGAATCCCAAAAAAACGCACCCTGCCCGTCGGCCCCCAGGCCAGGCCGGGCGCTTGCAGGTTCTGACCAAGGATGTCGTTTCAGGTGCTGCTGAGCTGCGGACCTGCCGGGTTCTCATCCGTGTGTCGTCAGCTTTCCTCTCACCGGCTTGTCATTTTCTGCGGCGACGGGGCGGACGGCTACCGCGGACGCACTGCGGATACCATCTGTCAGGTCCGCGTGGCCGGCACAGAGAGTTATCAGGGGCAGTCGCTGCAGGCCACAGGGCAGCCCGCAGATCACCGAATCGGGCGCTGGCGATGAGTTCTCGCGTCGTCGCGCGTCCTAACGTCGTTCCTGCCTCCGTGGTGGAGAAGGCGAGAGCCGCTACCTGAGACCCAAGGACAAGGACACTACGATGCCAGAACTCCTCATCGACTTCATCACTTCGCTCGATGGCTACGCGGCTGCCGAGGGCTGGCCGGGCTGGTGGGGGCTCGAAGGACCCGAGTACCTCGCGTGGCTGGGAGAGCAGCCCGAAGCGGACTACACGGTCCTGATGGGTGCAACCACTTATCGTGTCATGTCGGGATTGGCCGCCGAGGGCGAGCCAGGCACCGATGCCCTGGCGGGCATGTCGAAGGTCGTCTTCTCGGCCACTTTGAGCGAGCCTCTTTCCTGGGCGAACACGCAACTGGTGGCTCAAGACCCCGTTGAGGCCGTGCGGGAGATGAAGGACAAGGGCTCCAAGTCGATGCGCACCATAGGCAGCCTCACCCTGTGCCGCTCTCTCCTGAAGGCCGGTCTCGCGGACCGCTTCCGCGTGGTTGTCTTTCCCGTTATCACCGGAAGCAGCGGCCGGGAACGGATCTACGACGGCTATCCCGATGTTGCACTAGACATGATCGGCAGCCGCACCTTCGATGGCCGCATCCAGCTGCTCGAGTACGTTCCGACGATTCCGGCTGGGCCGCCGGGCACCAACATAGTCAACGCCTGACGCGCACTACCTGGCGCAGCAAACCCTCGGTCGATCTCACGGGGTCCTCTGCTGACGCGCTGGTTGACGATGAGGTCGAGATCGACGCGTCTCGCACGCGTCCCCGAAGTCAACGGTGACGCTTCCGTCACGACTCTTGGCGTCTCAGCGGACGCCCGTGCCTGGTAGTGGGATTGCTCTGCTATCTCCAAGACGAGGGACCGGGACGCCACGCGGGAGAGCGTCGCCCCGGACAAGATCAAAGACTACTGTGGCGCGGCGCGGTCTAGGGTGCCTGGCGCAGGCGAGTCTGCCGCACAGGGCTGAGCTGATCATCTCGTTGCGGTCATGGCTGTGTGCAGCGGGGTTTGGGGTCAGTGCTGGGCGCGGGCTGCGTCGCCCATGCGCTGGATGGCTTCGCGCAGGATGGCTGGGGAGGTGGCGAAGTTGAGGCGGACGAACCCGGCGCCGCCTCGGCCGAAGACGTGGCCGGAGCTGAGCGCTACCCGGGCGTGGTCGAGGAACATGCGGGCCGGGCCGGCGAGGTCGCTGACGATGTGGCTGCCGGTGCCGGTGCCGGTGTCGTGCGGGCCCAGGGCGCGGCAGTCCAGCCAGGCCAGGTAGGTCGCCTCCGGCGGCCGGTAGCGGACCTGGGGCAGGTGGGCCGCCAGGAGCTCACCGAGCAGGTCCCGGTTGGCGGCCAGGCCGGCCAGCAGGCTTGCCAGCCACGGCTGACCGTGGCGGAATGCGGCGGTGTGCGCGATGACGCCCAGGTGGCTGGGGCCGTGGCCGACCTCCTCGGGAAGACGGCGCAGGTCGTCGGCCGCGGCGGGGCCGGCGATGAGCAGTGCGGCCTTGAGCCCGGCCAGGTTCCACGCCTTGGACGCCGAGATCAGCGCGAAGGCGTCATCGGCGCCGTCGACGCTCAGGTACGGGGTGAACTGCGCTCCCTGGAGCACCAGGGGGGCGTGGATCTCATCGGAGATGACGCGGACCTGGTGCCGGGCTGCGGCTGCCGCGACGGCTTCAAGCTCGGCGCGGGTGTGGGCGGCGCCGGTGGGGTTGTGCGGGTTGCTGAGGAGCAGCGCCGCCCGCCCGGACATGGCGCGCGTCGCTGCCAGGGCACTGTCGAGGGTATCGAGATCGAGACGCCCGTCGGCGCCGAGCGGGGCTTCGATGATCGCGCGGCCAGCGGATCTGGTGAACGCGTAGAACGGCGGGTAGACGGGTGCGCAGACCACGACCGGGTCGCCGGGTGAGGTCACCAGCTTGAGCGTCTCGGCGATGCCCATCATGACGTCGGGGACGATCGCGGTCCGGTCGATGTCCAGGCCGTGCCAGTCCCAGTGCAGCGCGGCGTAGTCGCGGACGGCGAGGGCGTAGTCGGTGCCGGCGGGATAGCCGGTGTCGCCGGCGTCGATGGCGGCGTGCAGCACGGCGGCGACCGGCGGTGCGAGCGGCACGTCCATCTCAGCCACCCATAGCGGGAGGACGTCGGCTGGGTAGGCGCGCCACTTCATGCTGGTGCGGGCACGCAGCCGCTCGATGGGCAGCTGCTCCAGCGGGCTGGCGACCGCGTCGAGGCCGCCGAGAAGAGTGGTCATGGCAGACACGATAGTCGCGGAAGAGGAGAATGTGTTTGCGACTTCTTGCCTAAGCTGGCGTAGCAATAGGAAGATTCTCTATATGGACGCTATCGATCGTGAGATTCTTGCTCTGCTCCAGGAGGACGGGCGGATCACGCTGACGGATCTGGCGGACAGGGTCCGGTTGAGCGTGTCCCGCTGCCAGCGGCGGGTACGGGAGCTGGAGCGCACTGGCGTCATCCGCGGCTATCAGGCCAAGATCGACCCCGCCGCCCTCGACCTGGGATTCGAGGTCATCGTGTTCGTGACCCTGTCCCGGCCGGAGGTGGTCGGCGACTTCGACCAAGCCATCGCGGCCATCCCTCATGTCATCGAGGCGCAGCGGCTGTTCGGCGAGCCCGATTATCTCCTGCGAATCGTCACTGCCAGCCTGGCGGCTTACCAGCAGCTGTACGACCAGAGCCTCGTCCGGCTCCCGGGCGTCCAGGGCCTGCGATCCACGATCTTGATGAAGCAGGTCGTCCCCCTCCGCCCCCTGCCCACCAAACGCAGGTGAGCAACAGGCGCTGGGGAGCGCGGGCACGAAGGTTCCGCGCGCTTCTCCCGTAACACCGCCAGCCCAACCTCGCCGCGTCGTGAGATAACTGAAAAAGCCAGATCGAGGACAGCACGGGAGGGTCATGTTTCACGTCGATTCCGAGGTCGGCCGCCTGCGCCAGGTGGTGCTGCACCGCCCCGGCCTGGAACTCAAGCGCCTGACCCCGGACAACGCCGCCGACTTGCTTTTCGACGACGTGCTCTGGGTGAGCCGGGCCCAGGAGGAGCACGACGCCTTCGCCACGGCGCTGCGGGAACGGGGCGTCGTGGTGCACTACTACGGCGACCTGCTCACCCAGACCCTGGACATCCCGGAAGCGCGCGGCTACATCCTGGACCGGGTGTTCGACCCGCGCTGGCACGGCCCGCTGGCCGCCGCCATCCTGCGCGCCGCGATGGACGGCCTGGACTCGCCCCGGCTGGCGGAGTTCCTCGGCGGCGGGATCACCAAGCGCGAGATCGCCGAGTTCGGCCCGGAGCCCAAGAGCATGGCGTTCCACTCGCTGGACCCCGACGGTTTCGTGCTCGCCCCGCTGCCGAACCTCCTCTACCAGCGCGACACCTCCTGCTGGATCTACGGCGGCGTGTCCGTCAACGCGATGGCCCGGCCCGCCCGGATCCGGGAGACCGTCACCGACGTGGCCATCTACCGGTGGCATCCGATGTTCGCCGAGGCCGGGTTCGCCGTCTGGTACGACGGCGCCGATGCCGCGCCGGCCACCATCGAGGGCGGCGACGTGCTGGTCATCGGCAACGGCGCGGTGCTGATCGGGATGAGCGAGCGGACCACGCCGCAGGCGGTGGAGGTGCTCGCCCACCGGCTCTTCGCGGCCGGCGCGGCCAATCGCCTGGTCGCCGTCGACATGCCGAAGACCCGGGCCTTCATGCACCTGGACACCATGATGACGATGGCGGACCACGGCGTCTTCATCAAGTACGCGGGCATGGGCATGCTGCCGTCGTACACGGTGGAGCCGGGCGCGACAGCGAGCGAGCTCAAGGTCACCGATCACCCGCCCGAGGAGATGCACCGCGCCGTGGCCGCGGCGCTGGACCGGCCGTACATCACGGTCCTGACCGCCGTGCAGGACGTCCATTCGGCGCAGCGGGAGCAGTGGGACGACGGCTGCAACGTGCTCGCCGCCGAGCCCGGGGTGGTGATCGCCTACGAGCGGAACGTGACCACTAACACCTACCTGCAGGACAACGGCATCGAGGTGATCCCGGTGCCGGGCGGCGAACTCGGCCGAGGCCGGGGCGGCCCCCGCTGCATGAGCTGCCCCCTCGAGCGCGAAGCCTGAGCGGGCAGGTGGCCGCCGGTGCTCGGCAGCGCCACCGGGAAGTCCTGCCGCCGCGGGGGCGTGAGTTCCTCGGCCCGGAGTACGCGGTCGTACAGCGAGGGCTGGTGGCACAGCACCGCGCCGCGGGGCACCTCGCCCTCGTCGGCGGCGCCGGCCTGCCGCAGGTGGGCGACGAAGTCGGGCGCGGTGAACATCGCCTCCCCGGCGTACTTGCCCGCGAAGTCCGGATAGCTGGCCGTCGGCACGATCGCAGATTTTACGCCTTCGCCCCGGCCCTGCTACTCTCGCGCTCTGGCCCCGGCCGTGATGGTGCAGGTGGACTCGCTGCCCGGATTTGAGGCCGAGCTTGGCCGCCTGCGGCCGGCCCGAGTATCCCGGCGCCGTCACCGGCCGCTCTCCAACACAGGCTCCACGCCCGCATGCCATCACATCGCCCGCGCCTCCAGGAACCCGCCCGCACCCGAGCTGTTACCTAGAAAGGCCCGACCGCTACGAAGAAAAGCCTGACCGCTACGAAGAAAAGCCTGACCGCTGCGTAAAGACAGACCTGACCGCTGGGGTGAAGGGGCCTGAGCGGTGCGGTAAAGGGGGACCTAGCCGGTGCGCAAAGAGGGGGGTTAACCGGTGTGCGGGGCTCCAGGTCAGGCCCTAGTATACCCAGTATGCTACTCAATAGAGTGATCACGTGAGCGTCCGGCACGCGCTGCTCGCGCTGCTCAGCGAGGGACCGAAGTACGGTCTGCAGCTGCGGGAGGAGTTCGAGGCGCGGACCGGTGAGGTCTGGCCGCTGAACGTCGGCCAGGTCTACACCACGTTGCAACGGCTTGAGCGGGACGGGCTGGTCGAGTCCGATGGCGACGACCAGGCCGGGCCGCAGAAGGGCTTCCGCATCACCGCGGCCGGCGCGCAGGAACTGACGGCGTGGCTGCGGACGCCGTCGGACCTGAGCTCGCCACCGCGCGATGAGCTGGTGATGAAGGTCTTGGTAGCGCTGCGAGTGCCGGGCACCAGCGTACGGGATGTGATCCAGGTGCACCGCAGGTACCTGGTGGAACTGATGCAGCAGTGGACTCGGATCAAGGAAACAGAAGTTGAAGGGTCCGAGTCTGACGTGAGCCTGGGCCTGGTGGTGGACGCCGAGCTGTTCCGGCTCGACGCGGTGGTCCGCTGGCTGGACGCCGCGGACAGCCGGATCAAGCGGGCCGCCGCCGAACCGGTCCTGGCGGAGAAGGCAACGGCGGAGAAGGCAACGGCGGAGAAGGCAACGGCGGAGAAGGCAACGGGGACGACGCAGGCCGTACCGAGAGTGCGGCGCAGACTTGGAGCAAGAAAATGAGCGTGCTGGAGATGAAGCGCGTGTCGCGTACCTACGGGGTGGGGGCGGCCGAGGTGCACGCGCTGCACGACGTCGACCTGACGGTCGACGCGGGTGTCATGGTGGCCGTGATGGGGCCGAGCGGCTCGGGGAAGTCCACGCTGCTCACCATCGCGGGCAGCCTGGAGGAGCCCAGCAGCGGCGAGGTGCGCGTCTGCGGGGAGGAGCTGACGAAGCTGTCACGCAACGCCAAGGCGCGGCTGCGGCGCCGCTCGATCGGCTACGTATTCCAGGATTTCAACCTGCTGCCCGGGCTGACTGCGGCGGAGAACGTCGCGCTGCCGCTTGAGCTCGACGGCGTGTCGGCCAGGAAGGCCCGCATTGCGGCGCTGGCCAGCCTGGACGAGCTCGGCCTCGGCGAGCGCGCGGCCAGCTTCCCCGACCAGCTGTCCGGCGGTGAGCGGCAGCGGGTGGCGATCGCCCGCGCCGTGGTCGGCGAGCGCCAGCTGCTGCTTGCCGACGAGCCCTCGGGGGCGCTCGATTCGGTCAATGGCGAGGGGGTCATGCGGCTGATCCACGCCGCGTGCAAGCGCGGCGTGGCCGCCGTGGTGGTCACCCACGACGCCCAGCTGGCCTCGTGGGCCGACCGGGTGGTGTTCCTGCGCGACGGCCGGGTGACCGACCAGACCCTGCCCGCGCCAGGCCCCGAATCGCTGCTCACCCAGGGACCGGGCCAATGAGCGCCGGGCTTCTCGAACACAAGCCCCGGGCGGGAGCCGGAAACGGGGGAGTTCCCGCCCGCCGCGCCGTGATCCGCTGGTCGTGGCGGATGTTCGGCCGCGAGTGGCGCCAGCAGCTGCTGGTCCTGGCGCTCATCGTGGTCGCGCTGGCCGCCACCGTCGTCGGGGCCGCGGTGGCCACCAACACGCCGCCGCCGGCCGGCGCGGGCTTCGGCACGGCGAACGACATGGCCACGTTCCAGACCAGCGGCCGGCAGCTGGCCGGCCAGATCGCCGCGCTGCGGCAGCGCTTCGGCCGCGTCGACGTCATCGAGAACCAGGCCGTCGCCATCCCCGGCTCGATCAGCACCTACGACCTGCGCGCCCAGAACCCGCAGGGCCCGTTCGGCCAGCCGATGCTCTCCCTGGCCGCCGGACACTACCCGGCCGGGCCGGACCAGGTGGCCGTGACCGACGGCGTGGCGGCCACCTTCAACCTCAAGATCGGCGACCAATGGCATGCGGGCGGCAGGACCCGCCAGGTCGTCGGCATCGTGGCGAATCCGCAGAGCCTGCTTGATGAGTTCGCGCTCGTCGCGCCGGGCCAGGTCACCACGCCGACGCAGACCACCGTCCTGTTCAGCGCGCCAGGGGTGAACCCGGACAGCCTCGGCCCGAACGTGCAGAGCCGGCAGTCGGCGGCGGCCGGCAACCCGGTCAACCCGGAGACCATCGTGCTCGCGCTGGCCACGGTGGGCATGCTGCTCATCGCCCTGGTCGCGGTGGGCGGCTTCACGGTGCTGGCCCAGCGCAGGCTGCGCTCGCTCGGCATGCTCGGCGCGCTGGGCGCCACCGACACGAACATCCGCCTGGTAGTCCGGGTCAACGGCGTCCTGGTGGGTGTCACCGGCGCGCTCGTCGGTACCCTGCTGGGCCTGGCCGCCTGGCTGGCCTACCGGCCGCGGCTGGAATCCAGTGCGCACCACCTGATCGGCCCGTTCCAGCTGCCCTGGATCGTGATCGGCCCGGCGATGGCCCTGGCCGTGGTGGCCACCTACTTCGCCGCCTCGCGCCCGGCCCGCGCGGTCACCAGGATCCCCATCGTCGCCGCCCTGTCCGGGCGGCCGGCTCCGCCGAAGCAGGTGCACCGCTCCGCGCTGCCCGGGGTGGTCCTGCTGGTGGCCGCCGCGGTCCTGTTCTGGTACACCGGCAAGAGCAGCAACGGCGGCGGCGCGCCGGAACTCGTCCTCGGCTTCGTCGCGCTCATCGCAGCGGTGATCTCGCTGGCGCCGCTCTGCCTGAGCATCCTGGCCCGGGCCGGGCGGCGGTCCCCGATCGCGGTGCGCCTGGCCCTGCGTGACCTGGCCCGCTACCGGGCCAGGTCGGGCTCGGCCCTCGCGGCCATCAGCCTCGGCGCGCTGATCGCCGTCCTGATCTGCGTGCTGACCGCACAGCGGTACGGCAACGTGCTGGACTACGCCGGGCCGAACCTGGCCTCGAACCAGATCATCGTGTACACGCCCAACGGCGGACCGGGCAACGGACCGGGCAGCGGACCGGGCAGCGGCCCGGCCGGGACCGCCAGCACGCCGCAGGCCCAGGCGGCGGTCGCCCGCGGCATCGCCGCGGCCCTCGGCTCGCACGACGTCACCGAACTCGACCAGACCAGCGCCACGCTGCAGCACGCCGCCGCCGGGCGGTCCTGGTCCGGACCGGTGTACGTGGCCACGCCCCAGCTGCTGCAGGCCTTCGGGATCAGGGCCGCCGACGTCAACCCCGGCGCCGACATCCTGACCATGCGGCCCGGGCTGTCCGGCCTGTCCCGGATGCAGCTGGTCTACGGCGGCTACTTCGGCCAAGGCGGCCACGGCGGCCACGGCGGCCACGGCGGCAACGGGCCCGGCACCGGGAATGACAGCTTCCCGTGCCCGACGGGCCAGTGCCTGGCGAACCCGGTGATCCAGGAGGTCAGCGCCCTGCCGTCCGGTACGTCGGCGCCCAACACCGTGA
>Ga0335081_10008565_pt1 | contig 16410 bp, 11 predicted proteins | sample Lox_Sample_35_FD_206713 | JGI IMG/M metagenome (GOLD analysis project Ga0335081, IMG submission 206713) | Soil microbial communities from Loxahatchee National Wildlife Refuge, Florida, United States - Lox_Sample_3.5 | ecosystem: Environmental > Terrestrial > Soil > Wetlands | place: USA... | reverse complement strand
CGCGGTCACTACGACTTCGGCGCGATCGACTGGGACGAGTTCGCCCGCGTCATCCGCGGCGACGGGCCCTGCAACGCCGAACGCATGCGCCGCCGCCGCCAGGCTCACGAGGACGGCGCCTGGGTCCGCGAGGCGGCCCAGGCCTACGCGGACAAGCACGCTCCGCGTGAACTCGCCGAGGCGCGCGCGTCATGAGCAGCCCGCAAGCCGAGAACAGCACGCGCGGCTGGCCCCTGTGGGAGGTGTTCGTCCGGGCCCGGCGCGGCCTGTCCCACCAGCACGTCGGCAGCCTGCACGCCCCCGACGCCGCCATGGCCCTGCGTAACGCGCGCGACGTCTACACCCGGCGCGGCGAAGGCGTGTCCATCTGGGTAGTTCCCTCGTCCGCGATCGTCGCCAACAGCCCCGACGAGAAGGACCGGTTCTTCGACCCCGCGGTCGACAAGGTCTACCGGCACCCCACCTTCTACGACGTCCCCGAGGGGGCGAAGCACCTGTGACCGGCGTCCGGACGCTGCCGCCGCTGGTCGGCTACGCGCTGGCGCTCGGGGACGACGCGCTCATCCTGGCCCAGCGGCTCGGCGAGTGGGTGTCCTACGCGCCGCAGATGGAGGAGGACATCGCGCTGGCCAACATCGGGCTCGACCTGCTCGGCCAGGCGCGGACCCTGCTCAGCTACGCCGGCGCGGTCGAGGGCGCGGGCCGGGACGAGGACGACCTGGCCTATCTGCGCGACGACCGCGACTTCCGGAACGTCCAGCTGGTCGAGATCCCCAATGGTGACTTCGCCGTCACGATGGCGCGCCAGCTGATCTTCTCCGCCTACCAGTACGAGCTCTACACTGCCCTGCTCGACAGCGGCGACCCGACCCTGGCCGGGCTGGCCGGCAAGGCGGTCAAGGAAGTCGACTACCACCGCGACCACGCCACCCAGTGGGTGCTGCGGCTGGGCGACGGCACGGAGCTGTCCCGGGCGCGCATGCAAGCCGGACTCGACCAGGTCTGGCCCTACGTGGACGAGCTATTCGACCCCGCCGACGCGGCCGGCCTGGCCGGCGTCGCGGCGGACCCGGCCGCGCTCCGCCCGGCCTGGGAACGCTACGTGACCCGGGTGCTGGACGAGGCCACGCTCCGGCGGCCGGAGCCGCGCTGGCGCTCCCGCGGCGGCCGCAGCGGGCTGCACACCGAGCACCTCGGGCACCTGCTGGCCGAGATGCAGCACCTGCACCGCTCGCACCCGGGGGCATCGTGGTGACCACGCAGGCCGCCGAAAACCTCACCGCGCTCCTGGCGGCCGCCCGGGCTGTGCCCGATCCGGAGATCCCCGTGCTCACACTTGGCGACCTCGGGGTGATCCGCGATGTGCGGGCGGCTGGCGACGGCGCCGTCGAGGTCGATATCACCCCCACCTACACCGGCTGCCCTGCGACGGCGGTCATCGCGTCCGACGTGCAGGCGGCACTGCAGCGGGCCGGCGCGGACCAGGTCCGGGTCCAGATCGTGCTGTCCCCGCCGTGGACGACCGACTGGATGAGCGAGTCGGGCCGGAGCAAGCTGCGTGGGTTCGGGATCGCGCCGCCCGAGCCTGCCGCGCACGCCGCCGGCCCGGTCCGGCTGGCCTTCTCGGTCCGCTGCCCGCACTGCGGCTCGATCGATACCCGCGAGATCAGCCGCTTCGGCTCGACTCCGTGCAAGTCACTGTGGACCTGCCGGTCCTGTACGGAGCCGTTCGACTCCTTCAAGGCGATCTAATGCCCGGCGCGCGTCGGCACTCCGTCTTCCACCCTCTCCGCGTGGCGTCCGTGGATCGGCTCACCGATGACGCCGTGGCCGTCACCTTCGACGTCCCTCCCGAACTTCGCGAGGAGTTCCGCTTCCGCGCCGGGCAGCACGTTTCGATACGGTCCCCGGTAGTGGGCGACGACGTGCGGCGCAACTACTCTATCTGCGCCCCGGCCACCTCAGGACGCCTGCGGATCGGCGTCAAGCGCATTCCCGGTGGCGTCTTCTCCAGCTATGTGGCCGAACGGCTCCGGCCGGGCGACACCCTCGACATCATGACGCCGACCGGCAGCTTCTCCACCGCCCTGGACCCCGGTCAGCGCAAGCGGTACGGCGCCATCGCGGCGGGCTCGGGCATCACCCCGGTGCTGTCGATCCTCAGCACCGCCCTGGAGATCGAGCCCGGCAGCAGCGCCGTCCTGGTCTACGTCAACCGCACCACCCTCAACATCATGTTCCTCGAGGATCTTGAAGACCTGAAGAACCGTTACCCGGACCGGTTCCAGCTGATCCATGTGCTCGACGAGGAGCCGCTGGACGTCGAGATCCTCTCCGGCCGGCTCGACGCCGATCGGCTCGGGCGCATCCTGGACACCCTGGTCCTGCCGGATGACGTCGACGAGTGGTTCCTGTGCGGCCCGCTGCCGATGACTGACGTCGCCCGCGAGGTCCTCCTCGCCCGCGGCGCCGCCGAGATGCGCATCCATCGCGAGCTGTTCTTCGTGGGCCCGCCGCCCGCCGCGGGGGACCGCCCGGCCGCCCCGCAGGAGGAGGCCACCGTAGGGGCGTCGGTCACCATCGTGCTCGACGGCCGCTCGCAGAGCTTCATCGTGCCCGAAGACGGCGCCTCGATCCTCGAAGCGACCCTCCGCCACCGGGCGGACGCCCCATTCGCCTGCAAGAACGGCGTCTGCGGCACCTGCCGGGCCAAAGTCGTCGAGGGCAAGGTGCGGATGGACGCCAACTACGCCCTGGAGCCGGCGGAGGTCGACGCCGGCTACGCCCTGGCCTGCCAGTCCCATCCGGCCGCGGATCGCGTCATCATGGACTTCGACCAGTAGCGCGGTGCACCCGTATGGCTGATCCTGGCCATCACTGCAGTTCACAGGGCATGCAGACTTCTGGTACCCCACAAGGTGGTGGAGCTACGACGAGGCGGTGGTGGCGGGTATTGTGCCGTGTGGGGCTCTCGGTGTGCCGTCCTGTGGCCCGTGTGGTGTGCGGCCGGAGCCGGGCGAGCGGCCCGCTTTCAGGTTTGTGCTGGTCAGCGCGTTGCACGGACAGTGTCCGTGGCTGTCCGTGCGATCCGGCGGCTGGGAGCTCCGCGGGCACGGACATATAGCGGACGGCGTCGCTGCGGCGAACCTTATCCGGTGGTATTTGCACAGGTCAGAGGGCGTATGGAGGTGCAGGCGCGAGCGGTCTGTAAAACCGTCGGCTCAGCCCACGTTGGTTCGAACCCAACACCTGCCACACCCTGGTGAAACGGCCGCTGGCTGCGGAAACGCGGCCGGGCGGGCCGTTTTCTTCTTGTCACGGCATGCATCAGGGTGTGTCACCGTGGGTCGATGCGCAGCAGTGGTTACGGACATGTAGCAGACAGCGTCCGGGCGGAACGAGCGGTGCGTATAACCGCTCGTTCCGCTATATGGTGGCCGTCGGCCGTGGGAAGACGCGATCGGCAGGCGGAAGCCGGACAACCCCGGGTTGGCAGGTGTGGCACCCGTAAGTGACAGATCGTGCCTGCGGTGTGCCCAGGTGGCCTGGGAGTGCAGAGTCAGGGTGTCGGGACAATCGGCTTCTCCGGCTCGGCGGGGGAAGACCCGGAGGCCGTGCGGCTGACAGGCGCGGGTAACCGCGGTATGGTCGGGCGGGCTAGCGCTGCTGAGCGAGTGTCATTATGCTTGCCACGGCTGCCACCACGGTGAGACCGGCAGCCCGGCAAGGAGCGGTCGGCTCCGGACGGGCTGTATCGTCATGCCGATCGAACCGAAGAACGACCTGGCCTCCTGCGCCGCGTCCGAGACCGCCTCCGCGACCCGGCCATCTCTTGACACAGCGCGTGGCGCGGATGAGGCCGTCATGGCAAGCTGTAGAAGCCGCTGTCATAGTGAATCAGCGGACCGTGTCCGGATTGCACGGTGGCCTCTCGCACGTCGCAGACGATCAGCAGATGGTCGCCCACGATCATCCGTATTCTGGTGCGCACAAGCATCCAGCCCAGGACATTGTCGAGCAGCGGTTGCCCGGCTGGGCCCCACCGCCAGTCGACCGGCCCGGCGAACTTACCGGGACCGGAGATGGCGAACGCCGACGCCACGTCGGCCTGATCCGAGCGCAGCAGGTGAATGATGCCATGCGTTGTGTTCCGCCACGCCCGACCAGAAGTGGAGTTCACGCCGACCGAGAAGGAGACTGTCGGCGGCTGTAGTGATACCGAGGTCAGCGAGGTTGCGCAGAATCCGACCGGCCCGCCGCCTGCATCGCATGTCGTGACGACAGACACCCCGGCAGCGTGCCTGCGCATGGTGAGGCGGAGAACTTGCGGCAGGGCGGACTCGCTGGAGTCCTCGGACGTCGCCAACGCCGCGAAGTCGGTCACCGCGGATCCTGGGCCGAGAGGGCCGGGAAGAGAGCGGTCGGCCCGCGGCGCATCGTGGTCCAGGAAAACCTGATGGCGATGGGGCGTGCTCATGATGCCTCTGAACGCGGGGCGGAGATCTCGCAGTCCTCGAGCAGTTCGGTAACCTCGTCTGGGTCGTAGCCGAGATCGAGGGCCATACGTAGGTCGTCCTCGGCCAAGCGTGCCTGTCCGGATTTCAGCAGGCACGCTCCCCGCTGGAAGCGGAGCGCGGCGATGTCCGCGTTGGGAAGTGTCAAGGCGTGGTTGACGTCAGCCAGCGCCAGTGTGGTGTCCGCGCAGGCCGCATGGGCGATCGCGCGATTGAGCAGCAGGTCTGGGTTGGCACCGGATACCTGCAACGCGTTGGTGAGGTCGTCGACGGCCCGCCGGACCTCGCCTATCTGGAAGAATGCGACCGCGCGGCTGACCAGGGCGGCGAGGTGGCCGGGATCCTCCGCCAGGGCGCGGTCGAAATCCGGCAAAGCCGCGGCTGCCTGGCCGCTCTCCAGGTGAATCATGCCGCGCAGGCACAGCATCTGCGGATCTTCGGGGTTAAGGTCGAGACCTCGGTCGACGTCCGCACACGCGCGGTCAAGGCTGCCCTGGTTGAAAAACAGCTCTGCCCGGCTGATCAGTGTTTCCGCATCGTCGGGCTCCATGTCGAGGACGAGGTCGAAGTCCTCGAGTGCCTGGGTGGCCCGCCCCAGCTCTACGTAAAGGGAGCCTCTGTTGTGGAAGAGCTCAGGGAATGGCGGTCCGGTCTCGACCGCGCGGTCGTAGTCTTGCAGGGCGGATTCGAGATCGCCTCGCCGCCGAGCGATCTTGGCTCGCTCGGAAAGGTAGTCCGTATAGTACGGATCCATCTCGATCAGCCTTGTATATGCCGTGTAGGCCTCCTGGTGCCGACCGAGAGCCGAGAGCAGGCGGGTGTGGTTGTAGAGCAGCTGGGACCGGTGCACCGCCCACTCACTAAGACCCAGGTTCTCGTCGAGGCGGCTAATCGCGGTCGCCACCAATGACAGCGCCCTGTGCAGGTTTCCGCGATGCATTTCGATCAGCGCCATCCCGTTCTCCTGGAACCCGGTCAGGACGAGCCGTTGTCGTTCGTCCGGCAGCGCGCCGGCGCTGACCATCGCGTTGTTCTGCCACTCGGCAGCCTGTTCGTGATCTCTCGGGACGGCGAAACGCGTGTAGATCATGGCGATGAAGTAACTGGTGTTCATGTGAACCATCGGGTCCGCGTACCGCCTGCGAAGCTCGTGGCAGAGATCCATGGCCTCATCCAGCCGCTTATGCGTGATGAGCTGAGCGATGAGCAGCTGACAGAGTTTGCGGTAGTTGTTCGGATCGCGGTCGGGATCAGTCAGCGCGCGGCCTCGCTCGGCGAGCTCAAGCACCATTGACGAGAACCCGGCCGACGTGCAGTGCTGGGCTGCCCCGAGCAGCGCGGCGACGCCGGCGCCAGACGGATCGGATCCTCGCTCGCGGTGGTAGGGGAGCGCGGCGATCCTCACCCCCCACGCTCCGCTTGCCTCGACGTCCCGAGCGCGGCGGTCGTGCAGCGCGGCGCGATCAGCCGGGTCGAGCACCAGGTACGCCTCGTATGCTCGCGGATCGTCGGAGGTCCCGTCCGAGTCGACATACGTGGCGGCCCAGTCGATCTCGGCTGTCTCTTCGGGGTCCGCGCACGGCGCCGCGTCGGTTCTATGGGCGTGCTTCTCCAGCGCGTCGGCCAGGACCGGCCGCAGATCCCCGTTGCTGCCGACGACGATGGGCCAGATGTCCGCGCCGACGCGGCGGGCGAACAGGGCGATGAACTCCTGAGTCGTGATGTCAGCGTCCTGTGCGCTGTCGAAGATGAGGACCGGCAGCTGGCCCCCCGCCACCAGCGTGCGCAGCGCGTACTCGCGCATGAACGTGACGATCCCCTGGTTTATGACCCGGATCATCAATGGTCCGAACCAGCGGGTTCGTTCCACGAACGGCGCGTCGCCCGCGAGCGTAGGCGGCGCCGGGCCGATCAGCTCACTCAACTCGGGGACCGCGTCCAGCAGTTCCAGCCGGTGAAAGTTGACCAGTTCCGGCCATTGCTGATAGGCGCCGGGCATGATCGAGGCCAGGATCGAATCCAAGCCGGTGTACGGGCCGCGCAGCCCTCTGTGGCAATGGACGAGAATACTGGATTCCGCTTCCTCCCCCAGGAACGGTCGCCTGTCCCGCGCGAGCGCGCCGACAACGTGTACGTTACGAGGCATCACATCACTCCATGACTATCGGATACCAGCCGTGGCCTTCGGTCGGCGTTCATACGCCTTTTACGGCGGGCGAGGAAGATGGGCAGAACGACATTGAAGGCGACAATCACCAGGGAGAAGACTGAGTTCCAGAAACGGCCGCCCGAAGGGTCGGAGAGCAGGCCGCTGCTGCCGCGCTCAAGGTAGATAAGGATGACGGGGACGAATACGAAAAGTATCAATCCGAACGCGGCCGTGTAGCCGACCAGGAGAAACCAGCCGTACCAGCTTCCGACGCGCCGGTCGCGCTGGGTCCACTGCTCTTCGTCCACGAGGTGAGCGGTTCGGCGGAAGAAACGGCGCATACGGTTGGCAAAGATCGCCGTGCTTGCGTCATGGAGGTCCTGGCAGTTCAGGGCGGTCGCGAGAACATAGTAGAGATCGGTCCGCAGATAAAGCAAGAACTGCCAGCCTATTCGGGCGGCAACCACGTAAGAAACAGCCAGGCATATTCTTCCGACAAGCGTGAAGCCATTTCCGGATCGGGTAACCGAGGCCACCAGATCGAGTATGAAAAATACTTCCAAGTCTAGAAGGATACCGGCAAGGAAAGGAAGGTATCGGCGATTCCTGGGAACACTGAGCAGTCCGCTGCTCTGAGTCTCGAAGACCACGTAGGTGAGGCGGTTGCTGACGCTGAGCTTGCTCGGCAGGCCAAGGCGCCGCATGGCCAGGACATGGAAGCTCTCATGAAGGAACGCCAATGGCGTCTGCCCGAACAGGACGAGGAGCTGGACCAGGACAAGCGAGCCGGTGAAGTAGACCATCGACGGCCTCGGCCGCAGTTCCGGCTGGCGCACCAGAAGATACAGGCATGCCGTTGCTATCAGCAGGTATCCGGTCCAGGCCGGGCGAGAGAACAGGACCCGCCCCAGCCATTGGAAGCGGGGGGCTGCGGCAGGGGCAATCGGCGCATCGGCCGGCCGCAGGAATCCCAGGCCATCCATTGACTCGAGAAAATCGCTCACATCCACGGGTTCGCCGAAAGTCGTTTCGTACCACTCTGCGGCTCGCCTGGCAGACATGCCTTCGGTCAAATGCCTCAGCAGCTCCGCGCCGTCGCGAGGAAGTACTGCATATGAACCGGCGTCGGGACGCCCGACTATTACGTCTAGGCCGTCGGGAACAAAGCTCAAACGGTGGAAGTGAATTGCCTGATCAGCCATGAGCGCTCCTACGATAAGGCAACGACGGCCCGGTGAGGATCGACGTCACCGGGCCGTCTTCCTAGCAGGTTTATTACGCGGGATGCGTGCAGTAGCAGGCGTCGCTGCAGAGGGCCGCCGTGGTCAGGCGAATGTCGCCGGCTCGGCGCACGGAGATCTTCTTCATCTGGCTAGTGGTCTTCATGATCCTCTTTCTGGATATGGGGGACGCGCTGTTTCTAACGCGCCGTCCGAATGGTGGTGACACCTCAGCTCGAAGTGCCTGTTCGGTACCGATATCCGCAAGCTAACAGGAGCCTCTGGAACGGTGCTGAAACCGGGCTGAAACAGCCAGCGTGACCCGCCACGATCCTTGCTCAACGGCCAGGCCCGCGTTGCGCCTGCGTTCAGCCGCGGTGAGCGGTGACGATCCAGGCGCGTGAGTCGAACCAGACACCATCGCCTGCGTTTTGTGATAGCCGGCCACGGCGGCTGCCCCGGTGTCGGTGAGGTGCTACACCCAGTCATGAGCGTCACCGAACGTCGTCATGTTGAGGTACGCCCGACGCTCGATCTGTGGATGACCGCGCCACCGCCGGTGGGTCCCCGTCCGGCAGGATATTGTTGACGTCGACGTCCCGGCCCCCGGCCATGGGGAAGGAACTGTTCACGCGGACGAGCTGCTGCACTCCCGTGGACCTGATCCTTGCAGCTGGTGCGCAGCTGCACCGCTTGCCGCGGTACCTCGTGATCTCCCGCAGCTCGCGGATGTCCGCCGGGGCGATCCACGCCTCCGCCAGCCGGCCCATCCGCAGCAGGTCGGCCAGGTCCCGGGCGTCGAGCTCGTCTTCCTGACCCGGCGGTGGCTGAAGGCCTTCACCCCGAGTGGGTGGGCCAGGTGCACCTCCGCGCCGGCCGCCGCCAGCGCGTCCGTCGCCCAGTACCAGCCGTAGCAGGCCTCCAGCACCATCTGGGGGTGCGGGCCCGCCCGCCTGATCTCCGAGGCCAGCCGCGCCGGGCTTCGGCAACGCTTTTGCGTCCCGGCACCGTGAACCGGAGGCCGCTGCCGTACGTGCTCGCTAAAGGGCGTTGTGAATGACCGGGGGGCGATCATGCGGGTCCGGCTGCTGGGGCCAGTCGATGTCATGGTGGACGGCGAGGAGCGTCCTGTCGCTGGCCTGCGGCGGAAGGCCGTCCTGGCCACCCTGGCGCTGCATGGGGGCGCAGTCGTCAGCACCGGCCGTCTGGTGGACGCCGTCTGGGGCGGAACCGCGCCGCTGACCGCGCTGAACACGCTGCAACGTCACGTGTCGTATCTGCGTGCCGTGCTGGGCGGCAGAGCCGCGATCCGCGCCCGCCCGCCCGGCTATCTGCTGGACCTCGGTGAGGACGGCACCGATGTGCAGCTGGCCAAGCGGCTGCTGCGGCAGAGCACGCAGTCCGCCGATCCCCGCCAGGGGGCCGGGCAGCTGCGGCAGGCGCTCGCCCTGTGGCGGGGGAGGCCCCTGGCGGACGTGACCGGGCTGGCCTGGCTAGAGGACCAGGCCGGACGGCTGGACCTGCTGTGCCAGCAGATCAGGCGCGCGCTGTCCGAGGCGAGGCTGGCGGCGGGGGAGCATCTGCAGCTAGTGCCCGAGCTGGAACAGATGGTGGCCGATCACCCGCTGGATGAGCAGCTTCACGCGCAGCTCATGATGGCGCTATACCGCGGCGGGCGGCAGGCGGATGCGCTCTCCGCCTATCAGCGGCTGCAGGCCACCCTGGCGGAGGAACTGGGGATAGATACCAGCAAGGCCCTCCGCGACCTGGAGACGGCCATCCTGCGGCAGGATCCGTCGCTGGATCTGCCCGTCCCGGCGGGATCGCCGCGGCTATCAGCGCCGATCGCGCCGATTCCGGCGCAGTTGCCGCCAGGGGTCGCGGGATTCGCCGGCCGCGGTGCGGAACTGGCCAGCCTCGACACGATCTTGTCTCAGGTGGGCCCGGACGGCGCCGGCAACAGCGTCGCTGTGATCATCACGGCGATCGCGGGCACCGCCGGAGTAGGCAAGACGGCCCTGGCTGTGCACTGGGCGCACCGGGTAGCCGCGCAGTTTCCCGATGGGCAGCTGTACGCGAACCTGCGCGGGTTCGATCTGGCCGGGCCCGCTGTGGAGCCCGGCCAGGCGCTGTGGGGGTTCCTGGACGCCCTGGCGGTGCCACCGGAACGGATCCCTGCCAGCCTGGACGACCAGGCGGCGCTCTACCGGAGCCTGCTCGCCGGCAAACGGATGCTGGTGGTGCTGGACAACGCGCGGGACGCCGAGCAGGTACGCGCGCTGCTGCCCGGCGCGCCCGGGTGCCTGGCGATCGTGACCAGCCGCAACCGCCTCACGGGCCTGATCGCCAGGGACGGCGCGTACCCGGTGAGCCTCGACGTGCTCACCCCGGCCGAGGCCCGCGAGCTACTTACCCGTCGCCTGGGGGCCGACCGCGTCGGCAGCGAGCCGGACGCGGTCCAGGACATCATCACCAGATGCGCGCGCCTTCCGCTGACACTGACCATCGCCGCGGCCCGCGCCGCCGCCAGCCCGGGATTCCCGCTGGCCCATCTTGCCGCGGAGATGCGTGAGGTCGGCCAGGTACTCGACCCCTTCGAGAGTGACGACGCGGCTACCGACGTCCGAGCGGTGTTCTCCTGGTCCCATCGTGCTCTGAGCACGGACGCTGCCCGGCTGTTCCGGATGCTGGGGCTGCATCCCGGCCCGGACATCGCCGTCGGCGCCGCGGCCAGCCTCGCCGGGATAGCGCCGGACCGGGCCCGCGCGCTGCTGGCCGAACTGACCCGCGGGCACCTGCTCACCGAACACCGCCCCGGCCGGTACGCCTTCCACGACCTGCTCCGGGCCTACGCCGCTGAGCAGGCGCGCATCCACGACCATGACAGTGCCTGCAGCGCCGCTGTGGGTCGGCTGCTCGGATACTGCCTGCACACCGCCCACGCCGCAGCGACGCTGATCGATCCGTGCTTTGCCCCGGTCGCGGCCCCGTCGCCGTCTCAGCCGGGGGTCGTGATCGGCGGCCCTGCCACCGCCGAGGAGGCGCTGAGCTGGTTCACGGCCGAACGTCCCACGCTGCTGGCCGCCGTTCCCCTGGCCGCCGAACCCGGCTCCGCCACACACGCCTGGCAGCTCGCGTGGACCCTGAGTACCTACCTGCTGCGGCAGGGGCTCTGGGCCGACCAGACAACGGCCTGCCGCATCGGGCTGGACGCCGCCCGCCGCGACGGCGACGCGGCCGGAGAAGCCCACGCGCTGGTCCTACTGGGACTCGGCTACGGCCCGTCAGGCCGCCTCGGTGAGGCGATCCCCCTGCTGCACACGGCCTTGCGGCTGCTGGAGACGATCGGCGGCTGTCACCGCAGCCGGGTGAGAGCCCACAAGACCCTGGCCTGGATCGCGGGACAGCAGGAGCGCCACGCCGACATGCTCAGCCATGCCACGGCGGCCCTGGAACTGTCCCGGGAGGCCGGCGATCTGGCCCTGGAGGTCATGAGCCTGAATGACGTCGGTTACAGCCACGCCCTGCTCGGGAACTACCGGCAGGCAATCAGCTACTGCGAACGTTCCCTGGCCGGCAGCCAGGAAGCCGGAGAACGCAACTGGGAGTCCGCCGCCTGGGACAGCCTGGGCTACGTACATCACCAGCTCGGCGATTACCGGCGTGCCATCACCTGCTATGAACGCTCCCTTAACTTGTGCCGGAAGCTTGCCGACCGGTTCAACGAAGCAGTCACCCTCGATAACCTCGGCGACGTCCACCGCAGCGCCCACGACCTGGACGCGGCCCGCTGGGCCTGGACTCAGGCAGTGCGCACGTTCGACGAGATCGGCCACCCAGGAGGCGAGCAGGTCCGCGTCAAACTCCGCAGTCTCAGCCATGATCAGCAGTCGCATCCCTGCCAGCCGACGGCCCAGGAATCGCAAAAAGTCCAGCGTCGCCTCGTTAGTCCAGTGGACGTCCTCGAGCAGGAGCAACATGGGTGACCCGGACAGCATGCCGCGTACCTGCTGAAACAGCCGGAACCTGCTCACACCTGCCTCAAGGTCAACAGTCCCCGAGAACCCGGGCAGGGCATCCAGGACCGGGCCAAGCGCTTCGGCGGTGGTGATGTTGTCACAACAACCGCGCAGGACCACCGCCCCGCTGGCGGCCTCGGCCAGGGCCGCCGCCAGCGCCGTCTTACCGACGCCAGCCTCCCCGCCCAAGAACACAAGCCGGCCACTGCCGTCCAGCGCCTCACCAAGCAGCCGCTCCAGGCGCGGCTGCACCAGCGGCAGACTGCCACACGCGCCGCATTTGGCTCACCGGGCCGCGGGCCAGCATGAGCGCGGGCATGTGCTCCGCTGCGAGCTGGCTGTCGTTCGGGCGGATCATTGACATCCCATTCGAGATATGCGTGGCCGCACTGGAGAGCTGGCAGCGCACGGGACAGGACGGCGAACTGCGCATCGGCCAGAGCCTGTTGCGCTGGCCGATCGAGCATGATCGCGACTGCTGTACATGCCGGATCGAGGTTGGCCTGGCCCGGGGGTCGCTGCGCCCGCCACGCCGCATGAGGCTGGAGATCAGCTGCTGGTCCCCGTCGTGCTCAAGGATCGCCGCCGAACTCATCCCGTGCCAGCGCGTCCGGCCCACCGAAGCCTACTTCCGATCCGGCCACCTCCTGCTGGACTCACTGACCCACTCGCTGCTGCAGCACATGCCGGCGCAGCATACTGACCGCGTCTCTGCGGCGCCCGTCGACCTGCCAGCCGCCCGCGGGAAGCGGGCTGGCACCGGTGTTCTGAGGCCGGGGAGCCGGGCGCCAGGGACGTCGGACAGTGCGGCGACGAGCCGGCCGCCAGCCTGACCGCCGAGGCGACGATGGGCAATGGCACCGCCTGCGGCACCTATGTGCCCGTCAGCGGTGCCGGAGCGCAGCGCCCGGCCGGGTCTTCGCTGCTTCCGGTCACTGGTCCGGGCGGGAAGGGCCTGGTGTCGGGCGGAGGGGCCGCGCAGCCTGGTCGTGGTGCGTGGCTGGGTCGGTGTCCCCGGGCGGGGGCAGGAGCAGAGGGTGGAGGACGAGGGCGGCGATGTGCTCGCCGAGGGTTTGCGGATCCTCGTCGCCGTGCGGGTCGTACCACTTGTAGACCCAGTTAGCCGCGCCGAGGCAGGTGTTGACGTAGACGGTGGGTGTGGTGGGAAGGGCGATGCCTGAAGCCTCCAGGTGCTGCACGACGGCCGTTTTGAGGATGTTCTCGAACTCGGAGTGGCGCTGGCGGACGGTGCGCAGCAGACCGGCCGGCAGCTCCGCCTCCTCTTCGAAGAACAGCTTGTGCAGGGCCTGGTTCTCGCAGGTGTAGCGGACCCGGTATGTGATCAGCTCGCGCAGCGCGTCGATCGGGCTAGGCGCGGCGGCGGCGATCGCCCGGGCGCTGCTGACGGTGTGGTCCATGACGTTCTCGTAGAGCCTGACGAGAATTTCTTCCTTGCTGCGGAAGTAGTGGTAGAGGGTGGGCTTGGACAGGCCGACCGCGGCGGCGATCTCGTTCATCGAGGTTGCGCGGTATCCGCGCTTGCTGAAGATCTCCGCGGAGGCGCTCAGCACACGCTGGCGCTGTGCGTCCGCCTTCGTTGTCCCTGCCATACGCCTCCATCCGGTCGATGCCTTCTTGTCATCCGCCGCGGAAGCGGGTTGACAGCTAGCCGGTGCCATCTATTATTCTCAGGTCAAGACTCGACCGTCCGGTCGGTCGAAGAATTGGTATGATGGGGATCCTCGGGGGCTATCGATGAGCTGCACCTGGCAACCGGGCACGCCCGTGTCCGGGAGGCGTTCGGCGCCTCGCTCACCAGCCTGCAGAGTGTGCGGCACAAGCTCGCGGTCATGGCGGTGGAGCTGGAGTCGGCGCGGCTGATGACCTACCGCGCCGCGCAGCGGCTGGGCTCCGGCCACCCGCAGGCGCCCCGGTCGGTGGCGATGGCCAAGTACCACACGGCGCTGGCCGCCGGGCGTGTCGTAGACGCCGCGGTTCAGATCTTCGGCGGCTCGGGCTACATCGAGGAATCGGCGGTGGCCCGGCATTACCGCGACGTCCGCGTCCTGCGTATCGGCGGCGGAGCCGACGAAATCCAGCTGGAGATCCTCAGCCGCGAGCTCACACCATGACGGAGGCTGCCCGGTGATCGAAACCATCTACCAGGACGGCGTGGTCGTACTCACCATGCGGCACGGCAAAGTCAACGCCCTGGACACCGAGCTGTGCCAGTCGCTGTGCGTCGCGCTGGACAAGGCCGCCGCCGACGGCGCGCAGGCCGTAGTGCTGACCGGCACCGGGACGGTCTTTTCCGCCGGGGTGGACCTGCACCGGGTGATCGCCGGGCGGGAAGAATACCTCGCCAGCTTCCTGCCCGAACTGCGGCGGGTGTTCACTCGCCTGGCCACCTTCGAGCTGCCCCTGGTCGCGGCCGTCAACGGGCACGCCATCGCCGGCGGGTATATCCTCGCCGCCGCCGCGGACCGGATCCTCATGGCCGATGGCCAGGGCCGAGCCGGTGTCACCGAGATGGCGGTGGGCCTCCCCTTCCCGGCGATAGCGCTGGAACTACTGCGCATGCGCGTCGGCGACGCCCCGGCCCGCCCGCTCATCGACGGCGCAGCCACGTTCCAGGCCGGGCCGGCCTTGGCCTGTCATCTCATCGACGAGGCCGTGGCCGCCGGGGATCTGGCCAGCCGCTCGCTCGCCGCCGCCCGGCGACTCGCAGCCCTGGGCCCGGCATTCCACCTCACCAAACGCCAGCTACGGCTCCTGCCGCTGGCCCGGGCTCAGGACCTGGCCGTCCTCGACGCCGACGTCGACGCCACCTGGCAGGCGCCGCCCACACTGGACCGGATCCAGTCCTACATGGCTTCACTCAAGCCACCAGGAAGCTCATCGGCGGCCGTGCAGACCGAGGTGCTGAGCGCCTGAGCGAGAATTCGCAGACCGTCCAGGCAGTGTTCGTCCGCCCACTCCAGCAGAGCGCCCGGGCCACAGCCCAAGCTACCTGACACTGTGGCGTTAGGAGCCTTCACCCCGGTATGCCGATCAGCGCATATGCATGCAGGCGCCCTCGAGACGCCTGAGTGCGCGCCACCGCCGCCCCGGCGGAGGTTCCGACGTCTCAGAAAACCCCGCTCGGTGCTCATTCGGGCAGAAGAGCCGACAGCCGTCTGGCCTACGGCGGGACTGTGTGCGTCGACTGCGCGGGGTCTGGTGACGGAACGTCATCAACACGGCTCCTCGCGGGTTCACTGCAGCGGTAGCCGGAGAGCCGCGGCGTCTGGCGCTCTTGGCGGTCTATGGAAGGCCGATGCCCGGTGCATCAGGAGTACATGGCACCGTGACGCCGGGTGGTAGGCATGTCGTCACGATGATTCTGTGTCGTGCCGGCAGCGTCAGGCGAGGTGCTCCCCGTCTGCGCAGGTCAGGCACGTTGCGCGGACGCTGTCCGTGGCAGTCCGTGCGGCAGGGCGGCCAGGAGCCAGCGGGCACGGACATATAGCGGACAGCGTCGCCGGGGACGGCACCGCCTGCGGGTGTTCTCGCAGGTCACGGGCCATATGGAGGTGCAGGCAGGAGCGGTCTGTAAAACCGTCGGCTCAGCCTACGTTGGTTCGAACCCAACACCTGCCACACCAGCAGAAACAGCCCTTCACCAGCGGAGACGCGGTGAAGGGCTGTCCCGTTCCTGTCCGGCTGTGTCCGGCGGGAACCGGCTGTCTACGGCTGGTCCCGGCGAATACGCGGTGAAGTTTCACCGGCCGTCCTCGCCGTCTTCGTCGTCGCGGAGGGCGTCTTCGATGAGTTTCCGGTTGATCTGGTCCCGGCCGTGGATGCACTTGGCGTAGACCCGCAGGAGCACCTCGACGCTGTTCCCGGCCCACTCGGCGACCTGGGTCGGGTCAACGCCCGCGTTCAGCCACGTGGATAGGCAGGCGTGCCTCAGGTCATACGGCCGCCCGGCGAGCGGGGAGGCCGCCATGGCCGGAGTGAACGCCAGCAGCCGGGCGCCCTGCCAGGCGCGCTGGTAGACGCTCTCGGACAGGTCGCCGCCCCGCTCGCCGCGGAACAGGCGGCCGTCCGGGGCAGTACCGAACTCCTCGATGTGATGTCGCAGGTAGCGGCTCAGGGCAGGATGGCACGGCACGGGGCGCACCTCGCCTTCGGCGCGGTGCTTCAGCTGGCGGGGGTCCCTGCGCCGTCCCGACCTCGACCAGCCCGCCCCCACGGTAGGCGCGTTGCCGTGCAGGTACAGGGTTCCCCAGCCGCCATCCCCGGGCAGGTCAAGGTTCAGGTCCGCTCGCAGTTCGACGGTCTCGCTCGGCCGGGTCCCGGCGTAGTAGATGCATGCGAAGAAGGCCACCAGCTTGGGTCCGATCCGGTGCTGGTAGCTGACGGCGGTCAGTAGTTCTTCGGCCTGGTGGCGGCTGACGACCACTCGCGGGTCGACCATGCCTTCGGTGGTCTTCGGCGGAGTCCATATCTTCGCGGCGGCCGGGAGG
>Ga0335081_10008564_pt1 | contig 16410 bp, 13 predicted proteins | sample Lox_Sample_35_FD_206713 | JGI IMG/M metagenome (GOLD analysis project Ga0335081, IMG submission 206713) | Soil microbial communities from Loxahatchee National Wildlife Refuge, Florida, United States - Lox_Sample_3.5 | ecosystem: Environmental > Terrestrial > Soil > Wetlands | place: USA... | reverse complement strand
CTTCGTCATCCTGCTGGTCATCCTGTACAAGGTCGGCCTGCCGCCGATTCTCGAACTGTTGGAGGAACGCGAGCGGCGCATCAAGGCGGACCTGGACCGGGCCGATCAGGCCCGGCGGGATGCGGAGGCGAGGCTGGCCGAATACGAGCGGCGGCTCAAGCAGGCCCAGGGCGAAGCGCGGGCGATTCTGGAGGAAGCCCGGCTGCAGGCGCAGCGGCTGGCCGAGGAGAGCCAGAAGCGGACCGAGCAGCAGGCGGCCACGATGATCCGCAATGCCCAGGAGGAGATGGCGCGCGAATCGGCACGGCTGCGCGACGAATTGCGGGCCGAAACGATCGGGCTGGTGATGGCGGTGGCGGAGCGGATCCTGTCGCGCCGGCTCACCTCCGAGGACGACCGGCGGTTGATCGAAGAGGCCCTGACGGCCGCGCAGGCGGAATGGGCCCGCCGGTCCTGACCGGCCGTCTCCCCCGTTCATTTTACTTCCGGCCCGGACGCTTCCGGACCGAAGCCTCCTGTCATCCGGCTCTCCGGGCGGCTCTCCGGGCGGCTCTCCGGGGTCCGGCGCGCGGCGTGGGGAGAGCGGCTGCGGCGGTCTATGGGGGCGCTCCCGGATGCTCCTTCAGTAAGGCGTCAGATCGACGTAGCCTTTCGGCACTTCGAACAGCGATGGGTCCACCGGTCCTTCCTCGATCTTGTGGTATTCCACGACCTGGTGGGTGAAATTGACCGCATAGGAAATCTTGACCGGCAGTTTGACGGCCGGGTCGATCCAGACGAATGAATAGTATTTGGCGGTCCGGGCCGGCGCGGCCCCGATGGCCGGAATCCCGGCGGTCACTTCCCTGAGATTCAGCTCGACGGGTCGGTTGTCGATGGTGTCGGGCCGGAGGGGTGTGTCCTTGGAGGAGAGGGTCACCTTGACGGTGTTGAAGACAAAGACCCCTTCGGACGGCACCCAGCCTTTGCGGATCGCCTCGACCCGCTGCTCCAGCGACAGCGTCGTTTCAAAGTAGACCTGCTCGTCCCGCAGGAACCGGTAGAGCTTGTTGTTGTCCAGATCGTAGACGAAATATTCGTTGTAGCTGACCGGCCCGCTGGAGGTCGATTGCTCGTCAAGATAGATCTTCCGGCCGTGACGCTTGAGCGTGCCGGTGAAATTCTGCATGGTGGTGCTCATCATTGCCATCGAGTCGAAATGGCTGGTGATGTCGGGATAGGCCGGCATCCCGGCACCCGGATGCGCGGCCGAGGCCGGAGGCGGAGGGGCCGGTTGGGCAGCTGGCGGCGGCTGGGCCGGCGGCGGGGGAGGCGCGGCGAACAGTCGTGCGGCCGGCGGCACGAGGAGGGCGGCGACAGTCAGCGACCAGAGGAGAGGCCGGGCCGCGGACGAGGGCTCACGGCGCATTGAACTCTCCCTGCCGGTAGCCGTCAAGATCGACCGTCACGTATCGAAAACCGGCCTCGCGCAGTTCCTCGGCGATGGTGCGGCGCAGGTTCGGGGCCCCGGCGAAGCGAGCCCATTCCTCTCCGGCCACTTCGATCCGGGCGATCTCCCCGTGATAGCGGACGCGCACCTCCCGAAAGCCGTGGGCGTGCAAATGCGCCTCGGCCCGCTCCACCTGGCGCAGCCGCGCTTCGGTGATGGTCGTCCCGTAGGGGAAGCGCGAGGAGAGGCAGGGGGAGGCGGGCTGGTCCCAGGTGGGCAGCCCGAGCGACCGGCTCAGCGAGCGGATCTCGGCCTTGGTCAGGCCCGAGTCGGCCAGCGGGCTTCTGACGCCCCAGCGGCGCGCGGCGGCGATGCCCGGCCGCACGTCGCCCAGGTCGTCCGCATTCGTGCCGTCGATCACGACGGCGTACCCTTCGTCGGCCGCCACGCGCGTCAGTTGTTCGTAGAGCTCATCCTTGCAATGGAAGCAGCGGCTGCGATCATTGTCCACGAAGGGTTCGCGCTCCATCTGACGGGAGGCGATCACGATGTGCCGGCACTCGATCCCGGCGGCCAGCGACGTGGCGCGCGCCAGTTGCGCGGCCGGGTAGGTGGGCGACGTGGCGGTGGCGGCGGCGGCCCGGTCGCCCAGCACATCGTGCGCGACCCGCAACAGCAATGCGCTGTCGACGCCACCCGAGAAGGCGACGAGGACCGAGCCCAGCTCGCGCAGCAGCGTCTGCAGCCGGTGGTAGGCCGGGCTGTCGAGCGCCGGGGGCGTGGGAGCGATCACGGCTGCGCGGCGGCGGGCGACGGTGTCGACGCGGCCGGCGCGGAGGCCGATCCGATTTTGGCGGCTGATTGCTTGGCGACGACGACCAGCGTCATGCGGTCCGGGTGGATGTAGCGATCCGCGACCCGTTTGACGTCGGCGAGGGTGACGGCGGCGATTTTTTTCGGGTACTCGTTCAGATAACCCAGGCCGAGGTTGTAGAACTCTAGCGCGGTGAGCAGGCCGACCAGTTTCGCGTTGGTGTCCATTTTCAACGGAAAACTTCCGATCAAAAAGTCCTTGGCCTCATCCAGCTCCTGCTGCGACACGCCGTCCGCCTGGAACCGGCGGATGACCGATTTGGTTTCGCTGATGGCCTGGTTGGCGGTGGCGTTCTTCGTCTGCATGACGACGGCGAAGCTGCCGCCCGCCTTCATGGCGTTGTACGAGCTGCTGATCCCGTAGACCAGCCCCTCGTTGTCCCGGATCTGCTTCATCAGGCGCGAGGAGAAGCCTCCGCCGCCCAGGATGTAATTCATCACCGCGACGGCGTAATAATCGGGGTTGCCGCGGGCGATGCCGAGATGGCCGAGCACAATGGTGGCCTGCGTCAGCTCCTTGTCGACCAACTTGGTCTGGGGCGCCGTCGGTTTCGGCGCGGGGATCACGGGCACCGCCTCCCGGTCGGTGTTTTTCCATCCCCCCAGATACCGTGTGATCAGCTGCTCCGTCTCCTTCCGCGTCAGGTCGCCGACCACGGCGAGGATCGCCAGCCGGGGCTGATAGTAGCGATGGTGGAAGTCGATCAGCTCCTGGCGGGTGATCGAGGGCAGCGAATCGCGGTAGCCATCGGTCGGATGATGATAGGGGTGCGCGCCGTAGACGAGCTCCTGCCACGCTTTGTGGGCGACGGCCTCGGGCTCGTCTTCTTCGGCGATCAGGCCGCCGATGATCTGCTGGCGCACCCGCTTCAATTCTTCCTCGGGAAAGGTGGGGTGCATCAACTCGTCGGTGAACAGCTCCATGCCGGCCGGGAGGTCCTTTTTCAGCACGCTCAGTGAGAGCGAGCTGGATTCGGGCCCGGCGCCGGCCGAGAGCGAGGCGCCGATAAAATCGACCGCCTCCGCAATCTGCTGGGAGGTGCGGGTGGTGGTGCCCTCATCGAGCAGCGACGCGACCAGATTGGCCGTGCCTTCGCGTCCCTTGGGGTCGAGGGCGCCCCCCGCCTTGATCAGCAGCTGCAGGTAGACCGTGGGCAGCGAGTGGTTCTCCAGGAAGAGCACGACGATGCCCGGCTTGGTGACCCAACGGACGGGTTTGACGGTGAAGGCCTGCGCCGCGGGGACGATGGACAGGAACAGCAGCCCGAGCACGGCGGCACACGCCGCGAAGACGCCGGCGCGAGCGCGACCATTGGCGGGGCGGGGCGAAGCGGCCGACGGGATCATGAGGGGGGCTTGGGTCTCCGGGGGGCCGGTGCGGCCGGTGCAGCGCCCGATCCGGGCGGCGGCAGCGGAACCAGATAGCCGACCGTCCGGTGGTCTTTGAGCAGGTAGCGTTTGGCGGCCTGCTGGACCTGCTCCTTGGCGACGGCCTGGATGCGCGTGACGTAGGTGTCGATGTAGCTCACGCCCGCGCCGACGTTGACGGTGGTGCCGATCTGCATGCCGCGGAAGAAATTCGAATCCTGTCCGAAGATGTAGGCGGCGAGAAGGCCGTTTTTCGCCTTCTGCAGCTCCCGGTCGCTCACCGGCTTGTTCTGCAGCTTCTCGATTTCCTGATCAAGCGAGGCCTCCAGCTCCTCGTGCGTGTGGCCCGGCTGGGCCATGCCGTAGAAATAAAACAGGTCGCCGTCGATGGTCAGCGGGTCGTAGCCGCCGTCGGCGCTCAGAGCGATCCGTTGCCGGTAGACAAGGCTCTGGAAAAGCCGAGAGCTTTTTCCCGATGAGAGGATCGTGCCGAGCACTTCCAGGGCGTCGGCATCCGCGCTGCTGTAATTGGGCGCGTGGTAGCCCATGAAAACGACGGGCAGTTGCGCCTCCCGCTTCAGGATGAAACGACGTTCGCCGTATTGCGGCTGCTCCGGAGTGATCGGGTCGTACGTGAACGGTCTGGCCGGGACGGCGCCGAAGGTGTGCTGGACGACCGGCATGAGCGTGGCCGGCGTCACGTCGCCCACCACTACCAGGGTCGCATTATTGGGCACGTAATACCGATGATAGAACGCGACGAGATCGTCGCGCGTCAGGCGGCTGATGTCGTCCATCCAGCCGATGACCGGCCGGCCGTAGGGATGGGCCGGAAAGGCCATCGCGTAGTCCGATTCGACCAGCAGCGCCTGGGGATCGTCGTCGGTGCGCATCCGCCGCTCCTCCTTCACGACGTTGCGCTCGAGCGCGACTTCCTTCGGATCGAGGAGGAGGTTCGACATCCGGTCGGCCTCGAGTTCGAGCGCCAGCGACACCCGGTCGCTGGACAGGGTGCTGAAATAGACCGTTTCATCATTGGCCGTGAAGGCGTTTTCCATTCCGCCGTTCATGGCGATCAGCCGGGAATATTCCCCCTTGCCGTGCTTGGCCGTGCCTTTGAACATCATGTGTTCGAGCAGATGGGCCAGGCCGGTCCGGCCGCTCAGCTCGTTGCGGCCGCCGACATGGTACCAGACCTGGACGGTGGCGACCGGCGCTTTGTGCTCTTCCAGAATGTAGACGGTCATGCCGTTCTCGAGCTTGGCGTAGAACGGGGGGGCGGCGGAGGCCGCGGCCGGCAGCAGGCCGCACCAGAGCGCAACGATGAGAAGAGGCACGATCACGCGTGGCATGTCAGGTGTCCTCAAACGAGGGCCCATCGTAGCAGATGGAAAAAAGTGAAGTCAACAAAATGCCGTCCGCAATCAGGAGAAGGCGAGAGGACTCAGCGGCTGCGCCGGGGCCCGGCTCGCGGCGCTGTGCAACTGCCCGCACGCCGCGAGAATCTCCCGCCCCTTGCTCTTGCGGACATAGGTGGGCACCTGGCGGTCGAGCAGAATCCGTTGAAAACGGGCGACGCGATCGTCGGAGGGGCGCTGGAACGGCCCGCCAGGGAAGGAGTTCCAGGGGATGAGATTGACCTTGGCCCGAAGGCCGCGCAGCAGGGCCGCCAGCCGGCGGGCGTCGTCATCCGAATCGTTGACCCGGTCCAGCAGCACGTATTCAAAGGTGATGTAGCGGCGCGGGGCGATGGGATACGCCCGGCAGGCCGCCATGATCTGCTTAATCGGGTAGCGGGCCGCCAGCGGCATGATCCTGGCCCGCGTGGCGTCATCCGCCGCGTTGAGCGAGACGGCGAGGTTGACCGCGGGGGTCAGGCGGCCCAGCTCGGCGATGTGCGGCACGAGGCCGGCGGTGGAGACGGTGATCCGTCGCGGAGGAAAGGCGATGCCGTGCTGATCGGTCAGGCGCGTGACGGCCTCGGCCAACTGGGGCAGATTGGCGAGCGGCTCGCCCATGCCCATGAACACGAGATTGGTCAGCCGCGCCGGCAGGCCATCCGGCTGAAACTCTAGCTCCCGCTCCGCGGCGACCCACTGCCCGACGATCTCGTACGCTTTCAGGTTGCGGATCAGCCCCATCGTCCCGGTCAGGCAGAATCCGCAATCAAGCGTGCAACCGACCTGGGTGGAGAGACACAACGTCAACCGGCGCTCGTCCGGGATCAACACCGATTCGATCCGGCGGCCATCCTCCAGCTCGACCAGGAGCTTGCGCGTGCCGTCGTCAGCGGTCTGCCGCTCGAAGACCGAGGGCCAGCGCACGCAGGCGCGCCGGGCCAGCTCGGACCGCATCTCGACGCTCAGATTGGTCATCGCATCGAAGGCGATGGCGCGGCGGCGATAGAGCCATTCCCAGAGCTGGGCGGCCCGATACTGCGACCAGCCCCACCGGGCGGTCAATGCCTGCAGTTCCGCCTTGGACAGAGCGGCCAGGTTGATCAAATCCGCGGCCATGACGGTACGCTATCACAGCTATCGACGAAGGCGCAATCGGCCTGTTTTGAATGTGGGGGCCCGTGCGGATGAGGCAGAGAAAGGTCCTCCGCTGCCCCCACACCCCGAGCCACCGGATCATCCCATTGGCCACACGATGCCCTTGGATTCGCTGACCCGTGTCGCACGACTCCGCATAGATTGACCCTTTTCCGCGTGTGGGCATATAATAGGATACGATGACGGCAGCGGTTCAACCAACGGGGTGGAATGCCCTCTGGTGGGAGGACCAGAACCGGCGATTGCGCGCCCGGTTTGTGGCCGGCTCGATTGCCCTGCATCTGGCGTTGGCTCTTCTATTGATCAAGGAGGCGCCGGACCTGTTCCACCCCCATCGCGAGGCCGTCTCACCGCCGATGACGGTGACGCTGCTCGACCCCGATGCGGTCAAGGAATTGCCGCTCGGTCCGACCACGAATCTGCCGCCCAAGCCCAAAAATCTTCATCCCGCGCCGCTCGGCCGCTTGCTGCCGGCGCCGACGGTCAGACCACTGGCGCCATCATCGCACGCTGAAACGGCCGCCCCGAATCGCGGCACGGATCACGGGACCGGCGCCCTGGGGATCCCGCCCCTGCCCCCCCCGCCAATGGCCGGCCACGAATCCTCCTCTGGATCGGCTGAGGATCGCGCGCCTTCGCCGCCTTCGGCGGGCAACATTCCGGGGCTGCCTTTTGTCTCTCGTGACGAGATCGACCAGGAAGTGGCGAAACTGTACAGTGAACAGCCGAAACCGAAGGAGCCCTACCAGGCCAATACGGAAGATCTGCAATATCTCTCCTATATCGCCCAGATTGCCCGGATGCTGGAGATGATCTGGAAATATCCCAAGGAGGCGGGGGAGCGGGGCCAACAGGGGCAGACGGTGATCAAAATCGTCATTTCGAAGGACGGCACGTTGGAGGCGGCGGAGATGATGCAGAGTTCCGGCTATTCGCTGCTCGACGGGGAGGCGCTCCGGGTGGTGAAGCGGCTGGCCCCCTATCCGCCGCTACCCCTCAGCTGGCACCGCACGGAATGGGATCTGACCATCAGTTTTTCCTACGTGCTGAACGGCGTCGCCGTCAACGTGATTTGACCGGGCTCACCCGCTCACTCTCGCCAATCTCTTGACTCTCGTCCGGCCGCATTGTATAGTGGCCGCAAGAGTGGTTTTTTGCGCGTGAGGGCAGTGAGCGCATCCGCACAACTCGTCATTCTGGCCGACCATCCCAAGCTTCAGCAACTGTACGCTCATCGATTGCGCGAACACGGCTACCGGGTTGAGATCGCCTCCAGCATTGAAGAGGCGATCGTGGCGGCCATTGTGAGTCGGCCCGACCTGCTCATCTCGGAATGGCTGCTGGGGCACGGTCACGGCCTGGAGTTGGCGCGCCGTCTGCACGCGGTCCCGGCCGTGGCGTCCACACCCATCCTCTTTCTGGCCGATGAGCCCGTCCTACCCCTGACCCTGCAGCGGGAGGAGCGCGGTCCGATCGACCTGCTGGTCCGGCCGTTTCCGTTCGAACGGCTGCCCGACGCCATTGATCGGATGACCTCCCCCGCCGCGGCGTGGATCGGCGTCCGCGGAGCGCCTGCGGACTCGCTGAAAGGGCGGACGCGGGCGGTGATCAACGAGCTGGTGGAGAGCGGGCTGCTCGCGCGCCGCGAGGCGCCGGACCCCGCCGCCGGCGAACGGACGTCCCCATGAAGGTGGTGTTGATCGGGGGCGGCGAAGCGGGGCTGCAGCTGCTGTCATGGCTGAGCGCGGATCCGTCGACGCGCGTGCCGATGGTGATCGAGCCGGACCGGCAGGCGCTGATTCACCGGGTCGAAACCCTGGGATTCCGCTGGTCGGGATCCGCCGGCCCGCCCGTCGTTGGCGAGACGGCAGACGCCATGCTGCCAATGGCGCCCCCGCCCGATCTAGTCATCGCCTCGGTCGATGACGCCGGGCTGGTTCAGCGCGTGCGCGCGCTGCTGCCCGCCTCGATTCCCCTCCTGCTGTCCGAGGATGTGGCCCTCTGCCGGCGGTTGCACCAGGTTGTAACCGGCCAGGGACGGTGGGCGGGGGAGGAGCCGGACGAGGAGAAGGAATTGGCCGGCGGCGGCATCGAGCAACTGGAATCATTTCTGGAGCGGTTGCTGGGCACGGCCTCATGGCCGGTGCTGATGGAGCGTCTCACGTGGTGGGCGCAGTGGATCTGCGGTTCCACGAAGGGATCGTTGTTTGTCTATCGCGGCTGGGGCCGCCGGTTGCAGCTTGAGCAGGCGAGAGGGCCGGCGCTGGCCGAAGGGGAACGATTGCTCCATCTGAGCGTCGCCCGGCAGGCCGTTGATGGCCAACGCATTATGCACTACGCCGGCGGAGAGACCGCAGGATGCGGCGAGAGCCTGACCGCCGTGCCGATAGCGCTGGACGATCGGCCGGTCGGCGCGATCGTCCTGTCCGGGCCGTCGTCGCAACGGGAGGAAAGCGGGGCGGCGCGCGATCGGTCGGACTTCACCCTGTCGTGGCTTGCGATACGCCTGGCGGGTTTGCTGTGCCGTGGGATGCAGATGGAATGGGCGCGCGAATCGGGGCTGCGCGATCAGCTTCGGCGGGGCACCAAGGAGATCATCGGGCTGAGCCTGCCGGCCGCCGAAGCGTGTCGGCAGGGGGTGGCCCTGATTGCCGACCAGCTGTCCGCGGCCTCCTGCCGTCTGTACTGCCGCGGTCCGCGCGCGAGCGGCTGGGTGGCCTGCGCATCGGCGCCGGCCTCGCAGGCGGCATGGGAGCCGGCGGAGCACCCCTGGCGGGGGACGGTGTGGCTGACGTCGGCCTCGCTGGAGCCGCTGCTGCTCGTGCAGAAGCCGCAGAGACTGCTCTTTCTGCCCTTCACCTTGGGGCCGCTGGGCGACGGCATGCTGGTGATCGAACATCCGGCCGCCGAAACCTGGAGCGTGCAGCTCGTCGAACTGCTGAAAGAGCTGGGGCAGTTGCTCGGCTCGGTCGCGCAGCGGACGGGGGAGGAACGACCATGAAGACGCGGAAACCGGTCGTCGTCGAAATTTTCGGCCAGCAGTATACCCTGCTCGGCGACGCCGACGAATCCTACGTGCAGGAACTGGCGCGTTACGTCGATAAGAAGATGCGCGAAGTGGCGGCCAAAACCAAGACCAATGATCTGCGCCGCCTGGCGGTGCTGTCGGCGATCAACATCGCGCACGAGTATCGGCGGCTGTCCGATGAGCAGCAGCAGCACCAAACGGCCATCCGCCAGATCGGCCGGAAAACGCGGGATTTGATCGAGAGCATCGAAGAAGAGTTCGACGACCTGCCCTTGCAGTAGCCGCAGATCGGGCGCGTCCGCGAGCTGCGATGATCTTGGATCGGTACCACCCCGGGCGGAGCGCATCTGATGCGCGTTGCCGGTCCGGTTCCCGGAAATCTCATACAATTCCTCCGGACGCTCCGAACCCAGGGGCCGAACCCCGGCGCCTCGAACACGGGCCTCCTTCCGCAGAGGCGCCCGCTCGGCTTGATATTTTTCGGAAGCTCTGCTAGGGTGGCAACGAAGTGGATGGATTGACGGACCGATCCCTCGCGGGCGCCTGTGGGAGAGGTTGAGGTGTCATGGGCCCGGCCTGAGAGCGGTTCCTTAAATTGGATTTGAAAACGGTTTGGTTGGGTTTCGGCGGTCGAAGGATGAGATGTGATCAGCGCAGACCGAATGGGATTGTCAGTGAGCGCCGTACGGGCGCGATGACGAATGCGGGCAGTGTTGAACCAATGAACGGCATGGATAAACGGTATCCTTGGGGCTCGCGCTTCGGGCACCATGGGGCGGAGCGTCCTCTGCGTCTCAATGCATGGCCGTCCCCCGTGGCGGTCGCCTCCCCGTGGAGTCTCGGCTCCGGTTGGGCGATGGTCCGGCGGCCCGGTGCGGGATGGTGGTTTGTGCGGGCGCGGGAGTCCGTCCTTGAGCGAACCGTTTCCGCCGGTCTTCCGCCCGTTCTGACGCCTTTATTCTGACGTTCGGCCACGCTGTTCCCTCACCTCCGGCGAGCCGCCGGGCACCCTGTCCAACCACGACCGTCTGACGCCCCTGTTCCGCCCGCTACGGCGCGGCCGGGATGGCGCGATCGCCTGCACGCGTTTCGCGCCTCTGCCGCGGCGGCGGCCTGACAGGAATGCGTCCGTGACACGCGGAGGAGCGACAGATGACGCCATGGATCGTTGGGGTGTTGGGTGTACCCGTCGGCGCCGCGGCGGGATGGCTGTTGACGGAATGGCGACGAAGGCGAGATCAGCGCCTGCTGAACGACGCGGGGCGGCAGGCCCAGCGCCTGCTGGACGATGCGGCCCGCGACGCGGCCGTCTGCCGCAAGGATGCGGAGCTGGCCGCCAAGGAATTGGTGCTGGAGGCGCAGGCGTCGGCCGAAACCGCGGTGGCACAGCGGCGGGCCGAGGTCTCCGAACGGGAGCAGCGGCTCCAGCAACGGGAAGCGCAACTCGAGCGCCGGATCACGTTGACCGATCGGCGCGAATCGGACCTGCATCATCGCGAGCGGGAGGTGATCGGCCGGGAAAAAAACGCCACCGAGAAAGCAGACCACTTTGATCGCCTGGTCAAGGAACAGCAACGGACGCTGGAACAGGTCGCCGGCATGAGCGCCGAGGAGGCGACCGCCCGGCTGACCGTCATGATGGAGGAGACGGCCCGCCTTGAAGCGGCCAAGCGTCTCCGCCAGATCGAGGCGGAGACGAAGGACTCCGCCGAGCGGCGGGCGCGCGAGCTGATCGTCGACGCCATGCAGCGGGTGACCGGCGACTGCGTGGCGGAAGCGACGATCTCGGTGGTGCAACTGCCCAATGACGAGATGAAGGGCCGGATTATCGGCAAAGAGGGCCGGAACATCCGGGCCCTCGAAGCGGCCACGGGCGTGGACGTCATCGTGGACGACACGCCGGAGGCCGTGGTGCTCTCGGGATTCGATCCCTTGCGCCGGGAAATCGCGCGCGTGGCCCTGGAGCGCTTGATGTCCGACGGCCGCATCCATCCGCCGCGCATCGAAGAAGTCGTTGAAAAAGTGAAGAAGGAGATGGACGAGTACATGGTCTCGGAGGCGGAAAAGGTCCTGCTGGAATTGGGCATTCAGGGACTGCATCCGGAGCTGGTCAAGACGTTGGGCCGGCTGCGCTTCCGGACCAGCTACGGTCAGAACAACCTGTATCACGCGAGGGAAGCGGCCTACCTGTGCGGCATGATGGCCCATGAGCTGGGGCTGGACGTGAAACTGGCCAGGAGGGGGGCGCTGCTGCACGACATCGGCAAGGCGCTCAGCCACGAGGAGGAGGGTACCCACCCCAATCTCGGCGCCGAGCTGGCCCGTCGGTACGGGGAGTCGCCCAAGGTGGTCAACGCCATCGCGGGGCACCACGGCGATATCGAGCTGATCTGCCCCGAAGCGGCGCTGGTGGCGATTGCGGAAGGGCTCTCCGCGGCCCGGCCCGGCGCTCGGCGCGAGCAACACGCCTCCTATATCAAGCGGCTGCAGCAGCTGGAAGGGCTGGCGACCTCCTACATCGGCGTGGACAAGGCCTACGCCATCCGCGCCGGCCGCGAGGTCCGCGTGATCCTGCGCCATGAGGAGCTGTCGGACGCGCAGGCGGCGCACATCGCCCGGGACCTGGCCCACCGGATCGAGAAGGAGATGACCTACCCGGGACAGATCAAGGTGACCGTGATCCGCGAAAGCCGGTATATCGAAACGGCCAAGTAACATGACGCACGTCAACATTCTGCTGATCGGCGACATCTTCGGCGAACCCGGCCGGCGGGTCATCGCCCACCGGCTGGCGGAGGTCAAGGCGGCGCACCGGATCGATTTGGTGATCGGGAACGCGGAAAACGCCGCCGGCGGATTTGGCATCACGCCCAAAATCGCCGACGAGCTGTTCGCCATGGGGATCGACGTGCTGACGACGGGCAATCATGTCTGGGACAAGAAGGAGGCGCTCGATTATCTCGCCAAGGAGCGGCGTATCCTGCGGCCGGCCAATTATCCGGAGCAGGCTCCGGGGCTCGGCCGGTATGTCGCCGAACTGCCGGGGGGAGTCAGAATCGGGGTTCTGCAGTTGATGGGGCGCGTGTATATGCCGATGACCGATTGCCCCTTTCAGGCCGCCCGCCGCGAACTGGAATGGCTGCGGGCGACGACCCGGCTCATCATCGTCGATATGCATGGGGAGGCGACCTCGGAGAAGCGCGCGATGGGCTGGTATTTGGACGGACAGGTGACGGCGGTGCTGGGCACGCACACGCATGTGCAGACCGCCGACGAGGAAATCCTGCCCAACGGCACGGCCTACTTGACCGATGTGGGCATGACCGGTCCGACGGCGTCGGTCATCGGGATCACGCCCGCCTCCGCCATCCGGAAGTTTCTCACCCAGATGCCCACGCGGTATGAAGCGGCTGACGGGCCGGCGATCCTGCAGGGTGCCGTGGTGACCGTCGAGCCGTCAACGGGCCGTGCGACGGCCATTGAAAGGCTTCAAGTCCGGGAGACCAGTTCGTAACCCAGTCCGCACGGCATGAATTGGATGCGGGGGGAGACGATATCTCCCCGGCATTGATATGTGGGGACCTGTGCGGAAGCGATACTGCGTCCTCCAATGCCCCCACGCCCCAAGCCCCTCCATTGGTTGTGTGCCGCGGGAATTACGAAAGAGCGATACGCTTAATTCGGAGAGAGAATTCCAGGGGCACAATTCGGCCAATGGGAGATGCATGGGGGCTTGGGGTGTGGGGGGCTGTATATAGGGATAAGGATTAAGGGGTAGGGATTAAAATGATAGACCCTTACCCCTTAACCCATAATCCTTAATCCCTGATTCATGTTGCACGGGCCCCCACAGATAGATAGATCGGGTCTGGGGGTGCTTAGTTCTTCCCCTTGACCCCCGCCCCTTGATCCTTGTCCCCCTCCTTATTCCCCGATGACGGCCCCGGCGCCGGCTCGGCGGAGGGGGTGGGGGCCGGGATTGCCATCAAGACCGACACGTTGCTCGACGAGTTGTTGGCGACCGCCAGGTCGGGCAGCCCGTCACCGTTCAGATCGACCGCGACCAAGGCCATCGGCCGGCTTCCCGCGCGATAGGTCTGGGGTTTCTTGAACCGGCCGGTGCCGTCGCCCAGCAGGACGGAGATCGTGCTGTCACCCGAGTTGGCGATCGCCAGATCGCCGTGGCCGTCCCCGTTGAAATCCCCCACCGTAACGGAAACCGGCTCCACTTCGGCGCTGAGCGACACCGGCGGTTCGGCAAAGGGGCCATGGCCGTCGCCGAAAAACACCAAGACGCTGTTGGAGAAGGGGATCGCCGCGACCAGATCCGGATAGGCATCGTCATTGACCCGCCCCAGCGCGGAAAAAATCGGCCGTTCCTTGGCCGCATACCGGGGACCCAGCTTCAACTCGCCGGTGGCGGACCCCCAAAAGATCGTCACGCTGCTCGTCATCGGCCCGTTGTTGGAGACGACGACGTCAGGATGCCCGTCGCCGTTCAGATCGGCCAGCAGCACTGCGGTCGGGGTGTCGCCTGGGTCATAGTCCGCCGGCTGAGAGAAGGTGCCGTCCCCATGCCCCAGGTAGACGAGCAGGTGGTCGAAGCGAAGCGCCACCACCAGATCATCGGTGCCGTCGCCGTTCAAATCGCCCGCCGCAATCGCAAGGGGCGACCGCCCGGCGGGCAGGGTGGTCGCGGGCCGGAACGCGCCCTTTCCGTCGCCCAGCAGAATCGACAGGTTGTCGCTCTGGTTGTTGGCGACCGCAAGGTCCAGGCGCCTGTCGCGGTTGAAATCCCCCAGGGCCGCGGTGCGGGGCCGCACCCCCACGTCATACAAGACGTGCTCTGTGAACAGGTCGGCGCTGCTCTCCATGCCCGTCTGAGGATTGGCGGACGGCTTTTTGCCCAGCAGGACAGAGACGTTGTTGCTGTTCAGATTGGTCGTGATCAGATCCGGCCGACCGTCGCCGTTCAGATCGGCCGTCAGAATCGACGTCGGATTCAGCCCGACATGATACTGCTCCGGCAATTCGAACACCGGCGGCCCCTGGTGGACAGGCGTCCTGGTGCATCCAAGGGCGACCACCAACACCAGCACCGACCCGGCCGATCCGGCCAGTCGGCGAGAAGAAGAGATGGCGGTCGGGGCCACGGCGTGATCCCGTGTTAGAGTTCCACGCCGGCCAGCCGCATGGTATAGAGATGGTGATAAAGCCCCTTGCGGGCGAGCAAGTCCTGATGCGTGCCCTGCTCGACCAGCCGCCCCTTTTCGATGACCAGGATGCGGTGGGCGTTCTGAATCGTGGTCAGGCGGTGGGCGATCGCGAACGTCGTCCGGCCCTTCATCAAGCGCTCCAGCGCCTCCTGGATCAGCAGTTCCGACTCGTTGTCCAGCGAGGACGTGGCCTCGTCGAGCAGGAGGAGGCGGGGATTTTTCAAGATGGCGCGGGCGATTGAGATCCGTTGGCGCTGCCCGGCCGACAGCAACAGTCCCTTTTCGCCCACGACCGTCTCGTACCCGCTCGGCAGCTCCGTGATGAAGGGATGGATGTTGGCCGCGCGGGCGGCGGCGACCATCTCCTCTTCGGTGGCGGTCTGCCGGCCGTAGAGGATGTTCTCCCGGATGGTACCGCCGAAGAGGTGCGTTTCCTGGGGGACGAGGCCAATTTGCCGGTAAAGCGACGCCAGCTGGACCGCCCGGATGTCGTGCCCGTCAATCTCGATCCGTCCGCTTGTCGGATCGTAAAACCGGTGCAGCAGCTGCATGAACGTGCTCTTGCCGGCCCCGCTCGGCCCGACCAGCGCCACCAGCTCGCCGGGGTTGACCTCGAAGGAAATGTCATGCAGCACCGGCGCGTCCGGCGCGTACTGGAAACTCACGCGGTCGAATACGACACGCCCCTTGATCGGGGGCAGCGGGTCGGCGCCGGGCTGATCAATCACCTCGGGGGAAAGGTCGAGGATCTCGAAGACCCGTTGTGTGGCGCCCTGCATCTCCTTGATCTGTGAAAAGAGATGCGCAAAGGCGCCGAAGGGGCCGATGAGAATGCCCATGGTGAGCAAAAAGACGATCAGATCGCCCGGGGTAATGAGGTTGGCCTGCACCTGGCGGGCGCCGTACCAGAGAATGCCCGCCCCCGACCCGAACGTCAGGAAGGTGATGACGGGGACAAAAATCGCCAGGACGCCGGCGCGGCTCAAGGCGGAGCGGGTCGTCTGCCCGACCCGCTCGCCGAACCGGATCGATTCATAGCCTTCGGCCACGAACGATTTCACCACCCGGATGCCGGAAATCGCCTCTTCGAGCACCGTCGTGGTCTCGGCCGTGCGGTCCTGAATGACTGTGGAGAGTTTTTTGAGCCGCCGTCCAAACCCGAAGCCGGTCAGCGCGATCAGCGGCAGCACCGCGAGGATCAGCAGGCAGAGGCGCCAGTTGATGTAGAAGAGGATCCCCAGACCGCCGATCAAGGTGACGACCTGCTTGGCGAGGTTGATGGGCACTTCCGTCGTGAAGCGCTGGATGACCTGCACGTCGTTGGTCAGCCGGGAAATCAGTTCGCCGGTTCGCCGGCGGTTAAAAAAGCCGATCGACAATCCGGTCAGGTGATCGAAGAGATGCACGCGAAAATCCATCATGACCCGCTGTCCGATCGCCGCGACCAGATAGCTGTGCCCCATGGTCAGCACCGAGTGGACCGCCAGCAAGATGATGATGATGCCGATGGCGGCGTTGAGCTGAGGGATCGGCGCATGGCCGGAGAGCGAATTGATCACGTCGCGCGTTTTCCAGAGCATGATCAGATTCAGGCCGGCCACGCCCATCATCAGCACGGCCGCCAGGGCCATCGAGGGCAGATAACGCCGGATGAACGGCAGGAGTCGGGCGATTTGAGTCTGCGGACGGGGCATCAGCTTGAGGTGTTCACGGTGTTTTAACATGTCTTGAGGCAAATTGGAATGAGGGAAACCTCATTTTCACCCGGCGCTTTCTATTGTATGCGGGGGGAGACTGTATCTCCCCCTGACAACCCCCATTGGTTGTTGAATGCGGGAGGTACGATAGAGCGATACGCGTAATTGCAGGAATGTGTACATCCGATGGGGGTGATCAGGGGGAGGAATCGGAACCTCCCCCTGATTATAATGTCGAGACGTA